>MDTD01160615.1_pt1 | contig 18110 bp, 10 predicted proteins | sample 811221 | NCBI WGS metagenome assembly MDTD01 (sample SAMN05326646, study PRJNA326480) | marine metagenome | isolation source: seawater | place: Pacific Ocean: South West | collected 2011 | reverse complement strand
GTAAAGACTTTTTTACACCTTAAAAAACAATTTATGGAGTACCTTTCTAAGACTTTTGATTTTGGTTTTTTCGAATTTATTGAGAAAAAAAAACAAGATTTCTTAGATTTATGATATGAATATACTACTTCTGAAGAAGAAAAACAAAGATTAAAGCGCGCTATAGAAACGCCAATTCCTGAATATATGAAAAAAGCTATAGAACAACCAAGACCAAAAACTTTCGACGAAATGAGTGTTATGGAAAAACATGAATTTGACAGGTCTGTGGGTGTAAGTTTTGATGAATTAATGGAGTTAGTTGATAGAGCTGAGCAAAAAGCTCAAGGTGAAGCTTGATTAAATTCTGAAGAAGGTAAGAAAGCCGTAGCAGAAGGAAAGGCAGCTAAGGCAGCTGCCGAAGCTAATTCTAGCGACGTAGAGTTACAAAGCTTAGAAAAAGGATCTAAAGGTAACCTTGACGGAGAGCAGGAACCTACAAAAGAAAAAGATAAAGAATAATTTATGTTAGAAAATTTTTTTAATTATTTAAAATTATTATTTGTAAATATTTATATTTTTGTATCACAATGCAGCAGTCTTCTAATAAGTTGGACGAGTATTTTTGAAGATTTTATATACCCTTTATGAATAAGAGAAGAGAGAATTCCTCTTCTAAAAATAAGTTTAATATTTTGATTGTTATTAATTACACTTTTGATAGCAAACAGAGGTATTTATTTGACTAAAGGCAAATGAATTGATAGTTATAAGAAAGGAAGACTTTTGATGTGGCCACTGAACGTTTTACTCTTATTTGTAATTTTATGGAGCGGTGTAAACTCAATAATTATGACCTTGAGTATTAATATTTTTGCTCTGATTTTCGGATTTATAGGGGGAGCATCAGGAAAATGGTATAGGACTATAAGAGGAGGCTATACTTGGTATAGTGCCTTAATTTTTATGTCGAGTGTTTGTTGTTTAATTGATCTTTGGTTAACAAAAAGCCATTATATTTTCATAACATTAAAGTGAGATTTCATCTTTCTAGGGAATTACTCTTTATTATTAGATTTCGTAAATATTCATTTTATATTATTAACAACCTTTTTAATACCAATGTGTATGATAATTTCTCTAAGAAGATTAAAAGCGCGAGAATATAAACCTTTTATCACTTTGCTTCTACTGACAGAATTCATTTTATTAAACGTGTTCTTAACTAATGATATTTTATTTTTCTATATATGATTTGAGGCTGTAGCCATTCCTGTTTTCGGTATTATAGGTATTTACGGTTCCAGAAGTCGAAAAATACACGCTTCTTACATGTTTTGGTTCTATACCCTAGGAGGTTCTCTCTTGATGCTTATTGCTATCGTAACTATATATTCAGATTTTGGAACTACATTCATTCATTATATAGTCTCAAAGAATATTGGTTACCAACCAACAAAAGAATCATTTCTTTTCTGGTGTTTTTTCGTCTCTATAATGATTAAGACACCGATGTTACCGTTTCATATATGACTACCCGAGGCGCATGTAGAGGCGCCTACAGCAGGTTCTGTATTGTTAGCAGGAGTACTCTTGAAATTAGGTACTTATGGAGCCATAAGGTTTGTTATACCTTTATTCTATGAGTCTGTAATGTATTATAGACCTTTAATAATGACCATAGCTTTGATAAGTATTATATATTCATCTTTGAGTACTATAAGACAAATAGATCTGAAAAAAATAATAGCCTATTCTTCTGTTGCACATATGAATGTTGTAATTCTTGGTTTATTTAGTGGCTTTGAATCAGGATATCAAGGCTCCGTTTTTTTAATGGTAGCACATGGTATTGTCTCGAGTGCTTTATTCATATGCATAGGAGCTCTGTATGATAGATTTAAAACAAAAAATATAATGTATTACTCTGGATTAGTTATACACATGCCTTTATTCTCTTCGATATTCTTTTTACTCACTCTAGCTAATAGCGGTTTTCCTATATTTTGTAATTTTATAGGAGAGTTGACTTGCCTTATATCATGCTTTAAATATAGTACTTTTGCCGCTTTAGTGGGTTCTACCGGGATGATCTTCGGTGCTATTTATAGTTTTTGACTATTTAATAGGATTTGTTTTAGACATTATAATTCGACCGCTTTTATGTCCACAACTAGAATTAAAGACTTAAATCCTATCGAATTTAATGTCTTAATTCCTTTTGTTATACTGTCATTATTCTTTGGAGTATTTCCTAACTATATCTTAGAGAATATTTCCAATTATTCTATTTTAGTGTAAATTAAGGGATATGGTGAAATGGTAGACACGTTAGGTTTAGGTTCTAATAACTTTTGTTGTGAGGGTTCGAGTCCCTCTATCCCTATAAAATAGGCCTATAGTTTAATGGCTAAAACGTATCGCTCATGACGATCATGATGTAGGTTCGAATCCTACTAGGCCTAGTTAAAAATGTGATGTAAATACTAGGGAGGGGAGCCGTAAGGCTCCCTATTATGTATACTGTCAATAGAAACTAAATTTAATAAGAAGAAGTAGTCCTACTAATCGCGACCCATGGCAATGTCGCGATTAGACCATTCAATTGGTTAAAGATAGTATTATAGCAAGATGGCAGAGTGGCTTAATGCGTTGGTCTTGAAAACCAAAGTATTTGTTTAAATACCAAGGGTTCGAATCCCTTTCTTGCCGATAAAAGAGATAGCTTAATAGGTAAAGCACCAGTTTGTCAAACTGGGAGATGCGAGTTCGAGTCCCGTTCTCTGTGGTTAAATAGCGATTAAATATTATAATCTCAGGACATGGCGTAAAGGTATCGCATCTGTTTTGGGAACAGAAGATTAAGGGTTCAAGTCCCTTTGTCCTGATAATTAGATAATAAACGCATTAAAAAAAGTAGTAGATAGAGATCATTTTTGACCGTAATTAGAGTTTGATCCTGGCTCAGAGTGAATGCTTGTAACATACATAACACATGCGAGTCTAAATAGTCAAAAAAAGACTATTGGCGTATTGGTGAGTAATGAGCAAGAATCTCATCTCCGATACCTACGAAATGTAAGTATAAAAGCTAAAGTTTTATGGTTTTTTTAGAACATGAATATTTAGTTGAAAAGATTTTATCGTCGGCAGATATATTCTTTCCCTTAAATAAAAAACTTTATTATAAACTAAAGTCGGACTAGCCCTTTCGTTAGAACTTTAACCATAACTAAGAGTTGTTTATTTAAAGGAAAGATAACAGAGCTTGTTTAGAATTAGGTAGTTGGCTGTTTAAAAGACTCCCAAGCCTATGATTCTTAGTTGATTTGAGAGAATGATCAACCACATTGGGATTGAAAACAGCCCAAGTTCCGTAAGGAGGCAGCAGTGAGGAATATTGAACAATGAACGCAAGTTTGATTCAGTAATGTTACGTGGATGATGAAGGTCGATTGCGTCCGTAAAATCCTTTCGTCAATGAAAATAATGATATTAGTTGAAGAAGAAGTCCCGACTAACTTCGTGCCAGCAGTCGCGGTAATACGGAGGGGGCTAGTGTTACTCTTCATAACTGGGCTTAAAGGGCATGTAGGATGTTAATACGATCACTATTAAAAAAGAAGCATAATACGCTTCAGTGGTAGTTTTGTTCGATTAACTTGAGTATGTATAAAGATAGTCGAACTTTTAGTGGAGAGGTAAAATTCGAAGATATTAAAAGGGCGTTCAAATGGTGAAGACAACTATCTGATACGTACTGACTCTAATGTGCAAAAGCGTAGGGAGCAAACAGGATTAGAGACCCTGGTAGTCTACGCTGTGACCTATGAATATTGGACACTTTATACAAAATTAATTTGTTTAAGCTAACGCTAAAATATTCCGCCTGGGGACTATGACCGCAAGGTTGAAACTCAAAGGAATTGACTGAGATTTACACAAGCGGTGGAACATGTAGTTTAATTCGATATAAATCGACAAATCTTACCAGTTCTTGAGATGTAATTAAAGTTTAGAAATAAATTACATTTTTAACGTTTATTAGATTAATCTTAAAAATAAATTACACAGGTGTTGCATGGCTGTCGTCAGCTCGTGTTGTGAAATGTATGGTTAACTCCATTAACGAGCGAAACCCTTTATTAAAAATTGTTTTACTAAACCAAATTTAATTTATGATCGATCAATAGTCGGTTGAAACTTAGGTTGAAGTCAAGTCAGTATGACCCTTATGAACTAGGGCTACACACGTGTTACAATGATAACTACAAAAAGAAGCAATACCGTGAGGTGGAGCAAATCTACAAAGGTTATCGCCAGTGCGGATTGTTTTTTGAAACTCAAAAACATGAAGTAGGAATCGCTAGTAATCGTAAATCATCAAGTTACGGTGAATTAGTACCTGGATCTAGTACACACTGCCCGTCACGCCACGGAAATCGGCTTTGCCTGAAGATTTTTGTTATGAGGCTTATTATAAGATATTTTTAAGCTCTTTTTTTTTAAGCTATAATAATATTTGTAATACCTTGGTAGCGAACATCGACGGTAAAGTTGAGAACTAGGGTGAAGTCGTAACATGGTAGCCGTAGGTGAACCTGTGGCTGGAATTATGCCTCTATTAAAAAAAAAAAATCCTTTTCGTCTAGTCAGGTTAGGACATTACATTTTCAATGTAAAGGCACGGGTTCGAATCCCGTAAGGGTCTTTTTGTTATTAATTTAACAGAAAATAATAATGTTTTTTATTATAAACTATGACTATAACTAAAACTTTTAGATGATTATATTCTACAAATCATAAAGATATAGGTACTCTCTATCTAATTTTTGCAGCGTTTGCGGGAGTTATAGGTACTTACTTTTCTATGTTGATTAGATTCGAACTAGTAAACACTGGTTCTGTGGTATTTGATGGTGATTACCAACTATATAACGTAGTTATTACGGCGCATGCATTCGTCATGATTTTTTTCATGGTGATGCCTGCACTTATAGGAGGGTTTGGTAATTGGTTTGTTCCTTTAATGATAGGGGCTCCCGATATGGCTTTTCCTAGATTGAATAACATTAGTTTTTGGTTACTACCTCCAGCTTTCTTGTTATTGCTTTCTTCTTCTTTAGTAGAAGTTGGTGCAGGTACTGGTTGAACAGTTTACCCTCCTTTATCAGGAATCCAGGCGCATTCCGGAGGAGCTGTCGACTTAGCTATATTTAGTCTGCACGTAGCAGGAGCTTCTTCAATATTAGGTGCTATTAATTTTATAACAACTATATTAAACATGAGAACACCTTCTATGAGTATGCACAGACTACCTTTATTTGGATGAGCTGTATTCATTACAGCAATTTTGTTATTGTTATCTTTACCTGTATTAGCAGGAGGTATCACTATGTTATTAACTGACCGTAATTTTAACACTACATTTTTTGATCCTGCGGGAGGAGGTGACCCAATATTATATCAACATTTATTTTGATTTTTTGGTCACCCAGAAGTTTACATTTTAATAATACCAGCATTTGGTATTATAAGTCAAGTTATTGGAGTTTTCTCTCAAAAAAATGTTTTTGGTTACATAGGAATGGTATATGCTATGCTTTCTATAGGTATTTTAGGTTTTATCGTATGAGCTCATCATATGTATACTGTAGGTATGGACGTAGATACAAGAGCATACTTTACAGCAGCGACTATGATTATAGCGGTACCCACTGGTATTAAAATCTTTAGTTGATTAGCCACAATGTGAGGTGGTATTATTAAAATGAGAACTCCTATGTTTTTCGCGGTAGGTTTCCTTGTATTGTTCACTTGCGGTGGTTTAACAGGGATTGTACTTGCAAACGCGGGATTGGATATAGCTCTACATGATACTTATTATGTTGTTGCACATTTTCATTATGTTTTAAGTATGGGAGCAGTCTTTGGTTTATTATCAGCTTTTTACTATTGATTCCATATTATATCAGGAGGACACAATTACAATGAAGAATTTGGACAAATACATTTTTGGATTACATTCATAGGAGTTAATTTAACTTTCTTTCCGATGCATTTTTTAGGGTTAGCAGGAATGCCTCGAAGAATTCCTGATTTTCCTGATGCATATGCTGAGTGAAACACTATAGCATCTTTTGGCTCTTTAATCTCAGCAATTGGTTTCGTCTTCTTTTTTTACGTAGTTTCAGAGGGTTTAACTTCTAATAAAGGAGCCACTCTTATTCGATGAAATGAATACTGAACAGCTAAAGTTTATAATTAAGTAGCTATAAAATAAACAGAAGTGATAAATTCGTTATTTTTTTGTGAATTAAGCTTTTAAAGGATACCTAGGCTAAATTTTAAAGGGCGTTAGAAAACGAAAAGTCTTTTTGAAGATTTTTTATGAAAAAAGGCTTCCCTAAGCGAAAGTGCAATCTATAACTTAGCGAATTGAAACATCTTAGTAGCTAAAGATAAAAAAAATTAAAAAAGATTCCTTAAGTAGTGGTGAGCGAAAAAGGATTTGTGTCAAATTAGTTTTTTGAATAAGAATGTTTTGGAATAAACAACCTGAGAAAGTGAAAGTCTTGTATTTTTTCTAAAACTAATTTTGTATTTAAGTAAGTTAATTCATGATATTTTAACTGAAAATAGGAGAACCACCTTCTAACATAATAATTAAAGATTTAGACCGATAGCGCACAAGTACTGTAAAGGAAAGGTGAAAAGTCTTTAAGAAAAGTGAAACAGATCTTGAAATTGAAAGCTTTAAAGCAGATTTACTTTCTAGAAAGGTAAATCGTACCTTTTGTATAATGGGTCAGCAAGTTTATTTGGATAGTAAGCTTAAGCTAATAAGTGGAGGCGTAGTTAATGCAAACCTTAAATGGTTATAATTATTCAAATAAGACCCGAAACTGAGTGATCTAATTATGAGCAGGTTGAATGTCATCTAAACAATGACAGGAAGACCGAACCCGTATCTGTTGCATAAGATTGGGATGACTTGTGATTAGGGGTGAAAGGCCAATCAAACTCAGAGATAGCTGGTTCTCTGCGAAATTTATTTAAGTAAAAATGTAAACTTTATTATACTCGTAAAGGTAGAGCACTTATTGGCTGATGGGGGCTTGACGGCCTTACTGATGTCAGTTAAACTCCGAATTAAACCAAGTTTATGTTTACGTGGCAAACTATAGGTGATAAGATCTATTAGTTTAAAGGGAAACAGCCCAGATTACAAGCTAAGGCCTTTAAATGATGATTTAGTGGTAAAAGTTTTTTTGCATTATGTCAGCCAGGAAGTGGGCCTAGAGGCAGCCATCTTTTAAAGAAAGCGTAACAGCTCACTGGTCAAAAATTTAGATGCAATTAACCTTAAAATTCAATTAGACTCAAATCATAGCTGCCGAAGCTGTAAAACAAATAATTTTGTTGGTAGCAGAGCTTCTTGTATGATAGTATACCCTTGTTAAAGGTTCTTAAAATCAAGTTTGAAAATGCTGACATGAGTAACCTAATATAATTTAAAAAAATTATAACTGTAAATTTAAGGTTTCCTACGGTCGGATGATTCTCGTAGGGTTAATCGGCTCCTAAGATTTAATATGAAAATATTATTCGATGGAAAGAATATTAATATTTATTCATCTGTTTTATAAAAAGCGACGGAAAACTTACATTGTTGATTCTTCAAGTTTATAGATTTACTTATTTAACTAAAGTTTTTCCTAGAAAAAGCTAAAACAGAAAGACCGTACCTTAAACCGACACTGGTAAATTAGTAGAAAATATTAAAGTTTTGGGGGAATAGTATTGAAGGAACTCGGCAAATTGACTTCGTAACTTCGGGAGAAGAAGGGCTTACTTTGAAAAAAATAAGCATAAAAAAAGAGGGGATAGCGACTGTTTATTAAAAACACAGGACTCTGCTAAATCGTAAGATGATGTATAGGGTCTGACACCTGCCCGGTGTTGATAAATGAAAGTCAAAAGTTTTAAAGCTTTTGATATAAGTTCCAGCAAACGGCGGCTGTAACCATAACGGTCCTAAGGTAGCGAAATTCCTTGTCAGGTAAGTTCTGACCTGCATGAATGGTGTAACGACTTTCCCACTGTCTCCAATACTAACCTAGTGAAAGTGAATTCTCTGTTAAGATGCAGCGTAGCGACGGCTAGACGGAAAGACCCTGTGCACCTTTACTATATTTTTATATTGCTTTTGTAACATCTTTGTATAGGATAATTGTTAGCCGTTATTAAAAACCCTTAGCGCCAGCTAATTGGTAAGGCACCCTTGGAATAGCAATCTTTGATTTTACATTAGCTAAATTTATTTAAAAATTAAATTACAATATATGAAAGGTAGTTTAACTGGGGCGGTTACCTCCTAAAAAGTAACGGAGGCGCGCGAAGGTAAATAAGATTTGATTTAATTAAATCTTTAGCTTAATGGCTTAAATTTGCCTGATTGTAAAACCTACAGGTTGAACAAAGACGAAAGTCTGTCATAGTGATCCAATAAAATATTGTGGAATAATTATTGCTCAACGGATAAAAGGTACGCCAGGGATAACAGGCTTATGACTCTTTAGAGTTCCTATCGATAGAGTCGTTTGGCACCTCGATGTCGACTTATCGCATCCTGGAGCTGAAGTAGGTTCCAAGGGTTCGGCTGTTCGCCGATTAAAGCGGTACATGAGTTGGGTTTAGAACGTCGTGAGACAGTTTGGTCCCTATCTACCGTCGCGTTAAGAAACAAAAAAGAACTCAATCCTATTACGAGAGGACCGGAAAGTGTACACCTATGGTGGTTCAATTGCTGTTATCTACTGCATTGTTGAGTAGCCACGTGTATTTTTAGAACTGCTGAAAGCATATAAGCAGGAAAATAATCTTTTGAGTTTCTTGAAAAAAAGCAGTAGACTACTGCTTAAATAGGTTTAAAATATAATGCTAGTGATAGTAAAGTTTTTAAATACTAAATTTTTAACCAAAAAAAAATTAAACACATTTGACTCTTAGCTCAATTAGGTAGAGCAACTGCCTTCTAAGCAGTAGGTTAAAGGTTCAAGTCCTTTAGAGGTAACTTCTTTCATTTTTAGTTAATTTAAGACTTTTAAGACCCACACTAAACTTTAAATATTAGAACATCTGTGAAACTCTAAGTCTACCTACATATCAATCAATTTTTCTTGAGAAACAAGGTTAAAATTCGATAAAAATGAAACCCGAGGTGGAGTAAGGGTAAACTCGTCAGGTTCATAGTCTGAAGATAGTAGGTTCGAGTCCTACCCTCGGGTTATTTAACATTAAGCAAGATGGCAGAGTGGTCTATTGCGGCAGACTGTAAATCTGTTAAACCTTTATGGTTTACCAAGGGTTCAAATCCCTTTCTTGCTATTTTTTAAAACATAAAAATCGTGTACCGCGTAGCTCAACGGTAGAGCAGCAAGCTTTTAACTTGAAGGTTCTAGGTTCGAGTCCTAGCGCGGGAACATGGTAGCATATGTGGTAATGCGTCTGATTGCAAATCAGAAGAAGGTAATTCGAATTTCCCCCAGCGCTAATAGGTTAGCTTTTCTTTTCCTAATTTCTTAGGTTAACCTTTTGGATCTAATTATTTTTTATCAAAGAAACAAGGATATTTTTTTCTATGCATCTAATAAATTTAATGAAAGAACTTAAAGCATTATTGCTTGTATATTTTGTAGGACTCTTTTTGAATGGTTTAGTTATTTACCAGTTTTTTAAAGAGCTGATATTTTTAGTAGCCGTTGACCTTGTAAAATTAAAAGACGAACTGGTATTTGGGGGAATGGGTGATTTTTTCAAGTTTTTATTTAGTAGTATTGTTGTTTTCAGTATGCTTTGAGCTTTTTATTTTTTAATGTATGTCTTATTTATATTTTTTAATAAATCTATTACAAGAAAAAAGAGTACCATTTTTCTTTTATTCTTATTTGTTAATTTTGGAATTAGCGTCTTAAATTTTATAGGTATAATTCCCATTTTGCTAAGGCATTTGTGTAACTTTTTAAGCTTAAGTCAAATTTTAAATCTTCAAGAAGTTACCTTAAAGTTGATTTTACCAGGAAGTCATTTATTAAACCTATATTTATGTTTGCTCTCTTTTTGTTTAATGATAGACTTTTTATTTGCTGTTTTATTATTCTTAGAAAACAAAAATTTAATAGCGATTTTTCTAAAATTCCCGGTAAGAATATATTATATAACTTGTTTAGTTATTTTTATAATGTTTGTTATACCGCCGGACCCCCTAAGTCACATAGTTGTTATATTTAATTGTCTTTTATTAGCTGAAATTAAATTATTTTTATTATGCGTAGACTTCTCTTTTCATCAGACCTGCAAATCACGGGTTGGTCCTTAAGTTAATAAGTTGACTTATTATGGGGTGTCTAAAAGGTTTAAGAAACATACAATATTAAACAAATTTTTTTTCTATATGGTTCAAAGCAAAACACGTTGATTTTATTTGTACATTATCGACGACAAGAATAAGGTGTCTAGAATTAAATACGGAGTAAAACATTCTAGAGTCTTAAAGCTTATCGTTCGATTATAATTTTCTGCCTTTATGGTTATAATTATGAAAATACACTTTCTAGCAATAAGTTGAAAAATTACACAACTAAATGTCTCCGTACCCACACTTTTGACGGCCGAATGACAGAGAGGTCTAATGTATCAGTCTGCTAAACTGAAGAGTCTTATAAATGATTCCCAAGGGTTCGAATCCCTTTTCGGCCGTCTAATTGTTCTTTTTAGGACAATTAAAGTGAAGGTCACAAACTTTAACACGCAATTTAAAGATGCACTAATATCTTCAATTTTATTTTAATATATAAATATGTGAGTTTATGAAATTTGAAATGGTACTAAATACGTACCTTATGTTAGAGTCCTTCTTGGTGAGTATAAACAAAAAATACATTACTTTAGAAAACTGAATTGACAACTTTATTACAATCAAGTATATGGTAAACAATATATAGAAGTACGTTCTTGAAAAATTCCTTTCACTCAGTGATGAGTTTGCATGCCTCGAGGTTATCAAGATTGGATGTGTACAGAGCGTGCCTTTTATTGAGTATATGAGCCTACAGAGGAAGAAGAAATAGAATGGTTTCTGGAGAAAATAGCCAAAATGCCTGAAATACCTGAATACCATAATCCTTATTATAAAGAAAAGCTTGAATATATAAGAGAAAACACTATCAATTTATGAGCAAAAGTAACCCACAAACCCATACTTAAAGGCGAAAAATACGATCCTTTTTTACATGATTATGTTTGAAGGGAAATGAGTCTTTCTGATTTTTGTGATAAGTTTATTTACATAGTAGATACCATCGCATATATAATGGATTTTTTTCATAATATAAGAGACTATACTTGAACAGAAGTTTACACTATATACGCTTGATGAATGCGTACAACAAAAGTACCCAGAGAAGCTACTTACGAATATAGAAAAATGGTATGAGAAGCTCTTGTTTGAGTTTGAGGCTATTTATATTTTGTTCTGGAATATATTATAATGACTTTGTGGTATTTAGTAACCTTTTCGTGATGAGAAGGTTGAACAACTTGATGATCTAAGGCATGAGCGAAGTACGTAAGACATATGGGCCCTCTAGCCAAAGAGTGAGAAGAAATTTTAAGTCAGGTTCCTATTGTTAGAGGTGTTTATGGTTTCATTCCTGAAGGTATACATAGACTTGATAGTATATGAATGGACATACCTTATATTTTAAGGGTCCCTTTATCATGACCCTTTACACTAATTAATAATATTTTTATTAAATGACCCTGAGCTTTAATAACTTTAATACAAGATGTTTGCTACCATCTATATTCAAATATGGATGATGGTTTTTTTAGAGCCTATAATTGAATCTTCCAAATAAAGGTTCTTTATTTCAAAATTTCAGGTATACTGACATGTAGCAGTTTTCCGGGCTTCTACTATCGATTTTTGAAATGAATACCTTCAGCGTGAGAATCAATGATAGTACAATCAGAAGCTTTTTTGACTGATTTACAGTTAGTATTTATGATAATAAGAACCTTGTTATCGTATGTTTTCTACAAATGATGGTGCTGAACTATTATATTAGATCAATGAGAAAATGAACATACCTATCTTCGAACTTTTTTAGGCAACGGAAGAGATCTCTTTCTAAAAGAGTTCAAAAAAGAACTAGATATTCCTTATTATTGAATGACCTATTATCCTAAATGAAGAGACTTACCTGTCGTTAAACAGGCTGAAGAAGCTGGATTTTGGCGTTTATGATGAGAAAATTATTTAAGAATCCCTACTATAGATGAAGTTGTCTGAGGTTTCGCCAATAAAGCTCTAGAAATAGAGTTTTGATTCAGAGACGTCGCACCTTTCCCTCAATTAGCTAATTTTTGCAGAGAAAGTCAATTCATAAAATGATTTTTTTTTATGGAAGGTTACGTTTTTCTTTACTGAAATTTCGTACTTTTCCCTTTAACTTTTTGAATTATATCTTTAATAGTTCATGCTTATATAAAAGAGTTTAAAAAACGTATGGCTGAAGAAGACAAAGAAAGAGAAGAAGCAAAATCTTTAGGAATGAACCAAACTTGTTATAAAATTACTAAAATGGCGAGAAAGAGGCCATTTAGAACAAGAGTATACATTTTTTTAGGGCTTGTTTGACATATGTTTGTTATTTGGTTTAATGAAAACGTACCTGACATGACTAAAACCTTACCAAGTAAGTTTATAAAACCTTCTAATCAAACAGAAGCTATAAGTCAACGAGTGAGAATGGAAGATGAAATTCGTGCTTTAACTTTATGAGGTCAAGCGAACCAATATACGGTAGTTTCAGATTTATTCAATGAAAGACCCGATCTGGTAAGACGTTTTAATCGTATGAGAAAAAATGTTCAGTTAGCACTAAAGGAAAAGCATTCGGCGGTAGAAAAAAATTATAATATGCATGTAAGAGACAACTTACTTTATAGTAAGAATACTGCCCCTATCGCTGTCATAGAGAGAGCTTTATTGTTTAATACTTTATCATACGCAAAGGACGAAATGGACCCTAGAGTGGCTAAAAATTGAACTTTAGTCGCAGGAGCTATTGAGTATATTCACGTATATTTAACAGAAAAAGAAATACAAAAAAGAAAGGAATATTTAAAAGAAAATGAACAAGAAGAAAATATTTACGATCAGCATGGAATAGGAATCAAGCGAAGAAAAATTGAATTTTATGATTTAGCTAATACTAAGCCTGTTCATAAACCCGCCTTAGGTGCAAGGACGGATTTACCTTTTCAAGTCAGAAAAAGTCCTTTAACAGTGAAGCCGGATAATACAAGAAATCGTATATTTTCTCAAGAAGTTGCCGACTTTTTTGAAGATGTGAAATATGATGGTGTACTTTCTGGGTTATTCATAGTACATTTGGATGATGAAAAAGCCCACTTTTTGGTGACGAATCAAGAACCTAAATCTAAAGACGGTTCTCAATTAAGTTATGACAAAAAGATGAATTGACTTCTAGATTCAGAAAAATTCATGAGTACGACCACGGTAGATAAATATTATATTTTTACTCTAACAAATAATATGATCACCGATCAATTAATCATACATGATGCCCCAGATTCTTACTTGCATCATGAAGCATCATGGACCAAAGATCGAGAACTTTAAACTTTTTAGACTTGCATAAGAAATTATGGGGTGTCTAAAAGGTTTAAATAAATGTTCAATCTAATAAAGTAAAAAAACTATGATTTTATTACAATTCGCGTTTCTGTTTAGTATCATCTTTTCTGCCTTAATGGTAATATTTACCAAAAACCCCATACACTCTGTATTATGATTAATCATGTCTTTTTTTAGTGGGGCAGGTATTATCTTACTTTTAGATACAGAATTCGTCGCTATGTTGTTTTTAGTTGTATACATGGGGGCAATCGCAGTCCTATTTTTGTTTGTGGTTATGATGATTAATATTAAAATAGATCAGGTAAATAGTAGTTTAGTCACTTATTTACCTTTAGGCATAATAGTTTTCCTGATATTTTTCATGGAAGTATGGTCGTCAATATCTGTAGGAGTATACGAAGAAAACTTAAAGAATTTTAACTGATTTGCTAATGCTTATTCCACTTCTAATATAAAAATAGTAGGTAATATCCTTTATACTTATAAGTTACCTTGTTTCATTATGGCAGGAATGATTCTGTTAGTTGCAATGATTGGTTCTATTACTTTAACTTTAGCAGAAATGAAAGGTCCAAAGACTCAAAATATTTATAAGCAGTTAAAGCAAGATTTCAAACAAAGTGTGAGACTTAAGGTAGAAAAAAATACCTAAAAATAGTTAATTAGAAATGGAACTTTTAAACAACGATTTAAGCTCTTTTTTTACAATTTGGTGATGTTTTCCAGAATTTTTACTAGTCCTGTTTATAAGCATATTCACAGGAACTCTTCCTTTCATTAAAAGTGAAATTAAAGAATGGCGTACAGACAATATTAATCATTATAACAGTAATACGTTTTCTGCAATTTGTATAAACATTAGTTTGGTTATCACTCTTATTGCTGTATGGTCGGTAGACCACGGAACTTTTTTTGGAGGTCAATTTATAAATGATGCTAATACTTCTTTCTTTAAAAGTTTAGTATTAATTACGGGAATTTTTCTAGTAGCAATGGGTCCTAGATTTTATAAAATAGAACGTAGACAATTCTCAGAGTATGGAATCTTAATAAGTTTAGTTTGTCTAGGACTATGTTCTTTAATATCATCTAATGATCTTATAATTTTTTTTCTTTCTATAGAGCTAATAAGTTTAACTTTATATATCTTAGCCGCAAGCAAAAACGACTCTAATTATAGTAGTGAAGCTGCACTTAAATATTTTGTATTAGGAGCAGTCGCTAGCGGTATTTTAGTTTTAGGAATATCTCTTGTATATCATGTAACAGGAAGTACCGAATTTGGCGCCATAAAGCTAATGATATCGGGTTTCTCTGAAGTTACGGAGAAAGAGGCCTTGATTGGACTAGCCTTAATATGTATAGGACTATTCTGTAAACTGGCTGCGGCTCCTTTTCATATGTGAGCCCCTGATGTTTATGAAGGAGTCCCTACCTTAATATTAGCGGCATTTGCGACTCTTCCAAAGATAGGGCTTATTAGTATTCTAGCGAGAATCGGTTTTGATTTTTTTACTTTTTATTCGGTAGAATGAGAGTATATGACTTTAATCGTAGGATTTTTTTCTATTGCATGAGGGACTTACGGTGGATTGGAACAAGTTAAAATTAAAAGGATTCTAGCTTATAGTTCAATAAGTCATGTAGGGTTTATGATTGTCTTATTAGGATCTAACTCTTTTTTAAGTCAGGTTACACTGAACTTTTATCTTTTAGCGTACATATTAACAACTTTAGCTGTAGCAACTTTTTTTGTTTCATTAAAGCGAACTGACTTAAATGTAAAAAGCATGAAAGATATACAGGCTTCGAACGACGAAATAGACAGACAAGCTTCAATACCTGAATTCAAAACAATTCATCATTTAACACAAACGTGTGCTAGAATCTCACGAAGCCTTTGTATTTTAGCAATGCTCTTAGTATCTCTGGCAGGAATACCTCCCCTTATAGGTTTTTTTGCTAAATTTAGAGTATTCAGCGATATAATAGAACGTAATTCCTTTTATTCCTATTCTATATCTTCCATGATTTTAGGTTTAAGTATAATATCTACCTTATATTACATCAGAATAATAAAACATATATTTTTTAAGGCGGGAAAAAGTCCTCGCGAGGTTATAGTTGCTAATATCTCTTGGCCCGTTTCAAAAATAATGTCTTTAGCTTCTGTAGTTTCAATTTCGTTTATATTTGCGCCTAATTTTTATCTGTTGCCGCTTTATAGCTGCACTTTAAATTCAGTTTTCTTCGCTCTATAAACTAAGTCTTTTGATTTATAGTCAATTTTCTGTAGGTATGAAGCAATCTTGATTGAGTCTTTTCAAGATTAAAAGATGACATGCCCATCAGTTAGAAGGAACTATAAAACGTGTTTGACCTGAAGTTAAGCTAGATGCCAAGATCTTCTTGAAGAAAGCTTTCGATATAAAGGGAGCAATTACAATTCTTAATTGGTATATACTTTTAAGCCGTCTGAAACGCTTCCTTACGTTGTTGAGAAGTGTCTCTCGAGCCAAATGTCGTATTTTATTATTAGGATCGTTCGATTGAAAAGTTGAAAAAGAAAAAAATTTGTTCGAAATTTATACCAACTGAACAAAGTGAACTCCGGGTACTCTGTCTAACAGAAGGTTAGTCGGTTACAAAATCAAAGATTCTATTGACCAGAATTTAAACAAAAAGCCTCCAAGAAAGTTATACCTTCCGCATTTATCACTTTGCTTGGAGAAATATCGCTTTGAGTACGCTATTTCAGAAATTAATAAGATGGGCCTACCTTTACTACTACATAAGCTAGTGCTGCCTTATAAGTTTTATAAAACAGATTACGAGCTTCCTAACCTTCAGGTGAGACAAAAATCTAACAGAATTTATATGTATCTTTATAAAACTTATTACCAAAGAGGAAGGATCGAAGCCTCTTTGCATTTTATAAAGAACAAAGGTTTAGCGCTGTTCAAGGACCTTTTTTTCCCTTCGAACTATAGAGACTTTTTAACTTATTAGTTCGCTATAGTCATTATCTACTCACTATCGGACTCGAACCGATACCTACATAAAGTAGAGCAGATTTTAAGTCTGCCGTGGCTACCTATTACACCAAGTGAGTTATTTGCTTAATTAGAACGTAATTAAAGGTCATCTTATCGATGTCTAGGGGTAGGTTCGAACTACCGACCTCTGGTTTTTCAGACCAGCGCTCTTCCTGCTGAGCTACCTAATTAGTTATAATCAGCTTCTTAGTTTTAATTAAAGTTTAATACTCATGTTTGTAATTGTTTCTTTTTTAAGTGAAAAGAATCAGGAAAGCCATCATTAAGGCAAACAGAGCAATAGCTTCGGTTAATGCGAAGCCTAAAATCGCATAACCAAATAAATCTTTTTTGATTTCAAAGTTCCTAGATAAAGCAATTACTAGAGAACCAAAAACAATACCTATACCGGCACCAGCACCGGTAAGACCTACGGTAGCCATACCAGCACCTATCATTTTAGATGATTTTAATATAACTTCTAAAGTTTCGTTTTTTTCCATATTTTTCGTCTGTCGTATAGCGACAGTCGCGAAAGCGCATTCTTTGTATATAATTTTATCCTACGACAGGTTAAATTTAAATACATGCACTCCCATCAAGCCCCTTAAAGTCGGAAAACTCAATTCAAACGAAACAAAGAATTAAGCAACAACTTGGACTGACCCCCGAGTTTGTAAAAGTCAAACAAAATAATAGCTTTTGTTTTCTTTAAGTTCTCTATAATAAAAAATTAATAGCTTATGAAAAAATCAAAAAAATTTAATATAGTTTTAAAAAGTTCTAACATCTTAAAAAAGAAAGTTAGTTTATCAAAAACTGATACCAAAATGGGAACTTTAACCCTAAAAGATACGAGTGACCGCTTCATTTTAATAAATATAGATCGTTTTTTAAAAAAAATACCTTTATTAAATATCAAAAAATCCGATAAGGAGCTTTTAAGATCTTTAGAAAACATTTTGTTGTATAAAACATACTTTTATGAAAAAGTTTAAAAGGAACAAAGTATTGAATTGCATTTTGAAAAAGGGAAAAGCCTTTAATTTAGGTTTTAGAGGAAGTAATAGCCTAGTTTTCTTGAACAAAAAAATAATTATAGTCTATAAACGTTGAGAAAATAATGGAACAAAGACTTATCGAGTATCGGGATTCTGCTTTAAAATTAAAAAAAAAAAATTCGAGACTTTATTACTTTTAAAATCTAAAGACAAAAGTGCAGAAGTGACTATGGGATTTATTTTAGAAAGCCCTAACTTAGTGAGAATAAATATAATATAAACAATTGTATGAATAAAAACAAATTAGCATTATACCGTAAATACAAAGGTAATCTTACTGGGAACATAATCGTAAAAAACACAGAT
>MDTD01120000.1_pt1 | contig 18113 bp, 13 predicted proteins | sample 811221 | NCBI WGS metagenome assembly MDTD01 (sample SAMN05326646, study PRJNA326480) | marine metagenome | isolation source: seawater | place: Pacific Ocean: South West | collected 2011 | reverse complement strand
GCGGCGACCTCGTCGGGCACGTCCTCGCGGGCGAGCTTGGCCAGCGCCTCGGCGGCGGCGATCTTCATCTCGTCGTTGATCTCCGACGCCCGCACGTCGAGCGCGCCGCGGAAGATGTAGGGGAAGCCGAGGACGTTGTTGATCTGGTTCGGATAGTCCGACCGACCTGTGGCGAAGATCGCGTCGTCGCGGACCTCCCGCGCTTCCTCGGGCGTGATCTCCGGGTCCGGATTGGCCATGGCGAAGATGATCGGCTTCGCCGCCATCGACCGCACCATGTCGGCGGTCACCGCCCCCTTGGCCGAGACGCCGCAGAAGACGTCGGCGCCGCGCATCGCCTCTTCCAGCGTGCGCAGGTCGGTCTCCACCGCATGCGCCGACTTCCACTGGTTGATGCCGGCCTCGCGGCCCTTGTAGACCACGCCGCGGGTGTCGCACATGATCGCGTTCTCGGGCGGCAGGCCCATGCGCTTGAACAGCTCGATGCAGGCGATGCCCGCGGCGCCGGCGCCGTTGAAGACCACGCGGGTGTCCTCGATCCGCCGCCCGGTGACGTCGAGCGCGTTCAAGAGCCCCGCCGCGGCGATGATCGCCGTGCCGTGCTGGTCGTCGTGGAAGACCGGGATGTCCATCACCTCGCGCAGGCGCTGCTCGATGATGAAGCATTCGGGCGCGCGGATGTCTTCCAGGTTGATGCCGCCCCAGCTCTTGCCGAGGAAGCGGACGCAATTCACGAACTCGTCGACGTCGTAGGTATCGACTTCCAGGTCTATGGCGTCGATGTCGGCGAAGCGCTTGAACAGGACCGCCTTCCCCTCCATGACCGGCTTGGAGGCCAGGGCGCCGAGATTACCGAGGCCAAGCACCGCGCTGCCGTTCGAGATCACGGCGACGATGTTTCCCTTGGCCGTGTAGTCATAGGCCTTGCCCGGCTCCTTCTCTATCGAAAGGCAGGGGTAGGCGACACCCGGCGAATAGGCGAGTGACAGTTCGCGGGCCGTCGTCAGGGGCTTGGAGGCCCTGATCTCGATCTTGCCCGGCTTGCCGTCGGCGTGGAAGGCTAGAGCCTCCTCGGCGGTGGCGTGGTACTTCTCCATCTGAGCGTAATCTCCCCAGCCGATTACGGCATTTTTCTAGTTCGTAAGCGAAGTCTAGAGTCCCCCCAGCGCCGCGTCAAAAGCAACGCCGGGCGTGGAAGCATTGAGTTGGAATGACGAGACCGGACCCCGAAACGACCGACCGCAAAAAGCCCGCAAAAGGCTCCGAAACGGCCGTGACGCCGATGATGGCGCAATACCTGTCGATCAAGGCGGCACATCCCGATTGTCTGCTGTTCTACCGCATGGGCGATTTCTACGAGATGTTCTTCGACGACGCCGTCCACGCGGCGAAGGCGCTCGATATCACTCTCACCAAGCGTGGACAGCACGACGGGGCCGACATACCGATGTGCGGCGTTCCGGTCCATTCCCACGAAGCCTATCTCAGGCGACTCGTCGCCAAGGGATTCCGGGTCGCAATCTGCGAGCAGATGGAGGACCCCGCCGAGGCCAAGAAGCGCGGTGCCAAATCGGTGGTCGAGCGCGGGGTGATCCGGGTCGTGACCGCCGGGACGCTGACCGAAGACAGCCTGCTCGACGCCCGCAGCAACAACCATCTGGCGGCCATTGCGCGTCTCCGCGACGACTGGGCGCTGGCCTGGCTCGACATGTCGACAGGCGAATTCGCCGTGATGCCGACCGATCGGGCGGCTCTGGCGGCCGACCTCGCCCGTGTTGCGCCGGGAGAGCTTCTGGTCGCCGATACGCTGCTTCAGGACCAGGACAGCTACGCCCTGCTTCGCGACTGGAAGGACGTGCTGACGCTGGTACCCGCGTCGCGCTTCGACAGCAGCGGTGCCGAGCGGCGGCTGAAGGCGTTCTACGGCGTCGCGGCGCTCGATGCGTTCGGCAGCTTCAACCGTGTACAGCTCGCTGCTTGCGGCGCCCTCGTCGAATATCTCGACCTGACTCAGCGCGGCCGCATGCCGCGGCTGACACCGCCGGTACCGATCGCCACGGACGCGCTGATGGCGATCGATCCCGCGACCCGCCGGAATTTGGAGCTCACCACCACTCTCGGCGGCGAACGCTCGGGCAGTCTGCTGTCGGTGATCGATCGTACCGTCACCAATGGCGGTGCGCGGGCGCTCGCGGCACGGCTGGCGGCGCCGGGAACCGACCCGAGGGCGATCAACGCCCATCTCGACATGGTGCAGTTCTTCCACGAGGACGCCGACCTCCGCGAGACCGTGCGCGGGCTTCTCGCCAAAGTGCCGGATCTCGAACGGGCCCTCTCTCGCCTCACCTTGGGGCGCGGCGGGCCGCGGGATCTGGCGGCGGTTCGCGACGGCCTCGCGGAAACGGCCCGGCTGCGCGCCATCCTTGCCCGCGACGGGCTAGGCCCACCGCCCGATGGAATCGCGAAGGCCGGCGACGACCTCGGCGAGCACGCCGCGCTCGTCGAGCGGTTGGGCCGCGCGCTCGCCGCCGAGCTTCCGGTCTACGCCCGCGATGGCGGTTTGATCGCCGCGGGTTACGCGCCGCAACTCGACGAGCAACGGACTCTCCGCGACGAAAGCAAGCGGTTGATCGCCGCCCTCGAATATCGCTACCGCGAGGAGACGGGCATTGCGTCGCTCAAGATCCGGCACAACAACGTGCTCGGCTACTATGTCGAAGTGACGCCGACCCACGCCGACAAGGTCGGTCCGCCGCTCACCCACCGACAGACCCTGGCGGGGGCGGTGCGGTTCAACTCGCCGGAACTCGGCGAGCTTCAGGACAAGATCACCCGTGCGGCCGACCGCGCCCTCGCGCTGGAGATCGAGCTCTTCGACGAGCTGGCGGGCGAGGTGGTCGCGCGGTCCGAGCCTGTCGCGCGTGCCGCTGCGGCTTTCGCGGCGATCGACGTCGTGGCCGCTCTGGCCGAGCTCGCGGCGACGCGGCGCTATTGTCGGCCGAACGTCGATGATTCGCAGGCTTTCGAGATCAAAGGGGGCCGCCACCCGGTGGTGGAGAGCTTTGTCGACGGCGGCGGTTTCGTCGCCAACGACTGCGACCTCTCCGAGGCGCAACGGCTCTGGCTGCTTACCGGTCCGAACATGGCGGGAAAAAGTACGTTCCTGCGCCAGAACGCCTTGATCGCGGTCCTGGCGCAGATGGGCGCCTATGTGCCGGCGGACTCGGCTCGGATCGGCGTCGTCGATCGCTTGTTCAGCCGCGTCGGTGCGGCGGACGACCTCGCCCGCGGACGGTCGACCTTCATGGTGGAGATGGTCGAGACGGCGGCGATCCTGAACCTTGCAGGGCCACGGGCCCTGGTGATCCTGGACGAGATCGGCCGCGGCACGGCGACCTATGACGGTCTCAGCATCGCCTGGGCGACGGTCGAGCATCTGCACGAAGTCAATCGCTGCCGCGGCTTGTTCGCCACCCATTATCATGAATTGACGGCGCTCGCCGCCAAGCTGCCCGCGCTCGCCTGCCACGGTATGCGGGTCAGGGAGTGGGAGGGCGATATCGTCTTTCTGTACGAAGTGGCGCCGGGGGCGGCGGACCGTTCCTACGGCATCCATGTGGCGAAGCTTGCCGGCCTTCCGCCGGCCGTCATTGCGCGTGCCGAAGCCGTTCTTGAGCGGTTGGAAAGAGGGGAGAGCTCCAGTACGCCCGTGCAGCTTGCCGAGGATCTGCCTCTGTTCGCGGCCGCGCGGAAGGAGCCCCTTTCCGAAGCGCCGGCCGAGCGTCCTGCCGTTCTCGATCGCCTCGCGGCGCTCGATCCCGACTCGCTCAGCCCTCGTGAGGCGCTTGAACTCCTTTACCGTCTTCAGAGCGAGGCGCGCGGCGATTGACCGTTGCTGCCGGCGTGAGGCTTCCCGGCCGCTGCAGATGTTCGCGAACGCTCGCCAAGGCGCGTTCGGCGGCGGCGACGTGCTCGACCGCTCGCTGTCGTCCGTCGGTCGACAGATCGTCGGCCGAGAAGGCGCTTTGAACTTCCCACAGGGCGTTGGCTGCTTCCTTGATGGCGCGTGCCGCCTCGCGCACGATGTCGCCGCTACCGTCGCCGACCAGACGGGCAACTGCCCGAAACCCGGTCCCGGTCAACAGGGCATCGACCAGCCTGACGTCGGGGACCTCGCGCAGGAGGGCGCGGATTTCCTCCGGTGCAAAAGGGACACGCCCTTTGATACGCGAATAAAAGGTCGCGTACTTCATATCCAGCGCCTGAGCCACTTCCTGCACAGGACGACGTTTTTCGCTCACCAGAATCCGGTGGGCGGTACGGGCGAATGTATCGGCATCCGGCATGGCGGGCATCTTCTTCACAGCTCCCTATCCGCAGCCCAGCGTTGATCGCTTCTATTCTTTCTGGGAACGGCTGCCGCCAACCTGGATCAATGCACGATGAAGAATTTCACGATGACCGTTATTCGAACACGGGTTCCAGGCGGCGCAGTCGGCTGTCGTGGAAAGGTCTCTCGTGCTATCGTTGAACCCGCGCCGGACCGGCGAGAAATCAAAACAACACTGGAGGAGACGGCATGACCAAGGTGGCGATGAGCACGGCGGTACCCGTTTCGGCGAAGCAGGTTTGGGACTTGATCGGCAACTTCAATGCGATGCCTCAGTGGCATCCGGCGGTAAAGAACAGTGAGCAGAAGGGAGACGGGGTCGGCTCGGTACGGACGATGACCCTTCCCGATGGATCGCAGATCGTCGAGAAGCTGGAGTCCAAGGACGACGGCAGCCGGTCTCTGACCTACTCCATCGTCAATTCGCCGCTGCCGGTCGCGAACTACACTTCGACGATGACGGTTCACGACAAGGGTGGGCAGGCCGAGGTCGAGTGGAGCAGCAATTTCGATCCCAAGGGCGCTTCGCCGGAAGATGCGATGAAAGCCGTACAGGGTGTCTACGCGGCCGGCCTCGAGAATCTGAAGAAGATGTTCGGGGGGTGATAGTCTGCGCCGGAAGGTTTCCGGCCGCGAGACCGTGGTTGTTTTCACCCACGGAAGAACGATCTAGGGGCAGGGACGGCGGGCCGGTCGCTCGCCATCCCGACCTCGGTGCGCCAAGGGGACAAACCCTTGACGAAGTCTTAGGGGAGACGTGTTAAGCGAAGGGCCGGCGGTGCGGTAACGAGTTTCGGACAACGGGGTTACATGGATCAGATCAGCAATCGCCGCGGTATCGTCAATCGTCGGCAGCTCGCGGCAGCGGTGGCCGACATTCCGAGCGACCTGCCGGAGAAGGATCAGCGGGCGCGGCTGCTGTCGCTTCTGAAGCGATCGCTGGAAGAGGGGCGCAAGGAACTCGAGCATCGGCTTGAGTCCGGGACGGCGGGGCCACAGATCACCGCCGGTCATGCCTACTTGATCGACCAGATCATCGGTGTGCTGTTCGAGTTCGCCGTCACTCGCGTCTATCCGGTCTCGAACCCGACCGCGGCCGACCGCATCGCGCTGGTCGCCGTCGGCGGCTACGGGCGCGGCGAGATGGCGCCGTTCTCCGACGTCGACCTGCTGTTCCTGATTCCCTACAAGCAGACCCCGCGCGGCGATCAGATCGTCGAGTACGTCCTCTATATGCTGTGGGACCTGGGCCTGCAGGTTGGCCAGTCGGTGCGCTCGGTCGACGAGTGTCTGAGCCGTGCCAAGCGCGACATCACCATCCGCACCAATCTTCTGGAGATGCGCTTCCTGTGGGGCGAGCAGTCGCTGTTCTCGGAGTTGGAGCGGCGCTTCAAGCGTGAACTGATCGCCGGAAGCGGTCCTGAGTTCCTCACCGCCAAGCTGGGCGAGCGCGATGAGCGTCATGGACGCATGGGGGATTCGCGCTATGTGGTCGAACCCAACATCAAGGAGGGGAAGGGCGGTCTCCGCGACCTTCACACCCTCCTGTGGATTACCCGTTATCTCTACGACGCCGAGAGCATCGACGATCTGGTCGCCGAGGGCGTGCTGACGCCGAGCGAGCGCCGAAAGCTGATGAAGGCGCGCCGGTTCCTGCTCACCGTTCGCTGCCATCTCCACTACGTGGCCGGCCGTGCCGAGGAACGGCTCACCTTCGACGTTCAGCCCGAGATCGCCCGCCGCATGCACTATACCGACCATGCGGGCGCGACCAGGGTCGAGCGCTTCATGAAGCACTACTATCTGATCGCGAAGACGGTAGGCGAACTGACCCGCGTGTTCTGTGCCGACCTGGAAGCCAAGCACAAGCGCTGGGCGACGGCGTGGCTGCCACGGTTGGGGCTCGGCCAGCGGATGGTCGAAGGCTTCCCCGTCGAGAGCGGGCGGATTTCTATCGAAGGCCCCACCGCCTTCGTCGACGATCCGGTGCGGCTGATCCAGCTGTTCCACGTCGCCCAAAAGCGCGATCTCGACATCCACCCGGAGGCGCTGCGCCAGATCGGCCAGGACCTCCGGCTGGTCGACGACATCCGTGAGGACCCCAGGGCCAACGCCCTGTTCATGGAGATCCTGACCTCGCGGAAGGACCCGGAAACGAGCCTCCGGCGCATGAACGAGGCTGGCGTTCTGGGGCGCTTCATCCCCGATTTCGGTCGGGTAATCGCCCAGACACAGCACGACATGTACCATGTGTACACGGTCGACGAGCACACCATCTTCGCCATCGGAATCCTGTCCCGGATCGAGCAGGGCAAGATCGGCGACGAGGTGCCGCTGGCCACCGACATCGTGCACAAGGTGCAGTCTAGGAAGGCGCTGTATCTCGCGGTCTTCCTCCACGATATCGCCAAGGGCCGCGGCGGAGACCATTCGGAGCTCGGCGCCAAGGTCGCGCGGCGGCTCGGGCCACGCCTCGGCCTCACCGCCGAGGAGACGGAGACCGTCTCCTGGCTGGTGCTCCACCATCTTCTTTTCAGCGGCACCGCTTTCAAGCGCGACGTCGACGACCCGAAGACTGTGACCGACTTCGTCGAGGTCGTGCAGTCGCCCGAGCGGCTGCGCCAGCTCCTGGTGCTGACGGTGGCCGACATCCGGGCCGTGGGGCCGAAGGTGTGGAACGGCTGGAAGGGCCAGCTTCTCCGCGACCTCTATCATCAGGCGGAAGACCTGATGATGGGCGGCGATTTGGCCGCCGGGCGGAACCGCCGGGTGGCGATGGCGATCGACAATCTGAAGGCGCATCTGCCCGACTGGCCGGATGACGAGATCGACGCCTATGTCGCCCGTCACTATCCGCCTTACTGGATCGCCTTCTCGGCCGAAACCCATGCGCGCCACGCCCGGCTGCTCCGGCAGGCCGACCGCGAGAAGCGGCCGCTCACCCTCGATACCCAGGTCGACCGCTTCCGCTCGGTGACCGAGATCACCCTCTATGCGCCGGACTTCTATGGTCTGTTCGCGGGGGTGGCCGGGGCGATGGCGGTGTGCGGCGCCAACATCGTCGACGCCAAGATCTTCACCACCACCGACGGCATGGCGCTCGACGTGTTCTGGATTCAGGACGCGGCCGGCGGCGCCTTCGACCGTCCCGACAAGCTCGCCAAGCTGGCGACGGCGATCGACCAGACCCTGGCGCGCGAGATGAAGCCGGCCGAAGTTCTGGCCGGCCAGCGGCGTCTGCCCAGCCGGACCGAGGTCTTTACGGTCGAACCCCGGGTGTTCATCGACAATGCCGCCAGCGCCACGCGGACGGTGATCGAGGTCAACGGCCGCGACCGGCCGGGTCTTCTGTTCGATCTCACCCGGACGCTGCGCGAGCTCAGCCTGTCGATCGCCAGCGCGCGGATCACCACTTTCGGCGAGCGTGCCGTCGACGTGTTCTACGTCAAGGACATGTTCGGCCTGAAGATCCACAATCAGACGCGGCTCGACGAGATCCGCCGCCAGCTCCTTGCCATCCTCGACCCGTCGACGGGTGCGGACGACAGCGAGGAAGCCGAGGTTCACAGGATTCCGGAGGCGGCGGAGTAGCACTCCGCCGCTTTAGGTCGTCGTTACCCTTCCTCGGCGGAGATGCTCGCATCGCGCGCGAGCATGACAAGCCTATGGGGAGGACGTCCGGAAAATTCCCGTCTTTCTGTCATCCTCGTGCTCGACACGAGGGCGGCGTCAGGCGGCGACGCTCGCCGTCTCGCGGGCGGTGGCTGTGCGATCCAAGGCGGCTTCGAGGATTGCGCGAAGCATGTCCGTATAGGACATGCCGGCGAAGCCCGCCATCAGGTTCATCTTGCCGTCCCAGCACCAGCCCGGATTGGGGTTCACTTCCAGGAGCTTGAGGTTCCCCTCCGCATCGGCGCGGAAGTCGAAGCGGGCGTAATCGCGGCAGCCCAGTCGCTCGAACAGGATCGAGGCGTTCTGGATCATCACCCGCTGGGAGTCGCCGTCGAGGTCGGTTTCCTTGTAGGCCACCTGGGTCCAGTAGGGACTTTCCGGCAGCCACTTCGATTCGTAGCCCAGGATCGGCGGCAGGCCGGGATCGAGCCGGCTGTAGTCGACTTCGAGAATCGGCAGGCTGCGCAGCCCGGTCGCCGGGTTGCCGAGCAGGCCGACGGTGTATTCCCGGCCCTGCAGGAACTCCTGCACCAGCACCGGGCGGCCCGGCAGCATCTCCCGGATGCGGGTCAGGCTCGCGAGCAGGGCTTCCGGCCCGTCGATCACGGCTTCCTTGACGATGCCGATGCTCGAGTCGCCGAAGTTCGGCTTGATCAGCGCGGGGAAGACCGAGGGGATGGTCGCCGACTGATCATCGGAGCGCATATAGGTCTCGACCGGTGTCGGGATGTCGAGCGCCGCGGCGACGGCGCGGACCAGCGCCTTGTCGTAACAGTGTGAGAGGCAGGCCGGCCCGGCGCCCGTATAGGGCAGATCGAGCATCTCCAGGATCGCCGGGATGTGCAGCTCCTTGAAGGCGTCGTTGGCGAAGCCCTCGTCGCAGAGGTTCAGCACCAGGTCGGGACGCTTGGCGCGCAGATCGGCGATCAGAGTCGGGTGGCTGTCGAGATAGTCGAACTTGAAGCCATCGATCTCCGCCAGCGCTTCCTTCAGGCGTTGGACGGTCTCGAAGTCCTCCTCGTTGAAGCGGCCGCCCTTCTTCACCGTGTCGGGCAGCCGCGGATCACCCAGCAGCACGGTGACGTTGGTGATGGGGCGGGTTCGCGCCTTCGGTGCCGCTTTGCGCGGGGCGACGGCGGTCAGGAAAATGCGGTGAGCCATCATGCCGAGATCCTGGCCCCGGTCCGAATGGGCCTCGACGGTGTCGTGAAGCTGCACCCCCTTGAAGCCCGCCTCCTCGATCAGCCCGACGATGCGGTCGTGGCTATACAGCCGCTCGGCGTAGAACTGGTCGGCGATCACGCCGCGCTCGGCATGCACGACGACCTCGCGTGAGATCAGCCGGTCGCGGTCGGCCGAGAGCGAACGTTCGCGGCAGACGAAGTGGTTCTGGTCGATCCATTCCCAGGACCGCGGCTCGAAATGCTCGCGCATCCAATCGCCGTCGGTGATGTCGAGCGCCACCTGGCCTTCCGAGACGAGCGAGCGCTTGATCGATTCGAGAACCTTGCGGTCATCGTTCTCGTCGGCGAAGTAGCCGAAGGAGTTTCCCATCACCGCGACGCAGTCGACCAGGCCGTCGCGGACCCGGAAGCTGCGGGCATCGCCCTCGCGGAACAGGACCTTGCGGCCCAGGCGGGTTGCGCGGCGGCGGGCGAGACGCACGAGGTAGCGGGACCGGTCGACGCCGATCAGGTCGGTGTAGCCGCGACGCGCGAGCTCCAGTACATGCCGTCCCTGACCGCAGCACAGATCGAGGACGCGATCGCTCGGCTTGATGCCGGTAGCGGCGATCAAGAGGTCGATTTCACGCTGGGTGTTGGCGTCGTTTTCAACGACATCGCCATCCGTGCGGAGGTAGAGGGCGTCGAACAGCTCCCGCCACCACTCGGCGGGAAGATGGCTTTCGAGATCGGCCACGGGGCCGGTCCAGCTACGGTTGGGTCGCGGCTTGGCGACAAGCGGTGCCTTGGTCATCGCGTACGAATGCCCCCCGATAATCGGCGGCCTGCGGCCGGGGCTGAAAGGACGGAAAATGTCCAAGCGGATGATGGGGCGGGCCGTCGCGGGCCGGGTCCAGCACCATTGGATGGCGCGCATATACGCTCATCCGCAGCCGAATCAACGGACAACATCGAGCGCGAGAAAAATTTCCTTAAGGCGTTGCGCTAGAACCGATTTCCGCGCCCGCTCGTCAGCCTGCCGGAAGCCTCAGAACCGCCCGCAGGCCGCCCAGCGGCGAAACGTCCAGCGATACCGTCCCGCCGTAGATGTCGGCCAGATCGCGGACGATGGCGAGGCCGAGGCCGGCCCCCGGCGTGGTCTCGTCGAGCCGCCGCCCCCGTTCGAAGACGGCCTCGCGTTGATCGGGCGGAAGACCGGGCCCGTCGTCGTCGACGATCAGCAGGACTGCCTCTCCCTCCCCGTCGCAACTCATCTGGACTTCGTGCCGCGCCCACTTGCAGGCGTTGTCGAGAAGATTTCCCAGCATCTCCTCGAGATCCTGGGCTTCGCCCCGGAACATCCGGTCTTCCGCGCAGTTCCAGCGGATGGCGAGTTCCCGGTCGGCATAAAGGCGTTCCACCGTTCTCGCGAGCCGTGCCACGCTGTCGGCAACGCGGGTCCGTGCCCCCGGTATCCGCGAGGACCCTGCCGCGCGCGCCCTGGCGAGGTGATAGTCCACATGCCGGCGCATGGCCGCCACCTGCCGATCCAGATGGTCGGCCCTCTCGACCGCCCCGTCCCGTCGCATGGTGGCGGCATCGTTGGCAAGTACGCTCAGCGGCGTTTTCAGCGCATGGGCCAGATTGCCGGCCTGGGTCCGGGCCCGCTCGACCACCGCCCGTTCCTGCTCCAGCAGGGCGTTCAGGTCGTCGACCAGCGGCTGCAGTTCGCCGGGGTAGCGGCCGGCAAGACGATCGGCCTCACCGGTCCTTACCGCGTTCAACCGCTGCCGCAGGCCGCCGAGGGGGCGGAGGCCCACCGACATCACCAAGGCGGCGGCGGCGATTACGCCGATCACGAGTGCGGCGAACGACAGGAACAGGACGCGGAGGAAGGACTCCTGCACCTCGCCGAGCACGGATTCGTTCTCGGCGACGACCAGACGGAAGCGGGATGTCGACTGGGGAAGCTGGATCGCGCGCTCGAGCGCGATCAGTGGCCGGTCCTCGGGGCCGTCGATGAGGTGCTGGTGCAGCGCGCCGTCGGACGGTTCGTCGGAGGGGAGTGCCAGCGTCGTATCCCAGAGCGAGCGCGAACGGAGAAGGGGGGCGCCATCCGCCGACGAGACCTGCCAGTAGAGCCCGCCGTAGGGTACGTGGAACCGCGGGTCGGTCAGCTCGGCGCTCGTGGAAACCGTGCCGTCCGGTGCGACTTCCAGGGCCGCGGCGAGCTGGTTCAGGTGGTTGCCGAGGTCGGCGATGAAGCGCCGTTCGACATGGTCGCGGAACAGCTCGTAGATGACCGCGCCGCCGATCCCCAGTGCCAGCGTCACCCAGATCACCGTTCCGAGGACGAGACGGAGCCGGAGGGAGAGCGGTCGCCTCAGGGCGAGCACCGCAACCGGTATCCCAACCCCCGCACGGTCTCGATAATTTCCGGGCCTAGCTTCCGTCGCAGGCGGGCGACGAACACCTCGATGGTGTTGGAGTCGCGATCGAAATCCTGGGCGTAGATGTGATCGATCAACGCCGAGCGGGAGGCGATCTGACCGGGCCGGTGCATCATGTAGGCGAGCACCCGGTATTCATGAGCGGTCAGCGTCACCGGTGTGCCGTCGACGGTCACCCGGCCGCTCCGCGTGTCCAGCGTGACGGGGCCGCAAGTGAGCTCCGCGGTGGCATGGCCCGAGGCTCTCCGGAGCAACGACCGGAGGCGCGCCAGCAGTTCCTCCATCTGGAATGGCTTGGCCAGATAGTCGTCGGCGCCGGCGTCCAGCCCTTCGACCTTGTCATGCCAGCTTCCCCGCGCCGTGAGGATCAGGACCGGAAACGTCCGTCCCGCGCCGCGCCAGCGCTTGAGGACGGTGATGCCGTCGACCTTGGGCAGGCCGAGATCGAGGATCGCGGCGTCGTAATGGGTCGTGCCGCCCATGAAGTCGGCGTCTTCGCCGTCGGCGGCATGATCGACTGCGTAGCCGGCTTCCGAGAGGCTGGTGACCAGTTGGTCGGCCAGGGCCGGCTCGTCCTCCACGACCAGGAGCCGCACCTCAGTCGGCCTTCGCCTGCCGGAATGGTACTGCGGCCCTAGTCGTCATCGTGGTCCTCGTGTTCATGCTCGCGATCGTCGTCTTCGCGAAGAAGGTGGCCCGACCGACCGTCGACGTGAAGTTCGACCACGCGGCCATCTGCGCGCAATACTTCGATCTCGTAGATCCATTTGCCGTGTTCGCGCTCGATCTCGACTTCAAGGATCTCGCCCGGAACGGCTTCCCGCACCAATGGCAGCACGCGGCTCAGGGGCAGGATCTCGCCCGAGCGTACCGCCTTGTAGGCGCGCTCGTGGTCCCGGTCGTCGGCGCGGGCCGATATCGCCGCGCACAAGATCCCCAGAACGGCGGCCGAAGCGAGAATGGAGGCACCCTTCTTTATCATGCCGTTCACATAGGCGGGGAAGCTGAACGCAGGATGAACGAGGCCTTCAGGGGCGGTTCAGGTCGGGTTTCTATCTTGCCGGGCATCGACAGTTCTAGCCAAGGAGCAACACGATGACCCCCAGGATGACCATTGCCGCCATCGCTATCGCCGCCGGCACGATCGTTTCCGCGAGCGGGATGGCGTTCGCCGACACCGACCGGGCCTTGCCTGAAGGGTCTCTCGGCATCGACAAGGTGGCTGCCACCGTCGAAGCCGAAGGCTACACCCGGATCAGCGAGATCGAGAGCGACGACGGCTATTACGAGGTGACCGCCACCCATCCCGACGGCCGCAGGGTCGAGCTTCGCGTCGACCCGCAGTCCGGCGAGATCCTGCGGATCGAGACGGAGGACGACTGATGGCCGTGATCGAGGGAATGTCGGAACCGAATCCCTCGACCGCGATCAAGGTGTGGGACCCGCTCGTGCGGGTCCTGCACTGGGGCTTGGCCACGGCTTTCGCCGTGGCCTATGCCACCGGCGAGGAGATCATGTCGGTGCACGAGGTCGCGGGGTACGCGATCCTCGTGATCGTGTCCCTGCGACTGGTATGGGGCTTCATAGGCACGCCCTACGCCCGCTTCGCGGACTTCGTGCGTGGGCCCGGCGCAGTGCGTGGCTATTTGAAGAGCCTCGTCGCCGGACATCCTGAACATTACGTCGGACACAATCCGGCTGGCGGATGGATGATCATGGCTCTTCTGGGTGGCGTCGCCGTCACTGCCGTTACCGGGATCCTGGCCGATCAGTCCGGTGTTTCGCACGGGACGTTCGAGGAGCTTCACGAGGTGGCCGCCAACGGCATGCTGCTTCTCGTCCTCGGCCACATCGCCGGGGTGATCGTCGGCAGCCTGGCCCATCGCGAAAACCTGGTGCGGGCCATGATCACCGGCAGAAAGAAAGGGTGAGCCGGATCAGCCGGCCTCTGACGCGGACTGCAATGCGTAGTCGGAGCCCGACGCCACGGTGGTGGTGCCGGGCTCCGAACGTTTCGAAACCCCCAGTTCCGCCTCGGCGAAGGCGTTAGCCAAAGCCGCATAGTCGGTTGTCACCGGAAACTGCGGAAACTCGTCGATCACGTTCTGGGGCGGACGGAACAGGATGCCGGCATCGGCTTCGCTCAACATGCTGATGTCGTTGTAGGAGTCGCCCGCCGCGATCACCCGGAAGTTCAAGCCGTGCAGGGCCTTTACCGCCTTGCGCTTCGGGTCCTGGATACGCAGCCGATAGTCTGCGACCGCCCCGTCGTCACCGATCACCAGATGATGGCAGAACAACGTCGGCCAGCCGAGCCGCGCCATCAGGGGCGTCGCGAACTCATAGAACGTGTCCGAGAGAATGATGACCTGGCTGCGTTGGCGAAGGGACTCGAGGAACGCGCGTGCCCCGTCCAGGGGTTCCATTTCGGCGATGACCGACTGGATGTCGGCGATCCCGATGCCGTGCCGGGCCAGCACGTCGAGACGGAACTGCATCAGTTCGTCATAGTCGGGGACGTCCCGGGTCGTCGCCTTCAGATCGTCGATGCCGGTACGCGCGGCGACGTTGATCCAGATTTCCGGGATCAGGACCCCTTCCAGGTCCAGACAGGCAACAAGCACGACCCCATACCCTCGCGGTTCATATTGGCTTCAGCGTTCTAGCACGGGCAGGGCAACCGGTCATCGCGTCTCGCCCGATTTGAGCTTGCTTTCCCGCCACGCGATGTAGGCGGTGGAAGCAAAGATGACCGAACCGCCGACCCACGTATTGAGGCCGGGAATTTCGCTGAAGGCGAGGTATCCGATCACCGCGCCCCAGATCAGGCGGGTGAAGTCGAATGGGAACAGGGCGCTGGCGTCCGCCTCCTTCATCGCCTGGGCCATCGTCGTCTGCGCGACCGTGCCCAGGCTGCCGATCGCGATCAGCCAGAGAAGCTGCTCGGTGGTCGGCCATTGCCAGACGAAATAGGCGGGGATGAAGGTGAGAGGGGTGAGCACGATCGCCATGTAGGCGGTGATCGTCACGCTGGATTCGGTGCGCGACAGCACCTTGATGATGATCAGCGCCGATGCCCACAGAGAGGACGAGCCAATGATCAGAAGGGCACCCGAGGAAAACGCCCCGGCGCCCGGCTGGAGGACGATCAGCGTTCCCAGGAAGCCGACCGCCACAGCCGTCCAGCGTCGCAGGCGCACGACCTCGCCCAGCACGAAGGCGGCGAGCACGGTCGCGAACAGCGGCGCAGTGAAGCTCAAGGCCGCCACCTCGGCGAGGGGCGTGATGCTGACGGCATAGAAGAACATCAGCATCGCCACGGCGTTCAGCCCGCCGCGGGCGAACTGGAGGCCGGGTCGAGAGGTGCGGAAGGGCTCCAGCCCGTAGCGGAAGACCAGCGACGACAGCAAGAGCAACGCCACGAGATTGCGGAAGAACGCGATCTCGAACGGATGCATGAGGAGGTCTTGCGATACGTGCCGGATGGCGCCGTGCATGCAGGCGAAGCTGGCGGTCGACAGCAGCATCAGCGCCATCGGCCGGAAGCGCCGGAGGTCGACGGCGGCCGGCATGCGTTCGGTCGTTTCTGACGGCTCGGTCACGGATGCCCCTCATTGCTGCCCGCGCCGCGGCGTTGGTCCCGCGTTCCAGGCAAACCCGATGTGTAGCACAGCCTGTCCAGCCGCAGCCGCGCGGTGGTTGCACGGCACCTTATCGTGCAGTGCAGCATTGACCCCGATGTTGCCGTCGTCGACCGGCGGGCGATCGCCCGCTATCTTCGCCGGCAACGAAAGGGAGGTCACATGAACGTGCGGCGCTTGAAGTTCTGGGGCTGGGGCTACGCGGACGAGGCCGTTCCGGCGGAGGAGACGGCGGCCATCGTCCGGCATGTGTCGGGCAAGCTGGGCGTAGGTGACCTGCCGGCCGATCCGGACCCGCGGATCGAGGACGTCACCTTGCCGGCGCCGCGGATCACTCCGCCGGCCGCGCTCGCCGCCTGCTGCTCGACCGAGACCTACGACCGTGCCGCCCATACCTATGGGAAGTCGTTTCCAGATTATGTGCGGACGCTGGCCAGGGACTTCGCGCCGGCCCCCGACGTCGTCGCCTTTCCGGACAGCACCCGCCAGGTGGTCGAGGTGCTGGACTGGGCGGCATCGGTCGATGCCGCGGTCATCCCGTTCGGCGCCGGGTCGAGCGTCGTCGGCGGGGTCGAGGCGTCGCGCTGCGAAAGCTATGGCGGTGTCATCAGCCTGGACCTCCGCCGCCTCGACAAGGTCGTCGAGGTCGATAAGGCGTCGCGCGCGGCGCGGGTCCAGGGCGGCGTCATGGGGCCGGGGCTCGAAGCGCAGCTGAAGCCGCACGGCTATTCGATGCGCCACTTCCCGCAGTCGTTCGAGTATTCGACCGTCGGCGGCTGGGTCGCGACCCGGTCGGGCGGCCATTTTGCGACTCTCTATACCCATATCGACGAGTTCGTGGAGTCGCTCGAAGTGGTGACGCCGGCGGGCATGATCGAAACCCGGCGTCTGCCGGGTTCCGGGGCGGGTCCGAGCCCGGATCGGATGTTCATCGGCTCCGAAGGCATCCTCGGCATCATCACCGAAGCCTGGCTCCGGGTGCAGGACCGGCCGACCTTCCGCGCCTCGGCCACGGTGAAGTTCACCGACTTCCACAAGGCCGCGGCGGCGGTCCGCGCGATCGGGCAGGCGGGGCTCTACCCGTCCAACTGCCGGGTCATCGACGCCAAGGAGGCGGCGATGTCGATGGCGGGCGACGGCAGCGCGCATCTGCTGATTCTCGCTTTCGAGTCGGCCGACCATCCGGTCGAGCCGTGGATGGCGCGGGCGCTGGAATGCGCCAAGGACCATGGGGGCGAGGCCGACGATCCCAAGGCTGAGGCCGGGCGCGACGGGTCGGCGGGGGCGTGGCGGAACGCCTTCATCCGCTTCCCCTATCACCGCGACGCCCTGATTACCCGCGGCATCATCCACGACACCTACGAGACGGCGATCACCTGGGACCGCTTCGCCGACTTCCATGCCACGCTGATGGCTGAGACCGCCGACGTCGTCCGCCGGGTGACGGGGCAGGAAGGCTATGTCTCCTGCCGCTTCACCCATGTCTATCCGGATGGCGTGGCGCCCTACTTCACTTTCCATGGGGTGGGGCGGAAGGACGCGATGCTGGACCAGTGGAAGGAGATCAAGACGGCGGTCTCCGACAAGCTGGAGCAGCTCGGCGGCACCATCACCCATCACCACGCGGTCGGCCGAGACCATCGCCCCTGGTACGACCGCCAGCGCCCAGACCTGTTCGCGGCGGCGCTGATCGCCGCAAAGGAACGCCTGGACCCGCAGGGTCTGCTCAATCCCGGCGTGCTGGTCGACCCGCGGCGTTAGGAAGATCGGAAGACAGGAGCGCGCGGCCCTCCTTCCTCACCCCGGCCCTCTCCTTCCCCGGAAGGAGAGGGAGGAAATGTCGCCCTCTCCGCCGCTCGCGGGGGAGAGGGAGGGGACCCGTCGAAGCTTTGCTTCGATGGGGAGGGTGAGGTGGCCGTGCCGGAGGCGCGGTTCACTCCCTTTCGCCGACTGCGCCTTCGGCGGCGGTCGTGGCGGTAAAGTGCTCCATGACGATGTCCGCCGACCAGTAGTCGGCGGGCAGCCCGGCCTTGAGCTTCAGGCGGGTGAGGAAAGCTTCCGGCGTCTTGAGCTGTTTCCACACCGCCGGCAGGAAGACGCCGCGATAGTGGCCGTGGCGCAGGACCAGGCCGTCGGTACCGGGCCGAATCTTCGCCAGCAGATCCTCTTCCGACGCGAAGACGATCGGGCTCGGCGCGCTCAGGACCGAAATATGGGCGTGCAGTCCCTCGATCTCGCTTTCGTCCAGCCGCGGGAAACGTGGATCGGAGAACGCCGCCCCATAGGCATTGTGCGCCACGTCGTCGCCTAGCGGCCGGTGGGCGAGGATGCTGCCGATGCAGCCGCGGAGCATCCCATGCCGCTTCAGGGTCACGAACGTCGCGCATGGTGCGCATAGCGCGTCTTCATGCGCGCCGGGCTCGGGCGACCCGCCGCCGCGAAGCCCGTGGCCGATGGCGCCGCGCGCGATCGCCAGAAGGGTGTCGCCATGGGCGGACAGGTCGACGGCCTCGGTATCTGACTCGTCCCTTGGCCGAATATCGTCGGCCTCGTAAAGCACCCAGGACCCATAGCCGACGACGCGGTCGCGACTGCCGGCGGTATCGCCGGAATTGCGGCGGTCGACTTCGCTGATGCGCATGCCGCGTTTCCGGGCGAGGTGCAGCAGCCCCTTGAGCGGCACCCGACCGCAGGCCTGATCGTCGCCGATGCCCTGGACATCGAAGTTGCGGATCGCAGCGGCGGTGGTGCCGTCGATGCGCTGTGCGGTCTCATAGTCGTGGTAATGGCTCAAATC
>MDTD01015343.1_pt1 | contig 18117 bp, 21 predicted proteins | sample 811221 | NCBI WGS metagenome assembly MDTD01 (sample SAMN05326646, study PRJNA326480) | marine metagenome | isolation source: seawater | place: Pacific Ocean: South West | collected 2011 | reverse complement strand
TTGTCAGATCGCCGCGCGCCAAGAATGCCTCCCGAAAAGCATTCTTGAATCAGAACCACGCTGAATTGGGAATCCCTTTTGTCAACGGGGCCTAGATCGCTTCGCACGAAGGTCCACAGTCCAATCCAACACGGAATATCTCGCGATCTCACGGCGGCCGTGCTACTGTAAAGACATGAAATCTATCACGTATTCCGCACAGTCAAACACGCTTATCCGAGTAGGGCTTATCATTAGTTGGTCAGCTCTTAGGCGAATTGGCAGCCTGCCTCTAATGCGTGCGGTTATGTTCGCTCCATTGATCGCGTACCTAATTATTTTCAATGACTACGCGATCGGGTTCTTCAATCAAGTTTCTAACAACATGGGGCTTTCAGCCACTGAATCGCTCAACCTGACAAACGTATATTTTCTGTATTACGGGCTTATTTTAGTTGGAACGGGATCTATAATCTATGGGTTTTGTTGCCCAGTAAGCGTAGCACGATTTGCTGATAGTATGGACTTTGCGAGTGCTGTTCAATCTCTGACTGCTCGAACATTTGTCCTATCTTACTTTGATGATATTCTGAAAAAATTCACGCAAAATGATAACCGCGGGCAAGAAACTGCAACTCTTGATTACCCTGAAGGCACCAGGTTGCGCACGTCAGAAATAGTGGTGGAGGTGTATCGAAAATATCTAGAGCGTGATCGTGCTGAATGGCTTGATAATACAGAAGACGAAGAAGGTGATCGTTGGCAAGAATTCCATCACGAATTTGTCGCCGGTTCCGGCTATTTCATTGCAGAAGCAATTGCTGACCGGGCCTATCAGGCGCCGAAGGTCATCTGGGCATTCTCTGAACCGTATAGAGCAGTTGCGGCCCAAGAATTTGCGTCTGACATAGCATTCATAAAGTACGAGATCGATGACCACTCCCAACCCATAATGCGGTTTTTCACGGCGATTTTTTACGTCTTAGGATTTATCTTACTCTTAGTGCCCTCGGTCAGTACCTTTATAAAACTTACGGTTGCTCTTTTCTAGTACACAGAAAAGGATGCGCCTTTTTGAGAACATAGTCGTGACGGTTTTGGCTCGAAGCGGACCTTAACTGAGCTCCGAACCAACGTCAGGTCTGGGCCAAAAACGTTGCAGCAAACAGCCTGGCTCAATGGCTGCTTTGCCGCCTGGCCATTCGGAAACCTGACTGACGGTTTCCGGCCCCTTTCCGGTCATTCGTTCGACTTTTTTGCAATCCTTATCCGCACGTTCCAGGCGTTTGGCTTTCGAGGGCGTCTAGTTTCTTGTCTCGCGGAGCAAAATTTTCAGCCTCGCTATCTCATCCGGATTGAGTTCCGTATCGAGCGGACTTTCATTTGAAGTTGTTTTTCCGAAACTACGCATGATTTCCGCCTGCCGGTTGCTGGCCACGGTGCCATAGCTCATGAAGGTGGTGAGCACCTGTTCATGGCCCAGGTTCTGGCTCCATGCCTTGAACGCTTCGGGCGACTTGCCACTGCAACGCTCTTCGCCCAGCCGGGCCAGCGTCTTGCGGAAGGAGTGCGGGTTGAAATAGGGCAGGCCCGCCAGCGTGAAGGCATCCCTGAAGATGCGCCGGATTGGCCCGGCATTGCTCCAGTGCGACCGGGAAAGACCAGTCGCCGCGAACTTTCCATTGACCAAGCCCATTTCCGTTGCCGGGAAAAGCGGGTCGTCCGGGCCGAACAGGCATTCGGTCTTCAGCGTTTCCAGCCAGTCTTCAACAATCGTCCGGGGTTCATCGCCCACCGGGAAAAACCATGTGGTGAAGGTCTTCCGGTTCTTGGTGCGCACGTCGCGCGCGTCCTGTTCCACCTTTCCGGCGGTCAGGTCCACATGCTTGCATGACATGGACGCCAAGGCATCGTCACGCGCCCCGGTCAGGATTGTGAAGGCAACCAGCGCCCTGTTCCGCTTTTCAATGAGGGTTCTCGCTGGCATGGCCTTCAGGACATGGCCAATCTGTTCCAGCGTCGGCGCGGGCCGTTCCCTCTTCGCCGTCGCAATGCGCGTGTCATTGGCGGACGGGTTGAAATAGTCGCTGTCGGAATAGCTGATCCGCGACTTGTAGCCCGGCTGGCCCGCCAGCCAATGGAAGAATGCCTTCAGATGCATGAGCCGGGAATGGACGGTTGCCTTGGCCAGCGGCTTGCCGGTTTCCGGGTTCACCGCGTCATACTGGCTTCGCTTGAAGGCGCGGGCCTGTTCGACATGGAAGGCGGCGAAGTCCTTCCATCTGGTCGAGGCTTCGAACAGGGCGATGGCCGCCGCGACCTGATCCGTGGTCTTGATCGAGCACCGCTTGGCCTCTTCCAGATAGGCCAGATAGGCGCGCTTGATCCGCTCGTTCTTCGGATGGTGCTTGCGCATGGCAAACGTCCTTTTCTGTTCAGTTTGTCTTGGGAGGAAAATCCGAATTGTCCCGGTTTATGGTCCGTGGAGGTTTCGACCGGTCGGCAAGCCAAAGCGCCCAGGGATCGACACGCCCCCTCCCTTGTGCCCGGCGGAAAACCTGTGTTTGCGATGGATGAAAGCCCCCGGACCGGTTTCCCCCATGAGGGCGGGCAAGTTTGCAGCCCCCCTGCCCAAGGAGGCGGTCAAGGCCTGGTATTTGATCAGGGAACTTGCGCACCGGTTGAAGTGCAAATTCAGACAGGGCTAGGAGCCATTGCCTATGCGTGTTCAGGCTTGCCTGATTTTTACAGTCGCGCGGCGCTCTATGACCGGTAGCGCCTTGGCCGAAACGCGCTTGTGCATGACGGTAGTGCATTCGTTGCACAAGGCCCGGATGGTGCCGCCATCGGCATTTGCGGGCATGTATTCGACTTCGCCAAAGGCCGGATCACGCGGGCATCGGCATCTGAAACAGAAGCATTGATGCGGCTGGCAGGATTGCTTCTTGGGTGCGCTGGCTTCCAGATAGGCTATCAGATCGCCGCCCAGGATCAGGAAAGGCCGCTGATCCTTCAGAATGGGCAGGCCCTTGGCAATCCAGTTCCGCACGGTCGCCTTGGCCACGCCCAACGCGCGGGCGGCTTCCTCGATGGTGTAATTCCGGTGCCGCTTGACGCGGCGCGGGTTCACCCGCTTTGCCATCGGGCCTACTCGCCATGGAAGCCCGGAAGGGAAGCCAGCCAGCGTTCGGCTTCCTTGACCAGTATCAGCGTCTTGCCGCCCAGTTTCACTGGCTTGATTCGCCCCGCCTTCACTTCCTTGTAAAAGGTCGAGCGGGAGATATTGGCCCAACGGCAAAATTGGCGCACGGCAAAGGCCGCAGGCTTGTAGCTTGCGTTCATTTGATGGTCCTTGATTGTAGAGGGTCAGTCTCGGGAGGGTTTGCGCCGGTCATACGGGCGCGGGATTCCAAACGGTGTTTGGAAACGGAAAACCCGCCGCGACGTTCGCCGGGCGGGATAAACGGTTCAGACAGTCAAACTTGTTTCAGGGCGCATTGCCCCAAGGCGCGAAGCGGTGACTTTCTTCGCTAACAGGCCGGGGTGTTCCCCAGACGCCTCAATGCTCACCAAGCAGTTTCAGGGCGAATCATCGCCAATGCATTCATTTGGCGACATATCCCCAAACGGGTCAAGCGGGCATCGACGGACAGGTGCGGTTGATCGCGGACTTTTTTGGCAGGCGCAATTCGTCTCAGGCGCGAAGCGGTGACTATCTTCGCCATTGGCCCGGCGGGAACTTGTCCGCAACAGAACAGCCAGATCACCAAGTATCATTGGGGCGAATCGCCGCAATCTAGAATATCTGACGATACCAGCCCTGACGCGTCAAGAAAACACTGGGAAGAAAGCGCGCTCGCCGGTTTCCAATTAACGCTTCAGATATGGCAAACCCGCCGCGATATTCATCGGGCGGGCGTATTCAGAATTCGGGTTCCATGTGCGGTCAAAGCATATGTTGGCGGTCTGGAAGACCCAACAGCCCCGGCCAAGGCGCAGAACCGGTAAAGTAAGAGAATGGCCAAAAATCTGCTGATTCTGCTTTAGTGTCAATCATGAAGCATGCACGTTTATCCATAGGAAGCCGCGCACAGAGCGGAACGGCTGAATTACGAAACAGGAAGCCGTACAACGTTTTCTGCGTCCGTTGACAGGCAAAAGGCCTGCCACGCATCCATGAGCTTGCGCCGCTTTTCCAGCGCGTCGCCCCGCCGGTAGGCCCGTTCCACCGCATTGCCAACGTGGTGCGCCAAGGCCATTTCAGCCAAATCACGTGGGAAATGGGTTTCCTCCCCAACCCAGTCCCGGAATGAAGACCGGAAGCCGTGAACCGTGAATTGCTCCACTTTCATCCGGCGCATGAGCATTGCCATGGCCATGACAGACAGCGGGCGGTTTTCCTTGTGACCGGGGAAGACATAGGCCGATACCCGCAGGTCATGGAGCGGCTTCAGGATTTCCAGCGCACGGGCATTCAGGGGAACCCGGTGTTCCTTCCCGGCTTTCATGCGGTTGGCGGGAATGATCCATAAGCCCTTTTCGAGGTCGATTTCATCCCATTGCGCATGAAGGACTTCGCCGGAACGCGCAGCCGTCATGATCAGGAATTCCAGCGCCCGTGCGGCCATGGCTTCCGCTTCAGCCAGACGGGCGACGAATGCGGGCACGTCTTCATAGGGCATGGCCGCATGATGGCCGCGTTGCAGCTTTTCGCGCGCGGGCAATACGTTCTTCAGGTTCCCCCGCCATAGCGCCGGGTTCTCACCGGTTCGCCAGCCCTTCACCTTCGCGAAGTCCAGAACCCGTTCGATGCGTCCGCGAAGTCGGGAAGCGGTTTCCTGCTTGTCCTGCCAGATCGGATTGAGAATGCGCAGCACGTCTGCCGTTTCGATTTGCGATACACGCTTTTTCGCAATCGGCTTGCAATATTCGGTCAAGGTCATGCGCCATTGCGCGCGGTGCTTTTCGTTTCGCCATTGGCGTTCGAACTTTTCAAGGAAGAGGTCCACGCATTTGGCAAAGGTGGGTTCTTCCTCCCGTCGGCGCTCATCTATCGGGTCGCGGCCCTCGGCAATGGCCCGCCGGTACTCTTCTGCCATTTTGCGGGCCTTGGCCAGCGCGACAGCCGGATAAGCGCCCAAACCCATTTCCCGGCGGGACCCGCTGCCTTTCGGCGTCCACATGAAGACCCAGGACTTCGAGCCGTTCGCCGCGACGTTCAGGTAAAGCCCGCCGCCATCGGCATGACGTCCGGTCTTTTTTTCGGATTTCACCGCAAGATCGGTGAGCTTGTGGATTGAACGGGCCATTTCTTTCCCCACTTCCTTCCCCACTTTGAAAGTGGGGAAAGCCATATACCATGGCGGACAGCCGTGGACAGTTATGGAGGCAAAGGCGCATAAAATCAATGTTTTGATAGACAATCAAAATCGCCGAGAAGCCCTAGTTTGGCGGACTCTCTCACCGCCATCATCCCGTTGCGGACACGGACAGGCGCCCCACGCGGCGCGAACAATCCCTTTTCCAAATGCCCTGCCGCGCCGAAGCGAACCTGCGCAACCGGGCGCCCGGTCTGTTCATGGCCTGGACGGCGCGCCGCCCTTTTCAGAAATGACCGGAAGGGCGGCGGTGCTGGCGCCAAGCCGCATCGGATGATGGTGAGGCTGGCCGGCCCCTGCCTGTCGCGTGCGGCGATGAAGGCCTGACAAAGATCAGGCGCTGGTTCCCGCGGCGCGGCGTCGCGCCAACTCACGATAGAGTGCCTCCCGCGTAATGCCCAGTTCGGCGGCGACCTCCTGCCACTGCCCCTTCTCCGGCAAGCTGTGGCCTTCGGCAAACCACGCGTCGAGGCGGTCCGCCACCCGCGGCAGCGACCGGATCTCTGCCCTGAGGCGCGCCGCCTGCACAGCGCGCGCAAGGGTTCCCGCCCAGTCCTCAGCGAGGCCGGGGTCAGACATCAGCCGCAGCCGAAACACCTGGCGCGGCACGAAAGCAGCCACGCAGGGTCCGGATGCCACCGCATCGCAATGATAGGCGTCCGACCACGCGGAAGCCTCCGCAAGAATCTGCCCGGGCCCGGCGCGTTGCAGGATCAATCTCAGTCCGTGGCCCGTATGACGAACCAGATCGGCCCGCCCGTCCCGCAGCAGGATCATCGACACGACCGGGTCGCCGGCGCGGAAAAGCACGTCTCCAGTGGCGAATTCGCGCGCGGCCGCATCGGCAAAGAGAGGCTCGAACAGAGCTGGCATGATACCAATCATATGCAAAGCCGCCGCCAGATGCGAGAGAGGAAAGAAAACCACAGGAGTTCCACGATGATCCGTCTTGCGCTCGCCTTTTGCATCCTGGCCATTCCGGTCGGCGCGGTAGCCCAGCACCACGGCCATTCCCCCTATGCCGGGATGGAAGGCCGCGAGATCAAGAGCCTGTCCGCACAGGACATCGAGGACTTGCGCGCGGGCCGCGGCTGGGGCCTCGCGCTTGCGGCGGAACTCAACGGCGTGCCGGGTCCCGCGCATCTTCTGGAACTGAAAGACCGGATCGGCCTGTCGCCCGAGCAGGTGACCGCCATCGAAGCGATCTTCGCCGCCATGCAGGCCGAGGCGAAGGCGGCGGGCGAACGCCTGATCGCGGCCGAAGCAGCCATCGAGGCGGCCTTTCGCAACGGCGATCTCTCGTCAGAGGCGTTGCGCGACCTGATCGACACTGCCGCTGCCGCGCGTGCCGCGTTGCGCTTCATTCATCTCTCGCGGCATCTGGAAACGCCGCCCCTGCTGACGGCCGGACAGATCGCGCGCTACAACGAGCTGCGAGGCTACGGCGCGGCGGACCCCTGCGCGAACGTGCCCGAAGGTCACGATCCCGCGATGTGGCGACGCCACAACAATTGCGAATGAGGGGCGACAGATGAAGAACATCCCGATGCCGATACGCGCCGCACTCGGCTTTCTGGCCGCGCTGACCCTTGCCACTCCGGCGCTCGCTGAATTGCGCAGCCTGCCCGCGGGGCTGGTCAACGTCCGGGCTGGGCAGCGGCGTAGTCTTCCGGCGTGACCTGTTCGGCCCAGTCGGCGGCCGAGCCATTCACCTCGCCCTGGATCGCCAGGTGCACCATCGACCGTTCGGCCGTGGCGCCATGCCAGTGACGGAGGTTTTCAGGGATCCAGACCGTGTCGCCCGCGCGGATGAGTCGGGCAGGGCCACCCTCTTCCTGAACCAGACCCTCGCCGGACAGCACATGCAGGGTCTGGCCCTTCGGGTGGGTATGCCAGGCGGTGCGGGCGCCGGGCGCGAAGGTTACGATGGAACCGTTGAGCGCGGCGGGGTCCGGCGACTGGATGACCGGTTGCAGCAGGACATCGCCGGTGAAGTAGTCTTCCGGACCGCGCCGTGTGGGCTGCATGGCGGAGATGGTGAGGGGCATTGATCGTCCTTTCGCTTGTTCCTTTCCGCCCGACCCTGACAGATCAGGCGGTGCGGTGCCAGCGAAAGAGGCCGCCGGTCACGCCGGACGGCGGATCACGCCATAGCGGGCATAGTCGCGATGCAGCGATGCGACGCGGTGTTCGCCGCCGATGGCCATGGCCGCGCGCCGCATCCCGAGGTCCAGCGAAGCCCGCGGGGTGACGTGGAAGCGCGCCAGCCAGGCATGCAATGCAGCGCGGAACCAGACCGGCAGGCCGTCCTGCTGGCCGAAATCCACCACGTGCAGGCTGCCACCAGGCTTCAGCGCCATGGCGGCCTGGACGAGCGCGCTTTCCCATTCGGGGATCATCGACAGGGAATAGGAGATGAAGACGCGGTCGAAGGACGCGTGGCCGAAATGGCGCTGCGTGTCGAGCGCGGTGGCGTCGCCCAGGGCAAGCCGCGTGCGGGCCATCGCGCCGTTTCGTGCCAGCGTCCGGCAGGCGGACTTGAGCATCTCGGCGGAGATGTCGATTCCGAACAGGCGGGCAGAGGGATAGCGCGCCGCCACGGCCGCCAGGTTGCGACCCGTACCGCAACCGATTTCAAGCACCGTTCCGCCGGCCGGCGGCTGCAACTCGCCGATCAGATGGTCGCGGCCGAGCAGGTAGAACTTGCGCGTGACGTCATAGACGTGACGCTGGTGCCGGTAGACGGCATCCATGAGACTGGCATGGGCGGGCGCCGCATTCTCCATGTCAGCGATCCTTCACATAGAGATGGAAGCCGCCGTAGATGGCCGAGCGGTCGCGCCCCGCCAGCGCCTTTGACTGTGCCTCGCGGTAGGACCATTGCGACAGGATCGCCTCGTCCACGCGTCCGGGAAGCAGGCTCGGCCCGGCGGCGGTGCGGAAGATGACGCGCGCGCCCCGCGCGGCGGTGCGCGTTATCTCGCTCCACAGGTCGTTGAGTTGCCGGTCGGTCATCCAGTCCTGCGCATCGAGCAGCACATAGGCGTGGCGCGATGCGGCCGGGAGCGTGCGCAAGTGATCGGTCACGCTCTCGTTGAGGACCTGCACGCGGCGTGCATTGGCGCGCAGTATGCGGAAATTGCCCGTTTCGAGATAGGGTGGCAGCGATGCGAAGCTGCTGCGGTCGTAACGGCGGGCAAAGGCCTGCCAGGCGAAATAGTTGTCCGACAGCGCAAAGCCGCAGGCCAGCTTGCGGGTGCGCTCGCGCAGGACATCGGCCATGTCGCCATCCGGCCCGGCCAGCGCCTGGTATTGCGCGGGCGGAATGCCCAGGCCGAAAAGCGAGGCCCGGCGCGATGTCAGGAAGCGCACGAAAGGACGGTCGAAGAGCGGGGCAAGCCTTTCCTCGAAGAACCGCTCCTGCTCCTCCCGGGTGGAACATGCGGCCAGATCGCGCGGATCGACGCCATGCAGGCGCGCCAGCATGTGGCCAGCGAGGATGAACCGGCCAAGCAGGCCCTGCCGGTGGAATCCGCGGGCGAACATGGAGATGCGGCGGCGCCCGTCGAGGCCGCGGCGCTCCCACCAGGCGCGTGTCTCGCGGTCGAGGTTGTCGGCGATGAAGCGTTCATAGGCAACGACATTGACGGGATCATCGCCATGGCCGAAGAACCGCATGAAATCGCCGGGGCCGGGGAGATGAGACGCGGCGGCGAGCTTCAGCCGGCCGAGCGCGACATGGGCAGGCGACAGGTCGACCGCCGTGATCGAGCGTGGGCCCGCGGTCAGGTAGGACAGGACATTGCAGGAGCCGGACGCGATGCAGACCATCTCGTGATGGGGCCTTATCTCCAGCGCTTCCATGTCGACGACCGGATCCTCCCATATCTGCGGATAGACGAGGCCGCGAAACGCGCTGGAGAAGACGCGCTCCAGCAGTCCGTCCAGCGAGAGGGCCGGGTTCCGGTGCACGGCTTCGCCCAGCCGCTTGCCGACAGTCAGTGCATTGCCCTGTGTCATCGTGGTCTCTTCCCTATTCCGGACGGGTTCATCAGGCCGCGCGGCGGGCGCCGGCGGCAGCGGCGGGAACCGGCTCGACATTGCCGGCGCGGGCGCGGGCGGCAGCGATGCGCGCCCAGTCGATGATCTCGAGGCGGCCATCCTCGTGTTCGACAATGGCCGTGCAGCTTTCGACCCAGTCGCCCGTGTTGAGGTAGCGGATGGAGCCCATCATCTCGTTGGCGGCGTGATGGATATGGCCGCACACGATGCCGTCGGCCCCTTCCTTGCGCGCCTCCTCGGCCAGCACCGTCTCGAAATCGCCGATATAGTTCACCGCACGCTTGACCTTCAGCTTGGCCCATTTCGAGATCGACCAGTATTCCATTCCCAGGAGGCGGCGGGCGCGGTTGAGCCACTTGTTGGCCCACATGGCCAGGGCATAGGCCCAGTCACCCAGGTGGGCGAGCCACTTGTGGTTCAGCACGACCATGTCGAACTGGTCGCCATGGATGACCAGCAGGCGCTTTCCGTCCGCCGTTTCATGGATCAGCCGGTCGCACACCTCGATACCGCCGAAGTGGACACCCTGGTAATGCCGCAGGACCTCGTCGTGATTGCCGGGCACGTAGACGATGCGGGCGCCGGCGCGGGCCTTACGCAACAGTTTCTGGACGACGTCATTGTGGCTCTGCGGCCAGTAGAAGCCCCGGCGCTTCATGCGCCAGCAATCGACGATGTCGCCGACGAGGTAGATCGTTGCCGCATCGTGTTCGCGCAGGAAGTCGAGGAGCATGGGCGCCTGGCAATCGGGCGTTCCGAGGTGGACGTCCGACAGGAAGAGCGTTCGAAACTTTGCCGGCTTGGTCATGGGAGAGGTCCGGTCACTGGCTGCGTTGGCTGCCTTAGAGCCGATTTGCGTTGCAGCAATGTGACGGTTGACCGGCGCCACGCGCCAGGCTGTGACCGGGGCTCAGTGCTGCCCGGAAACGTCTTCTTCCATCAGCGCAAGGACCCGCCGCCCGGCCTCTTCCACGGGGCCGCTGTTGTCGACCTCGACCATGGCGCCGGTGCGGGCGAACTCGAGCCGCGCGCGCTCCATGCGTTCCCGGATCTCTGCCTCGCTCTCGCGGCCGCGCTCGCCAAGGCGTCGGCGAAGTTCGGCCGGATCGACGGTGAGAAGAATGACAAGTGCATTGTCAAATGCCGCGCGGATCGCCGGCAGGGCCTTTCGCGACCCGTTGACGACCGCCGTGCCGCCCGCGCGGACATGCTCAAGCGCGCTGGCCGGGATGCCATAGGAGAGGCCGTGGGCCTGCCAGGTGACACAGAAGGCACCGTCGCGCTCCATCGCCTCGAACCGGGCAGGGGATGCGGCCTCGTGGTCCTCGCCGCCGGCACCGGCAGGCCGGGTGATGACACGCCGCACGAAGAGGATGCCGGCGTCTTCGCCGACATGGCGGCGCAACCAGCCGATCAGCGTATCCTTGCCCGAACCGCTCGGGCCGACAATCACTACCAGCCTGCCCTGCATGGCCAGCCCTCACATTCGCGCGCCGGATGGCGCCTGATCGAAAACAGGTAGACGGGCGCGCCCTGGCCGGCAAGCCCGGGAGCGAAACCCGCGGCGGCGCTACCAGCGGGCGGTGGCGACGATCCTCGACCGGTCGCAGCGGTTGGCATGGCGCATGGCCACGTCGAAGACCTCCTGCATCAGCCCGTCGGACAGGCGCGTCGGCTTGAGGCCGAGATTGACCAGCGTGTCATTGGCCACGCGCAGGTCGTTCTCGGGCGCCTCCTTGCGCGGGTTCTCCATGGCCTGGACCGGCACGCCGGTCATGCCCGAGATCATCGCGGCAAGATCGCGGACGCGGTGCGTTTCCGTCATCTGGTTCATGATCCGCACCCGCTCGCCGCGCCGCGGCGGATTGAGGGCGGCCAGTTCGATGCAGCGGACGGTATCGCGGACATGGATGAAGGCGCGGGTCTGGCCACCGGTACCGTGAACCGTCAGCGGATGGCCGATGGCCGCCTGCATCAGGAAACGGTTGAGCACCGTGCCGTAGTCGCCGTCATAGTCGAACCGGTTGACCAGCGTGTCGACAAGATCCGTCTCGGGCGTGTTGGTGCCCCAGACAATGCCCTGGTGCAGGTCAGTGATCGCCAGGCGGTCGTTCTTCGCGTAGAACTGGAACAGGATCTGGTCCAGCGATTTCGTCATGTGATAGACGCTGCCCGGATCGGTCGGGTAGAGAATGTCGACGTCGGCGCTCTGGCCGCCCGAACGCAGCGTCGCCCCGATATAGCCTTCAGGGATTTCCATGCCCCTGGTCTTTCCGTAGCCATAGACGCCCATGGTGCCAAGATGCACCAGATGGGCATCCGGCGCCGCCTCGACCATGGCGCAGAGCACGCCGTGGGTGGCCGACACGTTGTTGTCCACCGTGTAACGCTTGTGGCGCGGCGACTTCATCGAATAGGGCGCGGCGCGCTGTTCGGCAAAGTGCACGATCACCTCGGGGCTCAGACGCTTCAGCAGCGTAACAAGACCGTCATAGTCGCGTGCCACATCCAGCCGGATATCGTTGACCGGGCGATTCCCCGTCGCCCTCCAGGCGGAAAGACGTTCCCCGATGGGTGCAATCGGCGTCAGGCTTCCACAGCCCAGTTCGCGGTCGGTTTCGCGGCGGACCAGATTGTCGGCAATCGTGACCTCATGGCCACGGGCCGCGAAATGCAAGGATGTGGGCCAGCCGCAAAACCCGTCGCCGCCCAGAATGAGGACTTTCATGTTCCCTCTCCCGATGGTGCAAGTGCCGAATCGGCCACGCGGCCGCCTTTCGCGGTGCACAAGAGCGCAAACACATGAAATCCGTGCGACAGCGGGAGACATGCCATGCGCATCATGATCGCCAGCGATGCCTGGCATCCGCAGATCAACGGCGTCGTGCGTGTCTTCGAGACGACGCGCCAGCACCTTGCCGCCGAGGGGCATGCGGTCATGGTGACGGGCCCGGACCGGTTCCCTTCGCTGGGCGCGCCCGGCTACCCGGAAGTCCGGCTGGCGCTGTTTCCCGGGCGCCGCCTGCGCGCATTGGTCGAGGAATTCCGGCCCGATGCCATCCACATCCCGGTCGAAGGCCCCATCGGGCTTGCCATGAGGCGTATCTGCCGCAAGGAGGGCTGGCGGTTCACCACGTCCTTCCACACCCGCTACGGCGACTATCTCCGGCACCGGACCGGCATGAACCCGGATCATGCGCACCTGTTCCAGCGCTGGTTCCACAATGCCGGCGCGCGCATGATGGTGCAGACGAAGAGCCTGGAAGACGAACTGACCGGGCGCGGCTACCGCAACATCACGCAATGGGGCCGGGGCGTCGACACCACGCTGTTCCGGCCGTGGCGGGGCGTGCCGGGCTTTGACCCGGATTTCCTGAATTTGCCGCGCCCGGTCTTCATGTATCTGGGCCGCGTCGCGAAGGAAAAGAGCCTGGAGGACTTCTTCCGCCTCGACCTGCCGGGCTCGAAGTTGGTGGTGGGCGGCGGGCCGAGCCTGAAGGCCTACAAGGCCGCCTGGCCGGATGTCCATTTTCTCGGATACCGCACGGGCGAGGACATCGCCAGGCATCTCTCGGCCGCGGACGTCTTCGTCATGCCGTCCCGTTTCGAAACCTTCGGCATGGTGGTGCTGGAAGCGCTTGCCTGCGGCACTCCGGTTGCCGCCTATCCCGTGCACGGGCCGGCCGACATCCTGGGCGGGGCCTCCTGCGGAGTGCTGTCGGATGACCTGCGGCAGGCCGCGCTCGACGCGCTGGCCATCGACCGCCAGGCTTGCCGCGATTTCGCGCTGCAATTCTCCTGGTCGGCCTGCACGGACCAGTTCGCGCGCAACCTGGTGCCCTTGCGGGCCTGATTGCCCGCCGGTCAGGCCTCGACGCGGTTTCGCCCGTTCTGCTTGGCGATGTAAAGCTGACGATCCGCCCGCTCGATGAAGGACACGTAGTCGTCGTTGGAGGCGAATTCGGCAACGCCGAAGGACGCGGTCACCGTGCCGATGGGAACATTCGTCTTGGTGACGACCAGCTTCGTCTTCGCCAGGAGATCCCGGATCTGGTTGGCCTTCTTCCATGCCTCGCCCGACTTCGCGCCCGGCAGCAGGATGGCGAATTCCTCGCCGCCATAGCGCGAGGCGATGTCGCAATCGTCGGTCTGGGTTTTGAGGAGGCGGCCGAAATATTTCAGCACCTCGTCGCCGATCACATGACCGAAGGTGTCATTGATCTGCTTGAAGTGATCGATGTCGGCAAAGACAAGACTCAAGGGCCGGTTCGTCTTGGCGGCCTCCTCCATCTCGCGGGCAAGCCAGATCTGGAAGGCGCGACGGTTTGCCAGCCCGGTCAGCGGATCGGTCATCTCGTTGCGCTGGGATTCCTGCAGGGCATCGTGCAGCTTCTCGATCTGGGAACGCGATTGTTCAAGTCCGCGCGAGAGGGCCATCGTGTCGTCGCGCATCTTCTCGTTTTCGCTGATGAGACCGGCGATCGTTTCCCGGATCAGGTCCAGGCTGCTGCTTTCGTGAATGCTGGAGGATTTCGCCGACAGGTCGTCGCAGTACCTGTCGCTCGACAGGACATGCAGGCGGATCATGTTGAGGATGTCGTTGATCTCGGTATCAAGCTGCGCCTTGGCCTCATCCAGTTCGCCTTGCCTCGCCATGTCGGCGGCCAGGAATTCGTTGTGGATCTGCAGGAGGTCATAGGTGCTGACCACCGACGATCCGGCGATCAGGCTGTCCACGCGGTGGCGGATCTCCTCGTTGGAGCCTTCCACGTAATTGTACCAGACATCGTAAATTGGCGGCAGCGGTGCGGTGAGGTGTTGCCTCGCCTTTGCCATCGCGGCCTCGCCAATGGCGGCGATGCGATCCAGTTCTTCCATACCGGACCCGGCCCTGAGCGGATGGCCCGCCACTTCCTCGCCTTCGCATTCCTTCGGATTTGCATTCATCACAGCCGTGTCCAGTCTTGCAGAACCGTTCGTCGAGCGCCGCAGCAGCAGCAAAGCAGGGGGATCGGACGGCCACCACCTGGCATCCGGAAACCGGCCCGGGCCGCTACCGGATCAATCGCCACCGATCTGGAAAATCATCCGGCGCCAAGGCCGTGAAGTGAAAGGCATCATGCCACAGGAAACTGTCTTCGATGCGAAATTTAGCGTGCGCTTGTTAACAATCTGTCTAAAATCCAGACGTTTTTTTCCGGACGGTCAGACCTTGAACACGGGCCTCCATGCTGCCAGTCTCGCAGAGGAGGAGGCTGCCATGACGCCACTCCACGCGCATACCATCCATTCCCGCCATCACCATTTCGGCTGGAACCGGGACAACAGCCCCGTCATGACGGTGGCGCCGGGCCAAACCGTGGCCTTCGAATGTCTCGACGCAGGTTGCGGGCACTATCATCCGGACAGCACCGCGAATGACATCACCACCATGCCGCCGGAAAAGGTCAATCCGGTGACCGGGCCGGTCTTCATTGACGGGGCAAGCCCCGGCGACACGCTGAAGATCACCATCGAGGCCTTCAGGCCGTCCGGTTTCGGCTGGACGGCGCTCATCCCGGGTTTCGGCCTGCTGGCCGACCAGTTCCCCGATCCGCGCCTGCATCTTTGGCACTACGATCCGTCGGGCGGGCAGGATGCGCTGTTTTCCGGTCTTGCCCGGGTTCCCGTCCGCCCTTTTGCCGGCACGCTCGGCGTCGCCCCGCACGCGGCCGGAAACCATCCGGTGATCCCGCCGCGCAATGTGGGCGGCAACATGGACATCCGGCACCTGACCGCCGGAGCGACGCTCCATCTGCCGGTGGAAGTGGAGGGCGCGCTGTTTTCCATTGGTGATACCCATGCGGCCCAGGGCGACGGAGAGGTCTGCGGGACGGCCATCGAAAGCGCGATGGAAGCGGTCGTGACGTTCGACGTCATCAAGGGCAAGGCACCGCCGTCGCCCCGCTTTCGCACGCCGGGCCCGGCGGCGGACGATATCGGTCGGGAGGGCCACGATGTGACGACGGGTATCGGCCCGGACCTGATGCAGGCATCGCGGGAAGCCGTCTCACGGATGATCGACCTCATCGCGCACGAGCACGGGATGGCCCCGGAGGATGCCTACATGCTGTGCTCCGTCTGCGCGGACCTGCGGATCAGCGAGATCGTCAACGCGCCCAACATGGTGGTCAGCCTGCACTTCCCGCGATCCGTGCTCTCCTGAAACGCCAAAGGGGCGCACGGCCGGTCGCGCGCCCCTGCGGAACTGCTGCTGTCCGGCCGGAACCGTCAGAAGCACTTCTCGATCTTGTCCAGCGTTTCCATGGCGCCGAGCACCTGGCCGACCGCGCCGTTGGGCTCGCGGCCTTCACGGATCGCGGAGACGAATTCCCGGTCGATCAGTTCGATGCCGTTGTTGGAGACGGCGACGCCCGACAGGTCGACGGGCTTGTCGTAGCCGTCATAGAGATCGTCATAGCGGGCGATATAGGTGCCGTTGTCGCAGATGTAGCGGAAGAAGGTGCCGAGCGGCCCGTCATTGTTGAAGGACAGCGACAGCGTGCAGATGGCGCCCGACGGCACCTTCATGCCGATGGACATGTCCATGGCGATGCCGAGTTCCGGATGGATCGGGCCCTGCAGGCCAAAGGCCTGCGAGCAGGTCTCGCCGGTCTGGTACTGGAACAAGTCGACCGTGTGGCAGGCATGGTGCCAGAGCAGGTGGTCGGTCCATGAGCGCGGCTCGCCCTTGGCATTCATGTTGGACCGGCGGAAGAAATAGGTCTGGACGTCCATCTGCTGGACCTTCAGTTCGCCGGCCTTGATCCTGTTGTGGATCCACTGGTGGGACGGGTTGAAGCGGCGCACCTGGCCGGCCATGGCCACGAGGCCGGTTTCCTTCTGCTTGTTCACCACGGCGATGGAATCGGCCAGGCTGTCGGCCATGGGAATTTCGACGAGCACATGCTTGCCGGCCTCCATGCAGGCAATGGCCTGTTTCGCGTGAAGCTGGGTCGGGGTCGACAGGATGACAGCGTCCACGTCCTCGCGCGCGATGCACTCCTCCAGCGTGGTGGCTGCATGACCGATGCCACGCTCGCGCGCCAGCGCCTCGATCTTCTCCTTCGTCGGGCCCATGACGGACGTGACCTGCACGCCGTCGATATTGGCCAGCGCATCGAGATGCTTGATGCCGAATGCGCCATAGGCGCCGGCGACACAGATCCGCATGAAACTGCTCCCTTAAACGTTTTCCAGAATGATATGGCCGACGGCGGTGTTGGAAGCCGGCACATGGTAGTGGCGATGGACCTCGCGCACGTCGTCATTCAGCGCACCGCGCATGACATACCACATGACCATCTCGATGCCCTCGGAGCCGGATTCGCGCAGGTATTCGACATGGCTGATATTGGCGCCGGCTTCCGGATCCTCCGTCAGCAGGTCGAGGAAGCGCTTGTCGAAGTCCGCGTTGATGAGACCGGCGCGGCCGGCCTGCAACTGGTGGCTCATGCCGCCCGTTCCGAAGACCATGACGTTGAGGTCTTCCGGGTAGCTCTCGATGGCCTTGCGGATGGCCTTGCCAAGCGCATAGCAGCGGCGGCCGAGCGGGGCGGGATACTGCACCACGTTGACGGCCAGCGGGATGACCTGGCAGGGCCACTCGTCGTCGGGCCCGTGCTCGCCGAACATGACCGAGAGCGGCACGGTGAGGCCGTGGTCCACCTCCATCTCGTTCATGATGGTCAGGTCGAACTCGTCGAGGATGACCGACTGGGCAATGTGGCTGGCCAGTTTCTGGTGGCCCTTCACGACAGGCACCGGGCGCGGCCCCCAGCCCTCGTCGGCCGGCTGGAACTCGGCCGCGCAGCCCAGCGCGAAGGTGGGGATGCAGGAGGCGTCGAACGCCGTGCAATGGTCATTGTAGACCAGGAAGATGACGTCGGGTTTGTTCTTCTTCATCCATTCGCGGGAGAATTCGAAACCCTTGAAGACCGGCTGCCAATAGGGCTGGCCGGTGATGCCGGTATCCATAGCCACGCCGATGGCGGGCACGTGGGAGCAGCCCACGCCTGCGGTGATCTTGGCCATTATTCTTTTCCTTTTTCTTCCCACTCGCTCTTGAAGCGGTTGCCTTCGATGGAGCGGCCGCCATGCAGCATCATGTCGCGATAGTCCTCGCGGCTCATGCCGGTCATCTTGGCGGCGAGATCCTGGAAGGTGATGCCGTCGAAGGCGGCGAGCTTGGAGGTGTAGTAGATGTTGCCGCCCAGTTCGAGCAGCCTGTTCCAGGCGCGGTCACGCACGGCCTGCTTCTGTTCCTCCGTCATGGCGAACTTCGCCATGTAGGCTTCCGGGTCGTCGCGCAATTGCTGCCGGTTCTTTTCCAGCCGCAGCGAAATGCAGAACTGGTTCAGCCAGTAGCCCTCGCGGGACCGGTCGGCATCGAACACGAACGTGCCCGGAATGTCCTCGTATTCCTTTTCCATGGGCCTCTTCCCTCGTCTTTCCCGCGCCTTCAGGCGCGCTTCTTCTGCTCGGATCCGGCAAAGCGTTCCAGGATGGCGTCGGCCAGCGCACCGGCATCGTCACCGATAGACGCGGCATCGAGCTTCATCGCGCCGACCTCGTCCTGCCATTCGGCGGTGGCGCGCGCCATGCGGCCCTGCAATCCGGCCTCGTCCACGGTCAGCGCCACCTCGCGCATCTCGGCGGC
>MDTD01174273.1_pt1 | contig 18118 bp, 13 predicted proteins | sample 811221 | NCBI WGS metagenome assembly MDTD01 (sample SAMN05326646, study PRJNA326480) | marine metagenome | isolation source: seawater | place: Pacific Ocean: South West | collected 2011 | reverse complement strand
TGGAATAAATAGTTCAGTCGAAAGCCTAAGAAAAGTAACTGAAAATGAATTATTTGATAAATGTATTTCAAGAATTGATGATTTTATATTCAATGGTACCACTACTATCGAAGCAAAATCTGGGTATGGTTTATCACTAAAAGATGAAATTAAATCATTAAATGTTATAAAAAAAATAAATCAGAATCACATTCTAGACTTAATTCCCACTTTTTTAGGTGCTCATGCTGTGCCAAATGAATACAAAAATAAAAAAAACGAATACATAGATTTAATTTGCGAAGAAATGATTCCGAAGATTTCTAATTTGAACCTAGCTATATTTTGTGATGTTTTCTGTGAAAATAAATATTTTAATTATGAAGAGTCATTAAAAATTTTATCATCTGCTAAAAATCATGGATTGCTACCAAGGCTCCATGCTGACGAATTTGAGGATTCAAGAGGTATAGAACTTGCTTGTAATGTTGAAGCAGTATCTGCTGATCATTTAATGGCGGCAAATGAAAAACATTTTGATAGATTAGCTAACAGTAATACTGTTGCTGTTATTCTTCCTGGAACAACTTTTTTTCTTGGTCAGCATAATTATGTTGATGCAAGTAAGTTAATAAGTAATGGTTGTGAAGTAGCTCTAGCTACCGATTTCAATCCTGGTTCATGTACAATTAATTCAATGCCTCAGATAATGTTTTTAGCAATGACGTATTGTAATATGAGTTTTGAAGATGTATTTAAAGCTGTCACTATTAATGCTGCAAAAGCAGTAGGTAAAAGTTCATCTATTGGATTAATTAAACAAGGTTATCAGGCTGATTTAATATTTTGGGAAATAAACGATATCTACGAGATACCTTATTGGTTTAATTCAACAAAAATTAGTAAGATTGTAAAAAAAGGTAAGTTAATTACCTTGTAAGATTTCATTGACAAGTGAGACAACATCAAGAATGTTTACAATGTTATTGCCATCAATATCACTGCATCCGTTGCATGTATTATCAAAATCAAAAATACAATTATTTATAATAAATATTATGTCTAGTACATTTAATACACTATCTCCAGAACAATCTCCAAGGATTGAAAAATTATATACTAAAGAACCTATATCTCTAATTGATCCATCAGGATCAAATTGATTAGGATCACCAGAATTTATGCAAGGTGAAGATTCAGAAAGATTAAAGTTCATTTCTGATATATCAATGAATTCAGGATTTTCGTATAGTATACCGCTTCCTGGTTGAGGCTCCCACGGAGTCCAGATATTACCTCAGCCTGGACAATTTTCCATGCAATCACCTTCAAAGTTTTCGTAAAAATTTGAATATGAAACCTCAAGTATTGGTATTTCAGTTATTAATGCCAAACCATATGAATCATTATCAATAAAATTTGAATTTTTGAGTATGACATAACTACTATCATGAAGTGTTAAACCAATCTTATTTGAAACAAAATTACAATTAGTTATATTTCCAGTACTTGTTCCAGCATAATCAATACCCCAATTCTCACTGCCATTATATATTGTGCAATATTCTATATCAAGGCTTCCGTTATAATAATTATCCGCATAAATGGAGATTCCAGCACCATTGTTTAAGTCTATAGTTGATCCTTGACAATTGATATATGTTTTATAATCAAAGTTATAGAATGAACCCTCGTATATTTCATTAGGCTCTAAAATTATATACTTATCATATCCATTTTCCGGACCTGCATTATCAAAAATATCTTGTAGAGAATTACAAAATAATGTTGAGAATAAGGTGTATATTAAAATTTTTTTCATAGTATAATTTATGATATTTTGTTTTTAAAACATATTTTTATATGTAACAATTTATATTTTCTTCCTGTAATAAATGAATGGTTCATTTGAATCATACCAAACCGGATATTCTTTTACTAATTCTAAATCACTCTTTAATTTAAATATATTTTTGCTTATGTGACCAGTTACAAAAGTAAAATTTCTTTTTTTTGCCCAGCTAATATATATTTTTTTTAATGTTCTTGAAAATCCACCAATTTTTCTGAATTTTGATTTGAAAACAAATGCATATGTGTAAAGTGTATTATTTTTTTTTAGATTTTTATCAAATTGAACCCATGATTGATTTGAAAAGTTTTCAAGGGGTGCACCAATAATAAAACCTATGATTTCATTATTGTATTTAGCAATAAACGGAAGTGTTGTATCATTGAAGTATTTATTAATATTTGAATGGTTTAATATTGAGTTGGGGCCATAAATATTCTTCAAATCTTCCGAAACAATTAGAATATTTTTTGCAGTTATATCATCTAACGAAGTTAGTAATTCAATTGTAAAATTGTCATTTGAGGATGCAATTATTTGAGATTTATAGGTATTTTTAATGTTAGACTCACTCATAATTAAGCCTTTAATTTAAATAATTATTGCTATTTTTTAAAATTACTTTTATTAATTATCATTAAAAATAATTTTTTATATTACAGTATGGTTAAATCTTACAATACAAGACTTAAAAATATATGTTTGAATAAAAATAGTAGATTATGCATTGGGCTTGATTTTGATTTAGATACCATGATTAATCCAAGTGTAAAAAGTATATCGTCTCTAGAGTCATTTATTGTTGATGTCATTGATGCTACAGTTGAAATTTGTCCTGTTTACAAGCCTAATTTTGCTTTTTATGAAAAGTATGGTTCAAAAGGATTTAAAATTCTTGAAAAAATTGTTTCTCACATTGATGGAAAATCTATAGTTATTGCTGATGCTAAAAGAGGAGATATTGGTAATACCTCCAAAATGTATGCTCAATCTATTTTTGATTTATATAATTTCGATGCAGTTACACTATCTCCTTATATGGGATCTGATTCAATTAATCCCTTTCTTTACAATGAATCAAAAGGTGTTTACATTCTTTGTTTGACATCGAATACAAGTTCAAAAGATTTTCAGTATAAATTTTCAGAAGAATCATTTCTTTATCAGGATGTAGCAAAATTAGCTTCAACTTTAAATGAAAAAAATAATATTGGTTTGGTTGTTGGTGGAACAAATTCATCTAAAATGAATTCAATAAGAAATATAGATTCGAAATTATCATGGCTTGTTCCTGGTATAGGTGCCCAAGGAGGTGATCTTAAAAATTCGGTAATAATATCAAACAAGAATTCAATTGGTATAATAAATGTATCAAGAGGCATCATATATAATGGTAATCAAAGTTTGGATGATATAAGATTGGCAGCAGAAAGCTATAATATGCAAATAAAAAAATATCTATAAAATGAACAAAATACTTAAAATATTAGTTGATTCTGGAGCGATACTTGAAGGGCATTTTCTTTTAACTTCAGGGCGACACAGTAATAAATATGTTGAAAAATTTAGATTAATTGAAAAACCTTCATACCTTAATTTAGTTTGTAATGCAATGGCCAATAAATTCTCAAATACTGATATAAACGTTGTATTAGGTGCTGCTGTTGGTGGAATTTTAATATCAGGTGGTGTTGGACAAAAACTAAACGTTAAACATATATTTACTGAAAGAATTGATGGAAAAATGATACTTAGAAGAGGCTTTGAATTAAATGAAAAATCTAATGTACTAATTGTTGAAGACATTGTAACAACTGGTGGTTCTATTTTTGAACTCATTGATGTTGTTAAAGCTAACGGATCAAAAATTGTTGGAATTACAAGTATTTTAGATAGAAATAATAGCCCGGTTGATTTTGGTGAAAGATATGAGCCTTTAGTTCAATATCCTGTTGAAAGTTGGGATGAAAATAAAATGCCTGAATGGTTAAAAAATATACCAATAACAAAACCAGGTAGATCAGGAAAGGAAAAATGACTGTCTTATTAATATTAATACTATTCATATTCAATGTTTCATTTAGTTCTAACCCAAAACCCTTTGACTTTGAAAAGGGGTTAAACATTAAGCCTATGCTCAAAGACGGATTGCTTTTTAATCAAATCTCAAAGCCTTTAAGTGATATAGAAATTGATTTAATTAGGCAGAAAGCTCTCAACTATATACCAAAGCCAATAAATGAATTTGATTTAATAATTATTAAAACATCATTTGGAACACTCAAAGCAAAATTTTTTAATGATGATGCACCAAACCATTCTTTAAATTTTAAGAAGCTTGCAAATAGTGGTTTTTATGATGGTACCACTTTTCATAGAGTCATTCCTAATTTTATGATTCAAGGAGGTGATATTTTATCTAGGGACGGAAATAAAGATAATGATGGTACCGGTAGTCCAGGATGGTCAATTAATGAAGAATTTAATAAAAATAAACATTTAAGAGGTACAATTTCCATGGCTAGATCTAGAGATATAAATTCTGCTGGAAGTCAATTTTTTATATGTGTTGAAGAACAACCTCATTTAGATGAAAAGTACACAGTATTTGCTCAGCTTTTGAATTTAGATAAATCAAAAACAAACGCTATTTTAAATCATATCTCTAATGCTTTGACAGAAAGCAAATATGTTTATGAGTTATCTAAGCCATCATTACCGGCTGGTGCAAATCAAGACGATTGGATAAAACTAACAGACCCAAAAACTCGTAAACCTTTGTATATAGAAATACCAGAAGGCGAAAAAAAGACTTCTTACAAACGTCAAATGCTGTCTAAATTAAGGAGCGATAATCCGATTGTTCCAATAAAGATTGAGTCAATCAGAGTTGTTAATGAAAAAGAAAAAAAATGATATATAATTTCAAGAGAGCTATAATTTTATTAATTCTATCTAATTTTGTTTTTTTAAATGAAATTGAAATATCTCGTGAATATACAATTAATAATGATATTTTTTTAAAAAAAACAGATACATCATTTTTAGATTTAACTGGGCAAATTTATTTTCAAGCATGCGATACTAGCTCTTGTATTCCTGTATCACAAGACATTAGTCATAAAATTTCTTATTTATCGAATGATAATACTGATTCAAATTTCGAAATCTACGCTAATTCAATTTCAGTAGTTAGCAACCCATTAATACCTGATTGGGGTAATTTAATAATTAAAGGTTTTGAAAAAGTTTCTGATGAAAAAGTTAAGTATGAGTTACTTTTTAATATTAAAAATGGTTACCATATTTTTACCACAGATACATTGCTATCTCCCAATGGCATGGGGAACACTGACATATATTGGGATGATAACGATTTTATTATTTCCGAGCTTAACTATGATGAGCCACAGCCTTACATAAAATATAACGAATTATTTCAACAGCAAATAGGCTATCATGATGGTCAAATACACCTTCCTCCAAATGTTAATAATGAAGGTCAAGATAAAAATTCCTCATTATTAGGGTTTTTCTTAGCATCATTTTTAGCAGGTTTAGCTGCAATTTTTACGCCTTGTGTTTTCCCAATGATTCCATTAACAGTGTCATTTTTCACTTCAAAAGGAGAGAATTCACAAAGTTCAAAAAGTGGCCCTTTATTATATGGTTTATCCATAATATTAATATTTATAGCATTAGGTTTGGGATTTTCATTTATACTTGGTGCTTCTGCTCTCAATGCTTTATCAACAAGCGCATTTGCTAACATAATTTTCTTCATAATATTTTTTATATTTGCATTATCTTTCTTTGGTGCCTTTGAATTGACATTACCTAATTCTTTTTTAAATAAAATTAATAAAAAAGCTGACCAAGGAGGTTTGCTTGGTATCTTTTTCATGGCTTTCACTTTAGTCATAATAAGTTTTTCATGTACTGCTCCAATTGTTGGAAGTGTATTAATTTTATCATCTGATGGTCAGTTTCTAACTCCTGTCATTGGAATGTTTGGTTTTTCTTTATCATTTGCTTTGATATTTACAATGACAGCCCTATTTCCATCATCTTTAAATAATATGCCTAAAAGTGTAAACTTGAATGTAATAAAAGTTTTTTTAGGCTTTGTAGAGTTAGCTTTCAGTTTAAAATTTTTAAGCAAAGCTGATTTAACTAATCAATGGGGTATTTTAAATAGAGAAATATATTTAGCAATTTGGATTACAATATTTATAATGTTGGGTTTTTATCTTCTAGGAAAAATTAGATTATATCATGATAATGATGAAAATAAAATAGGTGTTACTCGATTGTTACTTGCTATTTGCTCATTTTCTTTTGTTGTAGCAATATTCCCAGGTATGTTTGGAGCTCCTTTATCATGGTTAAGTGGCTATTTGCCTCCGCCGAGTACTCAAGAATTTGATTTGATGGATCGATTTGATGAAATTGAATCGCAATCCATTCAAGAATACGATAATTTCCCTCAAAATGTGAAGTATCAAAATCTTAAAAATTTCAAATTACCTTTTGGTTTAAAAGGTTTCTTTGATTACGATGAGGCTTTGCAATATTCCTCTTTAACAAATAAACCAATATTTTTGGATTTTACGGGTTTTGCATGTGAGAATTGCAGATTAATGGAACACAATGTGTGGTCAAAAAGTCGTATATTGGACATACTTAAAAATGATGTTATAATAGTTTCTCTTTTTGTAGATAGTAAATTTCAGCTAGATGAAAATGATTGGATTTATGATAAAAATAATAAATTGATAAAACAATTAGGTTTGAAAAATCTAAATTTACAATCTGAAATGTTCAAAAATGCTGCACAACCATTTTATGTGATTGTTGATAAGAATGAAAAGATATTATCAGGTCCAATTGGTTATTGTAGCGAAAATGATTTTTATAAATTTCTTAAAAATGGTATCAAATAAAAATGTTTATGATTTTTAATATTTTTTTAATTCTATCTTTTAGCTTTTGTGGAGCACTTGACAAAAATGAAGAGCCCGTATATATTCCAGCTTATGATTTTGAATTGACTTATTATGATGAATTGGTTAAAGATAGTACAATCAAACTAAGTATGTTTGAAGGAAGCGTAGTACTTTTAAATTTTTGGGCAACATGGTGCGGTCCTTGTATTGCTGAAATTCCTGAATTTAATGATTTATATAATGAAAATAAAAAAAATGGATTTGAAATTTTAGGTATAAGTATAAGTGATAATTACAATAACCTTAAAAAATTTACTAATAAAATAAAGGTAGATTATAAGCTTCTTTATGGAAAAGAAGACAATATATCAAATGTTATTCAAAATTATGGTGGTTTTTACTCAGTTCCAGTCAGTTATTTAGTAAATAGAGATGGTTTGGTTGTCAGAGGTTATCCTGGAGCTATAATTGGTGAATACTGGTCAACATTACTCAAAGAAGATATTTCAAAATTTCTATCAATTGAACAAAGTCCTCCAAAAGCTAAAAAATAATTGTTTAATTATAATAAATATATCTTTTTAGTATTATTAATTGGATTTGCTTTTTCAAAGCCTGATATTGTTATTAAATCTCCTAAATCTAAACAAAAATTAAGAATTGGAGATATTCATCAAATTAAATGGAAAACGAATAAAAAAATTCTTAAAGAAGAAAAAATAAAAATATTTGTTTCTTATGATTCGGGCTTAAAATGGAATTTAATTTCTATAACTGAAAATGATGGTAAATATAATTGGCAAGTTCCTCAAATAAATAGTACAAATTGTTTGATTAAAATACAGAATATTGATAACTCATTTAGAGGTGTTTCAAAAAAAGAGTTTAAGATTGATGGTCCACAAATTATTATAACTAATCCCCATGAAAAAGATATTTATTCAGGTGGTCAAAAAATTAAAGTTAGATGGAATTCTAAAAAAATAAATAACGAACTAGTTAATATATATTTCTCAAAAAATGATGGCTTATCATGGCAAAGTATTGCTACAAATATAGTTAACTTCGGACTGCATACATGGACTGTTCCACACTTTAATGATCTTTATGAAAAGTGTTTAATTAAGATAGTATCAAATACAAGTAAGATTATTTCTATTTCAGATAATTTTTCAATCATAAATGAATCAAATAAAATAAGAATCATACATCCAAACGGAGGCGAGCTATTAGAAGGAGGGAAAGCATTTAATATTATATGGGAATCTGATGCGCTAAAGTCCGAACTTTTTAAGATAATGTTTTCTGATAATAATGGCAGAACTTGGAAAAGAGTTGAGTCTAGAGTTCTAAATACAAATGAATTTATGTGGTTTGCCCCAGAAATTGAAGCTGATCAATGTTTGATTAAAATTATTGCGGTAGAAAATGAAAATATTTTTGATGTTTCAGAAAAAACATTTAGAATTTCAAAATTACCTTCCATAAAAATTCTTAAACCACAATATAATGATAAGTATTTTTATGATAATAAAATTAGCATTGAATGGAATACTGTAAATGTAAGAGGTAAAAAAGTAAATATATATCATTCGTTGGATAAAGGAAAGAAATGGAGCGTCATTGATAAATCAGTACCAAATAATGGTAAATATTTGTGGGATATATCTGAATTTGACACGACTTCTTTTGATTCAAAAATTAGAATTGAATTATCTAATAATATTAATATAAGCGATAAAACTAATGGTTTTTTCACTATATTTGGTAAACCATATCTCAATTTAAATTTAAATCACATTCCAAAAATAGTAGAAGATAATTCAACTATAAAAATAAATTGGTCATCTAAGAATTTAAAATCAAATAGATTAAATTTATATTATTCAGTTGATAATGGTATTTCATGGAATGATATAGAAAAAGACATTTCAGATAAAGGTTTTTACAATTGGAACATTCCCAACTTAAAAACTTCAAAGTGTTATATAAAAGTTCAAAGTACAACTCAATCTGAAATTAAATCAGTAAGTAAAAAGGCTATAAATATTACAGATAAGCCAATAATTATAATTCAAGACATAAATTCTAAAAAGCAATATGTACTTAAGGATTCACTTGATATATATTGGGAGAGTTACAATTTATCTGATAATTATGTTGATATATCTTATTCAGAGAATCTCAATGAAGATTGGAAAATAATTGGAAAAAACATTCCAGATATAGGATATAAAAAAATTGAAGTACCCTATATTTCTAAAACATCAGATAATTGTAGAATTAAAATATCTGATAGTTATGATAGTAAAAATGAGTCAATATCAAAAACCATGTTAAATATTAAAAGGCCAAGAGGAATTATTTATTTAAACGATCAAAAGATAAAAACATTTGATTATGATGATAAAAAAAATATAAAATGGTCGCAAGATTTTCTTGATGACAAAAAAGTTAGATTATTATATTCATTAGATGGAACTAAAAATTGGAAAATCATTGATGAAGTAAAAGCTAATTTAGGATCATATATGTGGAAGATTCCTAAAATTGAAAAAATCTCAAAAAAAACTAATATTAAGCTAGATGTCATTGATGCAGAATATGATTATGTAGATAATTATGGGTCTTTTATGATAAATCCTGCACCATTTATATCTCTGATTGAAAAGGTAGATACTGTTAAAACTAATATGCCATTTGAAATTAAGTTTAAATTAAAAAATATTGATTATAATCAAGTTAGTTTATCTTACTCTTTAACAGGGGGAATGAATTGGGTTAAAATTTCGGATGATATAAAATCTAATTCATATTTTTGGGATGTACCTTCTTTAAAAGGATTTAAAAATATAAAAATTAAATTAGCTTCTAAATCAGATGAGAATATTTATGATATCATAGAGCTTCCAATTCTAGAGCAGAGTATCAATTTAAAATTACTAAATCCAAACGGAGGTGAAACTTTTTATGTAGATGAAGTAACAAAAATAGTATGGAGTACTAAGAAAATATATGATAAAAATATTGATTTATATTTTTCAAAAGATGGTGGCAAATCATGGGCAGATTTAGCTTTAAATGTTGAAAACAAGGGCAATTATGATTGGAAGATATCAAATGAAATGAACTCCAATAAATGTAAAATTAAAGTTCAAAGTACCACTAAAAAGGGTATTTTTGATGTGACTGATGATTTCTTTAAAATCATTTCAAAACCCTCTTTCAGAATTATTACTCCTAATGGAAAAGACATACTTTACAAAGGTACGTCATCTTTTATTTATTGGGAACCACTTGATAAAAAAATTGCTAATATTTCACTAAGTTATTCAATTGATAATGGATTAAATTGGATAATTATAAAAAGTAATATAGTTAATAACGGAAAATATAATTGGGCTATTCCAAAACAAATAAATAATAGTAAATATTGTTTAATAAGAATTAATGATTTTAATAATGAAAATAAATATGATATATCAGACCAAACTTTTACAATTAAATAAGTGAAAAATAAAAACAAAAATAACAAATATTTCATTTATGGTATGAACAATTCAAGAAACATACTAGCTCTTGATTCAATTGAAATAGTAAATGTAACCATATTAAAAAATAGTATAGCATTTAATGATTCAGAACTAAATCAAATTCTTAATGATTCAAAAACAAATTATAAAATAGTTGATAAGCATGAATTTAATAAAAGATTTAAAAATAAGTCAAAAAATAGAACACAAGGAATTATCATTGATTTCTTATATGATTTTGATTTGGATTTACCTAAGTTTAAATCTGAAAATTCATGTTTAATTCTTCCTGAAAGAATTGAGGATCCTCAAAATTTAGGTCAAATAATACGAACTTCTGAATGTGCTGGAGCAGATGGCATACTTTTGTCAGATAACAAGACAGTTAAAATATCTAGTACTGTTTTGCAGGTTAGTCAAGGAGCATTCCTAAATATGCCAATTTATAAAATTGGAAATATTGGTCAAACTATCAATAATTTAAAAAAAGATGGATTTTGGATTATTGGAGTAGAGAATAGTATTGATGCTAAAAATTGGTTTGATATTGATATGCTTGGCAAAGTAGTGTTTATTTTTGGAAGTGAAGGAAAAGGAATAAGAAAAAGTACATTAGATAATTGTGATTTTATATGCACAATTCCAATGTCAGGTGTAACAAATTCTTTAAATATTTCTGCATGTGTAAGTTCTATTTTATTTGAAAGAAAAAGACAGATATTAGATAGAGAATAAATTACAAACTGATACAAACTTAGATTGGTGTCAAATGCATCTAAATTATTATTATTCTAGGTAGCATTTTTAAAAATTTAAAAGAGAGGAATTTATGAACTGTTTTAAAACTTATATAATTTTATTGATTTCTATAGTTTTTACTGCAAATAACGTTAAAAATAATAACTTTGAGTTGATTGAATCTAGTCAGTACGGTTCAACTATTATTTTTAATGCAGAAGAGATTGAATTAGAAATCATTGATGGAATTCATTCTTTCAAAAAAAATGAAAATATAGGTCTTACAATGGTGCACGGTAAACCTCAATTACCTGTTTATTCGATGATGTATCAAGTTAATCCTGATAAAAAATATGAAGTTACATATGATATTCTTGAAAGTGAAATCATTGAAAATGTAAATTTGGAGAATTACAATAATCTTTCAGATGCTACGTTTGACGATGATTATGAAAATAATTTATATGTTTCACCACCTCAAATCATGAGGGATATTGTCATCAATCAAATAGGTTTTACTCCTTATGAATACAACAGTTCTAAAAAAGAGCTTAAAATTTTAAAAACAGTTAAAATTAATGTAAAAGAAAGTGGTGAATCAAATCAAGAATATTTCTTGCCAGAGAAAAAATCAAGAGTTTTTGCAGAGCTTTATCAAAACTCTGTTATTAACTATACACCTTCAAATAGAGATGAAGATTATCAGACTCCTTCAATTTTATACATATGCGGTGGTAATGCATGCAACAACTCCTACGTTAAAGAATTAATAGAATGGCGAAGGAAGCAAGGCTATTTAGTCACTGTAGCAACTACCCTTTCTAATGATGCTGATGGACTTAATAATGATAGTGAATCTGCAATTGATAACTTTATTAGTAGTCAATACAATAGTGATAATCCTCCAGAAATTGTTGGTTTAATAGGTGATGTAAATGGCTCATATGATATAGCCTGTGATTTTTATCAGTGGGGCTCAGGATACTGGAGTTCATATTATGGAGCAAGCGACGTTAAATACACTTACATCCAAGGAAATGACTTATTACCGGAAATTGTTATAGGAAGAATTTCTGCAGAAAGTAGTGGTGATTTAGCTAACATCATTAATAAAACTCTTCAATATGAAAAAGGTAACTATCAACAAGATAGTTATTATGAGAGAGCAGCTCTGATAGGAGATCCAACAGTAGGTTCTGGAATTTCACCAGCAATAACTTGTCAACAAATTAAGGAATTAATGTTACATCATGGAGTTGAAAATGTTTTTGCAGATTTGAATGGTGGAGGTGCTGCTTTAGAAGATTTTCTTGTAGATAATTTTAATGCTGGCTCGCTTTATTATAATTTTAGAGGTATTCAAAACTCACCTGGATGCTACATAACAAATAGTATTGCTAATAGTATGGTTTCGACTTACAATAATCCATTTGCTGTGATTTTAACATGTGCTACTGGAGATTTTGAAGATGATGCTTTTAGTGAAGATTTCATCAGAATTGGCTCTGTAGCAAATCCTAAAGGTGCTGTTGCAGCTATAGGTATGTCTACCACGGCAACCCATACTGCCTACAACAATATTATTGATATGGGAATATTTGATGGTATTTTTTCCAAAAATTTAACTCATGGTGGTTCAGCTACAACAAATGGTAGGATTGCAATGTATGAAACATATCCTGCAAACCCTGGTGATATTGTGGGTGCATTTGCTGCATATTGTAATTTAATGGGTGACCCTGCATTACACTTATGGACAGATACCCCGAAAGATTTTGATGTAGAATTACCAAATAGTATACCTTTAGGTACTAACCATTTTAATATGTTTGTTAAAGATACAGAAGGTAATTTTGTAAATGATGCTAGAGTTACATTGTATAAAGAAAATAATGTTATTGCAGAAACTGGCCTTACAGATGAATTTGGTTATATTTCTTTTACATGGGATAATCAAAGTTCAGGTGATATGTTCGTGACTTTAACTAAGAAAAATTTTAGACCTTCAGAAAATGTAATTCAAATTAATGATGATTATGCAATTGATATTAATTGGGATGGAAACTTAGAAGCAAATCCAGGTGATAGTTATACATTTCCTGTGATCAATATTAATTCAATTGGTAATGACAATATTAGTTGGATTACAGGTGAATTAACTTCAAACAGTGATTTAGTTGAAATAGTTAGTGGAAATACATCATGGATTTATATGACTCCAGATGACTGGATGGAAAATCAGGAACCTTTAATTATTAACGTTTCAGAAAATGCTATATATGGAGATGATATAAATTTAATTTTAAATCTTACAGACGACAATGATAATAATTGGTCTATATATGTTCCATTTGAGATAATCTCACCAAAAATTGATATTTATGAATACACAATTAATGGTCGACTCGATCCTGGAAATACAGTTGACGTTTATTTTCAACTTATTAATAATGGAAATTATTTGTCTGAAAATATTGAGCTTGAAATCGATTCAGATTCTTATTTAGTAAGTGAAAGTTCAAATTCATTAGAATTTGGTCAGATGGATCCAGGGGATATCGCTATATCCACAGATTTTATAAGCTTAAGTTTTGCTCAGTCTATATTAAATGGATCAGTATTCCCAATAAAAGTTAAAATTAAAGATTCAGGTAGTTATGATAAAACTGAAATAATAAATTTAACAATTGGAACCATTAGACCTAATGACCCTGTAGGACCTGACCCACATGGTTATTACATTTATGATTATTCTGATCAAGATTATGATTTAGCTCCAACATATAACTGGATAGAAATAGATCCATCATATAACTCTGTTGTACAATCACAGGATTTAAATCTATCTGATGGAGGTAATGGGAACAATGAGATTTATAGTATTGAGACAATAAACTTGCCATTTGAATTTTATTTTTATGGCGAACCCTATTCGCAAATTACTGTAAGTACCAATGGTTGGGTTGTATTTGGACAAACCCTTGCAAGATCTTTTAGAAATCATTCTGTGCCTGGCGCAGGAGGACCATCACCAATGGTTGCTGTTTTTTGGGATGATATGAAAACTACATCAAGTGGTGATGTTTTTTATGCTGAATACGATGAAAATCAAGATGGTTTAGATGATGTAATAATTGAATGGTCAGATATGAGGACATACGATAATAATGATCAAGAAGATTTTCAAATTATTTTTTATCAAGGAAATAATTCAGATAGTGGTGATGGTGAAATGAAGCTTCAGTATAAAGAATTTAATAATACATCAGATGGTTATTACCCACAAGGTGGAGGCGGTTACAACGCGCCAAGACATGGCTGTTATGCTACCATTGGTATTGAAAATAAATTAGGTAATGTCGGTTTAGAGTATACATTCAACAATGAGTATAGACCAGGTGCTGCGTCTCTGTCAGATGGTAAAGCAATATTTATCACAACTACTTCACCATTTAAATTATTTGGTGATGTTAATGGTGATGAGATATTAAATGTGCTTGATGTTGTTATCTTGGTTAATTTAGTTTTAAGTAATCAATTTGAAGCTATTGGTGATATGAATAGTGATGGCATATTGAATGTTCTTGATATCGTAATATTGGTTGGAATTGTACTAGGAAACTAGTTTAAATATATTTATTATATATAATTAACAATTTGTGTTTAATAAATTACTTTAAGTAATGGTAATAGTTCTATTTACATTCTTTTTAGTGGTATTTTTTCTTGGAATATTTGAGTTTAAACTTCATTTGAAGCACTTGAAAAATATTCCAATCAGAATACATGTCAACGGTTCACGTGGTAAATCTAGCGTAGTAAGATTAATTGCTGCAGGTTTAAGATCTGGTGGCTTAAAAACATTTGGTAAAACTACAGGAACATCTCCAAGAATAATTGATTGTAACGGTCAAGATAAATATATACACAGGCTTCGTTCTGCGTCAATTGGAGAGCAGATTTCACTTATTAGATATTTTTCAAAGCAAAATCCTGATGCATTAGTAATTGAATGCATGGCTGTTAATCCTCAATATCAATGGATTTCAGAACAACAAATAGTTAAATCAACAATTGGTGTGATGACAAATGTTAGGCCTGATCATTTAGATGAAATGGGAGTAACTATGAATCAAATTACCAAATCCATGGCTAACACAATTCCTTACAATGGTGTTATGGTTTCATCAGAAGATAAAAAAAATGATTTACTAAAAGAGATATCCATAAATAGGCAATCAAAATTTCATCATGTAAAACCTTCAATTGATGATTCAAACTTAAATGATTTTAAATATCTTGAACACAAAGAAAATATAAGCCTTGCGCTTAAGGTGTGTGAATTATGCGGCGTTGACAGAGCTACAGCTTTAAAGGGAATGGCTAGTTGCGTGCCTGATCCTGGCGCGCTAACTATATGGAATCTAAAATTTAAACATAACACATTTAAATTTATAAATGCATTTGCAGCTAATGATCCTGCCTCTACATTAAAAACTTGGCAGATGATTAACAAAAGAATAAATTCTGAAAAATTTGCAATTTTTTTAAACACTAGAGAAGACAGACAATATAGGACTATTCAATTAATTAACCTTATTTTTAAAGAATTGAAGCCTAGTACTTTAGTTTTAAGAGGTAAAAACTTCCCCAAAGAGCTTAATCAATTGATAAATGAAAACAACAAAATTGTTGTTCATAAATTTCCCTATACGATAAAACAAAATAAATTGATTAAATTCATGGCTGAAAATTTAAATGATTCTGTTATACTTGGAATTGGAAATATCGTAGGTTGGGGTGAAAGTCTCATGAAAGAAATGAAGGAATATAAAATTGATTGATAATCCTCAGTTAATAGGACTTGCTATAGGAATAGGAATGGGTTTAAGTCTTATTCTCACAGAAACCCTTGGTGTTACAGCAGGGGGTGTTATAGTTCCAGGGTATATAGCTCTTTATATCCATGAACCATACAAAGTAATTATCACATTTAGTGTAGCTCTTATAGTTTTGCTTATCATAAGAGTTTTATCAAATTTTATGTTCATTTATGGAAAAAGAAGGCTAGTTTTAAGTCTTATGCTTGGATTCCTATTTGGTTATCTTTCAAAGATATATTTAGATTCTGATTTATCTTCAATCGGTAACATTATTCCGGGTCTGTTAGCAAGTTGGATGGACCGCCAAGGTGTGCTTCAAACTGTAAGTGTATTGATAATTATAGCGGTAGCAACTAGATTGATTTTGATTGCACTTTTAGGGGGTCAATACTATGTTTAGACCGGCTATTCAAAAAACCAGAGTCTTAATAGCTTTGGCCCTTGTAAATGTTTTTTTATTTTATTTCGTTTCAAATACGATCATATACAAACAGAAAAGTACGTATGATCTTAGAATTGAAGCATCAAATAAAATGAAAGATGCTATTGAATTATTAAAAAAAGATCATGGAAGGGAATTTGAGTGGTATGATAGAGATCCATTTGATACAAGATTAATTTTCAATAGAAGATTTAGCCCATTATTGACTGATATTGGAAAATATCAAGCCAAAGCTACAGTATTAAAGCCAAATTTTGCTGCTTTTGTCATTGATAATTTTATCAGAGCTGGTTTGATGCCAGGCGATACAGTTGCTATATCAATGACAGGTTCTATGCCAGGTGCCAATATAGCTGTTCTAATGGCATGCGAAACCATGAATCTTCACTATGTATCAATATCTTCGCTTGGAGCCTCTGAGTGGGGTGCGACAGCGATGCATGCTTCTTGGCCAATTATGGAAAAAACTTTATATGATAATAATTTGATATCGCATACAAGCAATAAATTTGCATATGGTGGTGCAGCCGATTACGTAAAAAGAGGTAGTAAAAGTAGGCAAGATTACGGAGGTATAAATCAAAGACAAAAACTAGACAGTTTAATGTTATCTATTTATCCTGAAAAAAAATTATCAGATATTTTCACTATTCATAATTTGGATTCTAATAATGATCAGTTCTGTGTCGATAATAATAATTATCTATATATTGCTAGAGAATATTATGCTTTACCAATAAGCATTGCAAGAAGATTGGAAGTTTATGATTTTGGTAATGTATCTGAACATAACAAAGAATTATTTTCAAGTTCAATCAAATCATATGGAAAAGAAAAAATATTTTTATCAAATATTTCAATAAGATCAGAGGGTGATTTAAAAAACAATAGAAGAAAAAATATATATGGAAAAGTTCCAGAATCTTTAAGTGCCTTGCTTCATGTATGTCATGATGAAAAATTGGAATGTTTAGAGCCAACTCCATATGAAAAATATGAAGATTTAAATTTTAATAATAAGTATGATAATAATGAACAATTTCTCGATATAAATGAAAATGGCATTAGAGATTTTAATAATAAAACTATTATGAATAATAGTTACAGATTACAGATTAAAGATTCGATCATTCAAAGTTATAATTTATCACCATATAAAGCTTATATAAATGTTGGTGGAGGAGTTGCTAGTTTTGGTTATAAAAATCAAGAAAAATTTGAAGCCAATGGTTATGGATTAGTTGAGCCTAATGAAGTTCTTAACATCCTATCAGATTTTGATAATGAAAAAAAATATAAAAGAGGTGTAATTAGCCAATTTGCAAAGCAAGGTATCTCTGTAATTAATTTTATAGAAATTGAAAAAATGCTAAAAAATGTCGATTTAAACTATTTTAACAGAAAAGTTACTAATGGTAACTTTGATTTAAACGGAGATGGAATGATTGATATAGGAAAAGGTAACTTGTATGAAACAGCTAAATATAATATGAGTATAGTTTGGATTGCGCTTGTTATATCGCTTGGAATGATTGTCTATATAGGGTTTATTAGTTATAAGCAGATTAATAATAGAATGAAAGATTACAATCCAAATGAATAATTTTTTAACATTAATTTTAACCACTTCATTATATTTGTGTTTAGATATTCAAAATAGTATATCAGTTGGTTACGAAGATAATTTTTTAAGATTTTCAGATTTGGAAATGAATTCTAATTTATTTGAAAATGGTACTTCCAAT
>MDTD01110031.1_pt1 | contig 18118 bp, 17 predicted proteins | sample 811221 | NCBI WGS metagenome assembly MDTD01 (sample SAMN05326646, study PRJNA326480) | marine metagenome | isolation source: seawater | place: Pacific Ocean: South West | collected 2011 | reverse complement strand
TTGCTTGAAAGTGGTTTTAGCGAATTAGAAGTCTTACTTTTTGCTGGCATTGGCTCAATTTCATTTACTGTAATTGGAGAGTTTCTTGTACCTTTATACAAAGATTGGAGACCAAATTTCAAAGAAAATTTTTTCCCAGATGCCTCACTTTTTGTTTTAAATTACATTGTATTTCAAAGTCAACTACTACAAATTTTTCTTACTTCCATAGCTATAAAATTTGCAGGAGGAGGGTTTGATCTTTGGCCATCAGATATTAATATATTTACACAATTAGTTTTCGCTTTAATCATTTCTGAATTTGGACTTTACTGGTTCCATAGGGCCTGTCATGAGATCCCTTTTTTGTGGCGATTTCATAGTATTCATCACAACCCACAAAGACTTTATTGGTTTAATGCAACAAGGTTTCATTATGTCGATGTGACCCTGCTTCAGGTTTTTGGAATAGTGCCTTTGCTAATTTTAGGCGCAGAAGCAAAGATTATTGCATTAGTAACAATTTTCAGCACTGTTCACGGATTCTGGCAACATGTTAATGCTGAGCAAGATCAAAAAATTTTAAATTACTTCTTTTCAGGACCAGAATTACATCGATGGCATCATAATTTAAAGCCGGAGATAGCAAACCATAATTATGGAAATAATCTTATTATATGGGATCACGTATTCAAGACTTTTTATTGGCCAAAAAATAAAGACGAAGAATTAAAAAATGTGGGCGTCCAAGGAAACCTAGCTAACAATATAAAATCAATGATATTGGATCCTTTTAAAGGATAGATTACTTTGACAGCTTTTCTTTAAGAATCTTGTTAACTGTTTGGGGGTTAGCTTTGCCCTGAGTTTTTTTCATAACTTGACCAACAAAAAAGCCAAACAATTTTTCTTTTCCGCTTTTGTAGCCCTGAACTTGCTCAAGGTTGTTTTCGATAACTTCATCAACAATTTTTTCGATGGAGTCATCATCACTTATTTGTTTTAAACCCTTAGACTCGATGATTTGATCTGGTGAAGATCCATCAATGCACATATCTTCAAAAATAAATTTTCCAATTTTACCCGAAATGGTCTTATCATCGATTCGGTTAATGAGCATTGCTATATTCTCAGGATTTAATTTCGATTCGTGAATTTCAATTGACTCTTTATTGAGATAGGCACTGATTTCACCTATCAACCAATTTGCAAGCAGAGAGTAATTTTTTACGCCTGTTAACGAAGATTCAAAGAAATCAGCCATGGGCTTTGAGGATACAATAATTTGCGCATCATACGACGATAGTCCATATTCGTTTTGATATCGAATCTTTTTTTCAGTTGGGAGCTCGGGAAATTCATCTTTAATTTTTTGCATTTCTTCATTTGAAATTACCACTGGCAAAAGATCTGGCTCTGGAAAATATCTATAATCGTTTGCAAATTCCTTTGACCTCATTGGTCTTGTTTCGTCTTTTTCACTGTCATAAAGCCGAGTTTCTTGAGTAACTTTTTTTCCGTTCTCTAGGATTTTTACTTGTCTTTTAATCTCAAAATTAATAGCTTTCTCAATAAATTTAAAAGAATTGATATTTTTAATTTCTGTTCTTGTACCAAGTGCTGAGTCTCCACTTTTTCTAATGGATACATTTGCATCACATCTTAAAGAGCCTTGAGCCATGTTACCGTCTGATACATCCAAGTAGGTAACAAGCTGATGCATAGCTTTCATATATGCAACTGCTTCTTTAGCACTAGATATTTCTGGTTCCGAAACTATTTCTAAAAGAGGAGTCCCCGCTCGATTTAGGTCTATTGCAGAGTAGCCATCAAATTCGTCATGAATTGATTTTCCAGCATCTTCCTCTAAATGAGCTCTTGTAATATTTATTGTTTTAGTTGAATCATCTATAAGTATTTCTATTGATCCACCTAATACAATTGGTAAATCCATTTGGGTAATTTGATATCCCTTTGGCAAATCAGCATAAAAGTAGTTTTTTCTATCAAAGATAGATGTTTGGTTTATATGAGCACCTATGGCCATTCCAAATCTTATCGCCTTATAAAATGCTTCTTTATTAACAGATGGCAAAACCCCAGGAAGTCCACAATCTATTAAATTTACATTTGTATTTGGGCTAGCTCCAAAAGTGGTTGAGGCCCTCGAAAACAATTTTGTTTTTGTTGACAGCTGAACATGAGTCTCAAGGCCTATTACAGTTTCCCAACTCATTCAAAATTCTCCAAATTTGGTTTTGCATGATGAAAGTCAGAATTTTTCTGGAAGACGTGCGCTGCGTTAAGTAATAGATCCTCTCTTAAAAAATTTCCAATTAGTTGCAGTCCGACTGGTAATGAATTCACTTGTCCGTGAGGTATTGAAATAGCAGGCAATCCAGCCAAATTCGAGGAAATTGTAAAAAGATCCTCGAGATACAACTCAACAGGATTTTGGGTACCTTTACTTTCAAATTTAAAAGCCGTATTCGGAGAAGTAGGAGTCATCAATAAATCTATAGATTTGAATACTTGATCAAAATCATTCTTTATTAATCTTCTAACCTGTTGTGCTTTTTTATAGAAGGCATCATAGTAACCCGCAGAGAGTGCATAAGTTCCGATAAGTATCCTTCGCTTAACCTCGTCTCCAAACCCTTCACTTCTTGATTTTGTGTAGAGATCGTTAAGATCACCTGTGTTTTCAGCTCTATGTCCAAAACGTACGCCATCAAATCTTGATAAGTTTGATGAACATTCTGCAGGAGCTATAGAATAGTATGTTGGAACAGATGCTGATATATTTGGAAGCGAAACTTCAACGAATTCAGCACCCAAATTTTCAAAGGCTTTTTTAGATTCATCAAAACGCCTCTGAACCTCTTTATCAAGATCGCTAATATTGAATTCCTTGATAATGCCTATTTTTTTTCCTTTGATAGATTGATTAATATTTTCTAAAAAATTTGGAACATCAGAGTTTAATGATGTCGTATCTTTTGAATCATATCCTGACATTGAGTTAAGTAAAATAGCACAATCCTCAGCATTTCTAGCTAGTGGTCCGGCTTGATCAAGGCTCGAGGCGAAGGCTATCATTCCCCATCTTGAAATTCTTCCATAAGTTGGTTTTAATCCTGTAATTCCACAATGTGCAGCAGGTTGACGTATTGATCCACCTGTATCTGTTCCTGTTGCGCCAGGAACTATTCCAGCTGCGACAGCTGCTGCTGATCCGCCAGAGCTCCCTCCAGGAACATATCCTTTTTTCCAAGGATTATGTACGTTTCCAAAAAAGCTTGTTTCATTTGAGGAGCCCATTGCAAACTCATCCATATTTGTCTTACCGATAGTTATCGATCCTGCATCTTCAAGTTTTTTAACAGCTGTAGCAGTGTATGGAGGTATAAAATTGGAAAGAATTTTTGAAGAGCATGTTGTTCGCAGACCTTCAGTACAAAACAAGTCTTTTTGTGCCAATGGAATACCTGATAGCAATGAGGTGTTTTTTTTATCCCTGCCTACTGTGCTAGCTTTTTTAGTACAGTTTTCCTCATTCAATGTCACGAAACAGTTCAATTCACTATATTTTTTAGCCAATTGTAGTGATTCCTGAGTTAATTCTGCAGCTGAAATTGCTTTGTTATCAAGCAACTCATTAAGTTCGGTTATGGACTTAAATTGAATGCTCATTCAACAACTCTTGGAACAAGAAAATAATCTTCATTTGATTTAGCAGCACTTTTAAGAAATTTATCTTTTTTATTATCAGATACCTCTAAATCCTCATGTAAAAAGGCTGTCATCTCAAGAGGATTGTAAAGAGGTTCTACATCGGATGTATCGGTAGATTGAAGGGTTCCTATAAGCTCAATAATAGTTTCAAGGTCATTTTGTATTTTTTCAGATTTATTTTGATCTATTTCTAGTCGAGCTAGATAGCAAATAGTTCTGACTGTTTCTCGGTCCATATGATATTATCTATTCTTGATGCGCAATATTAAACTAAAAGCATCTTAAAATGAATTTACAAGGAATATCATAGTGGATTTCAACCTTTTTAAAACTGTTCGAGGATTTTTTTCTAATGATTTATCCATAGATCTAGGAACTGCGAACACCTTAATTTACACCAAAGATATCGGGATAGTTCTTAACGAGCCATCTGTTGTTGCAATTCGCGAAAGTAGAGGACAAAAGACAGTTGTAGCAGTTGGGCATGAAGCAAAAAAAATGCTTGGAAGAACTCCTGGTAACATTAAAGCTATAAGACCCTTGTCCGAAGGAGTAATTGCAGATTTTCAGGTCACTGAAAAAATGCTACAACAGTTCATTGGAAAAGTTCATGAACAAAGGTTCATAAAACCAAGTCCTAGGGTTCTTGTGTGTGTACCTTGTAGATCAACTCAGGTAGAAAGGAGGGCCATTAGAGAATCTGTTTTAGGTGCCGGAGCAAGAGATGTGAAGTTAATAGAGGAGCCTATGGCTGCTGCTATTGGAGCAGGACTTCCAGTTGAAGAAGCAAACGGTAACATGGTTGTTGATATCGGAGGAGGTACTTCGGAAATCGCAATTCTCTCACTCAATGGAGTTGTATACGCGGAGTCAGTAAAAATTGGTGGCGATATGATGGACAGCTCAATTACCTCATGGGTAAGAAGAAACTATGGTTGTGTTATTGGAGAATCTACAGCTGAAAAAATAAAATATACTATTGGCTGTGCTTCACCAGATTCAGAAGAACTTGAAATGAATGTAACAGGTCGAAATCTGGCTGAAGGAATCCCTGAAACATTTTCATTAAAAAGCTCTCAAGTATATGAAGCCATGAAGGATCCCTTATCAGGAATTATAAGAGCCATTAGGAATGCTCTTGAACTTTCTCCACCTGAATTAGCAGCTGACATAGCTGAGAGAGGGATTGTGCTGACTGGAGGGGGAGCACTAATGAGGGATTTAGACAAATTAATCTCTTCCTCTACTGGAATTCCAGTAATATGCGCGGAAGATCCCTTGACATGTGTCGCAAGAGGAGGAGGTAAAGCCCTTGAAATTATCGACAAGTACAATATTGACTTACTTTCAACAGAATAATTAATTAAATATGGCGAGATCAACGCCGACATATACTCCAATAAGAAATTATGCAATTGCTTTTTTCCTATCAACATTTATCTTTTTCGCTGATATAAACTATCAAAGCTTTGCGCCCCTTAGAGGAATTATAAGTGCCTCTAGCTTAAATATTCAGATTTTTTCAAGAAGTATTGTTGAAAATATTAACCACACTTTTTCTTCTTTGAGACAAAATAAGTATCTTTTAGAAGAAAATAAAAAATTAAGAGATCAAATTCTTCAAATGGATACGAAGGATTTCGTCAAAAAAAAAGATAATGAAGAAAAAATTCAGATTATTGCTTTTCTAGAGACTCTTTCTAGCACTTTCAAGTCCAATAGTATTAATGTCTTCAAAATAGCATCAATAGATTTAAGAAATTATCTCTGTTGTTCATCACATAAAATCTTTTTACATAATTCAAATCAAATTGATATTGAAAGCAACTCTCCAGTCTTTGCAGGAACATCATTTGTTGGCCAAACAAAAAAAACGTATATGAACTTTATTGAAGTTATCCTCTTATCAGATACTGAACATGTAATTCCAGTCAAATCTAATTTTTTTTATTGTGATGCAAAAGGAAAAGGAATACCAATGTTAATTTCTTGCAAAGTAAATAATAAAAATGATTTTGAAAATCAAATTGGCGACATTGTTTTCACATCCGGGCTAGGCGGAATTTTTCTAAAAGATGTTGAAATAGGATTTATATCAGAAATTATTCCCAACTTATCAGATGAGATTGAGATCATAATTACCCTAAAGACAAATCCCTTAGAAGAAGTTTTCTATGGGATTAGAAGCATAGAGATCGATGAAATTTAGCAATCATTTAATTGTGCTTGCCACAATAATATTAGGTTTTTGGTTAGATGATTACCTTAATCAATTAACTATAAAATATCTTATAGAATTAAACTTTGGCTTTTTAATTTTTTCTTATTGGGTTTTTGCAATGCCGGATGAAATTAAAAGCTTATTGGCTATGCTTTATGGACTTGTCGTGGATTTATTTTTTTCAAATGCCATAGGTTTTAATATGATGTTCTTTATTGCAACTTCCTATGTAATTCATTTATATGTCTTTCGTTTTAGGATTTTTTCCTATTTTCAATTGGCAGTTTTCTTTTCGGCTGCATCTACGTTCTACATAGCATGTAAATATCTTTTGATGTCTCCGTATAATTATTCTTACTCTCTTTTAATTTTAAGCTTTTTTGTAAACGCAATTTTATGGGTAGGCGTATACCTGTGTATGAGAGCGTTTCGAAGAAGAATTTTTTAAAACTTGTCGATAATGAAAAGAATATTCTTTCTTTTAACTTTAAGCTTAAGCGTAATGAGCTGGATATTTTTTTTATGTCTTTCTTTTTTTTTACTTTTTCCAGCAAGCTCCATCAAGTTCATAAATCAATACGCTATTTCTTCTTACACAATTGATTTCTCTGATCTTCGTAATTCTGGAAATATTTTAAATCAAGATCTAAAGTTTTCTAATATTCATATAAAACACAATGATAGATCAGTGCTTAAAGTAGGAGAGTTGGTACTTGGAATATCATTTAAACCTCAAAAAATTTTACAGCCGGTAAGTATAAGAATTATCAATATCAAAGATGGTTATTACAACCAATTAGATTTTTTTAAATCTAATCCATCCTTTGCAGGTTTTATAGGCTTTAGTGATGATTCGTATTTTTCATTTCAAAACTTTGAGTATAAAAGAGATAATTCTATCATTCTCATAAATGGTGATCTGTTTGGAAAATTTCCAGGTTCGCTAAACGGTCAACTCAGTTTTCTTCATGACAATAATTTAAGCACATTTGCAATCAATTTATCTAAAAACTCATATCGCTTTTCAATAAATCTTCATTCCTATGAGTGGTTAAGTCTAATTCCAGCTTATAACGCTTCACCATTTGAGGATTTAGTATTTAAATTAAATGCTGTTGGTGAAGTACAAGATAATCAGTCATTTATTAAGGGCTCATTTGATTATATGGACCTTTATTTTCAATCATTAAATATTAAATCAAATCAAGGATCTTTTGTTTTTCAGTTAGATCAAGATATTGGTTCATTGGTTTTGACGGAATTTCTTCATCCATTTGTGGATGAAGGAGATCCAATTCAAATCAATCTGAGCAATAAATCTGTCGGTTTAACGAAATTTGTTCTTTCGCCCAAGATCTTAGAATTAGATAAATTGAAATTTACAAATTTCACTGTTGAAAATCTTTTCTTATCATTTAAAAATATTATTCCAAAATACTCAGGATTGATTCGAGATTTAGATATTAAAAATTTGTATTTTGATGAAATTCTTAATCTGGAGGGAAAATTTTCTGGTGTAGGAAAAAATTTAAAATTTATATTAAATTCAGATGACTCAGTTCTTAAAAATCATAGGCAAAATTTTTTTCCAGTATCAATCATTGGAGTAGGAAATTTTTACAGTTCAGACCTCAATCTCTCAGGAAGATTAAAAAATCAATCATCCGGTATAGATTTTAATTTGAAGATAAATTCAGATCCAACTGAGTTTTCTTCCATTGTCCTCAAGGGTAAAGATGTTACAAAAGATTTTATTACATTTTCATTACCTTTTTCTCTCAGTGAATATACCTCTCTCATAAATCAAAGGATTGTTCTTGGTGATCAAAATTCAATTTATTTTAATTATTTGCTTCCCAAAAATGATCTTCAAAGAAAATTTAATGCAAAAATATTAACAAATAATTCAAAATTAAAAATCAATGCAGATTCATCAATTGATTTAACTAGCTCAATTGTTGAGCTTGACGAAAAAGATTTATATTTTTTTTCTCCATCTGGCAGTGCATTAAATTTTTCCTATGATGCAGCCTTTGGTCTATTAAATTTTCAAAGCCAAAAACTTCGTCTTTATTCAATTCATAATATGAAATCATTGGAATTAAAAAATGCAATGGGTTTGCAATTTAATAGTTTCAATTTGCCAAATGTTTATGCAGAACATAAAGGCGAAATAAATTTATCTAATTTAAAATTAAATAATATTATTTCAGCTAAAACAAAAAAATTTAATTTATCAATTTTTGATTCACATGAAATAAATTTTGATCAAGCTAGTATTTTTATTGTTGATTTAAATAAAATTTTTGGTTTATTGCCATCAACTTATTTGAAACAGAAGCCATTAATATTGTTTTCAGGAACGGGCTTAAATAGTGACTATGATTTAACTCTTTCAACAACAATTAACTTAGATCCAAAAAAATATATTCCACGATCTAAATTCTTTCAAGCGAATGGAAAAGATAATTTTGATCTAGAGCTTACTATTCAAAAAAACTTTTTACCAATCTTGAGTATTTATTCTGATTTAAAAAATATTGAATTAATATCACCATTAAATTCTCTTACAAAAAGAAAAACAAAAATTTTACCAACAGAAATTTTTGTAACTAACTTATCAAATCCTTCCTTAAAAATAAGCAACAAAGTAATTGATTTGCATATAAGAGATTTAAATAAATATGAGGGATATATTTCAATCGGCAAAAAACTTCCTGAAAATTTTATTGGTTTTAAAAAAGAGCCTGGACTCAATTTATATCTATATTTAGATTCTATGAATGAAAATTTCTTAGATCTAGTGTTTTCTGAAAATACTGACTTAGTGGATTTTCAGTTAAATAAATTAGCTTTTAATATCAAAAATTTTCAATTTTATAATAATAATTATTCTAACTTTGGAGGTATTTTTGATCTTGTGAATTCTGAAGTGAAAGGGAATTTAACCGCAGATAAACTCAATTTAAATTTAAGGATGGATAAGACAGGATTTACAAGAATTGAAATGAATGACTCAATAATTTCTAACATGTCATTTATTAATTCTACAAAACCAACCTCTGAATTTAGTATTAATTCCAGAGTTATAATCAGAGATTCTGCTTTTGGTAAATTAAAAATTAAAGATTTTGATTCATACATTTTAAATAATAATAAGAATTTTTTAGCTAACAACCTTAAGCTTGAGTCTAATTTAATTTCAATTAAGCCTCTTCAAAATTCTTCAAAAGCATATTTTTCAATAAATAAGCTCAAACCTCTTACTCAAGTCAGAGGGAATTTTTTGATAAAAGACTCGAATAAAATACCTTACTTAGGTGATTTTGCAGATTTTTCTTATTTTAATGGATCTGTAAATTTGCAATGGAAAGAGCTCTCTTCATTAAGTAATATAGAGGGAGAAGCTAATTTTATTTTGAAAGATCTATTAATTAAAAATTCTATTACCGATTCTCGTGCCATCAATCTATTAGGTGTTCTGAATTTAAGAAACATTCTTGGAAAGTTGGCTAACTTAGATCTTTCAATTGACGAGTTTACTTCCACGAAATTAAGCAGAGTTGAAGGAGATTTGTTGTTTAATAAATCAAAAATGAGACTCACAGCTCCATTATTCATTGAAACGAATACAGCTAAAATGAAGTGGGTTGGTCAAATTAATAAAAACTCTCAAAATAATTTGCATGATCTTGATCTTAATTTAGACCTAAGAGTCAGGATTGGCGAAAATCTACCATGGTATGCAGCAATACTTGGTGGACTTCCAGCTGTTGCAGGTTCAGCAGTAATAAATGAAATGTTTGCCGAAGATATAAATGATCTTACTAATTTTCAATATGAAGTCCTTGGCACTATTTCAGAACCTAAATTGGAAAGAGTTAAATAAGAAAAAAAGTTGCAAGACCAAGAAAAGAAAAGAATCCTATAACATCAGTAACTGTTGTCACAACAACGCTTCCTGCTATGGCAGGATCTTGATTAAATTTTCGTAAAATTATAGGTATAAAAATACCCGCAATTGCTGAAGAAATAAGGTTTACCACCATAGCAACACAAATAAGAGTTGCAATTATTAGATCTCCAAACCAAATGTAAGTTATTCCTCCTACCAATAAAGATAGCAAGATCCCATTTATAATTGATACCGCTACCTCTCTTTTATAAAGCCAACTTAAGTTTGATCTATTAATTTGCTGAAGAGTTAAACCTCTAATCATTATTGTTAAAGTTTGGGTTCCAGCTACTCCGCCCATGCTTGCTACAATTGGCATAAGAATAGCTAGATATACTATTTCATCAATTGTTGTTTGAAAAATGCTTATGGTCATCGATGCTATAAAAGCAGTAAGAAGATTTATTGATAGCCATAAAATTCTACTTCTAGCAGCTCGAGCTGGCGCGGCAAATGTATCTTCAGCAACTCCAGCCATACCAAGAATATTTTGATCTGCATCTTCCATTATGACATCAACAACATCATCAATTGTAATGCGTCCTATAAGTTTTGATTGATCATCTATCACTGGTGCAGACACCCAATCATTTTGTTCAAAAAGGCGCGATACATTTTTATCACCTAAATTTGCCTCTAATGGCTGTATTTCAGTTTCCATTAACTCTCTAACATTTAAGCTAGGATCTGAGACAAGAATTGAAGAGATTGGCAAGGATCCAAGATATTTGTTTTCTCTTGAGACAACAAATATTTGATCAGTATTTTTGGGTAATTCTCGTTGAGCACGAAGATACCTCATTACTACCTCAAGACTATGTTCTGGCCTTACGCTGATAATATCAGTATTCATCAAACCGCCTGCAGAGTCTTCTGGATATTCTAAAACTTCTTTTATTCGTTGCCTGTCTCTTTGAGACATTACCGATAAAATATTTTCAGTTTTTTGCTGGGGGAGAGCCTGAAGAATATCTACAATCTCATCAAGCTCTAAGTCACGAATAATAGTAACTAACTCTTCAGGTGAAATTTCTGAGATGAGCTCTTGTTGAATTTCATCATGTAACTCTGAAATGATCTCGCCCTCATCTTGAGTATCAATCAGGGACCATAAAAATTTTCTTTCTATAGGAGGAAGTGATTCTAAGCTATGAGCTACCTCAGAGGGATGCATGCCAGAAATTATTCTCTTAATCTGATTGATTGAGGTTTCGACATCTTGTCCCTGTATATTTTTTAGAAGCTCTTCAGATGAAAAGTGGTGAGGTGTAATCTCATTCATAATCATAATTCTAACTTACTAGATTATGATTTATCTATTTCGGGAGCTCGGCAGATTAATTTTCTTTCTATACTTGGTGATTGTTCGTCGAGCTAGGTTGAACCCTCTCTTGTTTAGTAAATCTGATATCTTTTGATCACTTAATTTTTTTTTCTCCTCATGAATTATCTTTTGTATTTCTTCCATTAACTGTATAGGAGTAACCTTTTTAGTTTTAGAAACAGAACTTACTAAAAGTGATTTCATAGAAAGGACACCTTTTGGTGTTTGTATATACTTTGAGCGTAAGATCCTTGAAACAGTTGAAGGGCTTATCTTTAATTGTTTTGCGAGCTCTAAATTTGAAAGTGGTTTTAATTCTGCAGATTTTTCTGATAAAAAATCGGATTGTATTTGACAAATCAATGTACCAACATTTTGAATAGTTTCATTTCTTTTGTTTATTGCTCTGATTAACCACTTTGCTTCGCCCATTTTTTCTTTTAGTTCTTTACTTGCTTTATTTTTTTTATCTTTGACTAACTGTTCCAGATCTTGATCAAGACTGATTATAGGAAAGTTTTCGTTTTTAAATTGAACATTAAAAAAGTTTTCATTTTTTTGTTGAATAATTTCTAAGTCTGGTTGTATTATTTTCGTAGATTCAAATCCCAGCCCAGGCGATAAATCGCATCTTTTTATTTTTTTAAGCACATTCTCAATAGTACTTATAGAATAAAAGTCCTCTAATTTACTCTTTGCATCCTCAAAATTAGAAAATTGTGGATCGAACAAAATTTTGTCAGCAATTTCTAATTCCTCAAATGGAATTTCTTGTTTTTTTAACTGTATAAATATTGTTTCTTTAAAATCTCTTGCTCCAATTCCAGCTGGCTCTAAATTATGAATAATTTTATTTAAAACGCTTTTGATCTCATTGATTGAATATGCAAAGCCCATTTGTTCCTCGATTTCGTCAAGATCCATTTGAAGCAAACCATTTTCTTCCAGCGATTGAATGATTGATAATGATATTTTTTTTTCACTATTAGACAGTTTTAGGTCGTCTAATTGACTTTCAAGATAATTTTGAAGAGTTATTTCATTTGATAGATTTTCAAGAAGGTTCATATCATCAAACATTCCGGCTGATTGATTTTCAAAATCTTTTTTTAAAAATGGGTTTTCTTCTATTTCATTATTAATTTTATTAATAATTTCTAACCTTGAAAGTTGCAAAAGGTCTATCGATTTTTTTAACTGAGGAGTAATTGCTAATTGTTGATTCAGTCGTAATTCTTTAACAAGCTTGATTACCATTTTTAGGAAAACATTTTGCCCAAATATTCTTTCTTTACATGCGCATTTTGCTTTAAAGATTCTTCATTTCCTTCAGCAATAATCATACCTTCGCTCAGAATAATAGCTTTTTTACATAAGCTTAACGTTTCTCTCACATTATGATCAGTTATCAAAATTGAAACATTCTTTTTAGCAATTTCTAAAAGCAGCTCCTTTATTTCTTCGACAGCAATTGGATCAATACCTGCAAACGGTTCGTCTAAAAGCATTATTTCAGGTTCACAAATTAATGTTCTAGCTATCTCCACCTTCCTTCTTTGACCCCCTGATAGCATTCTTCCTTTGACTTGCAGAATGTTGCCCAAATCAAATTCATTTATAATTTTCTTTAATTTTTGCACTTTTTGTTCTTGATCTATTTTCAGTAATTCTGCTATTCCAAAAAGATTATTTTCGACGGTAAGGTCTGGAAATAAAGAGGATTCTTGAGGCAGATAACCCAATCCTAAATTAGCTCGAGCATGCATGGGCTCATTCGTAACATCTTTATTGCTGACTAAAACTTGACCTTGATTTGGGAACATTAAACCAGCAGCGATGTAAAAAGCAGTTGTCTTTCCTGCTCCATTAGGACCAAGCAATCCCACAATTTCATTTTTTCCAACTGAAAAGCTAATATTAGAGAGGATTTTTTTTGATCCTATTGTCTTTTCAATATTTATTAGGCTTAAACAGCTTTTATTCATTTGAATTAATCTGGTATGTAATAAGATCTGATGTAATTAGATTTCCATTTTTTTTTAGCTTTGCATTTCCCATCAAATCGATTGATTTATTTGGATATATAATTAAAACATTTGCTTCGCCTTCCATGTCCATTGATTGTATAGATGTGGGATTTCCATATATTTCTAGCTTTTCATCATCTTGACTCAGTAAGGCATTTGAACCTTTGATAATATAATTTTCAATTTTTATTACTGTGTTATTTTTAAAAGCTAAGAGGCGATCTTTTTCATCAATAGTTACTTGATCTGATTGTATTGAAATACTCTGAAAATTAAGATCTTCCTCAGCAATAATTATTGTCGAGCACAAACAGCCAAAAAAAATTAAAAGATTTTTTTTTCTTTTTGACATATTCAAACAATTCCTGCTTCAAGCAACTGATGCATAGTAATTATCCCTGTGCTGTGATCCTCACTTGATGATGAATGAACTACTAGGCTAAAAACTTTATTCTTTTCCATAATTTCAGCAGCATCAATTGCCAATGCATCGCTTTTAATACCCTTGAACTCAGCAGTCATCACATCTTTAATCAAAGTTTTGTTAAGTTCGATATCATTATTCAGACATCTTCTTAAGTCACCATCTGTGAAAATTCCAACAACTTTATTGTTGTTTGAAATTAAGGTCACACCAAGTTTTTTTTCTGTAATTTCTATTAGCGCATCTTTTAGAGATGTATTCTGATGAACCATGGGCGCTTTTTTATTCATTAATGCTAGATCTTTAACTAAGGTTGTTAGTTTTTTTCCTAATTGGCCTGCAGGATGCGATCTTGCAAAATCATCTTTGCTGAAACCACGTGCGTCCAGCAAAGCAATAGCTAGCGCATCGCCAAATACTAAGGCAATTGTTGTTGATGAAGTTGGTGCCAAATCTAATGGACATGCTTCTTCATCTGCGTTAATTGTTAAATTAATTTTACCTGCTTTAGCTATAGTTGATTTATTATTGTTAGTAAGTGTAAAGATGTTAGAGGTTGATCGTTTTAATGAGGGTAAAATCTCAACTATCTCTTTTGTTTCTCCTGAATTTGATAAAATCAAAATTGAATCATTTTTGCTTATCATGCCTAAATCTCCATGGGCAGCTTCAGTTGGGTGAATGAAGAAAGATGAAGTTCCAGTGCTAGATAATGTTGCTGAAATTTTTTGAGCAATATGACCAGATTTACCAATACCCATCAATATCAATTTTCCCTGGGTATCAAGAATACTTTCGCACAAGTTTTCAAAATCAGGCTGTATCTGTTTAGTTAAACTCATTACAGCGTCAGCTTCAGTTTTGATAACTTTAATTGCTGAATTAATATAGTTCTTTTCTTTCATATCTTATTCATAAATTTTACTAATGTTATAATACCTATATGATTCCCTCTTTTAAATCTATTGCAGTTTTTCTTACAATTATTTGTTTTCACCTAAATCTTGCTAGTGAATCTAACCCTCATAAATACATTGATTCTCAGGCTCAAGAAATGGTATCTATAATTACTAATAATCAAGAGCTTTTTATTGAGGATCCTGAATTGTTTAAAGCAAAAATTAGCGCAATATTTGAACCTATGGTTGATTTTAAAAGGGTAGGTGCCAGTGTAATGGGAAAAAAATATTATCTTGCATCATCAAAATCACAAAGACTTGAGTTTATTCAAGCATTTAAAAATTCATTGCTTGATACATACACGTCTACCTTGGCTCAGTGGGGAGATCAAAAGATTATAACTGTTTTGCCAAAAGTTTCTGAATTTGAGAAAACTGAGGATGTGCAACAAAATTTAATCACCGCAAGTAATATTTATCCAATTACCTATAAAGTAAGAAAAAATAAAAATGGAGATTGGTTAGTTATCAATATCATTGTGAATGGAGTGAACTTAGGACTTACCTTTAGGAATCAATTCCAAGCTCTAGCAAAAGAGCATAATGAAAATATCGATGAGATAATAAAGCATTGGACTTCCGATGCAGATCTAAACTAACTTTTTAATAATTTTCTAATGGATATTACCCAATTTCTTAAATCAAAATTTCCTGAAGCTGATATTTCCTTTGATGGAGAAGATTGCAACTCAAAAGTACTAATCGTTAGCGAAAAATTTGAGGGTTTAAATTCACTTCAGCGGCATAAACTTGTATTAGGCGCTCTTAAAGATCATTTCCAATCAGGCGAACTGCACGCGCTTAGCTTAATTACAAAATCTCCCTCTGAAACGAGTTAAGTATGGAAAAACTTAGAATTATTGGTGGAAAAAAACTGTCTGGATCTATTTCTTGCTCAGGAGCAAAAAATGCAGCTTTGCCCATGTTGGCTGCAACAATACTAACCGATCAACAAATTACTTTTAAAAATTTACCTTACCTTCAAGATATTACAACTATGTTTGAAATCTTGGGTTCAATGGGGGCTGAAATTACATTAAATGAGAGGATGGACTTCATAATTTCAACTGCAAAACTTCATGACTTTGAAGCTAGGTATGAGTTAGTTAAGACAATGCGCGCTTCAATTTTGGTATTAGGTTCTCTTGTTGCTCGTCATGGCTTTGCAAAAATTGCTCTTCCAGGTGGATGTGCAATAGGCACTAGACCAGTCGATTTTCATTTAGATGCATTGGCAAAACTGGGTGCTAAAATTGAATTAAAAAATGGTTACATTGAGGCTACTGCAAAAAAATTAATTGGATGTGAAATTAACTTTCCCGGGGTTTCTGTTACAGGTACTGAAAATATTATGATGGCCGCTGTGCTGGCAAAAGGAAAAACTATTTTAAGAAATGTTGCCAAAGAACCTGAGGTTGAGGATTTGGCAGATTTTCTTAATTCTATGGGAGCAAAAATTGATGGAGCTGGAAGCGATGAAATTGTAATTGATGGTGTTACCAGTCTTAATGGCACACAATTTAGTATACCTGCAGATAGGATAGAGGCTGGAACATATTTAGTTGCTGCAGCTATTACTGGGGGTGATGTCACTATATCAAATGTGCAAGCACCAAGAATGAATAATATTTTAGATAAATTAAAATTAAGCGGAGCTACAATTAATATCGGTAACGATAATATTCAACTTTCCATGAATAAAGACTCCATTTTACCTGTAGATATTTCCACGGCTCCATTTCCAGGCTTTCCAACAGATATGCAAGCACAATTTACTGTCTTGAATGCTTTATCAAATGGCTCTTCAGTTGTGACAGAGAATGTTTTTGAAAACCGTTTTATGCATGTTCAAGAGCTGAATAGAATGGGGTGCGACATAACAGTTAAAGGCAGCAATGCATTTGTAAAAGGGGTAGAATCATTAAATGGAGCCCCAGTAATGGCAACAGATCTTCGGGCATCCGCCAGCCTAATTTTGGCGGGACTATGCGCTAATGGTGAAACAACTGTAGATCGTATCTATCATATAGATAGAGGATATGAAAGAATTGAGGAAAAGCTATCTTATCTGGGTGCCGATATAACAAGACTTCCCAACTAGCATCTATAACTTTCATGGAAAGCAAAAAAGATAATTTAAGATTGATATTAGATCATGTCGAAACCATTGCTGTTGTTGGAGCAAGCTCCAAACCGGATAGAGATAGCTATAGGGTTATGAAATTTCTTCAAGATTTTGGTTATAGGATTTTTCCAGTAAACCCTAATATTCATAATACTAATATCTTAGGCCAAGAATGTTTTCCAGATCTTTCTTCCATTAAAGAAAGGATTGATATGGTCAATGTATTTCGTGCAATAAAATATATTCCCAGCATAGCAAATGAGGCAATAAAAATAAGAGCTAAAATATTATGGACACAAGAGGGTTTGTATTGCGAAGAAGCAGAAAAAATTGCAAATAACGCTGGTTTAAAAGTTATCATGGACCAATGCCCAAAAAAGATTCTTGAAAATGGATAATTAAATCATGCAGGATAATGCATCTAAAATTTTAGAGATTGATCAAACCTCTGATGGTATTCTTCGTTTGTTGCTAAATGATCCTAAGAATAAAAACGCTCTCTCAGATAAGATGATATTGCAGCTCAAAGAAAAGTTATTAAAAGCATCAACTGATAACTCAATTAAAGTTATTATTATCGCCGCAGTCGGCGAAGTTTTTTGTTCAGGACATAATTTAAAAGAACTTACTGACGCCAGAAGTAATGAGGATGGAGGAAAATCATATTTTTTAGATCTTTTCAATTTATGTTCTTCTTTAATGGAGATGATAATTTCATGTTCAAAACCAGTCATAGCTGAGATAAATGGAGTTGCGACTGCTGCAGGTTGCCAACTTGTAGCTAGTTGTGATTTGGCAATAGCCTCTGATTCGTCAAAATTTGCAACACCAGGAGTAAACATAGGATTATTTTGCTCGACACCAATGGTTGCACTCTCAAGAAATGTGAGCAAAAAAGATTCAATGAAAATGCTCCTTACTGGCGATATGATTGATGCAGCTGAAGCCAAAAGAATATCTTTAATTAACGATCATGTCTCCGCTGATAAATTAAGTGACAGTGTAATATCTATTTCAAAGAAAATAGCAAGCAAGCCTCTTTCCACAATTAAAATTGGTAAAGATGCATTTTATCGGCAATACGAAATGAGTCTTACCGATGCATATGAATTTACTTCAAAGGTAATGACTGACAACTCTCTTTCAGACGACGCTAAGGAGGGTATTGCCTCATTTTTAGAAAAACGTGATCCTATTTGGAAAGAAGATTGATCTATTGAGTGTTAACAAGATGAGAATTTGTATAGTTTTTGGTCACTACAATACTAAAGATTCATTTAATGCATCTATTAGGGATGCCTTTATTGATGAAGCAAAAAAAATTGGACATGAAATAGATTTGATTAATTTATTTGATGAAGAGGAGCAG
>MDTD01038697.1_pt1 | contig 18118 bp, 11 predicted proteins | sample 811221 | NCBI WGS metagenome assembly MDTD01 (sample SAMN05326646, study PRJNA326480) | marine metagenome | isolation source: seawater | place: Pacific Ocean: South West | collected 2011 | reverse complement strand
CATAAAAAAAACTATATAAATAAGTTCAATACAAAGCATAGCCGATAACAAAATATTCAAACAACAATCATGATTTGCCCAGTAATAATTCAAATAAATGAGTTTAACAAAATATAAACATAACAGCTTGACAACAAAAAAAAAAGAGATATAGTCACTAATACTCATGAAAATAAAACATGCAGGAGGCATTATTGAGTGAGAATGAAACTTAATATATTTTTTTACTGCACCGGGCAAGTAATGAAGCCTCAAACATTAAATTCATTTCTTGAGTATATTAATAATATTTTCCCACGACAAACCGCAACACGACTTGCATACCATAAACTTCCAATAAACAAATTGCGTTCTATTATGATTACTTCATATTATTTAAACCGCAATCAAATGGAAAACACGAATACCGTAACAACAGTCAAAAGATGTAACTTTCCTGTCCGGCTGCCGCTATCCTGTCACGAGATTATATAGAAATATCATAAATAAATAGAGACCCTTTACTATGGATCAGAAAAAAACGTCAAGGAAATCCCCGATTCAAGACAAATCTATTTTTACAGGAGGGTTAGGATTAAAACTGGTTTTCTGGTTTCTGTTATTATCTCTGGTTCCAATGTCAGTGATCAGTTACCTCAATTATCAAAACTGTTACGAAGCAATAATGGAACACCTTTCCGACTCGTTCAATGAGGAGATTGATTCACATACAAAGATAATTCAAACACATTTCGACATGTTCAACCGGGATTTGATGGCCCAGGCAAACAACACCCAGAACAAGCTGCTCCTTGAAAACTTGAAGAAGGCTTTTGAAAAAAGTGCAAAGCCGTTGAATGATTTTGTCAAAAGCAGTGAGTGGAATAATATAACGCTCTCCCAGACTCAGGATCTTAAAGACTTTGAAAAGAACTATGGATATTATGATCTTCTGATACTGGATACAAAGGGAAATTTGTTGTATTCAATTGAAAAAGAAAGCGACCTCGGGGAAAACCTTTTCACCGGACGGCTGTCTTCAACATTATTAGCAAAAGCATGCAAGCAAGCTCTAAAGAGTAACAAAGCCGTATTCTCCGACAGCGAAATGTATGAGCCATCCGGAATATTATCCTCTTTCTGGGTCACTGCTATGAAAGATGAATCTGGTAAAAATACAGGCATCATGGCTCTGCAGTTAAAAATGGACGCCCTCAATCATATCCTTGACAAAAATGATTATAATCTAAAAACGGAAGAGAACTATATAATCGGCGAGGATTTGGTTTTAAGAGTAAGCTCAAATCCGAACGACAAGAAAATGCTTCTAAAAGAGAGATTCGATAATGCTGAAACAAGGAAATGGCTCGAAGAGCTAAATTCCGGCAGAAAATACCTTGACCAACACAAGCATGCCTCTTTTTACACAAGAAAGAACGGTAAAAGAGTAATCGGTGTCCATAGAACTATCACCGTCGGCGGCAAAAACTTCGCACTCATTGCCGAAATTGATGAATCTGAGGGACTGGAGCCAGCTTACGCAATTCGTGACGCTTCATTGTTTATGGTAGTTTTAACCGCTATTATTGTCACAATAATAGCCCTGACTATAACAGGCAATATCGTCAGACCAATTCTAATCATTGCAAATGTAGCCAGAGATATCGCAGCCGGCAATCTTCAAAATGACGCAAAAGTCAAAGCGAAAAATGAAATTGGTGATTTGGCTCATTATATAAATTTAATGTTGCAAACATTACGACGCAATGCGGAAAAGAATCAGCAGGACAGCTGGTTCCAGGCTGGCCAAAATAAATTAAACAGGTTAACTGTCGGCAACCTGAAAACCGACCGGGTCTGCCTGAAGGCAATAAACTTTATATCCAAGTATATCAATGCTAAAGTCGGCGTATTGTTCCTTGTCGATCAGGAAAATCCGGATTATCTGGACTTTATGGGCGGATTTGCCGTATCGGCAAAAACAATCAAAACAGGACGAATAAAGATCGGGGAAGGTATTATTGGACAGGCTGCTCAGGACATGACTCCCGCCCGTCTGGAAGATGTCCCGGACGACTATCTGAAAATATCTTCCGCACTCGGAGAGATGTCCCCCAGGAACATAACTGTCGTCCCCTGCATATATCAGGATAAAATTATGGCCGTTATGGAGTTCGGCACCTTGGAACCTTTGACCGACTTTGAAATGGAGTTTCTTGAAGCCATAGCCAAAATTGTAGCAGTGGAAATTAATTCAGCCATATCACGGGAAAACAAAACCATGTTGCTCAAGTCAGTCCAGGACCAGGCGGAAGAGCTTCAAGCACAGCAGGAGGAACTGCGGACCGCTAACGAGGAACTTGAGGAACAGGCGGAAGAACTGCAATCCCAACAGGAGGAACTGCGAACCGCCAATGAAGAACTTGAGGAAAAAACCGAGGAACTGCAGTCCCAACAGGAGGAATTGAGAACCGCCAATGAAGAACTGAGCGAAAAAGCCAACGCGCTTGAGGCCCAGAAAATTGCAATTCTGCAACAAAATGTTGATCTGGAAGAAGCAAGGACCCTATTAACGAAAAAAGCCGAAGAGCTGGAAATCACAAGTAAGTACAAGTCTGAATTCCTGGCAAACATGTCACATGAGCTGCGCACCCCGTTAAACAGTATCCTGCTGCTTTCCGATGATTTGAAAAAGAATAGGGATGAACATCTCGACGGCGAGGAAGTTGAAGCGGCGGAGATCATCAATAAAAGCGGCAGCGAACTTTTGATCCTGATCAACGACATCCTTAACCTGTCTAAAATCGAAGCCGGTAAAATGAGCGTTGAAATACTTGATGTCAAGGTTCAATCATTCATTGAAGACCTGAGGATGCAATTTGCCCGCTTAATGAAGGAAAAAGACTTGTCGTTTGAAATCAGCCTGAATAAAGCAATCCCTGAAACAATTAAAACCGATCCATTGAAACTTGGCCAGATCGTTAAGAATATCATTTCCAACGCAATTAAATTCACCAAGTCCGGGGGGATATTTGTTAACGTCGGCCGTCCGGCTGAAAGTTCAAACATTCACCTGAGCGGCTTTGATCCGGAACATACTATCGCCATTTCCATCAAAGATACCGGCATTGGCATCCCTGAGGATAAGCAAAAAATTATTTTTGAAGCGTTCCAGCAAGCTGATGGCAGCACCTCAAGGCAATACGGCGGCACCGGGCTGGGGCTGTCGATTTCCCGTGAACTTTCCAAATTACTTGGAGGGATTATTGAACTGGAAAGCGAGGAGAACGAAGGTACAGTCGTAACTCTTTACATACCTGAAGAACTGCAGCCCAAAGAGGCTGACTCAGAAGATAAAACTGCGTCAACCGCCCGGGAAAGCAAAAAGGTTAACATCGTAAAATCCGAAGAAATGCTTTCAAAAACTCATTTTGATATAAAGCAGGTACAACAATCTTCTCAAACAGACGGGAGCAAGGCAGTTATCATAATCGATAAGGACCCGGATTTTGTCAAATCATTCTGCAAACAGTGTGAAGAAAACGACCTTTCCCCGATTGTCGCCGATACCGTCGGCAACTGTATCGAAGTAGTCAACAGCAGGCCGGTTTCAGCCATAATACTCAATCTTGATATTGTGGCAAGGAACGAATTGATGCAATTAAAGACTCTGCAGGACAGTCCGAATACCAAGAATATTCCAATCCACGTCATATCACACTCGGATGAGTCAGGAGAGACTTTGTCCTGTGATATACTGGATGCCTCAAAGGAACTCATAAGCGTAGAAAAGCTCAACGCAACATTCGGCAACATCGTCGAAGACTTCATTCAGGAACCAGGAAAAACCATACTGGTCATTGAAGATAATGAGATACAGGCAAAGGCTATCTCAAAACTCATAGGGGATATCGGTGCAGAGATTATTGTTGCCGGCAGCGGCAATGAAGCTATTGATGTTTTGAAATCAAAGCCTGTGGCGTGTGTGATCCTTGATCTTGGTCTGCCGGATATGCCGGGATTGACTCTACTGGAAAAGCTTGACATGATGAAAGGCATCGATACTCCGTCAACCATCATCTACACCGGCAAAGAGTTATCTGATTCGGAACTGGCTTCTCTTTACAAATACTCTTCCTCAATCATCATCAAAGGAGTTAAGTCCGCCGAGATACTGCTACAGGAAACAAAAGATTTTCTGGAGCGGGTCGCACAAAAAGAACCGGAACGGGAAAAAGAGGAAATTCAGGAACAACCCGGACTGGACAGCGTGCTCGAAGGCAAAAAAGTTCTGGTTGTCGATGATGACATGAGAAACGTTTTCGCCATGTCCCGCGTCCTGTCCGACAAGGGAATGGACGTAGTAAAAGCCGAAGATGGCAAAAAAGCTATATCTATACTGGAAAAAGAAGACGACATTGACATTGTCCTGATGGACATTATGATGCCGAATATGAACGGTTACGAGGCGATGCAGGAAATCAGATGCAGTGACTCAAAAGTAAAAAAGCATGATATTATTATAATTGCAGTCACTGCAAAAGCAATGAAAGAGGACAGACAGAAATGCCTTGACGCTGGTGCCGATGATTACCTTATCAAGCCGGTCATTGCGGAAAAGCTGTTTTCAATTATCAAGATATGGCTTAAAAAATCAAAAGGCAACTCCTGATAGCGGTTAATCCAAATATGAATGAAGTAGAGAACATAGAAGTCAAACTTTTGTTCGACGCTATATATGAGCGTTATGGGCATGACTTTCGCGACTATGCGGAAGCATCAATAAAGCGCAGGATTCGACATTTCATATCAAAGAACCCCGAACATTTCTATTCCAAAGAGGGACGCATAAGCCAGCTTATACCGAGGGTGTTATATGATGAGGAGTTATACGGGAGACTACAGGAGACTTTTTCCGTCTCTGTATCTGAGCTTTTCAGGGACCCGCTTTTCTTCAAATCCATCCGTGAAAATGTCATTCCATACTTGAAAGCTTTCCCTCATATAAAAGTATGGCATGCCGGGTGTGCATCGGGCGAGGAGGTCTATTCAATGGCCATTTTGCTCGAGGAGGAAGGATTGTATGACAGATCAACTATATATGCCACCGATTTCAGCAGAAAAGCACTGGATGAAGCCGAAAAAGGAATATACAAACTGGATTCCGGCATAACTTTCTCGAAAAACTATCAGAAGACCGGAGGCGAGAACTCTCTGGTTGACTTCTGCGAGATCCAAGGTGACTTCCTGACCATGGACAAGCGATTGAGAAGAAATATCACCTTCACAGAACATAACCTGGTCCATGACCAGTCATTCGGCGAGATGCAGCTTATTTTATGCCGTAATGTTTTGATATACTTTAATAAAAATCTCCAGAACAGAGTTATCAACTTGTTTAACGAGAGTTTGAGCAATAACGGCTTTCTTGCTTTAGGCAGCAAGGAAAGTATCAGGTTTACCAATTACACTAACGTACTGCCTGTATTTGACAACAAGTGGAAGATTTACCGGAAGAGCAAATATGGTCAAAAATAAGAAATATAAAATCATATTAATCGGCGCTTCAGCTGGAGGAGTCCAGGCTCTTCGCAAGATAATTCCGGAACTGCCGAACGCCTGTCCCGTACCGGTCATAGTCGTCCAGCATCTGCATCCCCAACAGGACGAGTTCCACGTTGATTTTCTGGATCAAATGTCAAAAGTAAAAGTTGAGGAAGCTCTGGACAAAACTCCGATTGAAACCGGACATGTTTATTTCGCTCCGCCCAATTACCACTTGCTGGTTGAGAACGACAAATCACTGGGACTCACGGTTGAAAACAGAGTATCGCACTCCATCCCGTCCATAGACGTCCTGTTCCAAAGCGCCGCCGACGTCTATAAAGACTCAACTCTGGCAATTATTCTCACCGGCGCCAATGCTGACGGAGCCAGCGGAATCAAATATATCAAAGAACTGGGCGGCACAACAATTGCACAGAATCCGGAAGAAGCCGCAACCCCGTTCATGCCCCAGGCTGCAATATCCACTGGAAAGGTTGATATGGTTATGTCTCTGGAGGAAATAGCAAATTATCTGAAAAAGTTAACCATAGGTAGTAAAGAGAGGGAATTTTAAAATGTCTATACTACAAAAAATCCTGATTGTCGACGACAAGCCTGAGAACCTTGTCGTATTAGAGCGACAATTGCGCGTCATCCCACGTACGCAGGTCATCAAAGCCAATAGCGGCAATGAAGCCTTGATTCATGTCCTTAATCATAAATTTGCACTGGCGATAGTTGACGTTCAAATGCCGGGCATGGATGGCTATGAACTGGCACAGCTACTTTTGCATGACAAGGAAACCGCAACCCTGCCGATAATCTTCCTTTCCGCGGTTTATTCCGACGACTTCCACATACATGAAGGATATAAGTCAGGGGCGATTGATTTTGTTACCAAGCCATTCAACCCGGAAATACTTATTGCCAAGGTTAAACTGTTCCTGCAGCATGACCTCTATATTAAAAATCTCGAGGTTTTGGTCGATGAAAGAACCAGAGACCTTAAAAAGGCAAAAGAAAAAGCCGAATGTGCAAACAAAGCCAAAAGCGAGTTCCTCGCAATGATGTCACATGAATTGAGAACCCCGCTTAACGGGATTTTAGGGTTCATCGACATTGTCCGGGATATGTTTTTTACGGAAGATCTGGAAAAGTCCAAAGACGAGATGGTCGAATGCCTGGATATTGTCAAGAACTGTGGGCTCTCACTAACCGAGATACTAAACGATATCCTTGAAATTTCCAGTATTGAATCCGGTAATTTCAAGATGGAAGAGAAACAGTTCGATCCTAACTTGATCATTGAAGAAGTTATGGGGGTTTTCGTTTTCATTTCAAAAGAAAAGAGTATATCACTGAATCTCGAGACAACCGGAATCCCATCATTTGTCACGGGGGACCAGGTGCGTTTCAAACAGGTCTTATTCAACCTCATTGGCAATGCCGTGAAATTCACCCACGAAGGCGGCGTCTCTGTCGATGCACGATACGAATCCGGTCATCTTAAAATTACTGTAAAGGATACCGGAATAGGCATCCCGAAAGATCGTATACAGGATATATTGGAACCCTTTGTCCAGGCTGATACATCAACAACCAGAAAGTATGGTGGAGCGGGGCTTGGACTTGCAATCGTAACAAAAGTTCTTGACAAATGCGGAGGGAAGTTAGCGATTTCCAGTAAGTTGGGAGAAGGATCAACTTTTGTTTTCAATTTCCCGGTAATTGTTGACGAAGAGAAAGCCTTCCAGGTTCCTGACACGATGTATAAAACCAGTGAAATTAATATCGTTGACACCAGCAAGATCAACATACTGGTGATTGAGGACGATCCGCTTAACGTCAAATACATCGAAAGAATACTCGAAATGGATGATTACTGCTATAAAGTGGCTGAATCATTTGAAGAGCTGAAAGAGCTGTGCAATGAGGGGTTTGTTCCCAATATCGCACTGGTCGACATTGCCCTGCCGGACGCGAACGGATTTGACTGCATTGACTGGATGAAGAACAAATTTAAAGATCAAAAAGTCGTCTATATCGCCCAAACCGCGCACGTACTGTCAGACAAGCGTGAAATGTACGCGCAACACGGTTTTGACGGTTTTATCGGCAAGCCCTACAAGAAGCAGGAACTGCTGAGCCTGATTCAAAGTAATGTTTAAATGGTTATCAGGCTTTTAAAGCCGGAAATGGATTTCCGACATCGCGGCCCCACGGAGTGACGTCGGATGTCCTTAAATACCAGAGCAGCAGTCTTTCATTCAATTCCGACCGCAATGACTGATATGCCGGATCATTATAGAGATTGTTCAACTCCCCAGGGTCTACTTCCAGGTCATAGAGTTCACTTACGTCATGTTCGCGCCGGATCAGTTTATGCTTAATGGTCCGGATCATCACACTGCGGCAAATCGATTCCGGGTTCCTGAGCTGCTGGATTCCTTTCGGGTAATAGTGACCCAACGGGTTGTCGACAGCAGAAATATTATTGTGTCCTTTTTCTCCCGGAATGCCCCCAATATGCTCAAAACAGGCAATATCCGTATTCTGGTCATATCCGCCTTCGGCAAAAACTGCGCGGTCCGGGTCTCCTGGCTCTCCATTTAATTGAGACGTCAGATCGTGACCATATTGGCTATGCCTCAGAGGCGTATCAGTTAATGCCGCCACCGTCGGGGCTATATCGAAAAGCTCAACCGGCTCGGCAACACGATGTCCGGCTTTGCCGCCGGGGGCTGCTATTATCAATGGAACATGAACCAAACGATCATCCAGCGCGGATGGCCATTTTTCAATCAAACCGCGATCTCCAGCCCAATCGCCATGATCGGAAAAGAAAAATACAGTTGTGTTGTCAGCAGCCGCGCTTTCATCCAGAGCGTCAAGCAGCATGCCGAACATATGATCGACATAGGAAACCATTCCCAGGTAAACTGCCATAATTTGTTCTAATTCATCGCGGCACTCGTTCAAACGCCGGTATTCCTTTATCCAGCGATGGAAAGAAGGGGCATTTTCAATACTTTCGGCCAGTAACGGCGGAATATTCTCCGGTGAATACATCGAATACCACGGCTCCGGCGCAGTATATGGACAATGCGGCAGAACTTGCCCGAGAAACAACATAAACGGTTTATCCCCGGCCCGCCAGCCACGGATAAATTCCACTGCGGCCTGAACCCGGTGATAGTCGGCATGCTCACCTTCCACCGGCTTACAAAGCATACTCATAAAACCGGGATGCGCCGGATCATCGTATCTTCTTTCATGGGACCAGTTCGGCATTTGCGGATACAGCACATCAATACAATCATCTACGGCCTCATTACTCAGTAAATCGTTCTTACCGAGATAATGCACCTGATATCCGTTCTGCTTGAGATATTTCAAGGTATTAGGTTCATCCGGCTGCAGCAGGTGCCAGAGCGAACGGTGCCCACGGGTATGCGGATACCAGCCGGTCATAAAACTACAGCGTGACGGAGAACATACTGTATGCTGGACAAAGCATTTTTCAAAAAGGGTCCCGCGCGCAGCCAATCGATCAATATTGGGAGTCTTAACCAGAGGGTGACCATAACACCCCAGGGTATCGGCTCGCAGCTCATCAGGGTTGAAGTAAATAATATTCATAATTTTAAATTTCCTTATACCGGAATCAGCCAAATGCCATGGACGTCAGAGAACGCCCCATTGGGAATGGAGGTAACCAGAAGTTTAATATCATTAAGCCCCTTCGCTAAGCTGATCCTGCCGACATGCCGCCGTTCAGGAGTACTGTAATGTCCGGTAAACCAGCTTTTCCCGCTCAGAGTTGAGATCGGGCTGCTTAACTCAAATCCGGCATCAACCTGGGATTCAATTGAACCAAGGCTCATGTAAACATCAAACTCAGTTTCATCCGGAGCAATAACCTGCCAGACTGCCAAATCCCCTTTATTGTGAAAACCACCCAGCGAGACTTTTCCATCCGCAAAACGATTGATATTAACCCGCTTCATGCCTCTGAAATTAGAACCGAACGGAATATCAGCATCGGCCGGAATCAAATATGCGGATTGTCCCGGCAGCAGGTCTGTTACCGGCTTCGATACTCCCGGTAACGCTTCCAGTTCTCCCTCATAAACCAGACTGATAATCCATGGGCCGGAATCTCCCGGTGCAAGTTCCGGCAAGCCCCCCATAACAATGCCTGATTCATTGGTTTTAAGAGTTAATTCCGTTCCGTCTTCGAATACTGCGGAAACCGGGGTGCCGGTAGCTTTAAGCAGTACTTCATCCGATTCCGGCCACTGCCACAAATGCAGATAAAGCGTATTTCCGTCGACGGTGGATACTCCTATTGACGGTTGCAACTGCAGATTTGAACAAGGCTCGAAAGCGGACGGCCCAGCTTGCAATGCCGTCCGGTGACTCCTGATCCAATTCCCCAAGCCAGCCGCGCGACAAACGCATTCAGGGCGAATTGAGCCGTCCGGGGCCGGTTCCACGTTCAGGAGATAATTATAGCCTTTTGAAGCGCATGCACTGACCTTGCGGCCCAGTACCTCCACCGACCAGAACCCCTCATCTTTGCAGTATCCCCATGACCTGACGCCCATGGCGTCACAGCATTCAACAATCAAGTTCTTTTCAGGGTCAATCTCAGGCACCTCTCTTTCCGGGGTAACGTAATCCCCCAGCAAGCCCGGATCCAACTTAGTAATACCACGGTCATTGACCAGACAATCCGGCTGCAGCTCCTTGATTCTGGCAATGATCTGTTTCAGCCGTTCATACGGCACTTCATCAGTCTTGTGGTCAAACCAGATAGTCGATACCGGGCCGTATGAAGTCAACAACTCTTCGAGCTGTCCCTGAAAGAAATCAGCGTAACTCATGCCCTGACGGTTCCAGATATCGTCGCCTTCATTCATCCAGGCCTCAAGATTGAAATAGAAGCTGAACTTGATGCCTTTTTTCTTCGCGGCGGCAGAGAGTTCTCCAATAATGTCACGTCCGAACGGCGTGTTGGTTGATTTATATTCGGTCAGTTTGCTGTCCCAAAGACAGAAACCCTCGGCATGTTTGGCAGTCGGGACGATATATTCAGCGCCCATAGATATGGCGCAGTCAACCCACGCTTCGGCGTCGAAATTAACCGGATTGAATTGCTCTATCAGCTTCCGGTATTCCGCTTTCCCCCATTCTTTTCTGACCTTGTTCTCATTTCCTCCAAGCAACGTGTAAAGCCCGAAGTGATAAAACATGCCGTACCTGGCATTCTGAAACCATTCAATACTGCTTTTACTCATGTCATTATTACCTTTAGATAAATTTATATTTCCTTGAAATCGTATTTCTTTACGTTTATTGAGCTAATATTCTCCGGGGAATCAAGATTATCCAGCAGCATATCAACTGCCGCAACCGCAAGCTCGGAAGAGTCATTGCTCCAAATGGATATTACTTTGGGGTATCGTTTGATAAGATCGCTGGAGACCTTATTGCTATGGATGATTACTTCCGGCCTCTGTTCATCAGGCAGCGTCGACAGTTCCGCAAAAGCCACTTCAAGATATCTGACCTGAGCATTAATTGCCAATCCGGTCAATTTTTCAGACTTAACCAGATGGGATATCCGCCCGGGCTCATGAACACATTCCGGAAAACAATATTCGTCGTTAAATTCTATCCCGGCTTTCCGCAAAGCCGGTCCCAAACCGGAATATTCAGCCCGCCAGCCAGACCAGCCGATACACCCGACTTTTTTATGTCCGCGCGCTTTGAATTTTTCGGCAACCACATCACTTACCGCAGGATAATCCGCCTGAACCTCAGGTATTCCATCCGGAAGCAAATCCCGGGCTCCAGCAGGCTGAAACGGCGATATTACTATAAAAGGAAACTGTCCGGTCTCATTCATATCCTGCAGCACCTGAAATGAAGTCGGCGACGGACTGACCCAAATCAAACCGGACACACAATGGGTTAATGCACTTCTGAAAACATTAGTTACCGAACTACCCTGAATTTGATGACAGCTGTATCCTCTATCTCTTAAACGCTCCAGAATACCGATAAAAACATTCTCCTGGAAAATAAACGGTGATTCCTGTCCATCCCTGATAACCAGACCAATCTTTTTAGGCCGGTATTGTTTAGGAATAATATAAATACCCTTACCGGGAAAACTTTCCGCGATTGACTCGGAAATCAGACAATTTGTCGCTTTCCGGTACGTAACCGTACTGACATTATAGCGCTCGCTCATTTCCCGGACCGGCGGCAGCCAGCCGCCTTCACGGTACTCTTCATCGATAAGCTTCCGGAACGCATTGAGCACTTCCATGTACGCTTTGTCTTTGCCGAAATTGATCATTTACCCATATCCCGATTAAAACTGTGTTAACATATAATAACACTGTTTTACAAAAAAGTCAACGGGGGGGTAAATAAAATTTCGCGCAAAGTAATTAAGGTATCAGGCCAGGACTGCCCGGTTGCTTCTGGAGGAACGGGATAATTCGGTGATGGCCCAGACCAGCGCGTCCATCCGGTCGGGACTGTTGACCGCGGTTGCCGGGTTGAATGAACACATTTCATCCTCCAGTTTACCGAATACCCCGACATGGTGCACCCTGCCCTGTTCATAGAGCGAGGCCACCGGCTCGGCCCGGGCCAGTTTGCCGCGTGACGCACGGACCGCCTTGAAACAGACGTTGCGGTCAACATTGCGTAAGTTCATCTCGATCAGATCACCGCCATTGTTTACCTCGCCGATTACGCGGCCAGCCCGGTATTTGTGATAAAGGTCAATAACCTGTTTTGCCCATTTATATGGAGACGCTTTTTCACATGAAGCATCCTCCAGCACATAAAAATCACCATTCACACCGATCCCGGCTGCAACGATACCGGTCGCGTCAGAACCTTCATTAGACGTTACAGCGGGATCAACACCGATTACAACACGTGCCATATCCGGAATATTATTTATCCGGCTCCGGTTGATCATATCAAGGTTCCACAAAGCGCCCTCCTGGTCATTCATCCACTCTCCCAACAGAAATCTGCGTCTTTTACGTTCCGGCAATCCGGCCAGAGTTTCCTCGATATAACCATCCGGCAGATTAGCCCGGTTACCGGTCGGGTTCATCACCATTGAATGGTATAGCTCAGGGAAGCGGACAGCCGTATTCGTCTCCGGATCAATTTTCTCGACGAACAATCGATAACTCCAGTGTGATTTACCGACCGGATTGCAGTCGTAGTAAGCCCGGTTCTTCAACGCGGTATTCTGGGCCAGCCGACTTAACGCGATAGTCACGGCATGGTAACTGATCTCAGAACACTCATTGAAATAGACGGTCGCGAACTCTTTACCGAGAATTTTCTCTACCCTGGCATCGTCATCCAAACCGCACAGCCATATTTCCGAGCCGTTCTCAAACTGAAGAAACCAGTCGGTCCGGTTCTCTTTGATCTTTACGCCGGGAAAACACAGTTTCATTACCTTTGGCAGTGTATCCAGCCAGATCGCCTGTTTTGCCGAATTGAACCTGAAGCGCAGAACCGCATGACGGCTGCCGTCCGCTTTCAGCGCCCGCATGACCAACGCGTATATCAGAATAAAAGTTTTGCCTGAACGGCTGCCGCCGAAAAGCAGCACATGTGTGCCCTTCCCGCCAAGCAGTTTCACTGCCTCAACCTGATCCGGTGTTTTTTGAAAAATATCACTCATATTTATTACTCCTTTTTGTTTATTAAGCTCGTGTCAACCTTACGAATTAAGCTGTAAATCTAAAGCTGACCATATAAAGCAGACTATTTAGTATGCAAACGGACTTGAAAAATCGGTAAAAAGCGTTCTTATAAAAGGTGCGTAATATATTATTCATTTTAATTATAAAGAGGTGGCAACATGGCACTCTGGGGCGGCCGTTTCAGCGGCGAAACCGATCGTGAAGTAACTGAATTCACGGAATCCATATCTTATGATAAAAGACTCTACCGCTGGGATATTGCCGGCAGCAAGGCGCATTCCGCCATGCTGGCATCCTGCGGCATAATCCCGTCTGAAACGGCGGAAGCAATTCACAAAGAACTTGACGCCATTGGTGAACGCATCGAGAAAGGCGATTTTGAATTTTCCGCCGAACTCGAAGATATTCACATGCATATCGAAAGCGCATTGATCGAAAAGCTCGGAGCGGAAGGCGCCCGCGTCCACACCGCCCGCAGCCGTAACGATCAGGTCGCTCTGGACATTCGGCTTTACCTGCGTGAAGAGGTCGCTTTACTGCGCTCAATGATCGCGGAATTCCAGCACGCGCTGGTTGACCAGGCCGACAAAACCACTGATGTCCTGATGCCTGGCTTCACCCACCTACAGCATGCACAGGTGGTTCCGTGTGCGCATCATCTGCTGGCTTATGTGGAAATGCTGGACCGCGATTCAGAACGTCTGGCCGACTGCGCCAAACGCATCAACGTTATGCCCCTGGGCTCCGGCGCGCTGGCCGGAACAACTCTGCCGGTAAACCGTCAGCTGGTTTGTGATCAACTAGGTTTTGAACGTCTCACCCGGAACAGCATGGATGCGGTAGCCGACCGTGATTTCGCGATTGAGTTGGTATCTGCTCTGGCAATATTCGCCATGCATGTTTCACGCCTGTCCGAAGATTTGATCCTGTGGTGCTCACAGGAATTTGATTTTGTCGAACTGGACGATGCTTTCTGTACCGGGTCAAGTTTGATGCCGCAGAAAAAGAATCCGGATATAGCCGAAATATCCCGCGGCAAAACGGCCCGTGTCTACGGTGACTTGATGGCGCTGCTGACCCTGTGCAAGGGACTGCCCCTGACCTATAACCGCGACATGCAGGAGGACAAGGAGCAGATCTTTGACGCACTGGATACAGTCAAAAAGATTCTGCGGGTCTTCCCGTCGATGATCGCGACCATGAAAGTTAAGCCGGACAATATGCTTAAAGCGGCGTCCGATCCTGCGTTGATGGCCACCGACCTGGCTGAACGCCTGGTTGAACTAGGTATGCCGTTCAGGCACGCCCACCATCGCGTCGGCTCACTGGTCAAATGGTGCAAGGATAAAAGCAAATCTCTGGATGAAGTCACGCTTGAAGAAATGCATGAAACGATTCCCGAGGCCGACGAAGCCTGCACCAAACTGTTTGCGCCGGAAAGTTCCGCCGCAAAACGTGAAGTATTCGGGGCCGCCGGTTACAATCAGGTGCGTTCACAAGTGGAATTCTGGAAAAAACGATTAGCGGAAGCATGACCGATTATTATCAACTCCTTGGCGTCGAAGCGAACTGCACTTTCAAAGAACTGAAGAAAGCGTATTATCGCAAGGCCAAGGAGTGTCATCCTGACCGCTTTAATAATTCCCTTGCAAAAACCGAAGAGTTCAAGATTCTCGTCACCGCATTCGATGTCCTGTCGGACCCGGAGAAACGACGCAAATACGACCTTGAACGCTCCCCTGAAGCAGAATATGTCCCGCCTGTCAGACGACAGAATTCGGTCATGGACACCGACGCGGATGATATCCTGGAGGAACTGCTGGTCGGCACCCCCTACCCCGAAGGAGCCACATTGGCAACCCTTTTTATGGACTTCACCAAAACCGAAGTATTCATAACTTTCCGCGAGGGAAAGACCCTCTTTTCCCAAAAGCGTTTCCGGGCCGCCTTGCCGCTGCTTAGTAAAGCGGCTGAAATGTCGCCAAACAATATTCTGTATCAGGTCTTTCTGGCTAGAAACCTGGCCGGCCTGCGTAAATTCGGACGATCGTTGCGCCGCTACCAGATAGCCCTGCAAATCGGCAAAACCCGTATTCCGGTCCAGCGACTCGAACGCGTCAGACAGGAAATGGAAGCGGTAAAAAAGCGACGTTCGCCGTTCTGGAACGCCATGCTGTCGCCGTTTACCAAAGAGACCTCGACCTGGATCGAATCGCCGCGCGACGAAATGATCGACGAAACCAACCGCGCCATCTCCAGAATGGCCCGAAACAAAAAGAAACTGGACTCACAAAAAGAGCGTAAACGCCTGAAATAAGTCGATACGACCGACAGCGCCAGGAACGTCCCGGTGCGCTGTTCCGCGTCAAATGTTAGTCGCAACGCGCCTGTCGGACGCGGGAATCCCCCCTGGGAGCGCTGGTCGTCAGACCGGCATACCCCCTACTTGCCCGGACGCGGAAAATCTGGAGTGCTGTAAGCAATTACAGCTCTTAAGTCGGATTTGAGATGCTCGAGGACATTAAAGAACGGCGATTGCTCGCCGTAGTCCAAAGCGGCTTTGCCGCATAAACTGCTACGGCTCGACAGAGGCTCTCCGTCCACATGACTTAATTTATTCCACGCCCCGTAAATAAAAAAATTAAATCAAGCTTAAAATAATCATTAATCAGGTTTTAAAATAGACAAGCCCCCTTTTATTATTTACTCAATTGGGGCTAATTCAAAATCTGAAATAATTTTACAATTGGGCTTAATATTTTTCTTAATAACATTATCTACTATGTTTTCAGGGAAAGTATATAAAATATTCAACAATCGTAATTTGTTTAATTTGGACAAAATTTTGAAGTTATCAATTTTATTACAATTGGCCAAATTGAGGGTTGTAATAGGGCTTCCCAGTGGGAGAAAATTGAGATTTTCAATATTTATACAACTTGATATATCAATTGATTTCATATTCTTTAAATGTGTTAATCCATGTATTTCCTTTAAATTTATGCAATTTGTCATTTTAAGAGTTTCGAGATTGGGCATGTGCCCGAATTTAACAACGGAGAAATCATTGAACGATAAATTTAAATTTGTCATTATAGGAAAATCAGAAAAATGCAGCACATCAGGCAGGTCTTCAGTACAAAAAAACAACTTTTCCAAGTACGTAAATGACTTAAATGTTTTTTCAACGTTTAAGATTTCCATACTAAAAACAGATAACTCTCTTATATTAAGAAACTTATTTGGCAGTCTCAATTTGCCAGCAACAATGCTGAGAGTTTTAAGATGTATGTTCTTTATCTCAGACAGATCAATGTTGTAGTAACGAGCACTTATACTAAGCTCTTTAATATGTGTCTGATTTACTGCACGCATCAATAATTTATTTATATAATCTTGTTCAACCTTTGTTAAGTCGTACAGTAAAAGATTATCATACCTATTAACCTTTTTATTTCCTTTGTTCAAAATTACGATTCTTAAGCGAAATAGTTTATTAAAAGTCGAAAACTTGGGTTGTATTTTGTCTTCTACGATAACTGTCAAAGATAAATTTTTTACATCTGGGTGTTGCAGGTTTAGCTTTGAGAATAAATTCAATGACCTGACTGAAAGAGCAATATATACATTCGGATAATGACTGGCAATCTCCTTAATAAGAACAGAGTAATGCTTATAATTATTCATATTAACATTATAAAAACTAACAACAATGTTTTTTTCAGCAGGTATCTGAATAAATCCCTTTTGTTGCTCTATTTCATGAACACCTAAAGACGTTTTATCAAATGTATACACAGAATAGTCTATACCTGGAGGAATAGAAATCGGTTTTGACATAGACTCAGAACAACATAAAACAAAAACTATAATATAAAGCAGAACTCTCATTTAAAACCAATCCTTATCATAAATATCTGTACAAAATGGATATAAGAATCTCCCTGGTTATTTTCTGATATTTGATAGTGAACCTCGTTATTCCCGATTTGCCAGCGATTAGATATCCTCGCTTCAATATGCCTCTCTTTGACATAAATTGCAAGCGACTTAGTCAGTCAAGGTTGCTACATATCAGCCCTACGGAATGCAACAAGCCGCAAGCCAGTAGCGCCATGTCTCGATGAGACTGGCGGATAAAGTCGGAATATGGCACTCTCATCGAGAGTAGCCCTACGGAATACAGCATGCGAATTAAAAATACCCGTGGACATTTTTGTTCTCCGTAGTCCAGAACTGCGTTGCCGCTGACGCAATGTATCGGAGATGGCATACATGAGGAGATTAAAGAACGGCGGCACGCAAAGCGTGACGCAAGCATGCATATCAAGTATAGCGAATGCGCTACGGAGAGCGCATCCAACTTTTGACTTAACTTATTCCACGATCTGGGGGGCGAACGGCCTCGTGAGCCGTGCCTTATGTCACGTATAGCGAATGCGCTACGGAGAGCGCATCCAACTTTTGACTTAATTGGTTCCATGATTTGGTGAAAATTACATCAGAGGCAGTTCTATACTCCTGGAATGGCCGCTTTCATCGAAAGTCGCTCTACGGAAAACCATGTCGCAGGTCAGTAGCGCCAGGTCTTGACAAGACCGGCGTTGTATTTTGACACTGGGCGCTTGCCCAGCAAAAGACTGGAATCTCCTTCTACTTTTTGACTTAACCTATTGGGCGAGAATCCTCTCGAGCCGGGCTAACTCAAAACTGACGGCTCGTCAGCGCCTCGCCCCCCATTTGACTTAATTTATTCCACGACCTGGGGGGCGAGCGGCCTCGCGAGCCGTGCCTTATATCAAGTATAGCGAATGCGCTACGGAGAGCGCCTCCAACTTTTG
>MDTD01077524.1_pt1 | contig 18119 bp, 19 predicted proteins | sample 811221 | NCBI WGS metagenome assembly MDTD01 (sample SAMN05326646, study PRJNA326480) | marine metagenome | isolation source: seawater | place: Pacific Ocean: South West | collected 2011 | reverse complement strand
AATACTATATTTTTATTTTAAACATACTAAACAATTATTGGAAATTTTTAATCGAATTTAAAATTTAATGAATATTATAAACCTTAATCAGAATAGAAAAAAGAATAGTATTGAGGAATTATTAGACTGGTTATCCTCTGATATTAATAAACTTAATTCTATTATTCTCGAATTGATGTCAAACAACCTTCCCCTGATTTCAAAATTATCCAATCATTTATTAGAGTCTGGAGGAAAAAGGATTCGCCCACTTTTGTTATTAGCATGTTCTCGATTATGCAATTATTCTGGTGATCGTCATATTAAACTAGCATCGGTTATTGAGTTTATCCATACTGCAACTCTCTTACACGACGATGTTGTTGACAATGGTAAAAAAAGAAGAGGGAAAAAAACTGCAAATTTAATTTGGGATAATAAGTCGAGTATTTTGGTCGGTGATTATCTACTTAGCAAAGCCTTCAAAATACTAATTAACGATGGTTCTCTGACTTGTCTTAATATAGTTTCTAAGGCATCTTTAAAAATTTCCCAAGGTGAAGTTAAACAATTAGTAGCCTCAAAGAATCTTAAAACTTCTGAGGCAGAGTATTTAGATATAATATCCCATAAAACTGCTGAACTTTTTTCAGCTGCCTGTGAATTAGGTGCTGAAATAAGTGGCATATGCGAAGAGAATAAGAATTCTCTATCAGATTTTGGAAGATACGTTGGGATTGCATTCCAAATAATTGACGATACCCTCGACTATTTTTCAATTAAAGGTTTATCTGGAAAAGATTTTGGAAATGATTTAAGAGAAGGTAAAATGTCCCTACCATTAATACTATGCTATAAAAGATCGAATATTGAAGAAAAAAAATATATAGAGTATTTGCTTAATAATGATTTAAAAGATGAAGATTTTTTCGAAATACTAAATTGTATGAGAAAATATGAAGTTGAGAATGATTGTAAAAATAAAGCGAAGCATTTTTCAATTATGGCAAAAGATAGCCTGGGAGGATTCTCTGACTCAAATTCAAAAAATAAACTTATCAACTTGGTTGATTTTTTAGTTAGTAGAACAAATTAAAATTGGAATATTTTTTGCAAAGATCATTGATGATAAAAACAAAAATCGTTAATAACAAAGATTATTTCAAAGTCAAAATTATAGAATTTATCTCAAAAAATTATTTTGCAATTTCATTAATTTTCTTAGTTTTATTATTTTTTATTTAATTTTTTTTTTTTTTTATTAATTTATCATAATGGATGAATTAAATAGATTTACAAAAAGAATCAAAAGATATACAGATCTTGGAAGTTCTGCGAGTATTTTGGCAGTTAAATTCTTAAGATCTAAGATTTTCAATGATCTTAATCACTCACAAAATGCTGAAGATTTAACTATGGCTTTGGGAGGGCTTAAAGGTCCAATAATGAAAATTGCTCAGCTAATATCCACAGTTCCAGATATCCTTCCTCACGAATATGTTACTGAACTAACAAAACTACAGTCCAATGCCCCGCCAATGGGCTGGAATTTTGTAAAAAGAAGAATGCGCAATGAATTAGGTAATGATTGGAAAAAAAAATTTGATTCATTTGAAAAAGAACCATTTGCTGCTGCATCTTTAGGACAAGTGCATAAGGCTAAATTTAAAAATGATGAAATTGTATGTAAACTTCAGTATCCAGATATGCTCTCAATTGTTGAAGCCGATATAAATCAATTAAAGCTAATATTTTCAATTTATAAAAAAATTGATAAGAGCATAGATACCTCTGAAATTCTAAAAGAAATATCTTTAAGAGTAAGAGAAGAACTTGATTATAATAGAGAAAAAAAAAATATGACGTTATTTAGTTATATTCTCAAGAATTATCAGGATGTTAATGTTCCAAAAGTTTATGAAAAAATCTCTTCAAATCGTTTGTTAAGTATGAATTATTTAAAAGGTAGAAAATTATTGGATTTTAAAAAAAGTTCAAAAATTGATCGAAAGAAAATTGCAATAAACATGTTTAAGGCCTGGTACGTTCCATTTTATAAATATGGAATAATTCACGGCGATCCTCATTTAGGTAATTATTCTGTTGATGATCGTCTAAAAATAAATCTTTTAGATTTTGGTTGTATTCGTATTTTTAAACCCTCTTTTGTAAAAGGTGTTATTGATTTATATTATGCAATCCTAGAAAATAATGAAGATCTTGCAGTTCATGCATACGAAAGTTGGGGATTTGAAAACATATCAAAGCAGCTCATCAAAATATTAAATATATGGGCAAAATTTTTATACTCTCCTTTATTAGAAGATAAAGTTAGAAAAATGCAAGAAACAAATTCAACTGTTTACGGTGCTAAAGCTGCATCAAAAGTTCATAGCGAGTTAAAAAAAAATTGGGGGAGTTAAACCTCCGAGAGAATTTGTATTTATGGATAGAGCTGCAATCGGGTTGGGTTCAGTTTTTTTGCATCTTGATGCTGAAATAAACTGGTACAGGCTATTTCACGAGTTAATAGAGGGATTTAGTTTAAGTTCATTAAATGGTAATCAAAAGAAGGCTTTAAAGTTCTCTAAACTGCAAGAAATGAATTAATTTTCTTTAACATTTTTTCACTATAAGTAAGGACATTATCTAGCTTTGACATAGTCTTTGATAAATCTTCAGTATTATCATTTAACCATTCTTTAAACACATAAGAATAAATTAAAAGTGTCACATTTTTTTTAAAAAAATCAAAAAAATTATCAGAATAAGCGTTTGATATTTCTAGGTAAAAGTCAAGAGAATTTAGTATATTTGTAGCAATTTTCTTCAAAATAATTGGATCAAGCTTTTTTGATTCAAAGATTTTCTTCAATGTTTTTCTGTATGGCAACATAACTTCAAACCTAAGCATTAAAAGTTCAAAAATATTATCTTTTACTGATGAATCCTTTAAGTCGGTAATGTCAATATTCTCCTCAACATTTTCATCTATCATTTTAGAAAAATGAATTAATATAGAATTTTTAGAATTAAATACTTTTTTTAGCTCTAGCAATGAAATTTTTTCTGCTCTTGCTAATTCTGCTAAGGAAAATTTGTCCCATCCATTTTTTTCTATAATTTTAAATGCATTAATTATTACTCTATTTTTTTTCATATTTACTGATTTGAAGTTGTATAAAAAATATTTATATATATTCTTTAATGGATGTAAATAGAAAGTAGTTAGATTTAAATATTTTAAATTCAAATTAACTTAAAATTAGATTTTCAATTACTTTTTTGTATACACTTTTTGTTATGAATATTGAAAAGATTGAAAGCTTTATTTCAAAGATTCCTGATTACCCTAAACCAGGAATACTATATTATGATATATCAACAATGATTAACAATTCAGAAGCTTTTTCAGCTTGTATAGATCATTTAGGAAATGCAGTAAAGAGCTATAGTTTTGAAAAAATAGGTGCAATAGATGCAAGGGGCTTTATATTTGCGTCAGCTCTTGCTAAAACATTAAAAAAAGGCCTAACAATGATTAGAAAAAAAAACAAATTACCTGGTGATGTTAAAAGTTTATCCTACAACTTAGAGTATGGATCTGATACATTAGAAATAAATCAGAATGTAAAGAATGAAAAGTTTATTATCGTAGATGACCTTTTGGCAACTGGAGGGACTGGTCAAGCATCTTGTAAACTAATTAAAGAATCAGGTGGAATTGTAGAATGTTTTTTATCCTTAATCGAGTTAACTTCATTAAATGGAAGAAAAGGGTTTAAAATTCCTGTTGAAACCCTAATTAAGTATTAGCATGACAAGAGATCATAAATTATTTTTAAAATGGATGATTCAATACAGTTTGATTTTCTTTTTTTTGTATTTCATTTACGATCAAGGTTTAGTTTACAAAATATTGACTTCCGATAAAAGTTATATAACCAGCCTAATTTTGTTTTTATTTTTTGTTGTCAGTGCTCATTGTTCTTATTTTACTTATGTAATTTCCTCAGAGCTCAACAAAGCTCACGTTATTAAGAAAAATTTACTCCGTGATAATGTTAAATTAAGAATTGTTGATAATAATTTGATCCTCACATCAAAAGGTGAAATTTCTAATGGAATTGTTAAGGATTATTTTGTGGACTTAATTGGTCTAAAAAAAAATGGAGCTACAACCCATGTTCAAATTTTAGAAACGTATATAAAAAAAACTGTTGGTTTTTATGAATTTGGATGGTTTTGTTCAGATGTAATGCTGAAATTAGGACTTATAGGGACAGTTATTGGTTTTATTATTATGCTAGGTTCGTTATCTGACATAACAACATTTGATGTCACTTTATTACAAGGAGTCTTAACAACAATGGGAAGTGGGATGGGAGTAGCTCTTTATACAACCCTATCTGCTTTAGTTGCTGGAGTTTTTATTGCTATACAGTATTTTAATCTTGAGGGTGGATGTGAAGAATTATTTTCTGTTCTCAATCAAATTTCTGAAATTAGTATCGATAATAGTTTATAATGTCTTATTCAGGAAGAAAACTTAAAGCTGACCCATTCACGGATCTACTTTTTAACATTTTACTTGCATTTACTCTCTTAATGTTTCTTGCAATTATTTTTATGAATCCTATTCCAAAAACTGGAGTTATAAACCCTAAAGCAGAATATATAATAACTGTTAGTTGGAAAGATAATAGTCCTGATGATGTCGACACCTATGTCCAAAGCCCAACTGGTGATTTGGTATGGTTCAGAGGAACTGAAGCAGGATTTGTTCATCTTGATAGGGATGATAGAGGACTTCTTAATGATACAATTATGGTTGGAGGTGAAAAAGTGCAAAATCCATTAAATCAAGAAGTTGTTACTATAAGAGCAGTTGTGCCCGGAGAATATATTGTTAATGTTCATTATTATGCAACCGAGACCAGTCAGCCTGTTGATGTAAATGTTAAAGTAGAAAAAGTTAATCCTCAACTCGAGGTAATTTATTATGGAACTATAAATTTAGAAAAAAAAGGAGTAGAAAAAACTGCAACAAGATTTAATATAAGTCAAGGTGGCAAAGTAACAGTTGCTGGCAACCTATATAAAAAATTAGTACCTGAAAATTAAATGGAGAAAAACAAATGAATGCTGAAATTTTTTTTATTATAATATGCTATGTCGCTTTAGCATTTTTACTTGTCTTATTTAACCTAAGAACAAGTTTTCATTGGATTTTTAAATCATCAATGATAGGACTTGTTACTCTATTTTATATCTTAACTTATAATTCATTTAAAGAAATTGTAGGTTGGCCGACCTCAGATATTCTTCCTGAAAGATTTAGATTAATTGCTGCTCAAATCTATGAACCTAATGCATTGATTAACTCTGAAGGATCTATTTACCTTTGGTTAACTAATATGGATAATCTTGCTGGGCTTGGAACACCAAGATCATATGAATTACCTTACAGTAAAGAAATACATGAGAGAGTTTCAAAAGCTTTGGTTGATATTAAAAATGGTATACCTCAAATGGGAGAAAATGGTGATGAAGAAGAAGGTGGTATTTTGAGCCAGATCTTAGAAAGAAAGAAAGTTATAGCTAAAAGTCAAAATTTAAATTTTTTCGATATGCCTAATCAGTTGCTACCAGAAAAATAATGAAAAATAATTTTTCATTATTTTTACTTTTATTACTAACTTTAGGGTGCTCAGAGCAGAACAATGAATACTTTCCTTTAGAAAAAATAAAAACATGGAATTATACTATCAAAATCCAACCTGATGTTGATGATACTGTAATTTATAAAAAAACGAATCAGTCACTGGGAAAACAGAAAATTTCTTTAAAAAATGAAAGTTATGAGGTTTACCCTTTTCTCAAAGAAGATGGAACCATACTATATTATCAATCTTCAGATGATGGGATTTATAGAAGCGGTATAAAATTTACAAGAGATGTTAATTTTAATATTATTGAAAAAAACAGGATGGTACTTCCATCACCAATTAAAATTGGGGGGAAGTGGGAAGTTGATAGTAAAACTTTTTTAATTTTAAAAAGATATCCATACTATGATTACAGAGCAACAACAAATTTTAAGTTAAATTATGAAATTTTATCTACAAAAGAAGTTATTCAAACACCCTTAGGAAAGTTTAGAAATTGCCTTAAAATAAGAGGAACTGGAAAAACTTCTTTTATTGGAGATAGTGAAATTGGATCTATAATAATAGAGGTTTTATCTGAAGAATGGTATGCTAAAGATATTGGTTTAATTAAAGCAATTCGTACAGAAAAAACTGATACTGATCTATTTGGAACTACAAAGATGGTGCAAATCTTAGATAATTTTAAAAAAAAATAGGTTTATCATGGTTAGTCCAATTTTTTTTTTAATTCCTCTAATTTTGTTATTTCTTCATTATGGAAAATTTTTTCTAGTTCCATTATCAATTTCACTTTTTATTTTTATTGTTGTTAAATCAATTTCTTCAAAACTAATAGATCTATTTGGAAAAAAAATTAATATTAAAATTAATAAATTTTTTTCTTTCATTTTAGTTTTTTCTACCCTCTTTTTACTTTTCTATTTCACTTGGGAAATTTTAAAATTTAATATTCTAAGTGTAAGCCAAAAAGCAAATTTATATCAAGAAAACTTAATTTTTATTATTAGAAAAATATCGGAAAATTCATTGGTTCAAATTATCAAACCTTTAATTGAATCCATGGAAAATATAAACTTTGGAAATCTTTTTACATTAATCTTAGGCTCATTAACAAGTTTTGCTGGCTCATTTTCATTAGTACTTATTTACATATTTTTTTTTATTGCAGAAGAAAAATTTTTTATCCAAAAACTTAATCAAATATCTAAGAATAAAAAAACTCTTCAAATAATTAAGAAAGTTAATTTAGATATTTTTAATTACTTTCAACTAAAATCTCTTACAAGTTCATTAACAGGAATTTTAACATTTGTATTATTATTTTCTATAAATTGTGATCTGGCAATCTTATTTGGTATATTAGCATTTTTTTTAAATTTTATTCCTTTTCTGGGATCCTTACTAGCAGTAATTTTTCCATTCATTTTTGTTAGCATTCAATTTTTAGAATTATTTCAACCTTTAATTGTTCTTTTTTCATTAATTTTTATTCAAATTTTAGTAGGTAATATTTTAGAGCCAAAAATCATTGGGAAATCTCTTAACTTAAGCCCTTTAATAATGATAATTGTTTTATCTATTATGGGAAAATTATGGGGAATCATTGGAATGTTTTTAAGTGTACCTTTTTTGGTTGTTCTTCTGATAGTATTAAGTAATTTCAAAAGTACTAAAAAAATTGCTTTATTTATCTCTGAAAGAGGAATACCCTAAATTTGCACCATGATTACTGTATAATGAATTTCTATGAATAGATAAAATTATACCAAAACCAATAAAATATGAAATCATTGAAGAACCTCCATATGAAACCATAGGAAATGGGAGCCCTACAACTGGAAGAATACCAATAACCATAGACATATTTATAAATGCTGCATAAAAAAAGTTTGAAATAATTCCTAAGCCTGAAATTCTCTCAAAATTATTTTGAAAATTTGAATTAGAAATTTTGTAACCAAGGTAAGTAATTGTTAAAATTAGACCAATTACAGATAATGTACCTACAAATCCAAACTCTTCTCCTAACATTGAAAAAATGAAATCAGTGTGTTTTTCAGGTAAAAAATCTAGATGGGATTGAGTTCCTTTAAGCCAACCTTTTCCAAAACCGCCTCCAGATCCAATTGCAATTTGTGATTGTATTATGTGATAACCTGATCCTAAAGGATCATTTTCAGGATTAAATAATGTTAAAATTCTATTTTTTTGATAATCTTTTAGTAATCCCCATAAATAGGGTGTAATAACTAAAAAAACTATCCCCACAAATGTAAAAAGCTTCCAACTAATTCCAGCAACAAAAAAAATGACTGCTCCTATAAGTAATATTATTAATGCGGTTCCAAGATCAGGTTGACTAACAATTAACATGACTGGTATAGCTATCAATGAAATAGGAAGTATCAAAAAAAAATAATCTTTTACATCTTGTATTTTTTTTTCATCAAAAAACTTTGCTAAAGCAACAATCAGCAAAATTTTCATTAATTCAGATGGTTGAAAATTAAAACCCAGAAATTCAATCCATCTTCTTGAACCTTTTCCAACATAGCCAAAAAATGATGCCCAAATTAATAAAATTAATCCTAATAAATAAAGGTAAAATGCATATCTTTTCCAAAAATCAATATTTATTATTCCAACTAACATCATTAACAAAAAACCAATTAATATTTTAGTTAAATGTGACGTTAAAATGTAAGTATTTGTGCTAAAAGTTGCGCTATAAATCATTACAAAACCAACAAAGGTTAAAAATAAAATAATTGAAATAAAAAACCAATTTAAGCTTTTTAATCTAAATAAAACTTCATTTAACATGCTACAGATACTTTTTTAAAGTTAACTCCATTATATTTTTAGCTATTGGTGCCGCAATTTTTGATCCACTCCCCATATGTTCAACTAAAACCGATAGAGCAAATTTTGGGTTTTTATAGGGGGCATAACATGTAAAAATAGAATGATCCCTCAAATCATATGGTAATTCTTTATTTTCTAAAACACCCGTTTCCCTCTCTAAAACTGAAATTCTTCTAACTTGAGATGTTCCAGTTTTACCTGCCATAGTATGTTTACTAGAAAGTTTAGAAGAAAAAGCTGTGCCCTTATATTCATTTACAACCGCAAACATTGATTCTCTTATAAAAGATAAATCTTTCTCAGATAAATTTATTTTATCAAAAACTTTATTTTTATTTCTTAAAATTGTGGGAGTTACTTTTTTACCTGATGCAATTCTAGCCGTCATTATCGATAATTGCAGTGGAGTTGATAAAGTGAAACCCTGTCCAATGACCGTATTAAATGTCTCACCTAAATGCCATTTTTCTCCCATTCTTTTTTTCTTCCATTGCGTACTAGGCATAATACCTTTAAATTCATTTGGTATATCAATGTTAGTTAATTCTCCAATTGAAAACTTTCTACATAATTTTGCCAAAGAATTTATTTTGATAGTTTTTGCTAAATTGTAAAAATAACAATCACATGATTGTTTTATAGCTTCAAATAGATTTATACTGCCATGGCCTTCTCTTTTCCAACAATGAAACTTGTGTGAACCCAGTTCAACATGACCATTACAAAAAAATTCTTTATTTGCATTAAAATTCTGATCATTTAAAACATGTAACGCAGTTAATAATTTCAAAGTTGATCCTGGAGCATATAAACCTGCAATTGATTTATTTAATAAAGGTTTTTGTTTATCGTTTATCAAAGATTGCCATCGTTTGTTACTAACTCCATTACTAAATTCGTTATTATCAAATGAAGGAGTTGAAACCATACAATTTACACCACCATTCTCACAATCAATCATAACTGCACTTCCACTCATTCCTCTTAAACTATTAAATGCATATTCCTGAACCTCAGAAATGAGATTAGTTTGAATATTTTTTCCTGGCTTTGAAAATTCTTGTTTTAGAGTTTTCATTATTCTTCCAGATGAATTTGTTTCAATCTTCCTCCATCCGTGAGAGCCTAAAAGTTTTTTATTATAAAGCTTTTCTATTCCTGAAATTCCAACTTTAAGATTTATCAATTTTTTATCAGATTCATCAGACCTATAACCTACATAACCTAACACATGAGAAAAAGCTAAATTCTTTGAATAATCTCTAACTTTTTCTTTTGTAATGAATAAAAATGGAAATTTATATGAAACTAATTCAAAAACTTCCAATTCCTCCCAAGTTAAATTTTTTTTTAAAATTATAAAATCTGATTCATTAGAATTCTCTAGGTTTGCCTTTAATTGTGTAATATCAATATCGCTAAAATTAATAATTTTTCTTAGTTTAATTAAATAACCGTTAATCAAATCTTTTTTTTCTTTAAAGAGAGTTAATTGGAAATCTGGCCTATTAGTGGCAATAGTCTCACCTCTTAAATCAAATATTGATCCTCTTTCAGGATATAAAACTTTGATTTTTGTTCTATTTAAATCTGAAAGTTTACCGTATTTTGTATTTTTTAAAACCTGAAGGTAATACAGTTTACTAAAAACTAGAAGAGATAAAAATATTTTCGAAGTTCCTAATAAAAAGGACCTTCTCTGTAATTTCTTTTGATTATTTAAATCTCTACTCATCGAATTTTCTAAATTTATTACTTAGTTTGTCAATAATTAAAAAAAAGATTGGGAAGAACAGGAATGTTAATACTAAACAAATAAAAACATTTGCTGTAGAAAAAGAAATCGAAGAAAAAATATAATTAAACAAGTAGTAAATAAAAATATACATAGTTAGTATTATGCCAAATTTAATCCAAGATTCTTTAAAATCTGGTGATAATAAAACATCATCTGATTTTTTCTGAATATGAAAAATAAGTAAAAAAAATAAAGAAGTAAGGCCTACAATCTCTGACTGAAGCAAATCACAAAAAATTCCAAAAATTAGCAGCCAGAAAGGTCTAAATCTTGAGTAATCTTGACAAATCCAGCAATATAAAATTGAAAAACTTAAAAAAGGTTTAATTACTTTTTCATCAAAAAAATAAATTGGAACATTTTCAAAGAAAATGAAAAAAAATATAAAGAAATATGGAAAACTTCTAAAGAATATTTGATACAACATTGTAGTAGGTGTTACCAATCAATTACATTTTTAAAATCAAAAACTAAAACACTAACATAAATTGAATCTGAATCTTTTGCAATTGGAAGTATACTTATTTTCTTATCTTCTTTGTTGACTTTACCAACAAGTATCCCTTCTTTAAAATATCCTGCAGCATCAGAAGTATAAATTAATTCGTCATTTAATAACTCACCAGGTTTTTCAATATGTTTTAAAACTAATTTATCTAAACTACCTTGAACAAAAAATGATTTCTTTGTTTCTTTTGAAATAACTGGTATTACAGAATTTTCATTTAACAAAGTTAATACTTTTGAGGAAGATTCTCCTATTTCCTCAATTCTACCGATCATTCCATTTTCATTAAAAACTATATCATTAATTCTAACCCCATCAGTTTTTCCAAGGTCTATAATCAAACTAGAATTTGGTCTGGCATATGGATCTATTAGTATTCTTCCTACTAATTTTTGTGAATAATCTTGATACTTAAGGTCCAAAATTTTTTTTAGACGAAAATTTTCAATTTCGTAAAAATTTTTCTCATTTAATATTTTTTTATACATCTTATTTTCATCCTTTAAAATTTTATTCTCTTTATGAGCATTAGATAGTTCTTTGAAGTAGAGAAGACTATTATTAAAAATTTCAAATGGTTTAGCTATGGAAAAAATAAAGGGCTTAGAAATTGAGACAACATTGAATTTTAAATTTTGAAAAAAAGAATTTTTTTTTACTGATGCGATCAATATTGAAATTGAAATTAGTATACAAACTAACATTTCTATTGCTTGCTGATTTAAAAGATTTGGTTTTAAAGCACGACTAAATGATGATTTTTGAACAGCCATAATTAAAAGCTGCTATTTAGAACCGACCGTAAAGATTTAAGGTTTTCAGCGCATTTACCTGTTCCTTGAACCACACAGCTTAATGGATCGTCTGCAATGGAAACTGGTAAGCCAGTAGAATCCCTTATAACTTGATCTAAATCACCGAGTAAAGACCCTCCTCCAGTTAAAACAATTCCTTTATCAACTATATCTGCTGCCAATTCTGGGTCAGAATTTTCTAATGTATTTTTTACAGCTTCTATAATAGCCTGAACAGGTTCCATTAAAGCTTCTGCAATTTGCCTTTGATTTATCACAACCTCTTTGGGGACACCTTTAAGTAAATCTCTACCCTTTATATGCAAAACTTTACCATCGCCACTTGAAGGAGCAGCAGCCACACCAATTGCTTTTTTTATTCTTTCAGCACTACTTTCTCCAACAAGAAGATTATGAGATCTTCTTATATAGTTAATAATAGCTATATCCATTGCATCACCACCAACTCTAACTGAATGGGCATGGACTATGCCACCTAATGCTAGCAAAGCCACCTCAGTTGTACCACCACCAATATCAACTACCATTGATCCGGATGGTTCTGTAACTGGCAAACCAGCTCCTAATGCTGCAGCCATTGGTTCATCTATCAAATAAACCTTTCTAGCTCCTGCTGCTGCTGCTGATCCTTCAATTGCTCTTCTCTCAACTGAAGTAGCACCTGATGGCACACATACAACAATAACTGGACTAAAAAAACTATTATGATTGTGGGCTTTCCTTATAAAGTGTTTAATCATTTCTTCAGCAACATCAAAATCTGCAATCACACCATCACGCATTGGTCTTATAGCTATAATATTTCCAGGAGTTCTTCCTAGCATTGTCTTAGCTTCATGACCAACTGCAAGAACTTTAGGTTTTGTTGCTCGTTTATCATTAGATAGCGCAACTACAGAAGGTTCGTTCAATACTATGCCTTTACCCTTCACATAAATTAGGGTATTAGCTGTTCCAAGATCAATAGCAATGTCTTGAGAAAAAAAAGAGAACAAATTCTTCATAAAACTTTAATACATAAGCTATTATATTTAAAAAAAAAATCAAACATTTAAATTACATGTTTATCAACGTTTTTTTCAACACTTCTAGAAAAACTTTTTTTCGAATCCTCAGATTTTTTTCTCTTTAAAATAAGTTTATTCAAAGCATCTACATAGGCCTTTGCAGATGCAACCATAGTATCTATATCTTTACCTTGTCCTAAAACAGTTATATCATCTTCCTGTAATCTTACACTCACTTCAGCTTGGGCATCTGTTCCTTTAGTTATGGCATTGACCTGATATAAAACTAGAGATGCGTTGTTAGGTACGATATTTTTTATTGCTTTAAAAATTGAGTCGATTGGTCCATTACCTTCAGATTTTTTAGTAATTTTTTTACCAAAATAATTAAGAGAGATTTTAGCTTCAGATTTTGATTTATGTCCACATTTTAAAACTAAATCAAAAAATTCTAAAAACTTCTTTTTAGATGATGTTTGTTCATTGTCTGCTATAGCTAAAAGATCTTCTTCAAAAATTTGTTTTTTTCTATCAGCTAGTTCTTTAAATTTAATAAAAAGTTTATTAATTTTTAACTCACTAAATGAATATCCTAATTCTCTTAATTTAACTTTAAATGCATGCCTGCCTGAATGTTTTCCAAGAACTAACTCTGAGGAAGACAAACCTACAGATTCTGGGGTTATAATTTCATATGTATTTGAGTTTTTTAACATACCATCTTGATGTATACCAGACTCATGTGCAAAAGCATTCTTTCCAACAATAGCTTTATTAGGTTGAACACTAAATCCTGTTATAGTAGAGACTAAATGAGAGATATTAATAATTTTTTTTGTTTGGATATCAGTATGATATGGCAATAAATCTTTTCTGGTTTTCAAACACATAACTATTTCCTCTAAGGCAGCATTTCCAGCTCTTTCACCAATACCATTAATTGTACATTCCACTTGTCTGGCTCCATTTAAAATTGCACCTAGTGAATTAGATACAGCAAGGCCTAAATCGTTATGACAATGTACTGAGATAACAGCTTTATCAATATTTGATACATTATTTTTAATATTTTTTATTAATTGAGAAAACTCACTTGGTATTGAATATCCAACTGTATCTGGGACATTAATGGTATTTGCACCAGAATTTATTGCTGTTTCTATCGTCTTATACAAAAAATCTAGATCCGTTCTTGATGCATCCTCCGGTGACCATTCAATTTTGTCTGTATATTTTCTTGCACGATTAATACTTTTTTTTATTGCCTCAATTACATCACTTCTATTCATCTTTAATTTATATTTCATGTGTAACTCACTGGTTGAAATAAAAGTATGAATTCTCGACTTTTTTGCTTTTTCCAGAGCTTTACCGGCTGCATCTAAATCTGAGAATTGAGCTCTAGCTAAAGCACAAACCTCTGAATAATCAGAAATTTCTGATATTTTTTTTACTGCCTCAAAATCACCCTTAGAAGCAAATGGAAAACCAGCTTCAATGATGTCCACTTTCATCTCATTTAGATTTTTTGCAATCAACAACTTATCTTCAACAGACATTGAGGCTCCGGCAGATTGTTCTCCATCCCTAAGAGTCGTATCAAAAATTAAAATTTTCTCAGAATTTTTTTTCATTAAGATTAATCCTTATCTTGTTTTACCAATTTATTTGATGATATCCAAGGCATCATTCTTCTTAATTTTTTTCCAACAATTTCTATTTGCTTCTCTGATTGAAGCCTTTTTTCTGCTTTATAATTTAGTTGTCCTGATTTACATTCCAAGATCCAATCCCTAACAAATTTTCCCGTCTGAATTTCTTCAAGTATTTTCTTCATCTCTTTTTTTACATTTTTATTTATTATTCTTGGGCCTCTGGTCAAGTCACCATATTCTGCAGTATTAGATATTGAATATCTCATGTTTGCAATTCCACCTTCATATATCAAATCAACAATTAATTTTACTTCATGTAAGCATTCAAAGTAAGCCATTTCTGGGGCATATCCAGCTTCAACTAAAGTTTCAAAGCCATTTTGTATTAAAGCTGTAAGACCACCGCACAATACTGATTGCTCTCCAAAAAGATCCGTTTCACATTCCTCTTTAAAAGTCGTTTGGATAATTCCCGAACGGCCCCCTCCAATTGCTGAAGCATATGACAAACCAATATCTAATGCATTTCCAGATGCATCTTGATGAACAGCGATTAAACAAGGAACTCCGCCACCTTCTACATATTGGCCTCTAACTGTATGTCCAGGACCTTTTGGGGCAATCATAAAAACATCCAAGTCTTTCCTTGGAACAATTAATTTAAAATGAATTGCCAATCCGTGTGCAAATAAAAGGGCAGAACCTTCAACTAAATTTTTTTCTAAGTGATCATAATATAAGTCAGACTGAAGTTCATCTGGTACTAAAACCATGCAAACATCAGCCCACTTTGATGCTTCTACAACATTCATTACCTTGAAACCGTCTTTTTTAGCCTTATCACGGGAATTCGAATCCTCTCTTAAAGCTATCACTATATCTGGAACTCCACTATCTTTTAAATTTAGGGCATGAGCATGGCCCTGACTACCATATCCAATAATACAAATCTTTTTTTTTTTAACTAGATTTAAGTCTGCGTCGCTATCGTAAAAAACTTTCATTTTAATCCTTTCTTAATATAGTCAGTGCCTAAGGCCATTGAAACTAAACCCGATCTTGTTAGTTCAACTATATTAAATGGTCTTAGCGTCTTAATAAAATTAGAAATTTCAATTTGTGTCCCAGAAAATTGAATTATTACCTCAGTTCCATGTTCAAACAAAATTTCAGCTTCAAACTTTTCTATAATATGGTTAATATCTTTATTTTTTTTATTTTTTACATTCAATTTTACTAAAATCAACTCTTTTCCTATAAAGGTATCTAATTCTGTCAGGTCAATTAGATTATGGACAGGAATTAATTTATTTAATTGTGCCTTAATTTGGTTAACAATTATCTTCGTTCCAGAGGTTACAATTGTGACTCTTGATAAAAATTTATCAGAATCAACTTCAGAAACAGATAAGCTTTCGATGTTGTAACCCCTACCAGAAAATAAACCTACAACTCTAGCTAAAACGCCTGGTTCATTATCAACCATAATAGATAATATATGTCTATAACTGGAGTCATTCATAATAGGGATTATACCAAAACCATACCCTCCTCTGATACTTCTCCATCAAGCTCATCCTCAGGACCAAGCAACATCTGATCATGAGTTGAACCAGAAGGTATCATGGGAAAACAATTTTCATTCGGATCTACAACAATATCACAAATTACTGGTCCTTTGATTTTTAGCATTTCTTTAATTAGACTATCTAAATCTGATGGTTTTTCAGCTCTAAGGCCAGTAGCACCAAATGATTCAGCAAGTTTTACAAAATCGGGTAATGAATCCATGTAAGATTCTGATAATCTATTACCATGCATTAGTTCTTGCCATTGTCTAACCATTCCCATGTAGTGGTTGTTAAGTATAAAAATTTTGACTGGAAGTCTATATTGTTTGATTGTTGACATCTCTTGAATATTCATGAGGATAGATGCTTCACCTGCAACATCAATTACAAGACCTTTAGGATGGGCTATTTGCACTCCCATCGCAGCTGGCAAACCGTATCCCATTGTCCCCAGGCCACCTGAAGTCATCCAATGCTTTGGTTTATTAAAAGTTAAAAATTGCGCTGCCCACATCTGATGTTGCCCAACTTCAGTGGTATAAAAAGGATCATGGGCTACTGTTAAATCATTTAATCTTTGAAGAGCATATTGTGGTTTTATGATACTTTTAGAGTTAGAAAATTTTAAACAATCCTTTGATTGCCATTTTTCTATTTTCTTCCACCAATCTAAGCGATTATCAGGATTAAAACTTATTTTTCTTTTTAAAATTTTTTGTTTAATCTTAGATAAAATCTTAGATAAATCGCCCTGTATTGTTAGATCAACATTTACACTCTTATTAAATGATGATGCATCGATATCTAAATGTATTTTTTTTGAATTAGGTGAAAATCCAGAAACTTTACCAGTGATTCTGTCATCAAATCTTGCTCCTACGCATATTAATAAGTCCGATTGATGCATTGACATATTTGCTTCATAAGTTCCGTGCATACCTAACATTCCGATGAATTGTTTATCTGAAGTTGGAAAAGCACCTAAACCCATCAATGTTTGGGTACATGGGAAACCAGTTTTTTTTATTAAAAAACTCAAATCTTTAGATGCAGAAATTCCTGAGTTTATTATTCCACCTCCAACATAAAAAATAGGTTTTTTTGATTTCTGAAGTAAATCAATCATTTGATCAATTTTTTTATCATCTGGTAATAAAGTTGGTTTGTAATATGAAAGTATTTTCGTTTGCTTTTTTCCAGGATAATTCGTTTTGAAGGTTTGGATATCCTTCGGAACATCTACTAATACTGGTCCAGGCCTTCCATTTTTAGCTATGTAAAATGCAGAATGAATACAGCCTGCTAATTTATTAACGTCTTTAACGAGATAATTATGTTTGGTACATGGTCTTGTTATGCCAACAATATCAGCTTCTTGAAATGCATCATTACCAATCATGTGCGTAGGTACTTGTCCCGAAATACAAACAACAGGAACTGAATCCATCATCGCATCTGTTAAACCAGTTACTGTATTTGTAGCTCCTGGTCCTGATGTTACAAGAACTACACCAACTTTTCCTGTTGATCTTGCATAACCTTCAGCAGCATGCACAGCAGCTTGTTCATGTCTAACAAGAATATGTCTGATTTTATCTTGTTTGAATAATTCATCATAAATTGGTAGAACAGCACCTCCAGGATAACCAAAAATTATATTAACTTTTTCCTGAATTAAAGCTTCAATAACTATTCTCGCACCAGTTAATTTCTTCATAAATACTAAAGTAAACTAAAATACAAATTTACTCACCAAAAAATTAAAAATTGTTTATATTTTTTATAATATATTTTCTTGCATCTGAAAAACTTAGATGCTTTGAAGATTTAGCTTTATTTCCAAACCAAGTCATTTGTCTTTTAGCATATCTTCTAGTTTCTTTCATAAATTCAGTCATAGTTTCTTCATAGTTTTTTTTTTTTAAGATAAAATTGTAAAATGATCTAAACCCAATGGCTTTACAAATGGGATGACTTATTTTAATATTATTGTTTTTCAAAAAATTTTCAATCTCTATTAACACTCCGTTTTCAGCAATTTCTACACATCTTTTATTTATTTTTCTATATAAAGAATCTCTATTAGTTTTTATTACTACATAAATGATTTTTTGAAATTCTCTTTTTTTCTTAATTTGATGCCATTCAGAAATAAATTTTCCTGTCGAAATTTTTACCTCCATGGCTCTTATCAACCTTTGTGTATCATTTATATTTATATCTATTACTGATTTTTTATCTTTTTCCTT
>MDTD01087795.1_pt1 | contig 18126 bp, 12 predicted proteins | sample 811221 | NCBI WGS metagenome assembly MDTD01 (sample SAMN05326646, study PRJNA326480) | marine metagenome | isolation source: seawater | place: Pacific Ocean: South West | collected 2011 | reverse complement strand
TAAAGTTATCATCGTACTCAGGACAGCCTCTCCAAAAGTAATAGTCATCATGAATAAAGTCAGCAATTCCTCCACCACAAGTCATAGAAGGATCTTGGGCGCTACTCTGAAAGTGAGAACAAATTGATTTTGGATAACCTTCATGATCCATTAAAAGTGATTTCAACTTTTCAAAAGAATCTACATTAGGAACCTTTTTACCTAATAGTTCGTACCGTCCATGGGTGGTTGAACTAATGGAAGAAGTGTCTTCTTCCTCTTGAACCTTTTGGCCAAGGCAATGGTTGGTGTGAAAGACTCCACCAGACTGCTCTTTTGTCATTTCAGCAACTTTTTCTTGAAGTCTTGGTGTAATTTCCCAATGCTCTCCACCTTCAAGGGAAGAAATAAGGTAATTGTGGCCAGAAGTGACGGGAGCTTCAATCAGCTTTTGCCTCATTCCTGAAAGGTTCGTTTCTTTTAAAACCTTTCTGACAAGAGCAGGCCAAACAAGTCCCGCTTGAGCATTGGCCGTATTAATATTATTAACACCAATTAAGTTTTTATAAGTGTTGATTCCCATCATTCCAACGCAACCAATGAGAGAAAAGACAACGGACTCTGGTGTATGACCTGTTTTTGGTATGTGGATGACGTTGACAAACCTCTTTGCTGATCCATGCATATCCCATGTTTGACCAGAAAGGATTTGATTATTTGTTTGAACGTGAACGGTTGAACAGCCTTCATCTGGAAGTTGGATGTCCCTAAAGTCTGTGTAGTTATTAAGGATCACAACTTCGGTTAGGTCAATATTCGCCCCTTCAGCAATCCCTTCAATTTCTTTTGTAATTTCAGGAGCAAACTTCTTGGTGGCCTCATATTGAAGTTTTGCTAAAGGGTTAAGCTGACTTCTAAGGGCCGGGTTCTTAGAAAGCATGAGCTTTTTTCTAATTTCGACAAGTTCTTTAATTCCTTCTCTAAAACTTTCACCATGTGCCTGGCCCCACTCTTTCGCCGATTTATTGGCCTCATATTTTATATAAGGAAAATCGTAATTCTTCTCAGTCACTCTCTCATTCCTTTTCGCTAGCACTCATCACTAAGATTTCCAAATCTCTTTAAATTAGAGGAGCTTTTAAAACTCCTCTAAAAAACGTCTCATCGAGCTTGTTGATGGACAAACAAGATACGCATCTTTATGTGAGTTTAGGTATTGAGACAACTGATGAGGAATTTTCCCTTTGAAATAACCAACACCGTTTTCTATTTCAATATGATTGGTTGGGTACTTTTCAAGAACTTCTTTTAATTTCTTATCAAAGTTCTTTCTTAACTCTTTAAATTTTCCATGATCTTTTTCGATCATCGTCATGGCCCTATGATAACAACCTAGAGAGAATTCATCCCCATCCCAAGTACTGATCATCATAAGAGGTTTTTCTAAGAAATACTCGTCAGAGCAATAAACAAAAGCCGCTTGTCCACCCATATAGGCAAGACCGCAGTCGGGTCTTAACTCACTAACATTTGAGAGGAAATAGTTGTCATCACTATAGCGATACATCTGTGAAGCTGTTTCATTGTAAACAAGAGGAAGGTCAAACTTCTGACAAAGCTTTTTTAACTGCTTAAGGAAAGAAACACTTACTCTCTTCAATGTTTTTTGAAGGAGTGGTTCAATCCAAACCGCCAAATAATCACCTGTTTCAAATTCTTGCTCTATTTTTTCAAGAAGGTCTTCTTCGTTATGAGACTCAGGGTTGTCCATGACTGTTACTGGAAAATAAGCTTCTTCAGGAAGAGAAAGGGATCTTGAAAGAAAACTTCCTGTTCCAAAGAAATGCCCATCAAAAGTCATCATCTTATGAACCGTTCTTTTTTCTTTAATTTTATGCCACAAAATTTTAACTAATTTGTCGACACATTCAGACTGCCCACTTGCTGTATAGCCATGCCTCAACTCTTCTGGAACTAATTGAAAAATATCTTTTACGTGAGACAAGAACCTTTCACCAACAAAGTTTGAAAGACAAACTTTATTAACAGCACTTGGTAATTGCTCCTCTATAAAATCAGGAGAAAGGTCAAAAATGCCAAGTGGTGAGGACATTGCTTGAGAGAGCTCAAGTTGTGGTAATGTCCATTTTGTTGGAGCACTATAATAGATCACATCCCTATTAGGCTCAAAGTCAGGGTAGTCTTCTTCGATGTAAAACCTTTCAACTCCACCAAGCGAAAGATTAATATTAAGCATGGATGAGGCCATCTGGTCTCTATTTCTTCCATTGACTTCAATGACCCCTTGGTTTTGTGCTAAAAGAGTTAGAGCGTATTTAAGGTCTCTCCCTAAACCGGCCCCACGGAGTTTCGATGAAATGGTTGTGTCGACCATATAGAAACAATTTTCGTCATGAAAGGAACGATCTCTTCTAAGCCCTCTTTCAAGAGGGTAGTTACCCATTTGAGAAGAAAAACAAATTCCAAGAAGCTCTTCGTCTTTTAAAATTCCAAGACAAATTCCTTTTGGATCTTTGGCGGTCTTTTCAAAAACTTCAAGGCCTGTTCTTCTTGCTGGCTCGTAAACTTCTTCTTGAAGTGTTTGAATCTTTTGCTCTAAGGAGGAAAAGTTACTTCCGTCTATTTTAACTAATTTTAAATCTTCAGAAAGCCCCATTAATTTTTGAATTTCACCAAAAAGTTCTTCTTGGTTTAAGGCCTTAGAGTCTTGAAGGTTTCTAAGCTTTTCTGAAAGAAGGAGCTTTTGCCACTCAAATATTCCGTTTGTGTTCCGATCTCTCGATTCAACTTTCGTTGGCAATTGAGGTTCTTTGCCTTCAAAAACTTCATCAGCAATTGCCGAAAGAGCATCAAAAAGAAAGGTGATATCTTCTTTTGTAAAACTTAAGTTAAGGCGGAAACGAAGAGTTTTATCTCCTGCGGGGTAGTATAGGAGGCCGTATTGAAACCTACGTTTAATAAACTCTGAAACTTGTTCTTTCTTTTTGAAATCAAAAGCAAAGCTTATTCCTAGACCTCTCGGTCCTTCAATATGATCGCTGTATTTTTCTGCATATTGGCAAAGCTTTGAAAGAGAAAACTCTTCGAGCTCTAGAATCTTTTTAGTTGATTGGTCTAGAGAAATAGCATGGTGGTAACCTCTATAGGCAGAAAGAGTTGAGAACTCTTCATTAAATTTAAACGAGTCGTGAGAGATAACGGCACCAATTTGAGCTTTCTTTGCCATAGTCACATAGTTAGGAGCTAGAAGGTCACCGTTTTCATCTTTAAGGTCAAATTGAGAGTGCCAGAAAAAGGCACGTCCTAAGTGGTAACCCGTTTGAACTTCATCAAAAATAACAGGGACAGAAAAGCTTCTTGCCATCATAAGAAGGGCCGTAAAAAAACGGTCTGTTCCGTAGCGGTCACCACCTTCACACTGCATTGGTTCGGCAATGATAGCAAATATTTTACCTTCATTTAGTTGATTTCTTACAACATTAAGGCATTCTATTTCTTTAAGAAGGAGAGGATCCTTTTCTTTAAGCTCTTTAGGCACAGACCAGTCTTTTAAAGGAGCTTGATCCCAAAGCTTTCTCCAACCGTCAGGAAAATCAGCTTTGATGGCACCAGTCGGTGAGTCTGGAAATGGTGAGTAAACAGCTTTAAAATCTTCCCACTCAAAGGGCTCTCTCTTAGCTGGGTTCCAGGTTGCTGAGAGGGTCACCATCATCCTTCCATGAAAAGATCCTTCAAAAGCAAGGACTCTATTGGCCGATTCTCTTTTTCTTGATTTATAACAATAACCAAGGGCCGTTTCATTGGCCTCGGCTCCTGAATGGCAGAATGTTGTTGAAAGAGTTTGCCAACCGAGTTTTCTTTTTAGAAAAGACTCATAAGTTTGTCTAAGCTCTCCAAAACGCCCTTGCTCTTGGTTAAGCCAAGCATCTAAGTGATGGGAAGCTCCAAAGAAAACTTGAGGGTTGAAACCGAGTCCCAATGTAGCTATTTGAGAAGCAGCGTCCATAAGAAAATGAGGCTTATCTCCATCAGCACTTTCAACGGCCAAAAAAGGGCCTTCAGATTCTTTTAGGTTGGTTAAGTAGTTTTTCTTCTCTGCTGGAATCATATTGTTTTCGTAAAAACCTTTTAATTTTTCTTGAGCATGAGATTCATCTTTAGAGTTTATAATGGGAAAGTGCTTCTGCTTCATAAACGATCCTTTTTACTTAATTATCTTTTTCGCTGAATTAATTAAAACCTTAAATTATTATTGTAACTGCTCAAACTGACAGGTGGGTGATTTTCACCGACCGTCAATTTTTTGTTTAAGAAATTTAGAGAATGAATGGCCATTGGCTTCCATCATTTTTGGGAAGAGGGAAATGGGTGTCATACCTGGGAAAGTATTTATTTCATTAATATAAATTTCTTTGTCCTTACTGAGGAAAAAATCCACGCGTGCAAGGTCTTTAATTTTTAAAAGGGTAAAGGCTTTAAGGGCCGTTTCCTTCATTTTCTTTTTTATTTCATCGTTTATATTTCTAGCTTTTATATGGGTTTCTGTTTTACTGTCCTGACTATATTTTTCTTCAAAAGAGTAAAAAGAGGAGGAAGGTGTTTCTATTTCCGCAGGATCCGTAGCAATCAGTTTTCCTTCCCATTCATAAACTGAAATTTCTAACTCTCTTCCTACGATTGGTTTTTCTAATAAAACATAGGGAGAAAGTTTGAAGGCTTCTTTTATCTTGCTCTCAAGATCTTTTTTGTCTTTTACAAAGTAACAGCCAATGGATGAGCCTTGAGAAGAGGCCTTAACGTACACGGAGCCCCATTGATCAAAGGCTTCTTGGGCCGACTCAACTTGTTTTTTAGAGGAGTTTTTAAGAAAAACAAAAGGAGTATTTGGAATTGAATGAGCGTTAAACCATAGTTTTGTCGATATTTTATTAAAACAATTTTGACTAGCTTCAGGGCCAGCACCCAAGTAACTTATATTCGCCAGCTCAAAAAAACTTTGGATATCACCATTTTCGCCAGGAGGCCCATGAAGGCAAGGAATTGTATAATCGATCGGAACTTCTTTATTTTCTTTTAAGAGTTTCAGTTTACCATCTAAGCCAATTTCACAAGGACCAGTTTCTTCATGAATCCATTGTCCCTCTTTTGTGATTTCTACAAAAAAGAGGTTATAGGTTTTAAGAGAAGAAAGTTGGTCTTTTAAAAAAGCAGCTGAAACTAGTGAGATATCGTGCTCACTAAAGCCACCTCCACAAAGAAGTACTATATTTTTTTTTTCCATTTAGCTCTCCCTTAATTCCTTAGGAGTTTTTTCTTCATCCAGGGTTTTAAATTTTTCAAAAGCTTCTTTAAGTGTCAGCTTTTGAGAGCCCTTTTGGCCATAGGCCCTTAGGCTGACAGTTTCTTCCTCTATTTCTTTATCTCCAAACACCATCATGAAAGGAGTCTTTGACTTTTGAATTTGCCTAGTCTTAAAGCCCATAGATTCATTTCTATCGTCAATGTGAACCCTTATCCCCTCATTAGTTAAGTCTTTGGCCACTTTTTGGCAATACTCAAGATGGTTCTCATTATTAATTGGAACTATAGTTACTTGAGTTGGAGAGAGCCAGAAGGGGTAAGCACCACCTGTGTGCTCAAGGTAAATTCCAAAGAATCTTTCTAGTGAACCCAAGAGTGCCCTGTGAATAACAACAGGCCTTTCTTCCTCACCTTTTTTATTTGTAAACTTAAGTCCAAAGCGGTCAGGAAGTTGAAAATCTAGTTGGATGGTTCCTAATTGATAGTAACGTTGAAGAGCATCTGAAATCTCTACATCAATTTTAGGGCCGTAGAACGCTCCATCACCTTCTTTAATGGCAAATGGGTGGCCACTTTTTTCAAGGGCCTCTTTTAAAGCGTTTTCAGCTTTATCCCAAGTTGCGTCATCACCGACCTTTTTTTCTGGCCTTGTTGAAAGGTTTATTTTTATGTCGGTAAAGCCGAAGTGTTTATAAACGACAAAAAACATATCAAGAAGAGTCAATATCTCTTCTTGAATGTCTTCAAGAGGAATGAAGATATGTGCGTCGTCTTGGCAGAACGTTCTTACTCTTGTGAGGCCTGCAAGTGTTCCCGACTTTTCATTTCTATGGAGCCTTCCAAAGTCAGCATAGCGAAGAGGTAAGTCCCTATAGCTATAGCGGAAGTGCTTGAACATGAGCATGTGACAAGGACAATTCATGGGTTTGACAGCAAATTCACCCTTTTCAATATTTGTGAAAAACATGTCATCTTTGTAATTAGCGTAGTGCCCACTCGTGTGCCAAAGGTCACTTGATAAAACTTGAGGCGTTATAACCTCTTTGTAGTTATATCTTTTGTAAATACGCCTCATGAATTCGACTAGCTCATTGTAAATAAAGGCACCTTTAGGAAGAAAGAAAGGCGATCCTGGTGCAACAGGTTCGAAGTGGAAAAGCTCCAGTTCTTTTCCCAGTTTTCTGTGGTCCCGCTTCTTGGCTTCCTCGAGGAAGTTTAAGTGTTTTTTGAGAGCTTTTTTGTCATTAAAGCAGGCGGCATAGATTCTTTGGAGCATTTGGCGGTCTGAACTTCCTTTCCAGTAAGCTCCAGCTGTATGAAGAAGTTTGAAATATTTGGGTAAATCACCAGTCGTTTCAACGTGTGGTCCTCGACAAAGGTCTATGAATTCACCTTGGCTATAGCATGAAATTTCTTCTTCTGGGTCAAACCCACTTATAAGCTCGACTTTCAGATGTTGCTTCTCTTTTTCAAAATAATCGAGAGCTTCATCTTTAGACAAGACTTTCCTCTCTATGGGAAGTTTTTCCTCAATAATTTCAAGCATTTTTGCTTCTATCTTAGGAAGGTCTTCGTCTTTAATCCTATAATCAGTTTCCACATCGTAATAAAACCCATTGTCAATAACGGGGCCGACTCCAAATTGAACATGGTGCTCAGGGAAGAGTCGAGAAATCGCTTGGGCCATTAGGTGCGCTGTTGAATGCCTCAGTGTGTCTAGATCGTATTTGGCCATAAGACAATTTCCTTTTTAAGATATTCAAATGTGTTTGTTTGAAGTTCCCATTAAGTAGAGGATCACACCTCATTTGGGAGCCCAATTGCTTCTACTTTTGGCCGCACAGACTACCAACGGTAAATTTATAAATCAATGAGTTAGCGAATATTTTTTTCAGTATTGGCCAGAAAGTTTGGCTTTATAAAGGCTACGTGCTATACATACGCTCAGGATTTAAGGGAAATCCGATAAATGTTCTGAATGCGGAGTGCTTTTAAGTTTAATCCGGCGAAAATGGAGCTTTAGAAATGGGGAATGAAACGAATCAGTATGGTATAGAACCATCAACTTCCCTCCCTTTCTTAATAGGAGAAGGTTCTACCCTCGATAGTATTGCTATAAACCAAAGTTATGAGCCTTATGACTATGCAAGGGCTTTTTATCAACTAGGCAAAATTCATTACGACAAGGCTGACTTGTCTCAGTCCGAAGAAAACTTTAAAAAATCCTTAGCATATTTCAATGAAGGTGAAGAGCATTTTTCCAAACTCAAGATTTTGGGTTTCTTAATCAGAATATGCTCGGAAAGACTTGAAAACTTTGAAGCTGAGAAGTGGATCACCAAAGCTGAAGAGGTCGTTTTAGACCTAAAAGTTAGGTTGGACTCCTTAAATGCTGAGTATTACTTTAATTTTGGCCTTGTTAAAAATTATGGTGGAGCTTTTGATGAAGCTAGAGAAGCCTTTTTAATTTCCTATCAAAAGTCAAAGCAGGAAAATGAGCCAGAGCTACTTGCGAAATGTCTTTTGGCGCTAGCAACGAACTATTATCAAACAAAAGACTATGAAACTGCGATCAATTACCTGCAACAACTAAAACAATTGTTAAAAATAATAAACAAGTTTTATTTAGCAGGGGCAATGGAGTTTTACCTTGGCAAAATTTATTTTGAAATGGATAGGTTTGAGGAAGCCTTAGCTGCCTTCGATAATGCTACAGCAAACCTTTTAGATAAAAAGTGCTGGAATCTTCATGGCTACGTTCTTCTAGGAAAAGGTATGGCATACAAGATGATGGGGCAGTTTGATAAGTCCCTCTTATTTTGTAATCTGGCCCAGAGCTTTTCAGACCCCCGTGTTTTCAAAAGATTAGAAGGTCTTGTTAAAAATGAAGTTCAGGATATTAATGACAGTAACGTAGACATCTTTCTTGATAGAACGAATAGGAAGGTTCATGAACAGTCTCTTGGAGTCATAGATTTTAAACACCGTTTCGTTCTTCTTGAGATTTTGTTCTTACTTGCAAAAAACTCCGGCATTTACTACGACAAAGAAGGCTTGGCTAAAGCGATATGGAAAGATGAGTATAACCCTCTTATTCACGATAAGTTGATTTATACAAGTGTTAGCCGCTTGAGAAAGCTGATAGAGCCGAAGTGTTCCGATGATAAGAAGGACTCAAAAAGAAAATACATTTTGAGAGGGAAAGATGGCTACACCTTTAATCCTCTTGCTAAAATTCGTTTTTATATGGAGCAAAAGACATCAAATTACAAATCTATAGGTAACGTAGACCTTAGTTCACCAATATAAAGGCTTAAACTTCTTAAAAGTTATGGATGACCTTTTTAATTTTAAGGGGATGGTGATGAGAAATTCCATATTCAACTTAGTCCTTTTTTTTATTTTTTTCAGTTTTACCCCTCTTAACTCTCAAGAATCACCTGAAGCAAATGTGTATCGTAAAAAGCTGCTTGTAAAAGAAGAAGCCGTTTTTAAGATTAAGGGGCGTATTTTTTTTCTGTCTGACTTGGCTCCGATCATCAAAGAGATACGCTTTTTTAGGTGCCTCTCATCTAACTCCTTAGCATTACAGGGAGTGGGCTTAAACAAGGGCGTCTTGCTGACAATGCCTAAAATTAAGAGTGTTCAAAGCTTAAATCAAAAAGAGGAAGACTTTTTAGGAAAGCTTATAAGGGTTATTAAAACTTCAATCTATATAAAAGAAAGACAGAAAGAGCTTAGCAAGCCTCTTTTCAAGCGAAGCCTTGATAGACGATGCCAAAAAAGAGTTTATGGTAGTTTAGGAAAGAGTGAAAAGAAAAAGGATTTAATGTTAACAGAGTCTTTTCTGAGAGACCGCTTTGATCCACAAAGCCAGGCTTCTGATGTGAGTCAATATGAAATTTTTAAGAAGAAAAATAAGTTTTTGAATGAAAAGGCGTTAAAAGAGGCTTTTAAAAGAAATAAGAACCTTCAAATTGTCGAGGCCATAAAACTATTTGTAGCTTCTTTGGACAAGAGGATTTCACATGAAACCTACTTTTGAAGGAGAGCAAGATCTAGGTTTAAGTTGTTCTTTTTACAGTAAAAGCCGCTTGTTCCCTTCATCGTTTTGGCCAGTTCACTCTAAAGAAATTGAAGTCATTGCTGAATTAGACAATTTGTTTTTTCCTTTCCCCTGGTCAAAAAAAGCTTGGCTCGACTTGGTTGAAAATGCAGATTCTCATATTTTAATAACTTTAAAGGATAGAAACTCGGACTGCATTGCTTTTAGTCTATGGAAAATTAGCGAGTTAGAGGGACTTGTTCACCTACTTAAAGTTTTGATTATACCTGATTGGAGGGGAAAGGCGCTCGGAAAGTTTTTTCTTCAATCCTCACTAGCTTTTTTTGTAAAAAATGGTTTTTTTCGTTTCTACTTAGAAGTAGAGGACAATAATGTTTCAGCGATTAGAACTTATGAAAGTCTGGGATTTGGAAAACTCCACAAGGCCTTGAATTATTACGGTGCTGGGCGTAGCGCCGTAAAAATGGGCAAATTCCTTGAATAATCTACCCTTAGATGTGATTTAAGGCCTTATTTTTTCTTTAAAATTGATTTTTTATTAAATGCTTGGTAAAGGGTTAGGTGGTTCTATAGAAATTTAGACTTTTTCTTAGGGCGGATCTTTTTTTTAAAAACCGCCCTTTTTTTTTATTAAGTCTGTAAATAAGAAGTATTTGGAAAATAATGGTATTAAGAGAAGAAAGGCAGGGATTAGAAAAGAGATTTTTTGATTTGTCGGTAAAGGTTGTGGCTGAGGAAGGCTTACAGCTTTATGATATGGATTACTTTCCCGGTAACGGAGAGTGGCGCATCTTTATATACAATGAAGGAACTGATACTGCCGTTATTGAAGACTGTGTAAGGGTAGACAAGGCTTTGACTCCTTATGTTGAGGAGTCTGATTGGATGCCAGAGAATCTTACCTTGCAAGTTTCCTCTCCTGGTATTGATAGGTCTTTGAGGACTAGGGTTCACTTTGAAAGAGTTCTTGGTAAAAGTATTAAGATTGTTCTTATCAAGAGGCTTGCTTTTGAGTTTTTTCCGGATTTACCTAAGTCGTTGAAAGGAGAGAAGAAAGTTGTTGCGAAACTCGTTTCACTGAATGATGATGGACTGACTTTAAATTATCGTGATGAGTTTACCTTTTCCCTAGGTTTTTCTGATATTAAAAAAGCCAATCAGGAGCCCGAGTTTTAGGTTTAGGTGAGAGAAAGTTTAAAGAGAGAAAGAAGATAAAGATAAAAAATTTCAATTGAGAGGAATAATTTATGAGCTTTTCAGAAATAGGAAAGGTTATCGAAACGCTAGGGAAGGACAGAGGGATAGACAAGCAAATTGTTATCAAGGCCATTGAGCAAGCTTTCCTTGTAACGGCTCGAAAGAAATATGGAATACAGGGAGAGTATGAAACTCGGTATAATGAAGAAGATGGAGATATTGAAATATATCAATATAAAAATGTTGTTGAAAAAGTCAGAGACGATATTATTGAGATAGAGGTCAGTAAGGCCAAAGAACTTGATGAGGATGTTGAGATCGGCGACCAGCTGGGCGTTAGAATTGAAAATCCTAACTTTACTCGTGTTGATGTTCAGACTGCAAGGCAAATAATTTTTCAGAAAGTAAGAGATGCTGAGAGAGAGATTCTTTTCTCTGAGTTTAAGCACAGAGAAGGTGAGCTCATAACAGGCATTGCAAGGCGTTATGAACGTGGCAATATAATTGTGGACTTGGGTAAAGCTGATGCAATTCTCTCAAAGAGGGAAATCATTCCTGGAGAGAACTTCAAACCAGGGGATAGAATTCAGGCGTTCCTTACAGAGGTTGTTATGACGAATAGAGGGCCAGAAATAAGGCTTTCTAGAACCTCACCTATGTTCCTTGTGAAGCTTTTTGAAATAGAAGTTCCTGAAATTCAGGATGGGACAATCGAAATAAAATCTGCTGCGAGAGAACCAGGTCAAAGGGCAAAGATTGCTGTCATTTCAACTGATAAAGAAATTGATCCAGTTGGAGCATGTGTTGGGATGAAGGGTAGTCGGGTTCAAAACGTCGTCAACGAACTCCAAGGCGAGAAAATTGATATTGTGAAATGGTCTGAAGAAATCGAGGGGTTTTCAAGAGCGGCTCTTGCTCCTGCTGATATTTCAAATATTATGCTAGATAACGAGAACAATTCAATGGATGTTATCGTTGAAGAAGACCAGCTTTCTCTGGCCATCGGGCGCAGAGGACAAAATGTTCGTTTAGCGGCGATGTTAACAGGTTTAAGAATTAATATTTTATCTAAATCTAAACTCCAGGAAAAATTTAAGAAAGCAACTGAAAACCTTCTTCAAGTTGAGGGTGTTACAGAAGCTTGGTCTCAGGTTCTTGTTCAAGAAGGGATTATGTCAGTTGGAGACCTTAGTGGCATGAAGAACCAGGATTTAGTTGAACTTCTTGGAGTTGAAGAAAGTGAAGCTGAAGCAATTCTAAAGAGCACGCTTAAAGCGATTGAAGAAGGAAGCATTGAATTAGCTGTTGAAGAAGATGAAGACCTCGTCTCAGCTTCTGCAGTGCCTGCTTATAAAGGGCTTCTCGAATCAGGAGCTGAGGAAGAAAAAGCTGGAAAAGATAAATTTTCTGATGCTGAAAAAAGGCTTAGAGAAGAATTGGCTGCATTTAAGATTAAGTAGCTATTGTGAAGAGTTTCTACCGTTATAAAGAAACGGTTAATGGTTTTCGTTAGGGAGTGAATTGATGCCTAAAAAGATTTTTGAATTGGCCAAAGAAATGGGAATTGGACCTCTTGACCTGGTTGAGGAGTTAAAGGTTAAAGGTTTTTCCGTTAGAAATCATATGACAAGTTTGTCAGATGAAGACTTGGCTAAAGTAGATGAACTTTATAAAGCGAAAAGTACAACGGCATCAAAGAAAAAGAAAAAAGTAGTTAAGAAAAAGGTTGCTAAAAAGAAGGTTGCGGCTAAAAAGACTGCGACCAAAAAAACAACCAAAGTTGAAGATAAGAAAGCCGCCGTGAAAGTTGCCTCAGAAGAAAAAGTTGGTGATGAGGATGGTGGAAAAAAAGCTGTTGCCAGAAAAAGAACTCTTATTAGGAAAAAGACGGCTGCTTCAGCTAAATCAAAACCTATAGAAGGTACTGCTAGCTCAGAGGATGCTCCTGAACAGTATTCTGACTCGTTTGTTAGCGTTAAAGTGGACGAAAAAAATACAGAGGAAGCTGTTAAAGCGGCAGAGCAAAGTACTATTTCTAGTGATGGAACAATGGCTGAAGGCCTTAACTCAGAGGAAGCCTCTATTGTTGAAGATGGTTCGCCTTCAAAACAAAATGAAGACAGAAAACCAGAAACTGATGCTAGACCAAGTTTAGGTTTAAGAGTTGTATCAAGACCAGAGAAAGCTTTAGAATCTATAAAAAAGCAAGTTTCTGAAAAAGTAAGAGAAGAAAAAACTGAGAAGAGAGAAGAGCCTGAAGATGGTAAGGAGTATTATAAAGAGAAGGTGCATAGGTTTACGCCTATCTACACTCCACCTGCAAAAAAGGCTGAAAGTGGTGAAGAGACCTCATCTCGATCAGATTCGGCAAAGGCTGGAAAAGAACTTAAAAGCCCTGCTGATCCAGAAGTTGAACTTTCTTCTGGCAAGAGGTCAGAAGCCGCCGGCGAGTCCAAGAAAAGGCTTGGTGGTCTTGCTTCAATGATGTCGACCAAAAAAACGACAATTAATAGGGCCCAGACATTAACTCAATCTCGAGCGGATTCAGAGTTAAAGTCCTATGGAGCTTTGGGGTCTTTAGGAAGACCACTTTATACACAAGTTAAGCGTAAGAAAATTTTTCATGGACTGAGTGGGAAAACCCAAATTACAACTGTCAAAGAGTCTAAAAGAGTGATCCATTTATATAAAGGTGTTTACCTAGAAGAGCTGGCTAAAAAATTAAACATCAAATTTGATGACCTTGTTAATAAGGCCCTTGAGTTAAACTTGCTTATTAAGCCAGGTGATTATGTTGGTGTTAAGTTAGCTGAAGAAATTGCTGGCTTATATAATTTTAGAGTTGAAAACAAAGCCTTTAATGAGGATAAAGTCCTAGGCCGCGAGTTGCTTGATGAAGATCAGAAAAGTAAGCTGCCTCTTAGAAATCCAATTATTACAATTATGGGTCACGTTGACCACGGGAAAACAACTCTTTTGGATCATATAAGAGATGCTAAAGTCGCTGATGGTGAGGCTGGTGGAATTACACAGCATATTGGTGCATATTCCGTTAATGTTCAGGATAAAGTTTTAACCTTCTTGGATACACCAGGTCATGCTGCGTTTGCTTCAATGAGACAAAGGGGCGCAAATGTTACAGATATTGTTGTCCTCGTCGTTGCCGCTGATGATAGCATTATGCCTCAGACAAAAGAGTCTATACGCTTTTGTCAGAATGCAGGTGTTCCAATAATTGTTGCTATAAATAAAATGGATAAAGAAGCTGCGAACCCTGATCGAGTCAAAAACGACTTGGCAGAGTTTGGCATAACTCCTGAAGATTGGGGTGGAGACACAATGTTTGTCCCTATTTCCGCTTTAAAGGGAGATGGTGTTGATTCACTACTAGAGTCAATTTCTCTACTCGCAGAAATGCAGGAGCTTCGTGCAGAACCTAAAGGTAAGGCTGAAGGAATCGTTATTGAATCAAAAATTGAGCCTGGGCGTGGCCCGGTCGCTACAGTTCTCGTTCAGAAAGGAACACTCAAAAAAGGTGATAGTATAGTTGTTGGTGAAAGCTTTGGTCGGGCCCGTAGCATGATTAATCATCTTGGAGAGGTTTTGCCCAAAGCAGGTCCTTCTACACCGGTTCAAATCTTTGGCCTTGATAACCCTCCAACTCCAGGAGACATGCTTAACGTTGTTAAAAATGAAAGAGAAGCTAAAAAGGTTGTTCAAAACAGAGTCAATGAGCGGAAAGAAACTTCCTCTGCAGACAGTGGGCCAACAGTATCTCTTGAAGACTTCTTTTCAATGGGTCCTGCAGAAGGGGCTGAAAAGAAAGAGCTTAATTTGATTATTAGATCAGATGTCCAAGGGTCCTATGAAGCAATTAAGGAGGCCTTACTTTCCTTATCTAACAAAGAAGTTGCAGTTAAAGTTGTAGGCGGTGGTGTCGGCCCAATCAATGACTCAGACGTTAATTTAGCTGAGTCTGCTGGAGCTGTTATTCTAGGTTTTAATATGAGACCTCTAACGACTGCGAGAAAATTGTCTGAAGACCTAAAGGTTGATGTCAAAACATATTCTATAATTTATGAGCTTATTAATGATATAAAGCTTGCGCTTGAAGGTCTTCTTGACCCCGAGTTTGAGGAAAAATATATCGGAAGAGCAGAAGTTAAAGATACTTTCGTTATTCCTAAGATTGGGACGATTGCTGGCTCTATGGTCATTGATGGAAAGATTATGGAAGGATGTCATATTCGCCTTCTTAGAAATGGAAAAATTCTGTTTGATGGAAAAATGTCATCTTTAAAAAGATTTAAAGACGATGTTAAGGAAGTCAAAAATGGATTTGAGTGTGGAATTGGTCTTGAGAACTATAATGACATAAAAGTTGCGGACTTATTCGAAGCATATATGATGGTTGAAAGAAAGAGAAAGCTTGAGGATGTTGAAAAGGAAGAAGGTCATGCTTCTTCTTCTAAAGCCGAAGGTCTCTCATCTCCTTTGTCTCTTTAAGGAAAGCTTTTGTAGAGGTTTAAAATGGCAAAGCAAAAAGCATTTAAAAAGGAAAAATATCAAGAAGGGCTTATTAAAGAAATAAGCCTTATTTTTAGAAGTGAAATTAAAGACTCTAGGCTAACTTTTGTTTCAATAACCAAGGTTGAGTTAAATAGTGACTACTCTGTTGCGAAAGTTTATTGGGATACTTTTGACTCCTCAAAAAGAGGTGACGCAAAAAAAGCGCTTGATAATGCTGTAGGAAAAGTTAGAGGTCTTCTTGCTTCAAGGCTTAAGGCAAGGCATACTCCAGCCATTGAGTTCTATTATGACTCTCAGTTTGAATCCGAAAAGAAAATAGATGACCTTCTAAGTTCTAACAATGATAAGGGTGGCCACTAAGAGTCCTAAGTCTACCAAGTAAAAATGAACTTTGGACCTCTTATTTTTTTTATTTTTTGAAGAGATTATGACCATGCTCCGTTCTGTTCCCGAAGGGCCTTTTGTTTTAAATGTTTACAAACCAAGTGGAGTGACTTCAGCGCATGTTGTAAATCGCTTTAAGCATATGCTGCCAAAAAAAACCAAAATTGGTCATTTTGGGACTCTTGATCCCTTTGCCTCTGGGGTTCTCCTTTTAGGCATTGGAGGTGCTTCAAAAATAAATGATTTTGTTCACAAGTACCTTCCAAAAACATACCTGGCCTTGGGACGGTTTGGTTCTCAAACGGACACTGGTGATTACACAGGGTGCGTGATTCGTGAGAAGAGATCTTCTTTCTCAATTGAATCCTTGAAAGAGTTAAAAGATATTAACGATAATTTAAAGACTAAGTTTTTGGGAAATTACTATCAAACACCGCCCTCATTTTCAGCTGTGAAGTATAAAGGAAAGGCCCTCTATAAGTGGGCACGTGAGGGGGCAATCATTAAAAAAGACCCTGTTCTTAGGGAAATTTATAAGTTAGAGGTCCTTCCGGCAAAGGCCCCTTATTTTCTTTTTAGGGTTCAAGTAAGCTCTGGTACTTACATACGTACTTTGTTTGAAGATATTGCAGATTGTTTAGGTGAGGTTGGAACTCTTGCGGCGTTAACTAGGGAGTCAATAGGGAAGATTTCCATCAAAGATGCCTTAAATGAGAAAGGCTGGTTACCTAAAGGAGAGAGGTTTAGAACAACTTTGGATTGGTCACCTCATTGCCTTTTGAGAATGGATGAAATTCTTCCTTTTAAGAAGGCAATTTTAAGTCCACCGAATGACTTGGGTTATATAAATGGAAAACAAATTTGTAGAAACCGAGTTGCTAGTTGGGCAAAAGAGTCTTTTGACCAAGGAAAGATTGTTGAGCCAATATGGATTACTAATCAAGAGGGCAAACTCTTAGGTTTATCGAGAGAAGAAAAAGGTTTTTTTTCGCCCTATTTTAATTTGCCCACAAAGTCTCATTTTTAATTCGGAGCAACTTTAAAAATCCCTTTACTAGAGTTAAAACAAAATTAATTGATAGATAATATCTATTGGTTTCCGTATGGAAAATCGTTGTTTTGTCTGTTATAATTGGTGTTAATCAATTAGGACAAGAAAGTTATTACAATACAGTTTGGGTTTGTGAGGAGTTTTGCGTGAATGTCGTACTTATTTCTATGGTGATAGCCATAATTTTGGCCCTAGGTTTGTTGGTTTCTCTTGGAGGCTTGAGTCTTCTTTCAGGGGCCATGGAATTCTTCTTTGGAGGTCCTAAAGTAGAGCTTCTTAAAACGGGGCTTGGAGAAAGTGGCTTCGCCTTTGGGTTCCGGTGGAATGATGAGAAGGAACCTGCCAAGTTTGATCAAATTAAGCTTAGGCTATTTAATCCTTTTGGTGAGCCGACGCAGGTTGAAGTGACTAAACAATTCACCCCACAGGGCAAGAGCTTCGCTATGGATATGGATTTTGGTAAGGGGTTTAGCAGTTTTATGAAGGCAAAGGGCCTCAATTCTGCTTTAGTTCAGATCGAAATTTCCTCAACAAAAAATGGAATTTTTCACCAATTTGATATGAAGGGGCATGGGTTCCTTCGGAAGTTAAGTGAGGCATCTCAAACAGCGGAAGAGTTCCAAACTAAGCATAAGGATGAGAAGAAGCAGCCAATCTATTTTCAGACAAAGAGAAGCTTCATAGCTGATCCCATTCCAGAATCAAATAAAAAATTAAAAATCGCCACAAACCCTGAGTTTGCTGGTGAATTTGCTGCAGCAGGGGGACAGGCAGCAGCCTCCGTGGAAAACTTTGCCGTTTCTAAGGTCTGGATTGATCCAGGTTGTATCGTTTGTGATGCTTGTGAAGGCATCTATCCGGAGGTCTTTGAGGTTACAGAAGAGACTTGTCTTATACGCCCTGACGCTCCTATGAATGATGGATTAAGAATCGTAGAAGCTGCAGAAGCTTGCCCTGTAGAAGTTATAAAATATACCAAAGCCTAACAATCAATAAATAATGAGTTTTTTTGAGAGGAGTTCCTTATGGGGAGCTCCTTTTTTTTGTAGTAGGTTACTTGCTTTCGAGAAGGTTAGATAAGAGAAGTTCTTTCAATCCTTGTTGATTTTCCTCCCAAATCTTTCTAAGTGATACATCCTCTGATAATAATGGGCATTCAAATGTAAGAACTGGGGCCTTGTATTTTTCTGGTCCATACTCACCAAGAGACCCGGGAGTTGGGTGGCCTTCAATTTCAGCTACCACTGGGTAGGAATTATAAGACTCTAAAAATTGAGCAACTTTTTCACAATCTCCGTTAAAGTTTAACATCGGTTTCCAAGAGTGGAAGCTAATAATTATTCTTGGAGGATACTTTTGGAAGAGCTTTTCAAGAAATTGATTCTCAGGCTCACTGAGAGCTTTTTCTCCAGGAAAGTATTTTTTTTCCCTAGCTTCGGAGGACCAGTTTTTAGTGGGGTAATTTCTGTTAAGGTCGACCCCGTGTGAGTTGACCCTTGTGCTTGCTCTATAGCCGTCGACATTCAATATCGGTAAAATAATAAATGGTAAATTTACATCCTCATCTTCTTTAAGCCAGTCAAAAAGCTGCTGAAGG
>MDTD01017303.1_pt1 | contig 18130 bp, 14 predicted proteins | sample 811221 | NCBI WGS metagenome assembly MDTD01 (sample SAMN05326646, study PRJNA326480) | marine metagenome | isolation source: seawater | place: Pacific Ocean: South West | collected 2011 | reverse complement strand
TTCAGCTCGATCTATCATTTGACCACGGAAGTCGTTGCGACAATCGGCCGGCTGGTTTTCGACAAAAGTAGCCATCTCAGTAATCGGTTGACGGCGTACGGCGCTTGGCGTCTCCACTTCCTGACCCATAAGCGCCGGCACAAATTCGGCACATTGGACGGGCTCTCCGGGACGGCGACGACGGTCTATGCCTAATACTTCAAGGCCACGCGCAGCAGCTTCAGCAGCCGCGCAACAACCTGCGGGGCCCAACCCGACTATCAAAACATCACAAGACAAAGTTGCGATCATGCGGCGCACTGCCCTCCCGCAACCTCATCAGCTCCACCCAATTTTATCGAACAGCAGGCATGCTCTTGGCTGTAGGGCCGACCGATCGATTGAGCCAATGCAACCATGCCGTCAGCAGGAAACGCAATACCGTCCAGACCAGCCATTACGGCGTAAGAATCGATCACGCGGCGAGTCATTCCTGGCGGCCTTGCGCATCCCAAGAGAACCTGTTTGTCCGTAAGGCGTTGGCGCGCCTCGAGAAAAATTTTCCCCACGTCGCTGGTTGAAGGTGTCACGAAGGTGCCAACTTTTGCATAAAAGGGCATGACGACGACCAGAACAAGGGCGTGAATATTGTGGCGCGCACAAATATCCAAAGCATTTGCCTCACCAACAGTGCGGCCGTAATGCAAACCGATGACGATATGCGGTACCACCTCCATGGACGTTGAACAAAGCGCCGCCAATGTGGCCTCGAAATCATCTACTGGCCTGTCCAGGTGGTACACGTCGCGAATGGTCTCCTGAGCACCGATCACATCCATCATGGCCGTGTCTACACCCGCCGATTCCATCCTCTTGGCCCGCGACTCGTCCAGGAGCGCCGAGTGGACGGCAATCCGAAGGTGTGGAAACTCATTCTTCAATTTTTCAATGACAGGATAAAAGCGCTCATAGGCTATCTCGTTTCGCCGGTTCGAGCCGCCCGACAATAGAAATCCTTGTAGGTTCTGCAGTAGTACCAGATCGCGAACCTTTTGTTCCAACATCTCTGGCGATGTTGCCGGAATCATAGGATCAAGGATGTTCGCTTCGCAATGATCACACATAAGCGCGCATGCGCCAGCCGTGATTGAGAAGGCCGGAAAGCTATTCTTGGAACATCCGCTCAATTCTTCGCTGGAAAACTCCTTGAACGTAGGGGTCGAAAAGCGAATGGGCCGCGATGTCGAGAAATCAGACGCCTCCTGCAAGCGCGCTACAATCCTTTGATCGAAGGGCGCATCCTCAAGAGCCTCTATATTCATGGCGACGGCGTTCCAATCAGCTGTCATTCAATTTTCCTCAACTTTCATTCTAGGCGGCCTGCCGCAAGGCGAGGCGTTCGATCGAGGGCCGAACAGCCGTATCTTTGGGAATATCGGCAATGGTCGCGAACCAGGCGGGGAGAACATCCTCTTCATCCACAAGGTCTGATTCGAATTCACCAAGTATTGCAGCAACCGCACCAGTCAAAGGCTCGTGGACATCATGGCCGGCCAAGACTGCCCAGAGACCAGCCCAGCATCGGGTCACGGTCCAAGGGTTGTAGCCGCCCCCGCCGAGAATGACCGTTCTCATCGTGGCGTCGCGCACACTTTCAACGGCTGACCACAGCGCAACATTCGACAAGTTCATGGTCGATAAGGGGTCCCCAGCCAAGCCATCGGCTCCGCAGGTGACGACAACAGCGTCTGGCGAAAAACCGGCGTGTACCGGCATAACTGCCGCTTCCATGAGAAACCTGAGTTCCGCGTCAGAGAACCCGCTCGGAACAGGGAAATTCCATATATTCCGCTGGGGGTCGCTAGCCGTACCAGAGTGTGGCCAGCGATCCTGCTCATGAATGGAGATTGTGGCAACACGCGGGTCATCGGCAAAAGCATATTCGACACCGTCACCGTGATGAGCATCAAGGTCCAAATAGAGCACCCGCGCCATGCCCACATCCAGAAGCCGATAAATCGACAGGACCGGATCATTGAAATAACAGAACCCACTGGCCTTTGCGGGCTGGCCATGGTGCGTGCCGCCAGCCGGGTTGTAGGCGCAGCCGCCATCCAAAACGCGTTCCGCCGCATGGATCGATCCGCCGCAGCTTGTTGCTGCCCGTTCATAAAGCCCCGTGAATACCGGGTTTTCCTGCGTGCCCAATCCATAATTCTCCCGCAGCTTCGCGTTGGCCCGACCAACCTGATCAGCCTCAATCACCGCATCAACGTAAGCTGGCGCATGGAACCGGATAAGCTCCTCCCAGCTGGCTTGAGGACTTTCCGCAAAGGCTTCATCATCCAGCCACCCCATGTCCCGGCAGACATCCATGACCGGACCTACCCGCTGAATAGTCAGTGGGTGGTTATTCCCATAAGCAGCTTGCCGATAGATTTCGCCTCCGATGAAGACGGCTTTATTGCTTTTCTTCATCGTTATGCCTCGCGCTGGGCCAGCTGCACCGCCGACATCAAGCCTTCGCGCGTCAATAAGGAAACGGCCGGTGTTGCGCATGCGACCGCCACCTTTTGTCGCCAAGGGTCACGCCGCAAGCGATGAAACAGAATGTCAGCATCAGTTACACCAGCTCGATACAGGCTCTCCAAACTTGGATACATCGTCGCTTCCAAAAACAGATTGAGCAGCCAATGCAGGGTCCTGGCGAAGATCCAACGCCTGTGCCTGTTCATTTTTGAGATACGCGCCGCAAGAAATTGACGCGCTGCCGCAATGTGGCGAGCCTCTTCGCGATGATGTAGGGCCAAAACCTGCTCCGCCACCGGGCAGATCGCATCATCCGATGAATCGGCAAGCTTCAAAGCCTTCTTGGCGAAAGTATCTGTCACCGTTTCACCAATGAACACCATTGCCCAGAACTCCGCGGTTTCAATGTGCAGCCGCTTCGCAATAGCAGTGAGCAGACGCGTCCCCTCGAGGCGAGGCCTATCATCGTGACCGGCGCGGTCGATCATCTCCAGGAACATAAGGCTATGCCCAGTCTCCTCGCGAATCTCTTGCAACATGACCCGAGCCTCCTCTGTATCCACGTCTAAAAGACCCGACGCCGTGACCCGGTTAATCAGCAAACCCTCAAGCCACAAGCCAGCAGCGCATAAACGCGCATACTCCGCGCGGCTTAGGGCGATGAATTGATCGGCCCTTATCGGCACCTGTGACCCGTGGCCCAGGAGTAACCCTCTTGGGAGCCAAGGCCGTTCAGCGTCCGCCGACCGCCAGTCTATGGCCGTAATCGGATCCTTGTAGCAGCGTCCGTGTTTGGCAATGCGATCCAAAGCAGCGTTCACCCCGTTACCTCCAACGGCACAGCCGTCACATCCGCTGACAAAACCCTTGGCATCACATCTCGCATCATCAATTCCAGAGAGTTGATCGCTTCAGATACGTCCAGATCACCACCCCCCAGGACCATAGATATTCGGTCGACACCTGATTGGTTCAGCGTCCTTAGCCGTTTGGTCACATGATCAGGATCACCGACACAGGCTAAACCGAGGGTTTCCAAAACGCCAAGGCTCAGCACACCTTCCAAAAGCGGTGTTAGCCAGCCCAATTTACGATAATGTTCATAACCCGCGACCTGCTGCACCATCATTGTTCGTGTAACATCCAGGATGCGCCTATAAGCCCACAGGATCCCGGGGCCTGCACGGTAGCGCGACTCTTCGTGATCCAGGCCACAATAGGTGGCCATTGTGAAAGATGTGGAGCCATCGGGATAAGCGGCTCGATAGCGCTTTAAGTCCGCGTTGATCATTGGCCAGGGCTTAAATGGACCGGTCAAAACGCTCAATCTCAATTGGGCTGCCAGGTCAAAACTCTCCGGACTGACCGCGGCCATCCAACCCTCGCGAAGACGCGGCGACGGCGCTGGGTTGAGCTCGAAATGCTGCCCACCACGATCCAGCATACCGGTGTTTATATATCGGCGCAGTTCAGCTAAGCGGACGATAAATTGCTCTCGGGTGTTAGACGGATCAACACCGAAACCATCAAGTTCCGTCTTGGTCACCCCACGACCGACACCCCACATGACCCGGCCACCGGACAAGATATCCAAAGTTGCCAGCCGCTCAGCGACACGCACTGGATCATGTATTGGCAAGGGCAAAATGGCAAACCCTAGACGAACCGAAGTGGTCTCACGAGCTAGAGCCGCCAATAGCATGTCAGGCGCAGCGCTGGCGCTATAATCCCCAAGGAAATGGTGTTCTGGGAGCCAGATGGCGCCAATACCGAGCTTGTCTGCGGCCTTGGCTATGGTTATCAGATCATCGTAAACGTTCGAAATTCGCGTAGGCACCCCATCCGGCCCCGGTGGGCGCGCCAGCTCAAGGAACAAATCAACTTCCATGGCGCTCCAGAGGCCTCCCGGCTCCGTGTATGTTATAATTGTGCGTCAACTGATACTTTACACATTTTGAATATGTCATGTACCATTGTCCAATAAATTCGTCAGATTGGATGAGATTAGTCAAAATGCCAAAGGGGGAGACGTCTTTATGATTTCGCGCATTCTCACTGTTCTTTTTGCCATGGTCGTGCTTATTGGACCTGGGCCAGCAGCAGCAAGCAGCAAAACCAAACTGCTACCAGCGATTGAGCCAAACGAGGAAGGTGTCTACGTCCAACCTTGGTTTTATGAGTCTTTCCTCAATATTCGCGAAGATATCAGCGACAGCGCCAAGGAGGGCAAGCAACTGGTGATCCTCTGGGAGCAGCGCGGCTGCCCCTACTGCCGGGAAATGCACCACGTCAACCTTCGCCGCCCGGAAATAGTCGATTACATCCGCAAAAACTTTAACGTAATCCAGCTAAACCTCTGGGGCGATCGCGAGGTCACAGATGTGGACGGGGAGATAACGACTGAGAAAAAATTGGCTCGTAAATATCGGGTTCAGTTCACGCCTACGATCCAATTTTTTCCACCCGCCCTGGACGATGACCCAAAGGCTCCCGGCCACGATACAGAGGTCTGGCGGTTACTGGGTTATTGGAAGCCATTTCATTTCATGAATTCCTTCGTCTACGTCAAGGACAAAGGGTACGAAACGGAACCTAATTTTCAGCGTTGGCTTCAAGGCCTGGCTCGGAAGATGGAAGTTGAGGGCAAAGAAGTGAAGCTCTGGTAAGCGCAATTCGCACTATTCTCGGCTTAAGACCGCGTTGAGGGCCCCGCCGAAGGTACCTTCCTCCAGGTACCTCATACCGAAGTAACCGCCAAACAAAATCGATAACAGCGCCAAGACAGAGCCAATCGCCAACGTCGACATACCAGTGATGCCCTGGCCAACCGTGCAACCGAGCGCCATCACGCCACCAATCCCCATAATGGAACCTCCGATCATATGACGCACCATGTCACCAGCATCGGTAAAGGCCTCAACTCGGAACTCGCCTGACAATTTAGCAGCGACGAATGAGCCGAAAATAACTCCAATAACAACAGCAATCCCGAAGTTGATAGTCGAACCAGTGAAGGTCATCAGGTACTGGATGCTCTCACCTACCGGCGCGACAAAGGTAAAGGATACTAGAGGCGTCGGCTCGAAGTCATCGAACCCAATTACGCCTGTTACATACCAGGCTACTGGCACAAGAAGACCTATGATGATACCGCCAGCCATGTCGGCTTCAGAGGTCCGAAAATCACGGCTCTTGAACACGAACCACATTAGGCCACCAGCCACCATGACCAACACAATTAGACGCGCAACGTTCTCCGGAACCCCTAATAATCCTAGGAGGGCTGGAATGCCCTGATCAGCCATGCCGAACGCCAACAGATCCACGTTTATGGCATCTTCCAATTCGACCCTTGCCAAGCCCGTTAGGCCTCGGAGCGTCATGTAAGCAAAAATACCAAGGAACAAGGCGACAACCATGGATTTAAGATTTCCCGCGCCCAAGCGCACTAAGGTCTTGTTGCCACATCCACCGGTCAAGGTCATGCCAAACCCGAATAGCAACCCACCAATGACGGCTCCAGCCCAACCCAAATTAGGCGTCAGATAAATTGACGTCGCTAAGTCAACGGTGCCGGTTATATGTAAAATTTGGCTGCCCAGTAATGCTACCGCTATGGCCAGCATCCATGCTCGAAAGCGGTTCCAATCCCCCATAAATACAGCATCAGAGATCGCTCCCATCGTGCAGAAATTGGTTCGTTGCGCCGTGGCTCCAAAAATCACACCTAGAGCAAAGCCGAGGGCGGAGACTAAAATGCCGGTAGGGATTTCTTCCATGACTTATCCTCTAAGAGCACTGATTTGGCCAGGCTGCACGATGTGTCTGAGCTGGATTGCATCATATTCACGTTTTATAGACTCTCAATCAAGATAGTATGCATACTTTGGCTTTTCGTTTGGAAACCATTTTTCGACGTTTTGGATGATTTATTCATGAATAAAGCAGGACTGGCCGCTGCCGTCTTTTTATCATCTGCTTCTGTTATGGTTTTGGAGATCGCGGCTGCCCGACTTCTGGCACCATACGTGGGTATGTCCATTTACACATGGACCTGCATTATTGCCACGATCCTGGCCGGCATGTCCCTTGGCCATTGGTTTGGCGGGCATTTATCGGAGGCTGAATCGACAAGGGTCAATCGTTACTTGGCCATACTGTTCGGAGCCGCGTCGTTCAGTGTTATCCTGGTACCGTTCGTCCTTCGGATCGCCGCACCCAAGTTTCTTGTCGATGGTGCACCATTCCTGGCCAGCATCAGCGTCCTTACAGCATTATTATTTTTTCTGCCGAGCATCCTTATAGCTTGTGTAACGCCGATGATTACGAAGATAGCCATTGACGCTGAACCGAACGCTCGCGGCCGGACCCTAGGCCGCATGTACGCCTTGGGTGCGCTGGGAAGTATTCTCGGGACCATCGCCGCAGGTTTCGTATTCATATCCTGGATTGGAACTGCCGGCACAATACAAAGCGTCGCAACAGCGTTGGCGCTTATGGGGGTCGCGTTTGCAGGCGCAGCACGGCACAAGCCAACAACCGGCATCGTTTTAGCCCTTCTGATCGTTGCTGCAATGTCTGCAGTCCTGGGCCGCGCTGCGTTCGCAAGCGTGTGCCTTGAGGAGAGCCGTTATTACTGTATACGGATCGTAGACTTCGCTGATCCTGATGCAGACGAAGCCCGTGTCATGGTCCTAGACCATATGGGACACGGAATAAACGAGCGTTATGACCCGACCATTCTACATAGCTCCTACGTGGAGTTAACCCACGAGATCGTCAAACAACGGTTCGGCCAAACCCCCAATCTACATTCATTCTTCATCGGTGGCGGTGCCTTCACGCTGCCACGTCGATGGGCTCACCATTTCCCCAACGGACGGCACACAATCTCCGAGATAGACCCGGCTGTGACACAAGCCGCCATCGAGTTTATGTGGTTTCAACCTCACCCTTCAATTGAGATCATCCATCGAGATGCCCGTCAGTTCTTGCAAACCAAGCCCCGCGAACCCTTATTCGATGTGATTATTGGCGACGCATTCCACGACATTTCCGTACCGGCTCATCTGGTCACAGCAGAGTTTGCGGGTGAAGTTGCTGCAAGGCTCACCAAAACCGGTGTTTATATTTTGACCATCATAGACAACCGCCATGAGCCTGCCTTCTTGCTTGCCCAGGTGCGGACACTCTCTAAACTCTTTCCTGCGGTCGAGGTCTGGTCTGATGTTTCTCAGACTTTATCCGGAGAGCGTCTTACCTATCTTCTAGTAGCCTCGCGCGCGCCGACCTCCATTTCCAAGATGACATCCAGTCACTTCTCAAACCGCGTTTGGATCCGGCAAAATCTCAATGATATCGCCGGGCGCCTAAGTCCAAACGACGTGCCCATCTTAACCGATGACTTTGCGCCAGTTGACCGGTTGCTGCGCGACGTCTCCGTGTTTGGGAATTAGGCCTCCCTTGAATTATATATATTTTTGTACAATCTTATCTGCAGCAGCGTTCTGGAACGCAACGCAGCACGACGAATGATAGCGAGGCAAGCATGGCCACTGAGACCATTGATACGTCGGGAATGAATTGTCCAATCCCTATTATGAAGGCAAAAAAAGCCATGAAAGCCATGGATGCCGGAAGCACCTTGGAGGTCATTTCCACGGATCCGGGCTCGGTCCGAGATTTCGAAGCGTTCAGTCGCGCGACGGGCAACGAGCTGCTGGAGTCGGTTGAAGAGGCTGGCGTCTTTCGGTTTGTCATCCAAAAAAGTTAACCGCCTTTTAGCTGCCTTGCAAAAGACTAGATCATTCAGCCTCACATAGAGTAGCCCTAACCAGAGCCAGTGGTAGGTCGCTACAAGAGTTTGGCGGCTGTTGGTCCGGCAGCTTACATTTCAGATCCCTCCTTTTCAGTATCGATTTGTACCGTAAGCGAATATTGCTGATTGATCCCAAAGCCAATCGGCGTTGTTTACCCTAACTTTTGGGTGCAATGTTGGATCATGGAGCACCTCACTTATTTTGATGCTGTCGATCATAAAGCGTTACTTCGGGCGTTTCCCGTCGGCACAAAGTTTCTCGAAGATCGCACGCGGATGAGCCGAGATGAACTGCACGCGTTACAGGACGTCCAGTTCCGCTCCTGCATGAAACGTGGCTGGGAAATATCCTTTTACAGACGTCTCTGGTCTGCGCGCGGAATCGAGCCGGGAGATATTAACGGCATTGACGATATTTCTAAGCTACCGACCTATGATAAAACCGACATCATGCGCAGTGTCGAAGCGTATCCGCCGTTTGGCGATTTCCATGGCATGGAAAGCTTCGGTGACACGCCAAACAGCCGACCGCCGGTCATTCTACATACAACCAGCGGCACCACAGGAACACCGCAACCTCTTCTTTTTGGACCAAAATCCAGGGAAGTGCAGAATATTCTTATGGCCCGATCTTTCATATTACAGGGATTGGTGCCGGGAGATATGGTCCATTCCGTACTCGGTTTTGGCACGGTAAATGGTGGCCACTATGTCCGAGAAGCCATCAATCACTACACCAATGCCTTATTGCTGACAGCCGGGACGGGCAGCGAGACCCCCTCTCGAAAACAGGTCCATCTGATGAATGTCTACGGCACGACCGTGCTGGTCGGGTTCGCGGATTACCTGAGCAAACTGGCAGATGTTGCTCGAAATGAAGGCTTGGTCCCTGGCAGGGATATCCCTATCAAACTGATTTGCGCAGCAATCGGCGGAGCCCCACGGGATACTCTATCCAAAGCTTGGGGAGGCGCCGAGGTTTGCGATTTCTATGGTGTTGGCGATACCGGGTTTATCGCCGCCGAGGGACCTGAACAGGATGGATTACACATATGGGAAGACGCCCACCACTTGGAGATTATAGACCCAGATGATTTGACGTCTCTGGACGATGGCCAAGTCGGCAACATCTGCGTCACGGCGTTGTTCAAAGACGACATCTTCCCCAACATTCGGTTCAATACGAATGATTTGTCAGCGATAGAGCCCGGGGCCGGGCCGCTGGATTGGAACCTACGTCGATTGCAAGGGTTCCTCGGACGCAGCGACGATATGGTCAAGCTACGCGGCATCAACGTGTATCCGACCGCTGTTGGAGAGATTCTAAAACTTGCGGGAGACAACACGGGTGAGTTCTTCTGTCGTGTCCAGCGAATCGATGGACGTGACGAGATGACTGTATCGGTGGAGTGCATGACGGCTCCGTCAGATTGGAATGCTTTAGCGGGTCGTTTTAGGTCATTGCTAAAACAGAAGATCGGCGTCGACTTCAACATTAAACTAGTCGCGCCAGGAGATCTTGAGCCACTGACGGAAATCAATAGCCGCCAAAAACCCCTGCGGTTGGCAGATGATCGGCCAAAGGTTTCTTAAATCATCAATCTTGGGGGGGGAACGTCCTCGTCCAATGTTCCATGATCTGAGCACGGGTCGCGACCCAAATGCCATCCGTATTATTTACCCGCTCAATAAATGACTCTAAGGCCGCCGCCCGTCCAGGCCGGCCAGCAATTCTCAAATGAAGGCCTAGCGACATCATACGAGGCTCTTTCGCTCCCTCTTTATAAAGCACGTCTAAAGTATCATTCAGATAGTCGACCCAATCGTTAGGCGAATAGGCCGGTGCGTTCCACATCTTCATATCGTTAGTATCAATTGCGTAGGGCAGGATTAATATCGGCTCACCAATCTTGGTATCCCTATCCCAGAAAGGCTTATCGTCGCTATAATCGTCCATGTGGTAGCGGAAACCCTCCTCAATTAATAGGCGCCGAGTATTCGCCGTGAAAAGATACCGCGACAGCCAGCCTACGGGTCGTGTTCCAGTTGTTATCTGAATCGACTCGGCCGCTCGACGGATAAATGCGCGCTCCGTATCTTCGTCCATGTTGTGCTGTACCTGCCAGCGATATCCGTGGGCACAAATTTCATGCCCATCATCGGCAATACGCTGTGCAATATCTGGCGCTCGCTCAAGGCTTTGTGCTGCAGCGGTAAACGTCGCTTGGAGATTACGCCGTGCAAGCATGTCCATGATCCGCGGCGCGCCAGCCTTGATGCCGTAGGCATAATTACTCTCATTGGAGAAATTGCGAATTCCAGGCTTCACCATCATTCCCATCTCGTCAACAGCCTCAGCCCGCTTATCACCGTCTGCAACCGACATCTCGGCACCTTCTTCAACATTCACAACGATTGACAGAGCGAGGCGCGCGCCGTTTGGCCAAATAGTTTCGGTGTTCAATGTTTCAGTCCTTGCTTTTGGATGGCAACTCTAACCTAAGCGATCATCAAATTAACCAGCGCGGCGACGTCGCGCTCATTTTCCAAATCGTCGGTCCTGGCAATCAGGGCTTCTGTCTGGCTTTTGGAAAGGATCGGCTGGGCCGACGCACAGTTTTTTCGGAACTTGGCCAGGTGACCTTCACGGTCGAGCGGGTTCTGGGGATTCCCAAGTACGAATTCACACGTCGCCGATACAGTTGTGTTCCCCTTCAATGCGATCGTTACCGTAACCGGTGTCAGGGCGTTCGGGTCAGGATTGTCATCGATCCGCATTTCTACCCGATTGGCGAGTTCGTGAATAGTTTCTTCTGCAACGTTCTCAGGCCTAAAATGGGCCACGTCGATCGTGCCATGGGTCAAAGTGCGGGCGACTGTATAAGCTGCACAGAGCCGGGCATAATTAGGGGTCATACTTTGCAACACGGGACGTCCGACCAACTGGTGAATCAATGGCGGTACGTGACAAATGACTGAGAGTACATTATCTACCTTCAAGCCGTGATCACGCATCAGATCGAGACAACAATTGACGACACCATGGGTCGCCCGGCCAGAGGGAAATGGTTTATGCGCCACCTCAGTGATCTGCCAAGTCTTACCCAAGTTGGCTAGCAGATCGGCAAAATCATAGCCGTCTTCGATCATATTCAGATATCCAAATTCGCCTTCGATGATCTCGAGTGGACCAACAATTCCCTCTGCCGCCAGGTCACACGCCATTACCGCATTACGTGCGGCAAACCCCATCTGGACCGCCAATAACGAGGACCCCTCGGCGTGCGCTTGCATAGTGCCACCAACCTGACCATAAGCGATGGAACAGGCGCGGATCAGCTGATCGCGGTCGAAACCACGAATTTTGCCAATTCCCATAGTAGCGGCAAAGGTGCCGGCCGTTGCCGGCCGGAAAAACCGCAGTCCGGACTTCGACGCCATACCAAGCACACATGCTATATCCACACCAAGTGCCACAGCCGTCATTAATGACCGTCCATTCACACCACCCTGCCGCTCGGCCACTGCCATACAGGCGGCCAGAACTACCGTTACGCAGTGCACGACGGCTGGCTCGTGAACACAGTCAAACTCAGAATTGTGGGTTAGGAAGGCATTTAGGAAAGCCACCGATGGCGCCGGAAGGGTTTCCCCAAAGACCCAAACGCGAGCATCGTTACCGGCACCCCAAAGGGCGGCGGCTCGGCGCATCTCATCGACCTGCGGCGCGGCGCTTCCAACAATACCTACGCCCAGGCTGTCCTGAATGAACGTTCGCGTCGCCTCCACCGCATTCGGAGACAGGCTATCAAAGTCTGATCGAAGTACATGATCAGCAAAAATTTCAATGGCATCCATGGCGCCTATTTTACCTATTCAAACAAATTGAACCACTAGCCAAGCCAGCTAACAATGCGTGTACCGCCAAGGCAACACTATGCTTCCGATCAAGGGTCCGGGGGAACAAACCGTCCCCATTGGCCCTCCAAGTCTTCGGCGGCATTCAGCAGGTGGGCTTCCTGATTTGGGGCCGCCATCAAATGGAAGGCCAACGGCAACCCTTCGTCCGAAATCGCCGAGGGAAGTGAGATCGCCGGCCCTCCATAGATATTAGCGAGGCCAGTAAAGATTGCCTGATTTGTTGGCGCAGGTTGGGTGCGAGGGAAAGCAAGTTGAGGGGCTGTTGGGGTGGCCAAGAATTCAACTTCTTCAAACAGAGAGAACAAAACCGCTCTAGCACGATTGAGTTTTTTCATCGCATCGTGAAGGCGAACCGGAGACATGTTTCGACCGTAATTAAGTATGGCGAGAAGGCTCTCTGAATAAGCCTCTGGATGATCCCGCAGTGGACCGGACAGCGCCAAAGCCCCATCTCTCTCAATTTTCAAGAACGCCGCAAGTCGCAAGTCATTCAAGTCCATTTCCTTCAAATTCATCTCAATGATCTCTGCGCCGGCACCACGTGCGTCTTCGATGGCACGGTAGAAGCCGTCCGCAATAACAGGTTCGCTGAGCTGATTGATTTCTGCGGCAAAGATACCCAGCCGCGCACCATTAAGACGGCGGTCGTTATCGATAGACCAATCGGGAGGTGGCGAACCGACCAAGACATCAAGAAGCAACCGGGCATCTCGAACGCTGCGACACAGAGGACCAACATGGTCAAAGGTGGGGCTTAAGGGAACAATACCGTCCATACTGATCAACCCGCGTGTCGCCTTTAGGCCGACAATGCCGCAGTACGCAGCGGGCAGGCGAACAGAGCCCAAGGTGTCTGTACCAAGGGCCGCCCAAGCCAATCCACCCGCAACGGCGCTACCAGAGCCTCCACTGGAGCCGCCCGGAACGAAGCCTGGTTTCCACGGATTGTCGGTCGGACCGTCGTGCGGGTTATCGGTAACGCCGCCGATGGCACATTCATCCATATTCAACTTTCCCATGATTATAGCGCCCGCCTCTCGGAGTGCGGTTGATACGACCGCTTCACCGGAAACACGGTGGCTGTATTTGGAGCCATTTCGCGTCGCCATATTTTCGGCATCAATATTGTCTTTCAGTGCAATCGGAACACCGTCCAATAGAGATAGCGCCTTGCCGCTTCGCCGTCGGCGATCGCTATACTCTGCTGAACGCCGCGCGCCCACTTCGTCCAGTTCCACATAGCAGTTCAGCATAACCTGCCGGCGTTCAATATCCGCCAACTCCTGCTCAAGCAAATACGAGGCATTAATCTCGCCAGCGTTGAGTGCGGAAGATAGCTCCACGATGTCGGTGTAGGATCTTTTCATTAGGCAATCATATCCAAGGTTGGGTCAGCGATAATCTTGAGAATTTTCTGCGCACGCCTAGCAATTCCCTTGGCATCTCCTGAGCATAGCACAGTATTCACAGACTATAGGGACGGATGCACTGCCGCCCAGTGCTCTGCGATGTCAAGACGCCTGCAGACCCAGACATCATTATATTTTTGTACATAATCCAGAAAGCGCGCCAATCCAGCAGCACGGGCCGGGCGTCCCATCATGCGAGCGTGCAAACCAACATTCATCATCTTCGGTGCTTTTTCGCCTTCCAAATAGAGAAAATCAAACGCGTCTTTGAGGTAAATGTAGAAGCTGTCCGCTGACGAGAAATTACCTGTAGGCTGAAACTTCAAGTCGTTCGCGTCCAGGGAATAAGGCACAACGAGATGTGACTTGCCCATAACGGTTGTCCAATAAGGGAGATCGTCGGCATAGCTGTCGCTGTCGTAAAGAAATCCCCCGTGTTCAACCAACAACCGGCGGGTATTTACGCTCGGTGCATAGCGACAATACCAACCGCGGGGTGGATTCCCCGTTAAACGCTTGATGGTCTCGACGGCACGAGCGATGTGTTCGCGTTCTTCGTCTTCCTCCAGAAGATAATGCTCAACCCATCGCCAGCCATGCCCACAGACATCGTAATCGGCCTCTACAATAGCTTCCGCAACCTGAGGATTGCGTTCCATAGCAACGGCGCAACCAAAGACAGTTAGTGGTAAATCCCGCTCCTCAAATAACCGAAACAAACGCCAGATGCCGGCTCGGCTTCCATACTCATAGAGACTTTCCATGCCGAGGTCGCGGACCCCTGGAGCCATCCGCCCACCTGTAACTTCCGCCAGCCCGGTCTCGACCCTACCGTCACCCTCGAGAATAGTATTTTCCGAACCCTCTTCATAGTTGACGACAAAATTAACTGCGATACGGGCGTTGTTTGGCCAAAGGGCATTCGGGGGAGTTGGACCGTATCCAACAAGATCTCGAGCAGTCTCTGTTTTCGTCATATTAATGTTACTCCGGTTCCCCAAACGAAATTGTCAGATGTCGCCTTTTCAATCTGTAAAAGAATATCAAATGACGAAGTGGTATTACGAGCCCCTTGACGCCCACCGCTAGCTAGACATGATTGTTATGGACCTCGAATAATCGGAACCAAGCTGGAGATAAAATGACCGACCCCGTAACCCTGGCTGTAATAAACGGTCGCTTGGAGCAGATTGCAGACGAAATGGATGCGACCCTGTTTAGGTCAGCATTCAATCCAATAATTGCGGAGGCCCACGACGCCTCACATGGTCTTTATGACGCAGCAACCGGCGCAACTCTAATTCAGGGTAAATCTGGGCTACCCGTGTTTGTCGGTGCCATGTCATTCGCCGTTAAACTAGTGATCGACAAAGCCGCGACTGATGGAGATTTGGGACCGGGCGACACCTACATATTCAACGATCCTTATGAGGGCGGCACTCACCTCTCTGATTTCAAGTTGGTGCGTCCGTTTTATCGAAATGGCGAAATCTTCTGTTTCCTCGCTTCCGTCGGACATTGGCACGATGTGGGGGGTAACGTGCCAGGCAACTACAATCCTGTAGCCACCGAAAGTTTTCAAGAAGGCATGTTGATTCCACCTGTGAAGCTGATCGAAGGTGGCACCCTTCGCCAAGATATTTTAAATATTCTGCAGGCCAACTCGCGCCTGCCCGGCAGTCTATATGGCGACCTAAACGGGCAGATCAACGCTCTAGACCTAGGCGAGCGGCGTCTAGAGGATTTGCTGAATGAGTATGGCGACGAGCAAGTTAGGACCGCATTTACAGAGCTTCAAAACCGCGCTGCTCAACTCATGCGCTCCAATATTTTAGAGTTACCCGATGGCACTTTTGTCTGCGACGACTGGCTCGACAATGATGGGCTTGTTGATGAGCCCCTTAAGATTGCTCTCGATTTGACGATCGAAAACGACCGCATGTCCCTTGACTTTACCAGGACGTCAGCAGCCTGTGCAGGGCCTGTAAATATTTCCCAGTCGACAGCAGTGGCGTCGATCTATGTGGCACTAAAGCATATCTTCACGGATGTCCCTGCCAACGCCGGTGTGTTGGAGCCAATCGACATAGTGATTCCCGAGGACTCGTTGCTTTCTGTCGGCGCGCCAAAGCCGGTCGGGGGATATACCGAGACTATTCTCCGGATAATCGACGTCGTCTTTGGTGCCGTTGCCCAGGCCGCACCGGATCGCTCCAACGGATGTGCCTATGGCACGATAAACGCGCTTTCTTTGGCTGGGCACCGTCGAAACGGACAACGTTGGGTGATGTTCAGCTTTTTTGGAGGCGGCCATGGCGGGCACCCGGAGGGTGACGGCTTAAACCATGGCAATGCACCTATATCCACGGCCACAATACCGCCCGCGGAAATCCTTGAGGCGGCGTATCCTGTGTTCTTTCGTTCCTGGGCACTGCGCACCAACTCAGCTGGACCGGGCCGGCACCGAGGTGGATTGGGCGCGCTTTACGAAATCGAGCTACTGGAGGAAAACGCTGATGCTTTCCTATTCGGTGAACGGGGCCGATTCCCGCCCCAGGGCGTAGCCGGTGGCGACCCGGGCGCATTAAATCGGTTCCAGTACGAACAATTCGATGGTCTGCAAGAGCCACCAATGAAATCGAAGATGGTCGGGATCAAAATCAAACGAGGCCAACACCTCCGCCTGGAGACACCTGGTGGCGGGGGTTTTGGACCCGCGTGGGAGCGCGATCCAACGGCTGTCGCTGAAGACGTGCGGTTGGGTTACGTCACAACCGATGCAGCCAAAAAGAATTATGGCGTTGTTGTTGACGCCGAAGGTCAGCTCGATGCCAAAGCAACGAAGGACCTGCGGATGGGCAGCGTGTCATGAGCGGTCAACCTAACTATGTTATTGGCGTTGATATTGGCGGCACCTTCACAGACGTCTTTTTTCTCGACGAAACCAATGGAAAATGTAGCGTCGCGAAGATCCCATCGACGAAACCTGACCAGTCTGAGGGGTTCCTCGCAGGAGTTCGAAGCGGTATCACCGATCTGACCAAGGTTGCAACCGTGGTTCATGGCACAACCGTCGGCACCAACGCCCTGCTGGAGCGTAAGGGTGTCAAAACTGGTATAATCACTACCGCCGGATTTCGTGACATCCTGGAAATGCGTCGCCGTGACCGACCACACACTTGGGGGCTCTGGGGGCAATTCGATCCCGTGGTGCCCCGTGACCGACGATTGGAAGTAAAGGAACGAACCCTAGCCGATGGCTCGGTTCACACAGAGGTCGACATCGATGAAATCAAAGCGCAGGCCCGCGCGCTCCTGAATGTGGGCGCACAGTCAGTCGCCATCGTTTTCATCAATGCCTACGCCAATCCCGCCAACGAAATGGCAGCCCTGGCTGCGGTCCGTGAGGTCTGGCCAAATAGCCACATTGTTGCCTCACACGAAATTTTGCCGGAGATCCGGGAGTTCGAACGGACCTCCACGACGGTTCTCAACGCCTACTTGCAGCCAACCGTCGGCTCCTATCTTAACCGCTTAAACACGGCCTTGCGTGACGACGACTTTGGTGGCGAAGTGTTGATCGTGCAGTCAAACGGTGGCGTCATGTCCATAGAGACCGCCGGCAAACGCCCCATACGCACGGCGTTATCCGGCCCCGCAGCCGGGGTCATCGCTAGCACCCATATCGCCAAGAGCGCTGGATTCCCAAACGTAATAACCTGCGATATGGGTGGCACAAGTTTCGACGTATCTTTAGTGGCCGGCGGGCAAAGTACACTCGCGGCACAGACCGCCGTGGATTTTGGTCTTGTCATCCGTACACCGATGATCGAAATGACCACTATCGGAGCCGGCGGGGGCTCCATTGCCTGGGTCGACCGAGGTGGTTTATTGCAGATCGGTCCTGAGTCGGCTGGTTCGGACCCCGGTCCCGTCTGCTATGGCCAAGGCAACGATCGACCGACCGTCACAGACGCCAACTTGTTGCTGGGTCGAATCAATGCGGAACGGCCCATCGGCGGCAAGCTCGATCACCTGGATGTGAAGGCTGCCGAGGCCGCCATTACGACACACGTAGGCGAACCGCTCGACCTAGATTCTGTAGCGGCGGCGGAAGCTATAATAAGGATTGCTAATTCCCGCATGGCGGGAGCGATCCGACTAGTCTCTATCGAACGCGGCCATAATCCGAGCGATTTCGCAGCAATGCCTTTTGGCGGCGGCGGTGCCCTCCACGCAGGTGCGCTCATCAAGGATGTCGGGCTCAAAAGTGCACTGGTGCCGCGCTATCCAGGCGTAACCTCGGCCTTGGGCTGTACCATAGCCGATATGCGGCACGATTTCGTGCAGACGCTGAACACCCTTCTTGATGATCTTAACCTCAGTCAACTGACCGGCCAATTCGCCAACCTTGCCGGACAAGGCAGTGTCATTCTTGACGCGGCCGGCGTAAGTTTTATCGGTCGCGAAACCT
>MDTD01168264.1_pt1 | contig 18134 bp, 12 predicted proteins | sample 811221 | NCBI WGS metagenome assembly MDTD01 (sample SAMN05326646, study PRJNA326480) | marine metagenome | isolation source: seawater | place: Pacific Ocean: South West | collected 2011 | reverse complement strand
CGACCTGCGGCGCCGGCCCGTTGCGGATCTCCGGGACCTCTTCCGCGAGATCGAGATAACGCCGCCCGATCGCCTGGCCGTCCCAGAACGGCGCGGGTTCGTCATACACCGGCAGATCCCAGTTCGATCGGAACGGGGACACGATGTTGGTTTCGCGGAACATCTCCGCGGCGATCGAGCGATCCACATACAGGAAGCGGACCAGGTTCCACGCCCGATCGGGCTCGTCGCACGCCGCGCTGATGCCCAGCATCGTCGCGCCCCATGTGCTGGTCCGGCGTCCGCCCTCGGACCAGGCGGGCATCGGCATCAGCCGCAACTCGCCCGACATGGACGGCAGGTTCGCCTCGATCGTCCTCGTCAGCCAATCGGGACAGAGAAAGCAGAGGTAGTAGCCCGACTCGATCGCTCGGAAGAAACCCGCGCTCGGGAAGGCCGCGAGCGTGTTCGCGATGCGCCCCTCCCCGTACGCGAGGCGGGTGTAGCGGACCAATGTGTCGACGACCAGGGGATCGTCCAGAGCGGGCCGCCCGTTCTCGTCGAACCAGTTGCCCCCCCGCTGGAGCAGCAGGCTCTGGAAGACGATCGGGGTCCGCTCGTCAACGGAGAGCATGAAGCGCGCCCCGCCCTCGGCCGTGTCGGTCGGACGCGTCAGCGCGCGTCCGACACGCTCGAAGTCGTCCCAGCTGCGGATCGACTCGGGATCGATCCCCGCGGCCTCGAAATCACGCCAGCGATAGGCGATCATCACGGGGTGGAGGTCGTGCGCGATGCCGATGAGCCGACCGTCCACGCGGTAGAGATCGCGGCGGGTGGGAACGAGATCCTCGCTGATGGACACGCCCGCGGGGCCGGGCTCGCGGGCCCGCTCGCTCAGGTCGACGAACGCTTCGGCGCCGAGCCCCGTCCCCAGCAGCACGCCCAGCTTCTCCTGCGGGAACTCGATGAGATCCGGGATGCCGCGCCCGGCCCAGAACGCGGATCGGAGGCGTCGGTCGATCGCGGTGAACGGCATCCGCTGCATCTCGACGCGGACGCCCGCCTCGCGTTCGAACGAACCGATGACGGTCTCGTACGCCTCGACATGCGGGATCGCGGACGACCAGAGCACCAGGCGGTCCTCACCAGACGGCGCTGGAACGAAGAGCAGCCGGAGCACGAATGAGACGAGCAACCCCGCAACGAACAGCGCCGGCGCCGCGCCCCACGAAACGACCGTGCGGGCGCCGCCCCGCCGCACCGCGTGCCCGCGGCGGCCCTGTCCCCCGTGTTGCTCGGTGTTCGGAAGCACGCCTGTCTGCACCACCGCGGCAGGACCGCTCGGATCACCGGAGCGGGATCTCGATGGTCCGCCCGTCCGTTCCTTCGCCGGTCAATTCCGTGCCGTCTTCCATCAGCACCCGCACGCTGAGCGTCCGCTCGGAGCGCGGCGCGACCCCGCCGACCGTCTCCGTGTCGATCCGCAGCACATCGCCCGAGCGCTGCGCGGTGTACCGCGTGCGGAGGTAGTCGCCCTCCCGGAAGCCCCAGCCCTCGCCCGCGTCCTCGTAGAGCTCTCCCTCGGCGCGCCCGCTGGAATCGAGCGCGACAAGCAGGGTGAGCTCGTCGCGCTGATCGGGACGATCGCCGAAGTGCTGATGGACAGGGCCCGTCGGGACGATGCCCCCGCCGCGCAGGAAGAGCCTCGCCTGGTCGCGGTCCTTGCTGTCGCGTCCCCCGTCAAAGCTCGGGAAATCGAAGCCGCGCCAGTCGCCCCGGGGCATGACAACGGCATCACCCCGGCGCTTGCTGACATCCGCGACGATCAACAGGTCGTCGCCCAGCAGGAAGGCGTTGTCCACATCGCGGAGCCTCGCGTCCGCGGGATCCGCGAAGAAGACCGGGCGCGCCACCGGCATGCCGGTGCGGTGCGCCTCTTCGAACAGGGTGTAGTAGAGCGGCATCAGACGGTACCGCCGCTCGAGCGCCCGCCGGACCGTCGCCTCGATCTCGGGGCCGTACGCCCAAGGCTCCTTGTCGCGGTTCCCCTTCTGCGTGTGCCCCCTCGCGAAGGGGAGGAGCGACCCGAAGCCGAACCACCGGGAGTACATCTCGGGTGTGCCGTCGTGGATGAACCCGCCCAGGTCGGGCCCGACGAAGGGCTGCCCCGACAGCCCGAGGTTGAGCGTCATCGGGATCGACATCTCGACATGCGCCCAGTTGGAGGTGTTGTCGCCCGTCCAGGTCGCGCCGTAGCGGTGGCCGCCCAGATAATTCGCCCGGCTCAGCACGAAGGGGCGCTTGTCGGGATTCGCCGCCATGATGCCCTCACGCGACGCCTGCACCATCAGCATGCCATAGACATTGTGGTACCGGGCGTGCGGCCCGGGCCCGCCCAACTCTATATCGGCGCCGTGGTGGTTGTCCTCGGGCATCGTTTTCGACTCGACATTGAACACGCTGGGCTCGTTCATGTCGTTCCAGACGCCGTCGATCCCGTTCGCCATGAAATCGGCGTACAAGCCCGCCCACCACTCGCGCACATCCGACCTGGTGAAATCCGGGAAGACGCACTCGCCCGGCCACACATCGCCCGTGAACGGTGTCCCGTCCGGACGCTGCACCCACGCGTTGATCTCGTCGCCCTGATCGTGAACGAAGTAGCCCTCCTCGTTCTTGATCCCGGGGTCGATCATCCAGACATTGCTGAACCCCAGCGCGTCGAGTTCCGCGTTCAGCGCCGAAGGGTTCGGGAACCCCTCCGCGTCGAAGGTGAAGCAGCGGAACCCGTCCATGTAGTCGATGTCCATCCAGATGACATCCGCCGGGATCGCCCGCTCGCGGAACCCCCGCGCCACCTCGCGGACGCGGTCATCCGGCGCGTAGGAATACCGGCACTGGTGATACCCCAGCGCCCAGCGGGGGGGCATCTCGATCGTGCCGGTCAGCGTCCCGAGCGATTCCATCACCGCCCTGGGCCCGTCGCCGTCGATCACGATCACCGGGTGCGCGGGTCCGTCGGCGCGGAAGGTGATCCCGCTCCGAAGGTCGATCTCCACGCGGTAGGTCGTGTCCGCCAGCACCCCGAACGCCGAGCCGTCCGCGCGGACCGCGAGCACCCAGGGATGGCTCGTGTACAGCGCCTTGGTCTTGGCGCCGTAGCCGTACGCGTCGGTGTTCCAGGCCTCGGTGACCTTACCGTTCCGGAGCAGCTCGCCCCCCGCCTGCCCGGTCCCGTACAGGCTGGTGCCGGGCTCGATCGTGACGCTGGTCACGAAACGGCCCGCGCGGTCCCGCGCGAACGAGGGCACGACCGCGAACGCCTCGGGCATGGGCCCCTCGTACCGCGCCGCCTCGACGAGCGCGAGCGAAGGCAGCCGCGCCGCCTTCGCCTCCGCGTTCATGTGGAACTGCACGATCCCGTCGCCGATCCGCTCCGCGACGATCTCCTCGCCGGGATACGACTCGACGATCCGCGCGTTCGCCGCGTTCTGCCCCAGCAGCGCGAGCGCGAGCGCCAGCAGCCGCCGCGGGGTGATCAGGTGCCGGCGTTCCTGTGGTCGACGCATGACTAACTCCGACGGAACCGTCCCGAACAGGGATCGTCCGGTTTACTGAGCCTCGCGGGTCACCCGCTCGGCAAACTCCACAACCAGGCGCTGCGCGGGACCGACCACACCGCCGTGGTCGTACCCGTCCAGCTCCATCAACTCGACATCCTCGTGCCCGATCACGCGCATCATGCGCCAGAAGAACGCGGACTCCTCGTACCGCCCCAGCATCTCTCGCTCCCGGTCGCCCGAGATCATCAGCATGGGCGGCGCATCCGCGCGGACATGGTACAGGGGCGCCAGCTCGTCAACGATCGCGCGCGTGCCCGGGATGCCCCGCTCGGCGCGCACGCGGAAGTGCGTGATCCCGTGACCGCTGATCGGCGCGAGCCCCGCGAGCGTGTCGGGGTTCTTCCCGTGCGCCGCGAGCCACCGCTTGTCCAGCCCGATCATGCTCGCCAGATACCCGCCCGCGGAGTGCCCCGTCACCACGATCCGTGAAGGATCGCCGCCGTACTCGTCGATGTGGTCGATGCACCACGCGACCGCGGCCGCCGCATCCTCGATGCACACCCGCGCCTCGACATCGGGGCTGAGACGATACCCCGCCGCGACGACGACGAACCCCGTGTCCCGGAAACCCGGGGGGACCCACTTCTCGCCCGCGGTCAGCCCCCCCGCGTGGAACCACACCAAGACAGGCAGGCGATCTTGCTCAACCCGCGTCGCATCGGGGTGGACGATGTCGACAAGGCAACGCTCCGCGATCAGCGCATCGCCGCCCGCGTCGCGATAGGGCACATCCCGCGTGACAACAAAAGGTGCCCCGGTCTCCGACGGCGCCCCCGCAGACATCGACGCGAACAGGACCGCGACCAGCCCGAACGCGAGGAACATGCCGACACGACCGCCCGTCACGGCGTCACCGCCCGGAGCGCCCGCCGCGCCGCGTCAATCTCGCCCCTCAGGATCATGCGACGGATGCCGTCTCCCTCGTCCCGAGACACACCGCCGCGCCGCCTCGCCTCGAGCAACATCGCGGGAAGCCGGAGGTCCTCCGCGTCGTACGCGAACGAGCCGCCCGCCTCCTCCCGCCGCGCATTCTGGATGATCTCGAGGAAGCGGTACCCGAACTCGTAGGTGGGCTCGATCATGGTGCCCTCACCATAGTCATTCCAGGTGACGAGCTGCACGATCTCCCAAGGCCCGGCCATGCAGACATCGAGCGAAACCTCCATCGAGGTGCCCCCCAGATGGGGCACATACGGATGGCTGTTCTCGTAGATGTCGTCGAACCCGGGAAGCGCCGACACGATCGTCCTCGACGGGTCGTCCGAGACCGCGCGGTAGGTTCGGTCCAGCACTCGACGGATCCGCTCGGGCTCGGGTGTCTCCCACGCGTGCGCGTGCACCCAGGTGTACCCGCCGTCCGCGTCCACACCTTCCCAGAGATGATGGAGCGCGAAGAACGAGGGGCGGGGCGAAACCGAACCGAGCGCCCGACGCCACACCGCCGCGTCCTTGATGTGAATCGGGCCGAAGTTCAGCAGCAGAGGCCTGCCATCGACCTTGACATAGCGATCATCCCCGAACCAATGCTCGTCGAGCCAGGACATCGTCTCGGTGAGGTGGGCCTCCGCGTCCTCGGGCGTGAGCGCCCCTGTGTTCTCCAGGTGCTGGATGGTCCGGTCTTCGTAGCAGACCGCGAACGACATCCCGACCTCGCCGCACGCGTCGAACAGCGCGACCGAGCCCCGCTGATTCGCGGGGTAATCCGCCGCGTCCGCGATCCCGTACCAGTCCACGATCACCCCGTCCACGCCCGCGAGCTTCATCTGGAGCAGATGGCACTCGATCACATCCGGGTCCGCCGAGTCGTACACACCGATGAGCGGGCGGAACTCCGATCGGATATCCGGCAAGCCCCGCTCGTCCGCCTGCGACGGATCGTGCTCCTGCTGCCACCCCGCCCAATGCCCGCCCCAATACCCCTGCACTTCAGGGGTCTGATACCAGGGCATGTAGTGCATCAGGAGCGTCTTGCGGCCGGGAGCCGTCGCGCTCTCCCCCGCAAGCGCGACCGCGACGGTCAACATCGCCGCAACAGACACCGCGACTGGTCGGAGCTGGCGCATCGGCTATCCCTTCATCACGCGCAGAAAATCACGGCTCCACGGGCGGCCGAAGCACGCCCGGGATCGCCGTGTCTCGGGGCGCGCATTGTGCTCAGAAGCTCGGATCGGGCTGGTACGAATTCCAGGTGAACGCGTTGAACTTCGCCGAAGAGCCGACATCGGGGTTCTGACCGGTGGGCAGCGTCTGGACATTGTCGAACGGGATGTCGTGCCCCCGCGAGAAGATGTTGTCGCTGCTGTTGATGATGCGCCCGAACTCCGTTGTCCCGACGAGCGGAGACGGGTTCTGGGCGACATGCCCATCGTTCCAGATCACGCCCAGTTCGTGCTGTCCGACACGCTGCGAGAACATCCCGATGTAGCTGTCGAGCCGCCACTGGTTGACATCGCCGCCATCCAGCCGATAGAGCCGGTCCGCGATCACAGGCGTTCGGCTGCTCATCGTGTTCTTCCAGCCCAGCCGCGCCGACTCGTAGTTGGGATCCATGTCCCACCCCAGCTCGTTCACCGCGTAGGAGTAGTTCTCGTAGGTGAACCCGTCGGTCGGTTCCTCGATGAGCGGGAAGTCGTAGATCTCCTTGGGATCGGGCTCCGCCGGATGGATCAGATCCTCAGGCGTGACGAGCTCGAGGCGGAGCATCTCGGAGAAACGAACGATGGGGAAAGTCCCCATGTCCGCGAACTGCCCCGCGTGCCCCACCGCGGAGATGAGGTCGTAACCCCGGCCGCGGGACATCCAGCGGTTCTGCTGCGCGTCGTACCCCGTGTACCACTCCTTGTTCTGCTCGCTGTGCATCACCAGGCCCTGGTGCATGCTGCGGAGCTGAACATTGTTCTTCAGCTTCTGCGCGCTCAGCCGCGCCTGCCCCAGCGTCGGGAGGAGGATCCCGATCAGCAGCGCGATGATCGCGATCACCACCAGCAACTCGATGAGCGTGAATCCTCGGTGCATCGCGATCCGACGCATGGGTGGTCCTTCCCGAAGGCGAACACGAGACTCGGGCCCGGCTGTGCCGACCCACCGGACTGATTCTATAGCATTATCGCTTCATTTACAACGCCACATCGCGAGTTTCCGGCACTTTTTTGCCAAGTCCAGCGTGAGCGTTCCGAGCGAAAGACCCGAAACTGGTCTGACCCAGATTCCGCACTCAGGCGACAAACCGCCCCCAACATCGTCCATAACCTTATGTTCGAAAGGTTTTTACGCCATACCAACCCGATCTCCCGCCAACGACCGGAGGACCCTTGGAGAAAGAAAGCACAAGTGCTATAATTTGACTTCAGCAGACCAGCCTAATCGCGGAGCACCGATGCCCAGGCGAGCGACCTATACCGAGACCATGAGCGTGATCGAGCGCCGCATCGCCGCGGGCGAATACATGCTCAAGGACCTCCCGGGAGAACGCAAACTCGCCGAGGAGACCGGCGTCAGCTACATGACCGCCCGCAAAGCGGTCCTCGCGCTGATCGACAAAGGGGTCTTGGCGCGGAGCGAAAGCGGGACGCTGACCGTCGCGCCCGAGCACGAGGCAAAGTCCGCCGCGACCACCCGCGTCGCGCTGCTCATCCCGGCGTACCCGTCACCCTACCTGACCTACCTCCGTCGCAGCGTCGATCACGCGACCGTTGGCAAGCCCATCCAGTTCCGCGCGTTCGAATACGCCCACTGGGACGACGGCATCGTCAAGGAGGCCCTCGACGGCTGCGACGGCGTCGTCATCGTCCCCAGCACCGAACCGATCCCCCAGCGCGTCCGCAAAGCGCTCACCGCGGGCCCCGCGAAGGCCGTCTTCCTCGACGGGGACCTCTCCGAACTCGGGGTGCCCTCCATCCGCCTCTTCCCGGACCGGCACATCAGGGGGTTGCTCGACCATCTCGCCGACGCGGGATACGAGCCGATCCACTGCCTCAACACGCAGGGCAAGAACCCCGAGATCGACCGCCGCATCGACCTCTGGCGTGCGCACATCCTCGAGCACGACATCGACGGGAACCTCTGGGACGACCCGACCCCGCCCTACGAAGACCCGATGCTCCGCGCCCACGCCGCGATGAAGCACATCATCAAGACCACGCCCCGCCCGCTCGGCGCGTTCGTCTGCACCACCCAGCCCGCCGCGCTCGGCGCGATGCGCGCGTGCTACGAAGCCGGAGTCGAAGTCGGCCGCGATATCGCGATCTGCACCATCAACAACGAGCCCACGGGGTGGTACTTCTGCCCCTCGCTGACCGGGCTCGAGACCCCCGATTTCGAGCCGCTGCTCCATCCGTGCTTCGACTGGTTCGCCAGCGAAAGGCCGTGGAAGGGCGATCTCATCGTCGAGCCCGTCGAGATCCCGCTCTTCATCGGTGAGTCCACGACCGGCGCCCGCGTGACCGCGAACCGCTGATCCGCCCGGCGCTCAGGGGATCGCCGCATCGACCGCGGCGAGAAACCCGATCAGGTCCGTCAGGTCGACATCTCCGTCACCGTCGAAGTCCGCGATCCCGAAGGCGGAAGGCCGCACGCCCGCGATCACGCCCTCGGAGAGCGCCTCGACGCCGGGCACGGAGACGCGGAGGCGGTACACGCCCGCGTCGGCGCGCGTCGCGTCCGCGATCGTCAGCATCGCGGTCTCCGCGCCCGACACCCGCCCGTCATCGACGAGCGGGACGCCGTCACGCTCCCACCGGACCCCGATGCCCTCGAGCGTCCCCGCAACCGACGCCTCGAGCAGGAGCGAACCGCCCGCATCAACGATCGCGGGCTCGGGCATCCGCGTGACCTGCTGCACAACCACCCCCGCGAGTATCGAGCGTGCCCCCGCGACATCGCCGTTCGCGAGCGCGAACGATGCCGCGTCGAGCGTCGCCGGCGTCGGCCCGCCCTCCTTGCGGAGCTCGTACAAAAGCGTCGGCAGCCGCAGGTCTTCTGCCGAGAACGCGAACGAGCCCTGCTCATCGCGCCGGGCCTGCTGCACGATCTCGAGGAAGGTGTAGCCGAACTCCCGGGTCGGCTCGATCATCGTCCCCTCGCCGTAGTCGTTCCAGGTGACGAGCTGCACCATCTCCCAGGGCCCGTCCATCGCGACATCGAGCCCGATGCGGAAGGTCTCCCCGTCGCGGTGGTCGAGGAACGGGAAAGGATCGCCCGCGTACACATCGTCGAAGCCCGCGACCGCGGACGGGATCACCTGATTCGGATCCGACGAGGTGAAGGTGAAGTAGTTCGCCAGCCGCTGACGGATCACCGCCTCGTCGGTCGTCCCCTCGAACGACGAGAAGCTCACCCAGTTGAAGCCGCCGTCCGCGTCGATGTTCCGCCACAGGTGAGGGAGCGCGAAGAGCTCGGGCTCGGGGCTCAGCAGCCCCGTCGCGAGCTCCCAGGGACCGGGATCCCCCACGAAGATGGGCCCGAAATTCAGCACCAGCGGACGCCCGCCCCGCTTCCCGTAGTGCGCCGCGCCGAACCAGTTCGTGTTCATCCACGAGAAGGTCTCGACCATGTGGGTGTTCACGCCCGTGGGCGGGATGATCCCGTTGTTCACGAGATACTGAACCGTGCGATCCTCGAAGCACGCGATGAACTCGAGTCCGAACTGCGCCGACGCATCGAACATCGCTTCCGACGCGACCTGGATGATCCCGTAATCCGCCGCCCCCGAGATCCCGTACCAATCCAGGATCACCCCGTCGATCCCCGCGAGTTTCATCTGCAGCAGGTGACACTCGAGCGCGTGCGGGTCCGCCGAGTCGTAGGGCCCGATCAGCGGGTAGTAATTCGACCAGATGTCCCGCCGACCGTCGGGCCCGACGATCGTGTTGGGATCCGCCTCGTTGTTGAACCCCGTCCAGTGGTTGCCCCAATAGCCCCGGAAGCCGGGCGTTTCGTACCAGGGCATGTAGTGCGCATAGATCCGCTTCGCGGGCTCGCCCGCCTCCGCAGTAGCCGCAATCCCGCCCATCGCCCCGACGCCCGCGAGCGCGATCGCCACCGTCGCGTTGCCGATCACCGACGCCGTCATGGTGTCACCTCGTCGAAGGAACGCAGGAACCGGAGCACATCGAAGAAGTTCACCGAGCCGTCCGCGTCCGCGTCCGCCGCGTCCCCGTCGGACCATCGCACCGCGACCACCGCCGCGTCGGAGACGACACTCGTCGACCCATTCGTCGCGACCGCTCGGTACAGCCCCGCGTCCTCCAGGCGTGCCCCCGAGATCACGAGCGTCCCGGTCTCGGCGCCCGACACTCGACCGTCGTCGACGAGCGGCACCCCGTCCCGCTCCCAGCGGATCGCCAGCCCCGGCTGGTTCGACTGCGCCGCGGTCTCGAGCACAACCGCGTCGCCCCCGTCCGCGATCACCGCGGAGGGTTGCTGCGTAAACGAAACCACGGGCGGCGCGTCTTCGACGATGAGTTCCATCGCGTTGAGGTGCATGAACCGCCCCTCATCCGCCTCCAGCCGCAGGGCAATCGTGCCGTCGGGACGAGGCGTGACGCCCGAGACGACCGCCACGCTCTGAACATTCCCCGTCGTCGCGAGCGCGACCGTCTGCGCTCCTCCGCCCCCGGTCACCGTGTACCGCGTCTCACCGTCCGATGGACCGCTCGCGCTGCTGCCGAACAACCGAAGCCCGTAGACCAGCGCCGGGTCGAGATCGCCCAGCACGAAGCGGACATCCGTCCCGCTGTTGCTCAGGCGGAACACGAAATCCCGCGTCGCGCTCTCGATCGCGAGCGGACCGAGCGCCGCCGGATCGGGCCCGAGCAGCCCCTCGTCGTCGAACAGCGACGCCCCCATGCTCGTGGCCGCTGAGAGCGAGACACCCTGCGGCGACGAACTCGCGGACGCCCCCCCCGAGGTGTCCACGAGCCGGATCGAAGCGCCGGGCTGGTAGTTGTTCCACGCGTTCCCGTTCGCATCGGGGCTGACCGTCAACGCGGGCCCCGAGAAGAACGCCGAAGGCCCGAAGTCAACCAGCATCGACTGCGCCGCGACGCCCCCCACCGGCGCCAGCGCCAGACCCGCTCCGACCATCCGCGCGCTCACCCGCGCTGTCCACCGACGATCACGCATGCCGAACAAACCTCCGCGGGGCCCGACGAAAACCGCCGCCCGGGCGCTCACCCGGGCGGCGACAGGAAGAAGAAATTACGGGCATCCCCCGGTGAACGCGCCCACGAACCCCGTGATATCCGCGAGGTCGAAGATCCCGTTCTGATCGATGTCGCCCGACGGGTCCTGCGTCGTGAACGCGACCACGAACGCGTTGATGTCCGCGAGGTCGAGCACCCCGAAAGGCTCCGCGAGGTCCGCGGCATTGCAGTTGGGCTGCCCCCCGCCCTCGACCTCGAGCTTGATCGCGTTGAGGAACATGAACTCGCCCGACGCGGCGCTGAGCACGAGCTGGATCGTCCCGTCGTCCGGGTTGGACTGCACGCCCTCGAACACCACGAGCGTGTCGCCGTTGCTCGTGTGCGCCACCGTCTGCGTCCGCGTCCCGCTCGCGTCGGTCAGCGCGAACTGCGTCTCACCTGGCACGCCGTTGCGCGTCGAGAGAAGCGACATGGTGAACGACACGCCCGGGTCCACGCTTGAGAACTCGAGCCCCAGGGTCGAGGAGCCGCTGAAGTCGAACACAAAGATGTGATCCTGTGTCGCGCTCTCAACCGCGAGATCGCACAGCAGGCTCGCCTCGGGCGCCAGCAACCCCTCGTCGGGGAGCAGCGAGCTGCCCAGCCCCGTGGTCGCGCCGAACCCGATCCCCTCGGGGATCGTGCTCGCCTGCGCCTGCCCGTCGGTGTCGAGCACGCGGATGAACTGCCCCGGGCTGAAGTTGTTCCACTGGTTCCCGTTCGCGTCCGTCCCCGTCGTCGCGGGCTGCCCCGAGATGAACAGCGGACCCGTGTCGATCAGGAACGCGGTGTTGGACGCGAAGTCGCACCCGCTCCCGCCGTTCCCGCCCTCGACATCGATCTGCAGGGCGTTGATGAACATGAAATCGCCCGACGCGGCGCTGAGCTCGAACTGGATCGTCCCGTTCGCCTGCGCCTGCACGCCCTCGAACACGACCAGCGTGTCCGCGTTGCTCGTGTGCACCACCGATTGCGTGGTCGTCCCCGATGCGTCCGTCAGCGCGATCGCCGTCTCGCCTTCCACCCCCGCCCGCGTGCACAGGAACGAGAAGGTGAACGAGACCGACGGATCCACGCTGCTGAACTCGCCCCCCAGCGTCGTCCCGCCGATGTCGAAATTGAACATGTGATCCTGCGTCGCGGTCTCGATCGCGAGCTCGCCCAGCAGGTTCGGATCGGGGTTCAGCAGACCCTCATCGGGAAGCACCGACACGCCCGACCCCGTGGTCAGCCCGAACCCGATCCCCGCCGCGATCGTGCTGCTGGTGAACGCCCCCGTCGTGTCCGCGACACGGATGAAGCTACCCGGGCTGAAGTTGTTCCATTCGTTCCCGTTGCTGTCCGGGCTCGCCGTCGGCGTCGAAGACGGACCGAAGTCCATCAAATAGGTCTGCGCCGAAACCATCGGCGTCCCGCACGCCGCGAGGCACGCCCCGACGACCGCCGCGGCCTTGCTCAAAATCCCACGGTTCTGCATGATCTGCTCCTTCGTCCGTTGCGCGCCCGGCATCACCCGCCGGACACCACCGAGCGGAAAACCACCCGGATATGGTGATCGTCTCTCGACCGCCGTCGATGTTCAACCCCATCGACCGACAAGCCTGAACACCACAGATAATATAGCGTTGTCGCTATTTTTGAAGCAGATAATCCGTGAAATTCCGCCGAGATTCGCGCAGGATACCCAAACATAAACCGTTATTCTCGATTTCTGACCCCCCGCTGAGCCAACGCAGATCGCCGGCCCAACCGTGGGGGGATCCTCACCCGCGCTCCGCGGCGACCAACGCCGGAAGCGCCGGGGCCGCGTTCCGATTCACGAGCGTCCGCCACGCCGCGTCGACGAGCCGCACCCCTGCGTGCGTGCGCGCGATCGGGATCGCGATCAGCGCCCCCATCGCCCCCCCGACGAGGACATCCGTCAGATAGTGCGCGCCGAACAGGACCCGGCTCCCCCCCACCACCACCGCCATCGTCACCGCGACGGGGCGCAGCCTCGGGTACCAGACCCACAGCATCGAACTCATCACCACCGCGTACAGCGTGTGACTCGACGGCATCGACCACAGATCCGACGAGATCCCCGAGCCCATCTCCCACGCGTGCCGCAGGCCGACCTCCTCCGAAACCGGGTACACCCCGAAGGGACCGAGAAAGTGCTCCGGATCCCCGAACTTGGGCCTGGGCCGCCCGATCAGCATCTTCGCGGGGTACCCGATCACCGCCGCGACCCCGATCGCGAGCAACCAATCCAGCAAACGCCGCCGTAAATTCGGCTGGAGAAGCCAGACCGCCCACGCGACGAGGAAGCTCACCGATCCCTGCCCGTACTGCTGCAGCGCCCCGAGTTCACGGACCACATCGCCGCCCAGGTGGTTCTCGCGCAGGCCGACCGCCCACCGCGAGATCGCGCCGTCGAGGGGCACCAGCCTGTGCAGGGCGATGAACGCGACGCACAGCGCAATCGTGACGAGCGTCACCCGACGCCCCGCGCGCGCACGACCCACCGCCGCGATAGAGTCGCGTTCCCCGGAGGAAGCCGTGCGGTCATGGTTCGAAGACATGCTCGATGATCTCCGCACGGCGCTCACCGGGCCGGTCGGTCGCTGGCGCGCCGTTCGGCTTGCGCGGGGCCTCCCCGCCGGTGCCGTGCTCGTGGTCCTGTGCCTCGCAGTCTATCTCCCGGGGCAGTTCCGCATCCCCCCCGTCGATCGCGACGAGTCCCGCTTCGCCCAGGCGAGCCGGCAGATGTTCGAAGCCGTCGCGCTTCCCGCAACGCAACGCGACACGAACGACGAGGGCACCGGTCTCCACGACGGCGGTCTCATCGTCCCCATGGTCCAGGGCAAACCCCGCCTCAACAAGCCCCCGCTGATCTACTGGGCTCAGGCGGGCTCCGCCGCGGTGTTCACCGCAGGCGATCCCACACGCGACGCGATCTGGATGTACCGCCTGCCCAGCGCGCTGTTCGCGACCATCGCCGTTCTCGCGACCTGGCGCCTCGGCGCGCGCGCCTTCGACCCCCGCACCGGCTTCGTCGGCGCCGCGCTGCTCGCGATCTGTCCCATGGTCGTCTGGGACGCCCACCAGGCGCGCGCGGATCAGCTGCTCCTCGCCTGCACCACGCTCGCGATGCTCGCGATGTGGCGCGCCATCGATCGAGACCGGCGCGTGCCGAGCCCAACCCCGCGTGCATGGATCGTGCCCGCCTCGCCCTGGGCGATGGTCTTCTGGACCACGCTGGCGCTGGGCATCCTCGCCAAGGGCCCGATCACGCCCATGATCGCCGCCCTCACCCTGCTCGCCTTCTGCATCAAGTCCCGGAGCGTGCGCCCGCTGCGTGCCCTCGCCCCCGCGATCGGGCTGCCGATCACGATCGCCATCACCCTTCCGTGGGTCATCGCCGTCATCGACCGGGTCGGGTTCGACACCTACCGATCGATCGTCTTCGGCGAAACCGTCGCCCGGTCCGGTTCCGCGATGGAGGGGCACTGGGGACCGCCCGGCTACCACCTCGTCTTCCTCGTCCCCCTGTTCTGGCCCGGCGTGCTCCTCACCGCGATCTCGATCGCTCGCGCCTGCCGACGCGCCCAGGGCGTCCCCCTCGAACGCCCCGAGTCTGAAGCAGACGAACCCGCGGAGACCGTCCGCGTCCGCCCGCCCCTGCCCGTGCGCGCGATGGCGTTCATCCGCGCCCTGTTGGGCCTCGCAACCGGGCGGCGCGCCGAGTTGTTCTGCCTCTGCTGGATTCTTCCTTCGTGGATCGTCTTCGAACTCGTCGCAACCAAACTGCCCCACTACACGCTGCCGCTGTATCCCCCGATCGCGCTGCTCACGGCGCGGGGCCTGCTCCAGGCCGCCGCGCGCGCGCTCAAGGGCGTGGACGATGCCGCTGCGATGCTCGGACACCGGATCTGGCTCGGGGTCGGGGCGGTCCTCATCGCGGGGCTCCCGCTGGTCATCGCGGTCCCGTTCGGGGGCTGGGCAATCAAGGGTGCCGGCGCGTTCACCGCGCTGCTCGCTCTCTGGATCCTCTGGCGCGCCTGGCGCCGGTTGACCATGAACGAATTCGGGGGCGCCCAGGCGATCAGCGTCCTCGCGATGGCCGTCGCGTTCGTCGGCACGCTGGGCGTCGTCATGCCCCGCGCGGACGGGCTGTGGATCAGCCCGAAGCTCGATGCCCTCATCCGCGCGCACGACCCCGCCCGCGACCGCCCCATCGGCGCGGTCCACTACCACGAGGACAGCCTCGTCTTCCTGACGCGTGGTCGCCTCGACAAAGCCGACGATGCGCGCGCCTGGGCCCGCGCCCATCCCCGGGGCCTGCTGATCACCCGACCCGAGGACATCGACCGCGCCGACCTCCGCGGCCCGCCGCTCACCGAGGTCGGGCGTGTCCGCGGGTACAACTACTCGAACGGGCGCCTGACCGACCTCGTCGTCTGGGAGGTGGGCCCTTGAGCGATGCGGGCGGATACGAGGACCCGATCGCGGGGGTGATGCTCATCGACAAGCCCGTCGGGCCCACCTCGATGCGGGTGTGTTCGCTCGTGCGCGCGAAGCTGGTCGGCGCGGGCGCACCCAAACGGATCAAGGTCGGTCACGGCGGCACGCTCGATCCGCTCGCCTCGGGCCTGATGGTCGTGCTGGTGGGGCCCGCGACGAAACTGTGCGACGAGATCATGGCGGGCGAGAAGGGCTATCGCGCGCGCATCGACCTCGCCCACACCTCCCCCACGGACGACCTTGAGAGCGAGCCCGTGCCCGCGCCGATCGGAGAACCGCTCGCACGCGAACAGATCGAGGCCGCCCTCCCCGCGTTCACCGGGCGCATCATGCAGGCGCCCCCGGCGCACTCCGCGATGAAGGTCGGGGGCAAGCGGGCTTACGAGCTCGCCCGCGCCGGCAAGCTCGACCGGCTCGAGCCGCGCCCTGTCGAGATTCACGAGTTGGCGATCGCCGGCTACGCCTGGCCCATGCTCGATCTGGACATCCGCTGCGGAAAGGGCACCTACATCCGCAGCCTCGCGCGCGATCTCGGTCGCGCCCTCGGGGTCGGCGGCATGCTCGCGGGCCTCCGCCGGACGAGGGTCGGTCGGTTCGGTGTTGACGATGCCCGCGTCCTCGATAGCCTGCCCCGCACGCTCACGCAGGCGGACCTCACGATCATCCCAGAGGTGCAGCGGATTCTCGATCGGCGTCGGCGGGCGCAGGCCCCGCGCCCGGATCGGGCGTGATCTCGACGACGCCCGACGCGTCGCCCGGCATCCAGAGCTCGCTGGGCTCCTGCCCGTCGACCATTTTTCTCGCGTTGAGGTACACCCCGGTGCTCACGGTGTGGGCGTAGCTCACCGCGTAGCTCGCCGCGAGCACGAAGGGCACGCGGTTCCAGATCGCGACGAAGGCCGAGGCGTTCGCACGCGTGCCCGTTTCACCCGCGAAGAGCGCGGCGCCGGTCACGATAGAGTTGGGTGCGTCCCCGACGCTCCCCGCGATCGCGGAGGCGAGCCCGACCGAAAGATCCGCGACGATCCAGACCAGCCCGACGAGCACGACCCCCTGCACCACCGCGACGAGCGCGTGGAGCAGCACGCTCAGCGGGCGCCCGAGCAGCATCCCGAACGCGCGCTGGGTCGCGTCGAACGCGTCGGCGCCATCGCACGCGACCGCGGGGACAAGCATCCACGACGCGGCGAGCCACGCGATGAGCAGGAACGCGCTCGCGCCGGACGCGAGCAGCGCGAGCCCGTAGAACAATCCCGCGGCGAGATCGACCCCCGGGACGAGCATGAGCAGGCCCAGCACAAGGGGCACGAGGAGGAATATCGACGCGGCGAGCGGCGCGAGCAACAACGCGAGCACGCTCGCGGGCCCCTTGACGATGAGGTACGCAACGAGGCGGGAGAGTCGGAGATGGAGCCCGCGCCCGAGTTCCATCGCGGCGCCGCGGGAGATGAAGAGTCCCGAGAGCCCCCACGCGATCGCGGAGATGATCGCGAGCACAAGAGAAGCGATGGGCGCCGATGCGATCGCGCTCCGCGGTGCCTCGAGCAGGACGAGCCGAGCCCGGTCCGCGAGATTCGGGATGTCGGCGCGCCGCACGGCGCGGCCCAGATCGAACACCGCGGTGTCGAGATGGCGCAGCGCGACGCCGAACGGGCCCTCGGCGCCGATCCCGTTGAGAGCGGCGCCCACGCTCCCGATGATGAGGATCGCGACGAACCCCGCGACGACGCGTTCCGGGCGCGCCGCGAGAGCCCCGGCGCGAAACAGGCTCGGGAACAGCAACTGCCCCCCGAGCGCCGCGAGCCGGGGCGCGGGCGGGCGCGCCTGCGGGCGCACGCGGCGGGCGTCGTCTGATCTGGCGGTCGGGGGAGTCATGGGCCGATGCTATCGGGGACGGAGCCACGCCGTCGGTTCGAACGCCTTGGCATGCATCGGATCATCCGCCCCGGCGCGTGGCACGGGGCGCTCCCGAGGCGAATGATCGCGGTATGACCACCTCCCCCCCAGCGGCTTCCGCGTCCCACCCCGTCGATGAGAAGGGGAGCGTGGTGCTGCGCTGGACGCTGCCCACGCTGGCGCTCGTCCTGTTCGGCCCCCTGCTCGCGATCCCCGTCGCGGGGCTTCACGACCCGACGGGGGGACAGGCCGCGACGCTCGTGCTCAGCGATGCCCCCGTGATGGGCATCGTGTCGCTCGTACTGATCGCGCTGGTCGCGTCCGCGGGCGGCGCGTTCACCGCGCGGGTCACCGCCCCCGGGACGGGCCGCACCTTCGCGGGCCTGTGCATCGCGTGGGCCGCGATCCGCAGCGCGGATTCGTGGAGGCTCTTCCAGATCCACGGCGCGGGCGCGTCGATCCCGCTCGCGATCGAGGGGGTGCTCGTCGCGGCCGCGACCGCGGCGATCGTCGCGGCCTTGGTCGTCGGAGGGCGATTCCGCACACGGGAAGGGTTCATCACCGATGTCCGCGCTGCGGTGCTCTCGGGCAACGCGGCGATCGGGATCGTCGTCGGGATCGCTGCCGGGATCGCGGGCGCGGTGCTCGTCGCATTGGACGGGGACCGCGGACAATGCCTCGCGGCAGGGTTCTTCGGGAGCACGCTCGCGGCGGTCGCGGTCCAACTCGCGACCCCCACGCTGCCCCCCGAGCAGGCACGCCTCCGCGCAACGGCGTCCGTCCTGGTGCTGATGATCCTCGCGCCGCTGATCCCGCTGGTGATGCCCGGGGGAGGGGAGATCTCCGACGCGGCGCGGGCCGGCACGCTGCTGGGCCCGGGCATCGTCCTCCCGCTCGACTGGATGGTCGGGGTCTTCCTGGGCGTGCCGACAGGCATGGCCTGGGTCGG
>MDTD01158694.1_pt1 | contig 18138 bp, 13 predicted proteins | sample 811221 | NCBI WGS metagenome assembly MDTD01 (sample SAMN05326646, study PRJNA326480) | marine metagenome | isolation source: seawater | place: Pacific Ocean: South West | collected 2011 | reverse complement strand
TTCAAAGTTCTTGTCAAAAAATTTCACCCTGATATGAATTCTGGAAATAAAAAATATGAAGAAAAACTAAAATTAATAACTTTAGCTTATACGCAACTAAAAAATACTTATAAGGAAAAAATTGACACCTAATTTAGATATTCAACCAGATATTAAAGTCTCTATTAAGCAAACGTTTGGTTTTGACTCAGAGATGGAAGTTGAAGCATTTTCAAAAAAAAATGAATTTGTTCCAGAAATTGATAAAAATTACAAATTTGATAGAGAAACAACTTTAGCGATAATTTCTGGTTTTGCATTTAATAAAAGAGTTTTGATACAAGGGTATCATGGAACCGGAAAATCAACCCACATAGAACAAGTTGCGGCAAGATTGAATTGGCCTTGTATTAGAGTAAATCTAGACAGTCATGTAAGCAGAATTGATTTAATAGGAAAGGACGCAATAGTCTTAAAAGATGGAAAGCAAATTACACAATTTAATGAGGGTATTTTACCTTGGTCAATACAAAACCCTATTGCCCTTGTTTTTGATGAATATGATGCAGGTAGACCAGACGTTATGTTTGTGATTCAAAGAGTTCTTGAGGCTGAGGGAAACTTTACCTTGTTAGATAAAAACAAAGTTTTAAATCAAAATAAATTTTTCAGACTATTTGCAACTGCAAATACTGTGGGATTAGGCGATACAACTGGATTATATCATGGGACACAACAAATAAATCAAGGCCAGATGGACAGATGGAACATAGTTACAACATTAAATTATTTAAGTTTAGAGAAAGAAATGGAAATTATCTTAGCGAAAAACAAGAGTTTGAATAACTCCAAAGGTAAAGAAAAAGTTTCAAATATGATAAAGGTTGCATCTTTAACAAGAAAAGGTTTTATTGCTGGAGATATTTCTACAGTAATGAGCCCTAGAACAGTTCTTCACTGGGCCGAAAATGCTGAAATTTTTAAAGACACTGGCTATGCTTTCAGAGTTACTTTTTTAAATAAATGTGATGATATTGAAAAAAATACAATAGCGGAATATTATCAAAGATGTTTCGGAGAAGAACTTCCAGAGTCTTTAGCAAATATACAAATTTAAATGAATAACAGCAATAAGTCTGCTAATCTAAAAGAAAAATTAAAACAAGCACTCACATCTACAGTAAAGGTAATTTCAGAAGATTTTGAAAAATTTAAGAATGATAAAATTGAGTCAAAAAAAAATTCAAATTTTTTTGAAATTGATGAAATTAATACCAAAAGTGATTTTATTAAAGCAAGGGCTGATTCAGATTCAGCTGCCCTTAAAAAAAAATTTTCAGATAACAGTATTTTCAAAAAAAATACACCCCGTAACTCTTCTTGTAAAACTCTATATACAATTGCAGAAAAAATAAGGTATGAGTCATTAGGAGGAAAAATGCTCAAAGGTATTAAAAAAAACTTTGAGAATAACTATACTGAGATAATCAATTTAAAAAAAAAAGATAAACTTGCAAACAAAGAGGACGTGGCTGTAAATGAAGCTTTTGAACTGTATATGATAAAAAATTTTCATGGGGTAAAATTAAATTCTTTATCATCAAAAATGTTAAATTTTTGGGAAAATGATTTTGAAAAATATATCGGAGATCATATTGATTTTTTAAAAGAAAACCTTGAAAATCAAGATTATTATTCATCAAGATTTTCAAAAATTCTTCAAGAAATGGATATTTTTCAATCAGAGGATCAAGATAACTTAAATGAAGAAAATCAAGATAGTGGTAATGATAATCAAACAAACGAAAGTGAAAATTCCAAAAATGATGAAAATAAAGACAAAAATAAAGATCAAGAATCAGACTCAAGTTTAGAGTCTGATTATGAAATAGATGAATATAAACTAGATGAAGAGTTAATTGAAACAGACTCTCAAGAAAATTTGAGTGAGAATATTTTACAACAAAAAAATATAAATAATCTTAATTTAGAGTACAAAATTTTTACAAGCAAATATGATGAGATAACAAAAGCTGAAAATTTAGAGAACTCAGATGAGTCGTCAAAATTAAGAAAAACCCTTGACCAGCAATTAATTAGTTTCCAAGATGTTATTACTAAACTTGCAAATAAGCTTCAAAGACAACTTTTAGCAAAACAAAATCGTGCATGGGAATTTGATCTTGAGGAAGGTTTATTAGATAGTTCTAAATTGCCTAGAATTATTATGGACCCTTATAATTCACTCTCATTCAAAAAAGAAAAAGAATTAGATTTTAAAGATACTGTAGTTACATTATTAATAGATAATTCCGGTTCTATGAGAGGAAGGCCAATAACAATAGCAGCCATATGTGCAGACATATTATCTAGAACTTTGGAGAGATGTTCTGTAAAAGTTGAGATTTTAGGATTTACAACAAAAAACTGGAAGGGAGGACAAAGCAGAGAACTTTGGAGTCAACGAGGAAAGCCCAAAATACCGGGAAGATTAAATGATTTAAGACATATCATTTATAAAAGTGCTGATGCTCATTGGCGACAATCAAAGAATAATCTTGGCTTGATGTTGAAAGAAGGATTATTAAAAGAAAATATTGACGGTGAGGCAATTTATTGGGCTTATAATAGAATAAAAAAAAGAAGAGAGGAAAGAAAAATATTAATGGTTATATCAGATGGAGCACCTGTAGATGACTCGACTTTATCAGTCAATTCTGGAGACTTTTTAGAAAAACATTTAAAAAAGGTTGTAAAATTTATTGAAGACAAAACTGATGTAGAAATTTTAGCTATTGGTATTGGGCATGATGTATCGCGATACTATAATCGAGCAATTAAGATTACTGATGTAAATGAACTAGGAGACGTAATGGTTTCACAATTAAGTTCATTGTTTGATAGCAAAAAAAAATTACATTAGATTTTCGCTAAATCTTCGTATCTCCATTTTATTATAACTTCAGCACCTTTTCGTGTTTTTGAATTTCTGCAATTTAAAGATGCATAATTCTTTTCAAGCAAAGTTTTACCAATAAAAATTCCTAAACCTAAACCACTTTTTTCATTTTTTTCTTTTGAAAATGCCTTTAAGTATGGTTCTCCTATCTTTGATAATATATCATTTGGATATCCGTTCCCATCATCTTCAATAATTACTTCAATTTTTTCATTATCACTTTTAACAGTGATAAAAACTTTGCTGGAGCTGAATTTGTTGGCATTTCCAATAAAATTTCTTAGTCCATATACTATTTCAATCGATTTTGTGATTTTTTTTGGATTAGAGTCCTGATTTAAATTAAGAATAAATTTTTTATCACTTGTTTCTTTAAAAGAATTTATTATTTGTTTAATATAATCTCTAATACTTAAATCTTCATCTATAAATTCATCTTCTTCTATTGGGTTCAAAGATAATCTTTTTAAAATATCATTGCATCTTTCTACCTGGCTTGACAATAGTTCAATATCTGGAATGACCTCTTTCTTGTCTTTGAGTTGATCTTTTAATTCTTGAGTAATTATCTTAATAGTTGATAAGGGGGTTCCAAGAGAGTGGGCTGCTGCTGCTGCTTGACCTCCAAGTGATAATAACTCATGCTCTTTCGCCATTACTTCCTCCATTTTATTGATTGCTTCTTTTCTTAATCGAGACTCAGATCCAAAAATTATTGCAAAATAATTTAAAAAAACTAGTGCTATAATTAAAGAGGTTGGTATTGCGTAATAATAAAAGGGATCAACATGAAAATGATCTCCTATTGGAGATGGTAAATCTTCAGAGAAAAAAGTCAAAAAAATTATTGTTAAAATAGTAAAAGCTACCAAAAGTAAGTTAGTTCTTAAACCTAAATTGGATGAGGCAAATACGGTTGGTATCAACAAAAAAATAACAAATGGATTTGCTATTCCACCGGTCAAATAAATTAGAGAGCCAAGCTGAAGTATATCTATCAATAAAAATGAGAGGGCAGACCTATCAGAAAGTTGAGTTTTTTCATAAACATAAATTAAAAAAAGATTACTTAATACTCCAAGAAATATTATAAAATTTGAAAATATAAAATTAAAATCGAATTTAAGAAAAAAATATACTAAATTAACAGAAATTAACTGTCCAATAATACCTATCCATCTTAAAGTTACATAAGTTGATTTTTTTAAAGTATAAAATTTAGAAGTTTCAAAAAACTTCATAGTTTAAACATCAAGATTTTGTACATTGATTGCGTTAGAAACTATAAAGTCTTTTCTTAATGATACATCATTTCCCATCAATGTATGAATTAGTTTTTGATCTTTCTTCCTATCCTTAGAATATTCAACTTTAAGTAAATTTCTTGTTTCAGGATTTAAAGTCGTACTCCAAAGTTCATCAGGATTCATTTCTCCTAACCCTTTAAATCTCTGAATATTAAGGTTTGATTTCTCTAATTCTATTTTTTTATAAAACTCTTTTGACCCTTTACTAAATTTTTTTAAATCTTTGTTATTATTTGTAATGTAATTTTCTAACTCTTTCTCATCTTTAATATAAACACTTTTAGAACCTTTATTAATTTTAAAAAGAGGTGGTTGAGCCAAATATATATGACCATTTTCTATCAATTTATTAAATGGCTCATTGTTAAAAAATGTCAAAAGAAGTGCTCGAATATGAGAACCATCAACATCAGCATCTGTCATAATTATTATTTTTCCATATCTTAAATCTTTAAGATCTATTTCATTTGATTTAGGATCAAGACCTAGAGCATTAATAAGAGTAAGAATTTCATTCGATGAAATCATTTTTGAAAGAGCTTTTGTTCTTTGATCTGATCCATTTTTACTACCGTTGGAACTATTCTTATTTTTTAATTCCTCTACATAAGTATTTAAAATTTTTCCTCGTAAAGGCAATACTGCTTGATTTGATCTATCTCTACCTTGTTTGGCAGAACCTCCAGCTGAATCACCCTCAACTATAAAAAGTTCTGTTCCCTCTTGTTTACCAATTTGGCAATCTGCTAATTTTCCAGGTAAACCACTTAATTCAAGTGCTCCCTTTCTTCTCACACTTTCTCTTGCTTTTCTTGCAACATCCCGAGCTAATGCAGCTTGAATTATTTTACTAAGAATTATTTTCGCTATTGATGGGTTTTGATCAAACCATATAGATAGTTTTTCGTTTACCATTGTCTCAACAATCATTCTGACCTCTGATGATACAAGTTTATCCTTTGTTTGAGATGAAAATTTTGGATCTGGGATTTTTGTGGAGATAACACAGGTTAATCCCTCTTTAATATCGTCTCCTGAAATAGTTAATTTATTTTTTTTTAATAAATTATGTTCATTTGCATATTTATTAACCACTCTTGTAAGCGCACTTCTAAACCCTAATAGGTGAGTTCCACCATCCTTTTGATAAATATTATTAGTATAGGGGTATATATCTTCTGAGAACGTATTATTCCAAATCAAAGAACACTGAATTTCGATATTATTTCTTTTTCCTTCAATATAAATTGGTTTTTTGAATAAATTATTGCCATTTTTATTTAGGAGTTTCTCTCTTTTTTCATCTAAAAAATCAACAAATTCTATTACACCCCCATCAAATTTAAATTCGTTAACTTTTTCTTTTTTTTGGGAACCGTCTATAAAAACAATTTTTACACCTTTATTTAAGAATGCTAACTCTCTCATTCTTTTAATTATTACATTTGCACTAAATTTTGTTTTTGAAAAAATATCGCTTGATGGCAAGAATGTAATTTTAGTCCCACTACCTTTTGATTTACCAATTATTTTAAGAGGTGATTTGGCTGAACCATTTTTAAATTCTATAAAATATTTTTTTCCTTCTCTATCAATCTCTAGTTCTAACTTTTCTGATAAAGCATTTACAACTGAAACTCCAACTCCATGGAGACCTCCTGAAACTTTGTAAGAATCATGATCAAACTTACCACCTGAGTGGAGTTGGGTCATAATCACTTCAGCTGCTGATTTTTTTTCTCCTTTATGCATATCTACAGGAATACCTCTTCCGTCATCAGTTACAGATACTGTTCCGTCTAGATTAATTTTTACTTTTATATTTTTACAATAACCTGCTAAAGCTTCATCTATCGAATTATCTACAACTTCATAAACCATGTGATGTAAGCCAGTCCCATCATCCGTATCACCAATGTACATTCCTGGTCTTTTTCTGACAGCTTCAAGTCCTTTCAAAACTTTTATAGAGTCTGCTTGGTAATTTGATGTATTTTTTATTTTTGTCATTTTTACGGAAGTAGATTATTATACCACTTTTAGAAAATTTTATAAAATATCATATCTAATATTAGCCAAATTAGCGTTGGTTTCATTGGTTTATTTAATGAAAAATTTATTTTTTTGATAGCAATTTTTTAAACTTATAAAAAGCCATGATTTTAGAGAGAAAATATACGACTCGATTAAGTCTCAAAATAATTAAATTTAAAAAAAACTTTATTAAATATTTTGGAACTTTGTTTTTTAATTCCTTAAATAACTTTTCATGTTGGTTTATCTTATAAAAATAATAAAGTTCATCGAATGTAAAATTAAAAGTTCTTAAAAAAGTTCTTTTCAATGGATTACTTACTTTAATTTGCCCGTGTAAATGAGTTGCTTTAGCATTAAAAACCTGTATGACAGATTTTTTTTTATTTCTAATTCTTTTGCAAAGTTCGTCGTCTAAAAAATAAAGAAAAAAATTCTCGTCGTACATACCAATTTCTATAATATCTTGTTTTTTAAACATTATAATTGATCCAAGTACAGTTTCAGCACAAATATCTCCCTCAAATAAGAGAGGTGATCTTTTAAAATTTTTTTCAGGAAAACTACCAGAGTTATAAGCTAAATTTTGATTTTCATCAAAGAATGTTGGAGTGACAATAAAAGAATTTTCATATTTTTTATGAGCTTCTAAAAGTTTAAATATATCTTTTTGTTGAATAATTCCATCTGCTTGAAACATTAGTATAAATTTTGTATCAGAAAGATTTATTGCAAGGTTTGCTGCTTTCGAGTAACCATAATTTTTTTTATTAAGAATATATTTGTAAATTTTGAAATTTTTTTCAATTTTTTTTTTAAGAGGTAAATTGCCCGAATTATCAACTATAATTATTTTAAGATTGTTTAGATTTTTCAAACATCTCGAAACTAAACTAGCACTTTCTTCGTAAAGTATTAAGATTACTGTAATTTCTTTAGACAAAATATTCATTTTCTGAATAAATATTTTTTAATTATATGGGGTTTAGAAATATGTGTAATAAATTTACCACCTTGCTTTATAAATTTTTTTTCCTTTTTAAAAATTTCGTTCTTAAAATTCCATGCACCTAAAAAAACATAATCTGCTGCGTATAAGTTTTTTTTGTTGTACGGTTCAATAAAAATGTGAGTTCCAGGCATAAACTTTTTTACTTTTTCAGGAGTAGTATCTAAAAAATAATCAATAGTTTCATTTTTTATATTACAATAATTTAGAACTGTACTGGCTTTTGCTGTAGCACCATAACCAATAATTTTTTCTCCCTTTTTTTTTATATTATAAAAAATTTGTTTTAAATTTTTTCTTGATTTTTCAACTTTTTTCTTAAATTTTACGAACGTATCATATTTATTTAATTTAAACCTTATTTCTTCTTGAAGTTGTTTTTTTACTCTTATGGTTTTCTTAAATCTTTTATTTGAAATTCTTTTAATGTAATATCTTAAAGACCCTCCGTGAGTATTTAATTTTTCAATATCAAATACCTCTAATTCATATTTTTTTATTACCTCATTAATTGATATCAAAGAAAAAACATATATATGTTCATTGTAAAATTGATCATAAGACACATTTTTTAGACACTCTAGAAGTGAAGGATCTTCAATAATTAAAATACCTTTATCAGTCATAACGTGGCATATTGATTTAAAAACTGAATCTAGATTACTTATGTGACTTAAAGTATTTGCTGAATAAATCAAATCAACATTTTTATTCATCTTTTTAATCTTACGAGCAAGATTAATATCCCAAAAATCTGAAAAAGTTTTGTAACCAAGTTTTTGAGTAATTTTTGCAACATTTCTACATGGCTCAACGCAAATAACTTTTTTTTTACTAAAATTTTTGATTAACGAGCCATCATTGCTTCCAATTTCTAAAATACAATTTGGATTATAATTAAATTTTAAATAAGTGGACAGTTTTTTAAAAGATAAGAGCATGGTTTTAGACATAGAGGATCTGTAAGGATAATTATCATCAAACATTTTTTTAGAAGGTACTCTATTTAAAATTGATATTAATTTTGTTTTATAATCAAAACCAACTTCCAAATGATAAAATAGTTCCTTTTTTTTTCTAGTCAGATCATTTTTTCTTAAATAATTATTAGCAAGAGGTTGCATGCCTAAATCTAAAAATTTTTTAATCATAAACTTTTTATATAATATTTAATTATCTTCGAAAATAACCTTAAAAGATATAGCTGAGAAAGTGTGATACCAACTCAACTTGACCTTCAAAAGCGATCCTTAAATAAATCAAAAAAATAAAAGTTAATACATTTTTTAATAGTTTTTCTACAATAAAAACTGGAACATAAATTGAAATATCTGTATTTATCATAATTGAACTAAAAAAAATTTAACTTGAAAAATAATATATTAGATAAATTTCGATATTTTACAAAAAAAAGATATAAATCTTTTAGAAGTTCAGTTTTTTTATCTATTTACGGAAAAATAATTGTTTCTAAAAAACCACCCAAGACAAAACTAAGATATCTTAAAAATTTTGTTTCAGAAGATTTTAAAAAGTTCAACTACAAATTTTTTGAAATAGAAAATGGCAGAGTTTTTACCGATAATATTGAAAACGTGAGCATTATATCAAACAACAAATTATTAGATATTTTTTCATATCAACAAATAAATGGTAAATTAGTTACTTCAAATAGAAATAGCGTAATTAAAAATGGAACTCCTAAATTTATAAATAAATTTAAAGGAAGACTTGCGGTACTTGCACAAGGTGCTAGTGGTTACAATAACTATTCACATTTTCTTTTTGATATCGTTCCAAAAATTAAATTAATATCATTAGCTATTAATTTAAATAAAATAGACTACTTTTATTTTTCAAAACTAAATAAATATCAGAGAGAGATATTTAATAATTTAGGAATAAAAAATGAAAAAATTATTGACTCCAATAAATATAGACATGTACAAGCAACTAAAATAACAGGAGTCAGTCACCCTAATTATTTTTCCAACACAATATATAGTGCACACAGTAAGATGCCTAAATGGATTGTGAAATATTTGAGAAAAAAATTTTTAAAAGAAAATTCAGCGAAGAATTATTTTAATAAAATATATATTGATAGATCAGACTCTATTAATCGACATTGTAAATTAATTAATAATAATAAAGTCAAAGAATTTTTAAGATTGCAAGGTTTCAGGATACTTAAATTAACTAAATTGAGTTTTAAACAACAAATAGAAATTTTTAGTAATGCAAAGATAATAGTTGCACCCCATGGTGCAGGATTAGCGAATATAGTTTTTTGTAAAAAGAATACAAAAATAATTGAAATTAAACCTAGAAATCACCCTAACAAAGTTTATGAAACAATTTCAAAAATTAACAAACTCAATTATTTTTTAATTAAATTAAAATATGTTAAAAATAACATCAAAGGGGATATGTTTTTAAAAAAAGAAATTTTAAAAAAAATTTTAAAATTTTGATGGCGGAGAGAGTGGGATTCGAACCCACGAAAGAGTTACCTCTTAACACGCTTTCCAAGCGTGCGCCTTAAACCACTCGGCCATCTCTCCTATTAATTTACTTATATATATTTTTGGCTAACTCATATATAATATTTTAATTAGATAACAATAAGATGAATGAGGTAGAGAGAATTTTTATCAGTAAATGGCGAGAGAAAAAATTAGAAAATAAAAGTTTTATAAGTAAAAAATTTAGACTTTTTAAAAATTATATTAAAAAATTTTTATCAAAACGAGAAATTGATACAAATAATTTATCTTTCTCAGGGTGGGGCATGACTACAACCTTATCAAAACCACCGTGGAAAAATTCAAAAAGTTTTGATGATCAAAATTTTAACAATTTTCACGATGAATTGAGTCAATTAATTAAAAAAAAAGAATTTTTTTTATCTCAATTTTACTTACCTGATGCTAATTACGAAAAAGTCATAGAAGAACTAAAATGGAGAAGTTACATTATTCATAATAGTGCTTTACTATCTTTAAAATTTGCAAAAGCTGAAAATCATAATATTGTGGAGTGTGGTGTATGTGATGGTTTAACAATTTTTTTTGCTTTAAAAGCTTTTAATTTTAAAAGAGCAAATTTTAAAGCATATTTATATGACTCTTTTGGTGAAATGAAAGAAGAGTATTTAAATAGTAAGGACAAAGATCAATCAGGAAATTATGATTATCTCGATATAGAACAAACAAAAAAAAATCTTCAAATGTTTAAAAAAGATGTAATATTTGTTAAAGGTTATATACCTGATGTATTTCAAAACGAAAATCATCCAAATGAATTGTCCTGGCTACATATAGATTTAAACTCATCAAAGACAACTCTAGAAACTATGGAGTTTTTTTATCCAAAAATTGTCGATAACGGAATTATTATTTTCGACGATTACGGAATGTTTGACACTACTAAAGAAGTCGTGGACGATTTTTTAAAGAATAAAAATGGTCATTTTATTATTTATCCAACAGGTCAAGGAATGTTTATAAAAAAAACCAATTAAACTTATTTAGTAATTTCACAGAATTATGAAGCATAAGATATTTGATTGTATCACTTTTTTTCAAGAAAATATGATTTCTAATATTAGATTTGAAATTTTAAATGAAAGTGTAGATTATTTTGTAGTGTGCGAGTCAAAATATGATCACAAAGGTAAAAAAAAAGATTTAAATTTTAAAATTTTAAATAAAGAATTTGAAAATAAAATAATTTATTTAGTCCTAGAAAAACCCTTTAACGTAAATCATTCCCCATGGAAAAATCAAGCCATTCAAAGAGAATTTATTTTAGAAAATTTACAAAATATCCATAATGAAGATTATATTATGTTTTCTGACCCTGATGAAATACCAAATCCAAATATTTTAAGAAATTTAAATTTAAAAAAAAAATACGGTATTTTTCTTCAAAAAATGTACTGTTACAAATTTAATCTTTTTAATAAATACGAAAGTCCTTGGGAAGGTACACGGGTCTGTAAAAAGAAAAATTTAAAATCTATTGATTTTATGAGACAAAAAGTTTTGAAAAAAAATTTAGACAAAGCTTTTTGGAAATTTTATAAGGAAAAAAATATAGAAATTATTAATGACGGTGGATGGCATTTCAATTCAATGATTTCTCCTGAGGAAATATCTAAAAAACTCAAAACTTTTGCACACGTAGAATTTTCAAAAAATGCTTATTCCGATATTGATATAATTGAGAAAAATATTAATCAACAAAAGGATCTATTTGGCAGAAATCATATATATACAAAAGTTGATTTAGATAACACTTTTCCAGAGTATATTATAAAAAATAAACATAGTTTTAAGAATTGGATTTTATAAGAGTTATATCAAGCTGTATTTAATTTGAGAGCAATATGATATTATTTAATTAATAATTTAACCAATTTTCAATCATTTTTGTGTTGGTTAATGTTTCATTCAAACTCATAACTGGAAAGCTATGACCATTAGATCCAAGTAACAATCTATGGCTTATCTCTCTAATTTGTCTAGAGTAAATGTTTTCAGTAGACTCAAATTGAATATTTTGGTCTTTTTCGTTATTCATTCTTAAAATTACATTGCTCCCTTTCCATGTATCATTAATAATCACTCTTCCTTTTTTTCCAACTATTTCGCTCATATTACCTAAATTGTTTTTAAATGAAGCTAATATTTTCGATTTAAAACCATCTAAAAATATTATTTCAGCAGAGGACTCTATATCGACACCGGTTTCTCCTATTTCCTTGGTAACATTGGAAAGTCTAAAATTTTCCAAGTTCTTTTTATTAATTAAAGACGCAATTAATAAACTGAAAGAAGTCGTATAACATCCAAGGTCTAAAATGCATCCTCCACCTAATTCTTTATTAAAAAGCCTTGAATTAGGATTTATCCTTTTTTTTTTGTTAAAGAAAAAAAATTTTTTTTTTGTAAATAAATTTACCCCAAAATAAGATCTCATTGAAAGAAGATCGCCAATCTTATTTTCTTTAATAATATCCAATACAAATTTTATCTGAGGAAGGTATCTATACATAAATGCTTCTGAAAAAAATAAATTAGTTAAATTTAAAAAGTCTCTAACTTCGTTTATCTCACTTAAATTCATTACAGCAGGTTTCTCAACTAAAACATTTTTTTTATACTTAAAAGAATTTAGAATCCAATTTTTATGTAAAGAATTAGGTAAAGCTATATATACTATGTCAACTTCCTCACAATCCAAAATTTTCTCATAATTTGAAAAAAGAAAATTTTTTTCAATTTTGAATCGTTTTTGAAACTTTTTTAAATTACTATCATCTTTACTTGCAACAGCAATTAATTTTGCATTTTGTGTTTTTTCAATAGCAATTGAAAATTGATAAGCAATGTTCCCTAATCCAATTATTCCCCAATTAATTTTTTTCTGCATCATTCTTTTTGAATTTTTAAAACTCCAATAAATGCTTCTTGAGGTATTTCAACTCTACCAAATTGTTTTGATCTTGCTTTACCTTTTTTTTGCTTCTCTAATAATTTTCTTTTTCTATCGGTAGCACCTCCGCCGTGAATTTTAGTTAAAACATCTTTTTTAAAACCTTTTATTGTCTCTCTAGCAATAATTTTACCACCTATTGCGGCTTGGACAGGAATCATAAAATTATGCCTAGGAATTAAATCCTTCAATTTTTCACAAACTTCTCTTCCAGTTTTTTGTGCAAAATCTTTATGAATCATTGTAGCTAGAGCATCAACTGGTTCTCCATTTACTAAAATTCCTAACTTTACTAAATCACCCTCTTTATATTCGGCCAGCTCATAATCGAAACTTGCATACCCACTTGTCATAGATTTAATACGATCATTAAAATCGAAAACTACTTCATTTAAAGGAAGTTCATAACTTAAGATAGCTCTATTTCCAGAATAAGTCAGATTAGTTTGAATACCTCTTTTATCCTGACAAAGTTTTATTATCGAACCTAAGTATTGATCAGGAGTTATTATTGTGGCCTTAATCCAAGGTTCTTCGATAAATTTAATTTGTGTAGGATCTGGTAAGCTTGAGGGATTTTGTAAATCAATAATACTCCCGTTATTTAAATTTACCTTATAGACAACGCCTGGTGTAGTAGTTAATAAATTCACATCAAATTCTCTTTCTAGTCTCTCAGTAATAATTTCAAGATGAAGAAGTCCTAAAAAACCACATCTAAAACCTAGGCCTAAAGCTGACGACGACTCAGCTTCATATGAAAAACTTGAGTCGTTTAATTGTAATTTTGCTAAACCATCTTTTAATTTTTGATACTCAGAACTATCTACTGGAAATAGTCCACAAAAAACTACTGGTTTACTAGGCTTAAAGCCTGGTAAAGGATCTACTTTTGGCTTTGTTGCGTCACAAATTGTGTCACCAACTTTTGTTTCAGATAAAACTTTTATTCCAGTCGTAATAAATCCAATCTCACCAGCGTTTAATTCATCTACATCTTTAGCTTTTGGAGTAAAAACTCCAACTTTTTCAATAATATAATCTTGATCAGTAGAGAGCATTTTTACTTTCATATTTTTCCTCAATTTTCCATTTATAACTCTAACTAAAATTACCACACCCAAATATGTATCGTACCAACTGTCTACTAGTAAGCATTTTAAGTCTTCATTTGGACTTCCTTTAGGTCCAGGTAACTGATTTATAATTTGTTCTAATATTTCCTCTATTCCCTCACCAGTTTTTCCGGAGCACGGTACCGCATTTTCAGTATCTATACCAATAACATCCTCAATTTGTTTGTTTGTTCTCTCCAAATCTGATGCTGGTAAATCAATCTTATTCAATACAGGGATAATTTCATGATTAATATCAAGAGCTTGATAGACATTTGCTAATGTTTGAGCCTCTACTCCTTGTGTGCTATCAACAATTAATATTGACCCTTCACAGGCATAAAGTGACCTACTGACCTCATAGCTAAAGTCTACGTGTCCAGGGGTATCAATTATATTAAGAATATAATCTTTTCCATTTTTTGCTTTATAATTAAGTTTCACTGTTTGAGCTTTAATTGTAATTCCCCGTTCTCTTTCAATATCCATTGAGTCAAGCACTTGAGCTTTCATCTCTCTCTCGGATAAACCCCCACACTTATGGATTATTCTATCAGCAATTGTAGATTTACCGTGATCAATATGTGCAATTATTGCAAAATTTCTAATATTATTAATAGTGCTCATTTAAGTTATTGAGATCTAATTTTAGCACCGGTCTTATTTTCCACTACATCAATAATTTGTTTACTGATTTTTTCTAAATCTTTATCTTTTAAAGTTTTATCCATAGATTGAATAGTTATATTTAAGGCAATTGACTTCATGTCTGTAGGAATGTTTTCACCTTCATAAATATCAAAAATATTGACATTTTTTATAAGTTCTTTGTCAATATTTGAAATTATCTCAACTAAATCTTGTGATTTAAAATCTTTTTTAATTAAAAAGGCAAAATCTCTTTCAGATTTTTGGAAATCAGAAACTTTATATATTTTTTTTTGATCTTTTAAAGATTTTCTGGTTCTTTTCAAATTATCTACAAATATCTCGAACCCCATTAAAGATTCAGTTTTAACATCAATTTTTTTAAGAATATTTGGATGAATTTCTCCAAAATATGCTGCTACTTTTTCTTTTTTATCATTTAAAAAAACTCTTCCTGATTTACCTGGATGATAATAATTTGGCGTTTGATCATCGATATAAATTTTTGATCTTGAGTAACCGCATTCAACTAAAGTTTGAATAACATCTTTTTTTACATCAAAAACATCAACATTCCTCTCCTTTTCTATCCAGGATAATCTAGATATCATTCCAGATTTTAAACCACCGACTACTGTTTGTTGTTCACCAGGATTTGATCCATAAAAGACAGGACCAATTTCAAATAAAGAAAGATCTTTAATTCCTCTATCTAAATTTTTATTTAAACTCATTATTAAATTTGAAAAGATTGAATTTCTTAAAACATCTAAATCTGAGCTTATAGGATTTATTATTTTGATTTCTTCAGGACTAGATTTAAAAATATTGTTAATCTTTGAATCTGTAAACGACCAGGTTATTGCTTCTTGATAACCTTTAGTTGCAACAGATCGTTGTAAAAAATGAAATAATTTTTGAGATTTATTTAAAGTAGGTTTGACTCTTAATTTTATAGGATCAATTTTTTTTATTTTATTATACCCGTAAATTCTCACTAATTCCTCAACAATATCTATTGATTGGACAATATCTGGCCTCCATGATGGGACTTTTAATTCTAAAAATTTTTTATTCTTTTTAATTTTAAATCCTAAATTTTTTAAAATTTTAAATATCTCTCTAATAGAAATTTTAAAACCTGAAATTCTTTCTAATAATTTGGGATCAAACTTTATGAATTTTTCTCGATATTTTGAAATTTTTTGAACATCTAATTTACTTATTTCCCCACCACAAATTTCCTTAATTAAATGTGCAGCTTTTAATAAACCTTCCTTAATTGATAAAGGATCAATCCCCCTCTCAAATCTAAATTTTGCATCAGTATCAATATTCAGTAATTTTGATGTTTTCCTGATTGATCTTGGATTAAAATAAGCTGACTCTATTAATACATTCTTTGTATGAAGTTCTGTTCCAGTGCGTGTTCCTCCAATAATGCCACCCAATCCTAACACTCCAGAGTAATCTGAAATTACACACATTCCATTTTCAAGCTTATATTCTTTATTATCCAAAGCATAAAATTTCTCTCCTTTTTTTGAGTTTCTAACTATTATACCTCTCTTAATTTTATCGCTATCATAAGCATGTAATGGTCTGTTTAAATCTAACATTACATAATTTGTGATATCTACAATTGCAGAAATAGGTTTTTGACCTACAGAGATTAATTTATCTTTTAACCATTTTGGGCTATCTGTATTTTTTACATTTGTTATTAAACAACTACCAAAAATCGGGCAACCCTGGTTTTTTTCTTTTAAAATTTTAACACTTATTTTTTGTTTCCTATTATTTTCAAGCTTGTAAGTCTTATCATCTTTAAGTTTTCCAAATCCTGCTGAAGCTAAATCTCTTGCGATACCTCTCACACCCAAACAGTCTGGTCTATTAGGTGTTATAGATAAATCAATTAAATTAGAGGTTTTTTTATTAAAATATTTTTTACCAATTTTATCTTTAAAATTTTTAATTTTAAGTTCACATATTCCCTCACTTTTGTCTGATAAATTCAATTCAGATTCTGAACAAAGCATGCCATATGAAGCTACCCCTCTAATCTCTGAAACTGACAACCTCATTCCATTTTTAGGAATAATTGTTCCGGGAGGAGCATAAACTGTCAGAAGTCCCTCTTTTGCATTCAAGGCACCACAAACTACTTTTACTATTTTATTTTCACCGATGTTTACATCACAAACTTTTAATCTATCTGCATTTGGATGTTTTTCTGTTTTATCAATTTTTGCAATTATAAAATTATCTAAATTTAAAGGTGCATTTTCTATTCTTTCTACCTCTAATCCTATATCAGTTAATTTCGCCAAAAGTTGTTTTTCTGAATTTTTTGTTTGGAGGTGATCTTTTAGCCAATCAAAAGTGATTTTCATCTACTTAAACCTCTATAACTTGTTGGAACATCGAGTGGATCAAAACCAAAGTGGTTTAACCATCTGTAATCACATTCGAAAAAAGATCTTAAATCATTAATGCCATACTTCAACATTGCTAGCCTATCTATACCTATACCAAATGCATACCCTTGGTAATTCTCTGGATTAACTTTGACATTTTTTAAAACATTTGGATGAACCATTCCACATCCTAATATTTCTAGCCATTTGTCTCCTTGACCAATCACAATCTTTCCATCTCTAATTTCATAACCAATATCAACTTCAGCTGATGGTTCTGTAAAAGGAAAATGACTTGGTCTAAATCTCATTTTTATCTTATCAACTTCAAAAAACTCTTTTATAAAATAATTCAAACATCCTTTTAAATGACCCATATTAATATCTTTATCAATATGAAGACCTTCAACTTGATGAAACATTGGGGCATGTGTTTGGTCGCTATCTGATCTATAAGTTCTTCCTGGAGCAATTATTTTAAAAGGAGGCTTATCCTTTAACATAGTTCTAATTTGAACTGGAGAAGTATGTGTTCGTAACAATTTTTCCTTTTTTTCATCAAGATAAAACGTATCATGCATATCTCTTGCTGGATGATTGTCGGGAGTGTTAAGAGCTGTAAAATTATTGTACTCATTTTCTACGTCTGGACCCTCCTCAACATTAAAACCTATCTCAGAAAAGATAGATGATATTTCATCAATTGTTTGAGATACAGGATGAATTTTTCCCCTTTGAAAATTTCTTTCAGGTAGAGTAATATCAATCTTTTCTTTCTCCAATTTTTTGTTAATTTCAGATGTTTCGACTTCATTAATTTTTTGATTAATCAAATCTTGAAGTTCATTTTTGATAATATTAAGATCTGAGGCAAACTTTTTTTTATCAGCCTCTGTAATTTCTCCAATTTTTTTAAACTCAGATGAAATCTTTCCGTTTTTTCCAAAGAGATCTGATTTTATATGATTTATTTCTACAAGGCTTAGGTTGCCTTTTAATTTTAAAACGAATTCATCTTTAATTTTTTTAAGATCAGACATATGTACAGATTATTTCTTACGTAAAATAAAACAATAGTGAAGATTATTTTAAAGCAGATTGTGCTTTTTGAACTATAGTTTTAAAGGCTTCTGGGCTATCGTACGCTATCTCTGCTAGAATCTTTCTA
>MDTD01176488.1_pt1 | contig 18139 bp, 18 predicted proteins | sample 811221 | NCBI WGS metagenome assembly MDTD01 (sample SAMN05326646, study PRJNA326480) | marine metagenome | isolation source: seawater | place: Pacific Ocean: South West | collected 2011 | reverse complement strand
GTCGGAGAAGACCGTCGGCCGCCATCTGGCCAACATCTACGCCAAGATCGGGGTCTCGTCGCGGACTGCCGCGGCGGCTTGGGCGCACGCCAACGAGGTGCTCTGACTAAAGGCAGGTGTGTGTTGGGGGTGGCCTTCGAGGCAGAATCGTCGCCTTGAACGCCCGGGGGTCACGAAGAGTCTTCGCGCGCAAGAAGGTCTCGAGCGCTGGTCATGATGTGGTCGTCCAGAGCGAGACGAAGGTTCTCGGAGTCGTCACCGCGGATGGAGTCGAGGAGAACTCGGTGCTCCTGCGGGATCGCGAATGGGCTGGTGTGACGTTTGGCGAGCCGATGGATCTGCATGCGAATCCGGGGCTGGACACTCGCCCACAACTGCAGCGCATGTTCGGAATGTGCGCTCCGGACGATGATCTCGTGATAGGACACGTCGAGTTCGTTGAGTAGATCGAGATCATTGCGCTCGGCCGCCTGGTCCATCAGCATGACCAACTGCTCAAGTTGAGCGATGGTCTGCGGATTCCGACCGATCTTCGCGATGGCAAACGACTCGATCGCCAACCGAACCGGCAGCAGCACCCCAAGCAATTCGTCGGCACTGACCGAATTGACGAAGACCCCCCGATTAGGGATGTGCTGTACGAGCCCCTCGCTTTCCAGTTGCCGCAATGCCTCTCGGACGGGGCCTGGACTGGTGCTGAGGTGAGCGGCGAGGATGTCTTGCTTGAGTTGCGCTCCGGGCGCCAGATTGCCCTTGACGATCTGTTCGCGCAGCCAGTCGGCGATCTGATGCCGTCGAGACGGAGCGGTGATGCCGGGTGGGGCGACAGACAGGCCTTCTGCGACTTGGGTCATGTAGACGTCTCCCTCCGCGCCGAGTCGGCGCCATCTCAATCGTAGGTGCCCGAACTCGGACAGGGGCCGGCGAACACGTCTCCGCATCGGGGCTTGCATTAATCATAGATTGTAAATAATCTCTAATCCACTGCCGATTGTCGGTGGAGGAGACGATCGCCGTCTGTGACGGCGCCTCCGAAGAGTCAAGAATCAGGGGATTTCCATGCGAAAGGCAATGCGCACAGCGATAGCTGCGGTGGCAGCGGTGGCACTGGCAGCTGGATGCACGTCTTCCGGTCAAACAGGCGGGGCAGCCGCTGGGCCGAGCATCCTCACCGAGGTTCTCGAGTCAAAGAAGGTCGTTGTCGGCGTTTTCGCCGACGCGCCCCCATACGGGGTAATGAACAGCTCCGGTCAGTACGAAGGTTTCGACATCGACAAGGCTCATGCACTGGCGGATTCGCTTGGCGCGCAGGTGGAATTCGTGAGCACCACGAATGCCAGCCGAATTCCCATGCTGGAGACTGGCAAGGTCGACGTGATCATCGCCGCACTGACCAATCTCGATGAACGGGCACAGGTCGTCGCGATGACCCGACCGTACGCCTCTGAAGGGCAGCTTGTTGTCGTACCCGCAGCCAGCGACATCAATACTTACGACGACCTCGCAGGGCGCAATGTGGCGGCAACCCGAGGCAGCGTTCCCGCGAGCATCCTTGAAATGCGGTTCCCGCAAGCCAACGCGAGTCTTTTCGAGGCCGTGGCGGATTCGATCCAAGCGCTGCGCAGCGGAAAAGTCGACGCATTGATGGAAAGTACGGCGGTGGTCGCCGACATTCGGGACAGCGAGGGCGACGCGGTGCGGGTTCTCGAGGCGCCAGCCTTGGCGCCGTCTCTAGTTTCGTTCGGGGTCAAGATGGGTGACCAGGTTTGGCTGAACTACCTGAACAACTTCATCATGAACTACAACATCAGCGACGCGGCCAATGAGTCATACAACCGGTGGCTCGGCATGGACGTCCCCGAATTGATCAAGTAGCTGTAGTCGACGATTATGCAGCTGTACTACGGCGACATCATTCCCTACCTAGCGCCGCTGTCGAAGGGGCTGGCCATCAGCCTCGGGATCAGCATCGCCGCCCTCGGTGGTGGCGGTGCCCTGGGAATCCTTCTGTACACCTGCCGCGCCTCCGCTTCGCGGACAGTCCGGGCAGCGGCGACCACATACGTTGAGGTGGTCCGCAACACTCCCTTGCTGTTGCAGCTCTATCTTGTTTACTTCGCGTTGCCGCAGGCGGGTGTGAATCTGGACCCGATCGCAGCCGGCGTCGTAGCGCTGACCATCAACAACGCGGCATACATGGCCGAGATATTTCGCGCTGGCTTCCAATCGGTGCCCGCTGGACTACACGAGGCGGCGGCAGCGCTGGGGATGAGCTCGAGGGACACTTTCTGGCGAGTGCTGTATCCGCCCGCAGTGCGAAACGTGCTTCCTGCCATCACGAATCAGACGATTCTGCTGTTTCTCGCGTCGTCGATCACGTCGGTCGTCGCTGTTCCCGACCTCATGCACGCGATGTTGGGGATCACATCAACCACGTTCCGCACGATCGAGACCCTCACGGTGGGTGGCCTTATGTACTTCACCGTCGCTTTCCTGATCGCCGGCGCGTCCCGGATCGTCGAAACCAGATTCATCAGTTGGAAGGTGGCATGATGTTCGAGGCCTTCGGCTGGCAACACCTCGCCCTGATTATCCAAGGTGCGTTTGTCACCGTGCAGATCTGCGTGCTGTCAGTGGCTTTCGGTGGTGTGCTCGGTCTGATGCTCGGTTTGATGTCGACAGGTAGCGTCCGACCTTTGCGGTGGATCAGCGCCGTGTATGTCGGACTGATCCGCGGCATTCCCGTGCTCCTGGTCATTTTCTTCGTGTACTTCGGCGTCCCTCTGCTCGCACCCGGAAGCAGTGTCCCCGAATACTGGGCCGGCGTGATCGCACTTTCGATCTTCGCGTCCGCGTACATCGGTGAGTTGGTTCGAGGCAGCATCGAAGCCGTGCCGCGAGGGCAGTTCGAAGCGGCGAAGGCGCTCGGTCTGGGCTACGTCGAACGGATGCGGTGGGTCATCATGCCGCAGGCGGCACGGTTGATCGTCCCGCCCGGCGTCGGCTTCTTGGTGGTGTTGATCAAAGACAGTTCTTTGGTTGCCGTCATCGGTCTGATCGAACTGACCCGTGCGGGCAATATCGTGAGTTCGCAGACCGCTGACCCCATAGTCGCCTACACCGTAGTCGGGGCGTTCTACTTCGTCATCTGCTTCGCGCTGTCGACGGCGGCCAGACGCTACGAGCGGCGCTTGGCCGCCAACGTGCCCACACCCAGAGTCGGCGATTCCCTCACCGCTCTTACGTCAGGAGCCAGAAAGTGATCCAGATTGAGAACCTGCGACTGAGTTTCGGTGACAACGAGGTGCTCCACGGTGTCTCCTGCGACGTGTCCGAACGCGAGGTGGTGTGCATCATCGGCGCCTCGGGGTCAGGCAAGAGCACGCTGTTGCGATGTATGAACGGTCTGGAGCGGCCGTCGCACGGCAGTGTCATCGTCAACGGCCACGCGCTGGGAGCGGGGGAGAAGACCGCTGACTTGGCTGTCGTCCGGCGCGACGTCGGCATGGTGTTTCAGCACTTCAACCTGTTCCCGCACATGACAGTGCTCGACAACGTTGCGCTTGCCCAACGGCGGGTGCTCAAACGGACGAAGAGCGAATCACATGACCGCGCTCGAGCGCTGCTCGACAGGGTCGGCTTGACGGAAAAGGCTGACGTGTATCCGGATTCGCTGTCCGGTGGCCAGAAGCAACGGGTGGCCATCGCCCGTGCGCTCGCGATGGATCCGAAGATCATGCTCTTCGACGAGCCCACGTCAGCGCTGGACCCCGAGATCGTCGGCGAGGTTCTCGTCGTGATGAAGGGATTGGCAGCCGATGGAATGACCATGGTGGTGGTGACCCACGAAATGGCCTTCGCACGCGAGGTGGCCGACCGCGTCATCTATATGGACCACGGCGGCATCATCGAGACCGCGGAACCCACAACTCTTTTCAGTTCACCACAGCATCGTCGAACCCGAGAATTCCTGAGCAAGGTGTTGTGAGATGCCCGCCCTCGATACGCTGATAATCGGTGCGTACATCGTTGACGGGACGGGCGCGCCTGCGAAACGCTGTGATGTCGGAATACGTGAGGATCGAATCGACTATCTTGGTGTGAAGACCGGAGTTCAGGCCGTGCACACCGTCGACGCCACCGGAATGATCGTCACCCCCGGGCTCATCGACCCGCACAGTCACAGCGACTGGTCCATTCTCGCCAACCGCGCGGCTTACAGCACCATCCACCAGGGTGTCACCACGGAGGTAGTCGGCAACTGTGGTGTGACCTACGCTCCGCTTGGAGAGGACGACGTCGGACCCGCCCGCAATGCTCTACAGGCCATGGGTTTCGGCGGAGAAGTTGATTGGCGCAGCTTCGACGGACTCCTGGAAGCGGTGCACACCGGCGGGACTGCCCAAAACCTCCTGTGGTTCGTCGGACACACCGCGATACGTGCGGCGGCGCAATCCAACGCAGAGCGGTATGGCAAGGAGGAGGAGCGTGAACGCACTAGACTCCTGGAAGAAGCGATGGAGGCTGGTGCCATCGGGTTCTCCAGCGGTCTCGAGTATGGCGCCGGCCGATTCGCCGACACCGCAGAACTCGGCGAACTCGCTCGGGTTGCAGGCCGGCGGGGAGGCATGTACGCCAGCCACATTCGTAATCGGGACGCGGACCTCGGCGGCGCCGTCGACGAGTTCTTCGAGGTAGTGAACCACGGTGAGGTGCGAGCCCAGCTCTCGCACCTCAACGTTAGGCATGACACGGGTGCGTCAGACGGAGCTTGGGAGCAGGCGGCGCAGCGCGTGGCCGACGAGCGACGTAGGGGTTCCGATGTTCTGGCCGACATCACGCCCTATCCGCATGGGATTGGAATGGCAGTCGGCCTGCTGCCCGGCTGGCTCCTCCAACACCCGGCGGCCGAAGCTGCTCAGATGTTGACGGACAAGGACGTCCGCCTTCGTGTGAGGCAGGACTGCGACCGATACTGGCGCTTTGTACATCGTGGCCATTGGGATCGCGTGCGGCTCGGTGTGTCGACCACCCACCCCGAATGGGAAGGGCTGACCTTCCCGCAGATCGCCGAGCAACACGGCCGCGATGAATGGGAATGCCTGTTCGACATTCTCGCCGCCGCCGGGCCGGATCTCGGCGGCGTTCAACTCTTAGGGTTGCTGTTTACCGAGGATCACCTCACTGAAGCGATCTCGCATGACCACTTTCTGCTAGGGGTCGACGCGTTTACCGCCTGCCGTCAAGGTCCGCTGAACCTCAGGACCCGACATCCGCTGTTCTACTTCGGGCACACGCACTATCTCGCTCACCATGTAGCGGCGGGAACACTGTCGATGGAAATTGCTATCCACAAGATGACCGGCATGGTGGCCGACCATTTCGGTATTGGCGGGCGCGGGTATCTGCGCGAGGGCTATCGCGCCGACGTCGTGGTGTTCGACCCTGAGGTGCTGGCCCGAACCGATACCTGGTCGATGCCGCCCGAATATGCCGACGCCGCGCGGTTCGTCTGGGTCAACGGGGTCCCTGTCGTTTTCGACGCCCGACACACCGGGCGCCTTCCCGGGCAGATGTTGCGCTGACGTTGACGAACAAAGAGGAGGAGCACCACATGAAGATCACTCGCATCGAAACTTGCGGGCTGCGCGGGGCTACACCGGAAGGAGGTTGGTCCAATGAACTGCGTCCCGACGACGTCGTGCACACCCTCGTCGCTGTGCACACGGATTCGGGTCATGTCGGTATCGGAAGCGCTTTCACCGCGGAAGGGTTGGTACGGGCCGCCCTGCATCTGTTGACACCACACCTCATTGGGGAGAGCGCGCTGGAAGTGGAGCGGCTAACAGAGACTCTGCACCAGAGCTCCTTCTGGATGGGCAGAGGAGGAACCCTGACGCACGCCACCAGCGCCATCGATATAGCACTGTGGGACCTCGCGGGACAAGCACTGAGCCAGCCGGTGGGCCGTCTGCTGGGTGGGCGTTATCGGGACCGTGTCCGGCCCTATGCGTCGGTGCTGATGGACGACGCACCCGTGATGCGGGAGAACCTGAGATCTCTTGTCGAAGAAGGCTTCACAGCCTTCAAGATCGGGTGGTGGAAGTTCGGACGTGTGGACAGCGCAACTGACGAGCGGACCGTGGCGGCGGCTCGCGAGGCAGTGGGTGACTGCCTCCTGGCGGTGGATGCAGGCGGCTCGGAAGCCTTCTTTCCCGGTGGATTGTCGTGGGCGAAGCGTACCGCAGACATGTTGGCCGCCTACGATGTGGCGTGGTTCGAGGAAGCGCTGGCGCCGGATGACGTCGAGGGATTCGTTATGCTGCGCGCGCACTCCCGGGTTCCGATCAGTGGTGGCGAGGTGCTCACCCGGCGACAGGCCTTCGCGCCGTTCATTCAGGCGGGTGCCTTCGACATTGTGCAGCCGGACACCACCAAGGGCGGCGGGTTGAGCGAGTCGCGCCGAATCGGTTGGGCTGCGCAGGATCACGGAATGCGGCTCGTCCCACATGGCTGGAACACCGGAGTTGGTCTGGCAGCTGATCTACAGCTGGCCTCTGCGCTGGCCGCTACTGATTTGGTGGAGTACAAGACCGGATCTGCCTACATCGACGAATTGATCGCCGGTGGTTGGACCTTGGATGCTGACGGCATGCTGGCGGTGTCTGACGCGCCAGGGCTGGGCGTGACGCTGAACTCCGACGCACTGACGGCGTACGGTACGAATCCTGCCTTCGCGCAGGCAGCATGAGGACGCCCACGACCGACCACCCGGTGTTCTATCACCCGGTGATACCCCTGGTGACGGTTCGCAGCATGAACGACGTCGACGTCATCGGTGACGGGCTGGTCGATGGAGGACTGCCCGTGGCCGAAGTGGCTCTGCGAAGCAAGCACGCCGTGGATGCGATCCGGCACCTGTCGGCGCGCGGTGATGTCCTGGTAGGCGCCGGAACGGTGTTGACCGTGGCGCAGGCTGAAGAAGCGCTTGACGCTGGCGCGCGATTCGTGGTGACACCTGGCCTCGACCCTGATGTGGTTCGCCACGTGCTCGCCGCCGGAGTGCCGATCATCCCCGGCGTCCTGACGCCGACGGAAGTCCAAGCCGCGGCGCGCATGGGGTTGAACCGCGTCAAGCTTTTCCCCGCTGACGCGGTGGATGCCGCTGCCTGTCTTCGGGCGTATGCCAGTGTCTACCCTGCTATGCGGTTCATGCCCTCTGGCGGCATTGAATTAGCCAACGTGACAAGGTATCTCAGCTTTACGTCGGTCTTTGCGGTCTCGGGTAGCTGGATTCCGGCTGTCGTCCACGACGGTGCAGGCTCAGTGGCGGGGGCATGCCGTGCGGCTGTGGCGGCATCGGAAGCGGCGCGACCGCGATGACATCGAGTGCGTCGTTCGATGTGGTGACGATGGGGGAGAGCCTAGGCCTGCTCACTGCGGACCGTGTCGGCAGCATTCGCCATTTGCGGGGGATGCGTGTTGGATTCGGCGGTGCTGAAAGCAACGTCGCGATCGGGGTGGTGCGCCTGGATGGCTCCGCGGTGTGGCTCGGCCGGGTGGGAAACGACTCGTTCGGTCAATTGATTGCGCGGGAACTACGCGCAGAAAAAGTCGACACAGTCGCGGTCGTGGACGAAAAAGCGGCGACAGCTCTGATGCTCAAGGAACGTCCCCGGCCGGGCTCTAGCCGTGTCACCTATTACCGCCGTTGTCAAGCAGGTAGTCGCCTGCGGGCCGACGACATTCCGCCCGGGGTCGTCGAGCAGGGCAAAATACTCCACATCACCGGTATCACCGCTGCGCTCGGGGAGGAGCCCCATGCCGCCCTCCATGTCGCGATTGATAGGGCGAAGCAGGCTGGTCGAATGGTCTCGTTCGATGTGAACCACCGAGCCAGCCTGTGGACGGACGGCGTCTCGGCGGTCAGCACCTACCGGGCGCTGGCTCGCCGCGCTGATGTCGTGTTTGCGGGAGCGGACGAAGCGGAATTTGTGACAGGCGAGAGTGACCTGCGGCAGCAGATCGATCGGCTGCTTGGCTACGGTGTGCGGCAAGTTGTGATCAAGCTGGGCGCCTCAGGTGCGGTAGCGGCGTCGGAAAGTGCCATTGAGGCTCGCGCGGCGCACCCGGTATCGGTGGTCGACACAGTCGGCGCCGGGGACGCTTTCGTGGCCGGCTGGCTGGCCGAGATGGCTAGGGGAGCCGGCGTCGAATCCTGCCTGGAAGTCGCCACGGCCTGCGGCGCACTGGCCTGCACAGGTCACGGTGACTGGGAGTCGGCGCCGACCCGGGAGGATCTGGCCGGGCTGGCGCGGATCGATGAGGATCCTGTGAGCCGGTGACATGGCGCTTCGCCGACGTCGTATGTATCGATTGACCAAGACTGCATCGTTTGCACCATTTCCGCGTACACGATCTGCATCGTGTACTCGATGCCGAGGAACGCATCGGCGCCTTAGCGTCGACGCCATGACCACAGTGCAGGAAACACCGATGACCGATACGACCGAGGAGTTCGCCGAACGCGTCGTCGGCGCGATCGACGCCGCCAGCGTGGCGATCCTGCTGTCGATCGGACACCAGACCCACCTGTTCGACACACTTGCCGGGCTGCCGCCGGCCACCAGCATCCAGATCGCCGACGCCGCCGGGCTCGACGAGCGCTACGTGCGGGAATGGTTGGGTGGCGTGGCGGCGGCGCGGATCGTCGACTACGACCCGGCATCGCGGACCTACTCGCTGCCGCAGCAGCGCGCCGCGGTGCTGACCCGCTCGGCCGGGCCGGACAACCTGGCTCGGGTCGCCCAGTTCATCCCGTTGCTCGGCGAGGTCGAGCAGAAGATCATCGGCTGCTTCCGGCACGGCGGCGGCCTGTCCTACCACGAGTACCCCCGCTTTCATTCGCTGATGGCCGAAGAGAGCGGCGAGGTCTTCGACGCCGCGCTGGTCGACGGGATCCTGCCGATGGCCGACGGGCTACCCGACCGGTTGCGCGCGGGTGTGGACGTGGCCGACGTCGGGTGCGGCAGCGGACACGCCGTCAACGTCATGGCGCAGGCCTTTCCGGACAGCCGGTTCGTCGGGATCGACTTCTCGGAGGAGGGGCTGGCTGCCGGCGTCGCCGAAGCGGAGCGCCTCGGGTTGACCAACGCGACGTTCCGCGCCGCCGATGTCGCGCGCCTCGAGGACACCGACGCGTTCGACGTCATCACCGCGTTCGACTCCATCCACGATCAGGCGCACCCCGGCACGGTGCTGGCCAACATCCACCGCGCGCTTCGCCCGGGTGGGGTGTTCCTGATGGTCGACATCAAGGCCTCCAGCCATCTGGAGGACAACGTCGGTGTGCCGTTCGCGTCCTACCTCTACACCGTGTCGACGATGCACTGCATGAGCGTGTCGCTCGGCCTGGACGGCGACGGCCTGGGCACCTGCTGGGGCCGGGAACTGGCGATCACCATGCTCGACGACGCCGGTTTCACCGACGTGCAGGTGCGCGAGATCGAGTCCGACCCGATCAACTTCTACTACGTCGCCAGGAAGTGACCCATGGATCTGATCGACCGTGAAACCCGCGGCCGCACCGATCTCCCGCAATTGCGTGGTCAGGGAGTCTTCGTCACCGACGGCGGGCTGGAAACGGAGTTGGTCTTCCACGACGGCCGTGAGCTGCCGGCTTTCGCAGCGTTCCCACTCCTGGACAACGTCGAAGGCCGGGCGCGGCTGCGCCGCTACTACCGCGGCTATCTCGACATCGCCCAGGCCCAGCGGGCCGGCTTCGTGATGGAGACGCCGACGTGGCGGGCCAACCCGGACTGGGCCGCCCAGCTGGGCTATTCCGCGGCTCGCCTCGACGAGATCAACCGGGGCGCGGTGGCGCTGGCCCGGGAGGTGTGCGTCGACGCGACGGCGGCCGGCATCGGCACCGTCGTCAGCGGGTGCGTGGGACCGCGCGGCGACGGCTACGACCCCGGCGCGGTGATGAGCCACCGAGAAGCCCAGGACTACCACGCAATACAGATCGGCTCCTTCGCCGCCGCGCAGGCCGACCAGGTCACCGCGATCACGATGACCACGGTCGCCGAGTCCATCGGCGTCGTCCGCGCCGCAGAGGTGGCCGGCCTACCGGCGGCGATATCCCTGACCGTCGAGACCGACGGCCGCCTGCCCACCGGCCAGCCGTTGCACGAGGCGATCGACGAAGTGGACGCCGAGACCGGCGCAGCGGCCGCCTACTTCATGGTCAATTGCGCGCATCCCACTCACTTCGCCCGAGCCGTCGAACACCCGGGTGGCTGGCGTCACCGGGTGGCGGGACTGCGGGCCAACGCCTCGGCCAAGAGTCACGCCGAACTCGACGACGCCACCGAACTCGACGACGGCGATCCGCACGACCTCGCCGCCCAACACCGCGCGCTGCGGGAGCATCTGCCCGCGGTCCGGGTGCTGGGCGGCTGTTGCGGGACCGACGCCCGCCACGTCGCCGCCATCGTGGGGGCCTGGACCGCCGACTAGGTGTACTGACCTCCACGGCTTTATCCCGTCGGATTCGCCCCGTACGGTCGGGGCATGGACCTGCAGACGCTCGCTATGGAATGGACGGAGACCAACCAGCACTGGCTCATCGAGGTGCCGATCCGGATCGGGGCTTACCTGCTCGCGATCCTGATCGCCCGCTTCATCCTGCACCGCATGATCGACCGGGCAACCGGCCGGTCCGGTAAGGCCAAGAAGGTCAGCGGTGACGAGAACGCCCCCGCCAAGCCGGCGCTGCTGCGCGGGCTGCGTGACCGTGTGCCGTCGGGCGCGACCGGCCAGCAGGCCAACGAGCGTCGCCAGCAGCGTGCCCAGACGATCGGGTCGGTCCTGAAGTCGACGGTGTCGATCGTGCTGCTGGTGTGGGGCATCCTGGCGATCCTCAACGTCCTCGGCGTCAACATCGCGCCGTTCATCGCCTCGGCCGGGGTCGTCGGCCTGGCCATCGGCTTCGGCGCCCAGAATCTCGTGCGCGATTTCGTCACCGGGGTGTTCATGCTGCTCGAGGACCAGTACGGGGTCGGAGACATCGTCGACCTCGGCGAAGCCATCGGCGAGGTACAGACAGTCGGCCTGCGGGTGACGACCTTGCGCGACATCGACGGCACTCTCTGGTACGTCCGCAACGGTGAGATCGCCCGCGTCGGCAACATGAGCCAGGAGTACGCGGTGGCCCGTATCGAGGTACCGGTGTCGCTGAGCGCCGATGTGGAGCGTGCCGAGCAGGTCGCCGTCGACGCGGCCACGGCCGCCATCGCGGAGGCGCCGCTGGCGGAGAAGGTGCTTGGCGAGCCCGAGATGCTCGGTGTGCAGGAGCTCTCGCCGGACCTGCTGACGCTGCGCATGACGCTGAAGACCCGCCCGGGTGCGCAGTGGTCGGTGCAGCGCCGGCTGCGGCGCGAGATCCTGCGCGCCTACGACGAGAACGGCATCGATCTGCCCTACCCGCACGGACGCATCCACGCGTTGGTCGGCGGGAAGACGAACGGGGACGCGAACTAAGCTCCTGGATCGATGGGAGCCCTCGACGTCCTCGCCGACTGGCCGGTACCGACCGCGGCCGCTGCTGTCGTCTCGACCGCAGGTGTGCTGGCCGACTGGGGCGACACCCGGCACCGGTTCGCGCTGGCGTCGGTGACCAAGCCGCTGGTCGCGCGAGCGGCGCAGGTCGCCGTCGAGGAGGGGGCCGTCAGCCTCGACACCCCCGCCGGCCCACCCGGCTCGACGGTGCGCCACCTGCTGGCGCACGCAGCCGGCTACGAGATGACCTCGGGCAAGGTGCTCGCCGAACCGGGGACCCGCCGCATCTACTCCAATCACGGCTTCACGGTGCTTGCCGAGGTGATGCAACGTGAGTCGACCATCCCGTTCGAGTCGTACCTGCGGGAGGCCGTGCTCGATCCGCTGGCGATGGCCGACACCGAGTTCGAGGGCGGGGCCGAGGCGGCCGGCTACGGGGTGACCTCGACCGTCGCTGACCTGGCGGCCTTCGCCGGGGATCTGCTGGAACCGGTGACGGTGTCGGAGCCGATGCACAGCGACGCGATCAGCGTCCAGTTCCCCGGTCTGGACGGGGTGCTGCCCGGATTCGGCGTGCAGCGCCCCAACGACTGGGGGCTGGGGTTCGAGATCCGCGACGGCAAATCTCCGCACTGGACCGGGTCGGCCAACTCGGCGCGCACCTTCGGTCACTTCGGTCAGTCCGGGACGTTCTTGTGGGTCGATCCGGACGCCGGGGTGGCACTGGTCGTGCTCACCGACCGGCGCTTCGGCGAATGGGCCCATTCGGTGATGCCCGAGCTGTCTGATGAAGTTCTGAGAGAATTCGGGCGCGACTAGCGCAACAGCCGTATCACGAGGCACAATGGTCTCGCAAGCAACACCGACAATTTCATCTCGCTGAGCGATCCATTGCCGTTCGGAAACCACCAGGTCGTTGGGGAAGACGTCCCTCGTGGAGCCGAAGGAGCAAGTAGATGCGTGCAGCGAATCAGTTCGCCGACGTGACGACGGGCGTGGTCTACATCCACGCGTCGCCCGCCGCGGTGTGCCCGCATGTCGAGTGGGCGTTGTCGTCGACCCTCAACTCGAGGGCGAATCTGAAGTGGACCCCGCAGCCGGCCATGCCGGGACAGCTGCGCGCCGTCACCAACTGGGTCGGGCCGGTCGGCACCGGTGCCCAGCTGGCGAATGCGCTGCGCTCCTGGTCGGTGCTGCGTTTCGAGGTCACCGAGGACCCCAGTCAGGGTGTGGACGGACACCGCTGGTGCCACACCCCGCAACTGGGGCTGTGGAGCGGCGCGATGAGTGCCAACGGCGACGTGATGGTCGGCGAGATGCGCCTGCGCTCCCTGATGGCCGCGGGGGCAGACACCTTGGCTGCCGAGCTCGACTCGGTGCTCGGCACCGCGTGGGATGACGCGCTGGAGGCCTACCGCGACGGCGGCGAGGGCGCCGAGGTCAGCTGGCTGAGCAGGGGTGTCGGCTAACCGGCCGGCGGTCGCAGGATCTTCAGCGCGGCGGGCACCGCGGATACCTCCACCGGTAGCGGGCAGACATACTCGCCGTCGGCGTACGCATTGATTCCGGGGCTGTCGACGGTGATGGTCCCTGCCCGCCGGGTGTGCACCTCGTCGAGGTCGACATGGGTGCCCTTGAACACCGTGGGAAACAGCCGGATCAACCGTGTCCGTGACGCCGAGGCCACCATCGTCGCGTCGAGCAACCCGTCCCGCGGGTCAGCGTCGGGGCAGATCAACATGCCCCCGCCGTAGCTGCGGGTGTTACCGAACGCGGCGAGCGTCAACTCGGTGACGTACGTGTCGCCGTCGAAGCTCAGCCGGAACGGCAGCAGCCGGAGCTGGGACAGTTCGGCCAGCATCGCCAGGTTGTAGCGCATCCGTCCGTGCGGCCAGGTCATCCGGTTGGTCCGGTCGGTGACCAGCGAGTCGAACCCGGCAGCCATCACGGTGCCGAACCAGCGAACCGTGCCGTCGCTACCGGCGATGCGCCCGAGGTCGACGGTGTCGATCCAACCGTCGACCACCACGTCGGCGGCCGCCTCGGGGCTGTTGACCGGCAGACCGAACGCGCGGGCGTGGTCGTTGCCGGTGCCGGCCGGCACGATCGCCAGCGGAACCTCGCTCTCCGCGAGCACCTGCAACGCGACCGACACGATGCCGTCGCCGCCGACGACCACCAGCGCGTCCATGTCACGCTCGAGCGCGCCCTCCACGAGGCGCTGGGCATGGGCGGCGTCGGTGCCGGCGATGGCGACGACGTCGAGTCCGCGGCGGTGCAGCTGGGTGATGGCACGCTCGGCGGCGTGCCGGGCGTTGCCGTGCCCCGACGCCGGGTTCGTCAGCACGGTGACGCGCCCGGTGCCGGTCACGGAATCAGCTTGCCCGGATTGAGGATTCCGGCTGGATCCAGGGTGGCCTTGACGGACTTGAGCAACTCCACCCCGAGGTCGCCGACCTCGTCGCGCATCCATGGACGGTGATCGGCGCCCACCGCGTGGTGATGGGTGATGGTGCCGCCGTTGCGCATCATCGCCTCCGAGGCCGCGGCCTTGGCGGCGCGCCACTGCTCGATCGGGTTGCCGCGCTGCGCTGCCACGACGGTGAAGTAGAGCGAGGCGCCGGTCGGATACACATGCGAAATGTGGCACATCACCAGCGCGGGGGTGCCCGAATCGGCAAGGGCCGTGGTCAATGCCTCGGTGACCGCCGCCTTGAGCAGCGGAACGTTGGACCAGGTGGTCGCGGTCTCGAGGGTTTCGCACAGCGCCCCGGCGGCCAGCAGCGAGTCGCGCAGGTAGGGCGCGTTGAATCGCCCGTGCTCCCAGGCCACGGCGGCGGCGTCACCCAGCGACGTCCCACCCATCGCCGTGAGTAGGTCCCGGGTCTCCTGATGGCGGCTCGCGACATGGGCCTCGGTGCCTTCGAACACCGTGATCGCCAGGCACCCACCGGTTACCTGCTGCTCGCCGATGCTCTGGGTGGTCGCCAGATTCACCCCGGTCTCAGCCTCGTCGGACAGCCGCAGCACGGTCGGGCCGGTGCCGGTCTGCGCGACCGCCCGCAGCGCGTCGGCGCCGGTGGCGAAATCCGGGAACGACCACGCCTCGTGACGTGTCGTCTGCGGCACGGGGTGCACGCGCACCCGTACGCGGGTGATCACGCCGAAAGTGCCCTCGGAGCCGAGCAGCATCTGACGCAGGTCGGGGCCCGCAGCCGAGGCGGGAGCGCGACCCAGGTCCAGGGTGCCCGCCGGGGTGATCGCGCGCAGCCCGCGGACCATGTCGTCGAAGCGGCCGTAGCCCGCCGAATCCTGGCCGGACGAGCGGGTGGCAGCGAAGCCGCCGATGGTCGCGAAGCAGAAGCTCTGCGGGAAATGCCCGAGCGAGAAGCCGCGCTCGCCCAGCAGCCGTTCGGCGTCCGGTCCGGTCACCCCGGCTCCCAGCTCGGCCTCCCAGGACACTTCGTCGAGCCACCACAGTCGGTCCATCCGGCGCAGGTCCAGCGACACCACGGCCTTGAACCGCCCGCGCGTCGGGTCGAGGCCGCCGACCACCGAGGTGCCGCCACCGAAGGGAACCACGGCGATGCTCCGGTCGGCGCAGAACCGCAACACCGCGGCCACGTCGTCGTCGCTGCCGGGCAGCAGCACCGCGTCGGGTGCGTCCTGGACGCCGAAGTCGCGACGTCGCAGCAGGTCCAACGTCGACTTGCCGCCGGCGCGCAGTAGTCGATCGTGGTCGGCCACGGCGACATGCTCGGCTCCGAGGATCGCGGCGAAACCCTCCCGGTCGGAGGGTGACAGCGCCGACGGTCGCAGCCGCACCTGCTCGAGGCTCGGCGCGGCCATGTCAGCGGGTTCGATACCGAGCGCCTGCTCGAGCAGCGACCGGATTGCCGGTGACAGCGGCTTGGCGGCAGCGGGGTCGCCCCAGCCGTTCCACAGCATGGGCGGATCGTTCGGCTGGGCGGTGGCGTCGGTCATGAGTTACAGTATTACAGATGGTGTCAATCCGTAACTCTCCGCAGAGTGTCGAGGCGCGGATCCTCGACGCCGCCGCGGCGTGCATCCTCGCCTACGGCGTGGAGCGGACCACCTTGACCGAGATCGCCCGCCGCGCCCGCGTCAGCCGGCCGACCATCTACCGTCGCTGGCCCGACATCCGGTGGGTGATCGCCGAGCTGCTGACCCTGCGGATTGCCGGGGTGCTCGACACCGTTCCCGACGCCGGCCCCGGCCGTGAGGCGATGGTCGCGCGAGTGGTCGCGGTGGCTCAGCATCTACGCCGCGACGAGGTGGTCATGTCGGTCATCCACAATGCCCCCAACATCGCCATCACCTACATCACGAACCGGCTGGGCACCAGCCAGCAGATCCTGGTCGACGCGCTGGCCGAGGCCATCAAGGCCGGCCAGAGCGAAGGCAGCATCCGCGCCGGGGACACCCACCAGATGGCGGCCATGTGTCTGCTCATCACCCAGTCGACCATCCAGTCCGCGCAGATGGTCGCCGACCTGCTCGACGCCGAGTCGCTCGATGTCGAGCTGGCCCACTCACTGAACGGATACCTCAAACCGTGAGCGATGCAACAGCATTGAACAAGTCCCGACGCTCCGCCGAGCTCGCCGAGATCGGTGACGGCAACAGCGTCGACGTCCTGGTCATCGGCGGAGGCATCACCGGGGTCGGCATCGCGCTGGATGCGGCGACGCGTGGCCTGTCGGTCGCCCTGGTCGAGAAGCACGATCTGGCCTTCGGTACCAGCCGGTGGAGCTCCAAGCTGGTCCACGGTGGGCTGCGCTACCTGGCCACCGGCAACGTCGGAATCGCACGCCGCAGTGCGGTCGAACGACACATCCTGATGACCCGCAACGCGCCGCATCTGGTGCACGCGATGCCGCAGCTGGTTCCGCTGCTCCCCGACATGAGTCGGGCCTCGCGCGCGTTGGTGCGGGTCGGATTCGCCGCCGGGGACGGGTTGCGCAGACTGGCGGGCACGTCAGCGGCGACGCTGCCCCGCTCTCGAAGAGTCGATGCGCGGCGGGCGGTGGAACTTGCCCCGACGGTGCGGATCGACGGCCTCGACGGTGCACTGCTGGCCTACGACGGGCAGCTCATCGACGACGCTCGCCTCGTCACCGCGGTGGCCCGCACCGCCGCGCAGAACGGGGCCAAGATCCTCACCCGCGTCGCGGCGTCGCAGGCGTCCGGCACCTCCGCCACACTGACCGACACCGCGACCGGGGAATCGATGACGGTCACCGCCCGCGCGGTGGTCAACGCGACCGGGGTATGGGCGGGGGAGCTGGACCCCGCGCTGCGGCTGCGGCCCAGCCGCGGCACCCACCTGGTGTTCGACGCTGCCGCGTTCGGCAATCCTGTTGCTGCGCTGACGGTTCCGATTCCCGGTGAGCTCAACCGGTTTGTGTTCGCGATGCCCGAGCAGCTGGGCAGGGTGTATCTCGGACTGACCGACGAGGACGCGCCCGGCCCGATTCCCGATGTGCCGGAGGCGACCCCGGACGAAGTCTCGTTCCTCCTCGACACCGTCAACACGGCGTTGGCGCTGAGGTTGACGCCCCGGGACGTCCTCGGCACCTACGCCGGGCTTCGTCCGCTCATCGACACCGGTGCGGGCAGCACCGCGGACGTGTCGCGTGATCACGCCGTGACGGAGTCCGAGACCGGGGTGCTCAGCGTCATCGGCGGCAAGCTCACCGAATACCGCTACATGGCCGAGGATGTCATCGACCGAGCAGTGCAACTGCGGTCGCTGACCACGGGTCCGTGCCGGACCCGCAACCTTCCACTGGTGGGGGCGCCGGCCAACCCGGTTTCGACCTTGCGCACCCCGGTCGAATTGCCGGGTTCGCTGGTGGCACGCTACGGGGCCGAGGCGCCCAACGTCATCGCCCGGGCGACCTGCCCCCGGCCGACCGACCCGGTGGCCGACGGAATTGACCTGACCCGTGCCGAATTCGAGTACGCGGTGACCCACGAAGGAGCGCTCACCGTCGACGACATCCTGGATCGGCGGACGCGCATCGGTTTGGTGGCCGAGGACCGTGCCCGCGCCGAAGCCAGCGCGGCCGAGATGCTGGTCGAGACAGCGTAGGGTCACCCGAGGCCAGCGCGATTCCTCTTCGCAGCCTCACGAATCGAGGCGGCCAGAGTTAGCCGGTCACGATTCTCTCGCGTACCGCCGAGACGGTGTGCCGCTGCCAGAGGGCCTGCACGGGAACCTGGATCGCGGGGTGGACGTCGATCACCTGGACGCGTGCGTCCATCGCAGGACCGGCTGCGGCCGTGACGAATGCGATGGCGTCGGTGGTCAGGGGAGCGGCCACGGTCGCGGCTCCTTGGACGCGGCTGATGACGTAGTTGGGTTCGAATCCCGCCCGCCGGCACGCGCCGACCAGAAGGTCGCTGTAATAGGACGCCCCGGGTGGCGCCCACAGAACAATCTGATCGTCGGCAAGTTCGTCGATGTCAACTCGCCGGCGGCCAGCAAGTCGATGGTTCGACGGAACAGCAAGGCGGACACGGTGATAGCCGACCACCGCCGCAGCCAGGTCATCGG
>MDTD01203421.1_pt1 | contig 18140 bp, 17 predicted proteins | sample 811221 | NCBI WGS metagenome assembly MDTD01 (sample SAMN05326646, study PRJNA326480) | marine metagenome | isolation source: seawater | place: Pacific Ocean: South West | collected 2011 | reverse complement strand
GGCCCCCTCGGGAACGGTTGCGGCGACATTGCGGCTGAGTGCCGCGACAAGAAGCGGCGCGCGGACCGGACCCGCCTCCGCGAAGAACAGCCGCCCGCTGCGCGGCGACAGAAGCGGCAGGATCACCGGGGCATGGCCCGCAAGCGCCGCGCGCGCCTCGGACGAGAGCGGCCGCGCCTCCTGCGTGTAGACCACCGCCTCGGCCGCGTCGTGGCCGCGCGCGCGCAGGGTTCCGGCGATATCGGCGGCAACATGCGCGCCGCGCGGATGCAGGAAGGGGCCCGTGGTGCCGTCCCGCCCGATGAGCGCGAGCAGCGCGGCGGCATCGCCCCCCGCCGGGCATGCGTCGAAGCCGCGCGCGCGGGCCGCTTCGGCCGTCGCCTCTCCCACGGCATAGGCGCGCAGGTCGCGGCGCGGCGACAGGCGGCAGAAACCCTCGACCCCGTGGCGCGAGGTGAAGACCAGCACCTCGCGCCCGGTCAGGTCCGGCAGCGTGCCGCCAAACACGATCTCCATGAGCGGGGAGACAAGCACGCGCACCCCCGGCATCGCGGGCCGCAGGCGATCGGCCATGCGGCTGGCCTCTGGCTCGGGCCGGGTGATGAGAAGCGTGGTCATCGGCTCTCGGCAGTTGTTGGGCGGCTCGCAAGGTGTTACCTGCCTCGCACCCTTGAGGCAATGCCGGGCCATGATGCACGAGACGCTGACCATCCTCGGGATCGAGAGCAGCTGCGACGATACCGCCGCCGCAGTGCTGCGCATGGGCGCGCATGGCCCCGAGATCCTGTCCTCGGTGGTGCTGGGGCAGGAGGCGCTTCATGCCGCCTTTGGCGGGGTGGTGCCGGAGATCGCGGCGCGCGCCCATGCCGAGAAGGCGGATCTTGCCGTCCGGGAGGCGCTCGCGCAGGCGGGCACGCCCCTTGCGCAGGTGGATGCGGTGGCAGTGACCGCCGGGCCGGGGCTGATCGGCGGGGTGCTGGCGGGCGTCATGTGCGCCAAGGGGATCGCCGCGGGCGCGGGCCTGCCGCTCATCGGGGTCAACCACCTGGCCGGTCACGCGCTCACGCCGCGGCTGACACATGGGGTGGCCTATCCCTACCTGATGCTGCTCGTCTCTGGCGGGCATTGCCAGTTCCTGACCGTCGCGGGGCCCGAGGCGTTTACCCGCCTCGGTGGCACGATCGACGACGCGCCCGGCGAGGCCTTCGACAAGGTGGCGCGGCTTCTGGGCCTGCCGCAGCCCGGCGGGCCGGAGGTTGAGCGCGCGGCCCGCGCGGGCGACGCGGACCGCTTTCGCCTGCCGCGCCCGCTTCTGGACCGGGAGGGCTGCGATCTGTCGTTCTCGGGGCTCAAGACGGCGGTGCTGCGGGCGCGCGATGCGCGGCTGGCGGAACAGGGCGGGATCACCCGGCAGGACCGGGCCGATCTCTGCGCCGGGTTTCAGGCGGCGGTCTGCGAGGTGCTGGCGGAGAAGACGCGCCGCGCGCTGGCGGCAGCCGGCGCGCCGGTCCTGGCCGTTGCGGGCGGGGTGGCGGCCAACGGGCCGATCCGCGCCGCGCTCATGGCGGTGGCCGAGGCGCAGGGCGCGCGCTTTGTCGCGCCGCCGATGGCGCTCTGCACCGACAATGCGGCGATGATCGCCCATGCGGGGGCGGAGCTCTACCGGCTGGGGCGGCGCGACGACATGACGCTCGTCGCGCGCCCGCGCTGGCCGCTCGACGGCGCGAGCCCGCCCATGCTGGGCCATGGCAAGCGGGGGGCCAAGGCATGACGCTGATCTGCGGCGCGGGGGCGTTCGGCACGGCGCTGGCGGTGGTGCTGGCGCAGAACGGGCCGGTGACGCTCTGGGCGCGGGACAAGGACCACGCCGCCGCGATCGAGTCGGCGCGCGAGAATGCCCGGCGCCTGCCGGGCATCGCCCTGCCGGAGGCGGTCCGGGTGATCGCGGGCGCGCTGCCGGAGGGGGATGGCCCCTGCCTTCTGGCCATGCCGATGCAGGCGCTCGGCGGGTTTCTGACGGAACATCGCGCGCGGCTTGCCCGCCCGCTGGTGGCCTGCTGCAAGGGGATGGACCTCGCGACCGGCCTTGGCCCCACCGCCCTCATCGCGCGGAGCGTCCCCGAAGCGGTGCCCGCGATCCTCACCGGGCCGAGTTTCGCCACGGATATCGCGCGCGGGCTGCCGACGGCGCTGACCCTGGCCTGCGCCGAGCCGCAGACGGGCCGCGCGCTTCAGGCGGCGCTTTCCACGCCCACGCTGCGGCTTTATCGCAGCACCGACATGACGGGTGCGGAACTGGGCGGCGCGCTCAAGAACGTCATCGCCATCGCCTGCGGCGCGGCAATGGGCGCGGGTCTGGGCGAGAGCGCGCGCGCGGCGCTGATGACGCGCGGCTTTGCCGAGATGAACCGGCTCGCCGCCGCGCTTGGCGCGCGGCCCGAGACGCTGGCGGGGCTTGCGGGGCTGGGCGATCTGGCGCTCACCTGCACCTCGGCGCAGTCGCGCAATTACCGTTTCGGCGAGAGCCTGGGGAAGGGCGCGGCCTTTGACCCCGCGATCACCGTCGAGGGGGCCGCGACCGCGCGCGCCGCCCTTGCCCGCGCCCGCGCGCTCGGGCTCGACCTGCCGGTGACGGCGGCGGTGGCGGCGCTCGTCTCGGGCGAATTGCGCGTCGCGCAGGCGATGGATATGCTGCTCTCAAGACCGCTCAGGGAGGAATGATGCTGATTGCCATTATCGCCCGCGACAAGCCCGGCGCGCTGCAAACCCGCCTCGACAACCGCGAGGCGCATCTGGCCTATCTGAAGGAAACGGGCGTCGTGAGCCAGGCCGGCCCCCTGCTCGATGAGGCGGGCGGGATGATCGGCTCGCTCGTCGTGCTCGATGTCGCGGACATGGCCGCCGCGCGCGACTGGGCGGCCAACGATCCCTATGCGAAGGCCGGGCTCTTCGCCTCGGTCGATCTGATCGCGTGGAAGAAGGTCATCTGATGCGCTACTGGCTGTTCAAGTCCGAGCCCGCCACATGGTCCTGGGCCGATCAGCTGGCCCGCGGCGCGGCGGGCGAGGAATGGGACGGCGTGCGCAATTACCAGGCGCGCAACTTCATGCGCGAGATGGAGGTGGGCGATCGCGGTTTCTTCTACCATTCCCAGACCGAAAAGGCCGTGGTCGGCACGGTGGAGGTGATCGCGCGCGCCCATCCCGACAGCACGACCGACGATCCCCGGTGGGAATGCGTCGATATCCGCGCGCTGGAGACGGCTCCGCGACCGGTGACGCTCGAAGAGATCAAGGCCGATCCGCGGCTCTCGGAGATGGTGCTGGTGAGGAACTCCCGCCTGTCGGTGCAGCCGGTCACGCCCGAGGAATGGCGGATCGTCTGCGATCTGGCGGGGCTGGTGCCCTGACCGGGTAACGGCGACAAACGGAGGGCATCCGCGCCAGAGCCGACACCCCCCGTTACCCCACGTGCTCCCTACGCACCACACGTGATCTCTCTGGAAGGTCCCGGCCATCCTGGCCCGAACACCGGAAGGATAACCCGGCGCGCCCCGCGCTGCCAAGCACGCAGTATCAGGCATTCACCTAAAATCGTTCCGGCCGTCGGTCAGGTCTGAAGAAAGCGCACGCCGTCAGGGTCCACGAGCGCGGCGGTCAGCCGGCCCGTGGCATAGGCCCCGGTGTCGATGGCAATGCGCCCGTCGCGGGCCTGCGGGGTCTCGACGATGGTATGGCCGTGGATCACCCATTGCCCGTCCGCGCGCAACTCCCGGCGAAAGCGCGGGTGGCCCCAGAGCAGCACCTCCTCGGCCTGCTGCGTCATCGGCTGCGCGGGGTCGGCCCCGGCATGCACCACCCAGACATTGCCGCTCTGCCAGGCAAGCGGGCGGGCGCGCAGCCAGTCGATCATCGCGCGCCCCATGGCCTCGGCCAGCGCCGCGCGCATGTCGAGCAGCGCATCCAGCTCGTTCTTCGGGCCCTGCGGCGGTGCCACACCGAAACTGGCAAGCGTCTGCAGGCCGCCGTTGCGCAGCCAGCGCGCGCCATGGGTTTCGGGCGCGTCGAGCACGTCGAGCAGCATCCGCTCGTGATTGCCCATGAGGCAGGTCACGCGCTGCGGATCCTGCGCGGTGGCCTGCATGAGCAACTGAAGCACCTCGCGGCTCTGCTCGCCCCGGTCCACGTAATCGCCGACGAAGACGACCGGCAGACCGCCGGCCTGCCTCTCCAGCGGTTCGTCGATCGCAAAGAGCAGATCGGACCGACCATGGACGTCACCGATGGCCACGAAGGCCTGGTCGGGACGGATCGGGGCCGGGGCCTGCCCGCGGGCGCGGCGCGCCCGGCCAGGCAGGAAGCGCGATAGGAGCGGCGTCATGGGCTCATGTCTTCGTTTCCCGGTGCGCATTCAGAATGCCGGCGCGTTTGTCAAGAGGCGCGCGGGGAAACCCGCCGCTCAGCGACGCGCGTCCCAGGACAACGAGGCATGACGGCGGGGGTAGAATTCGCCGATAAGACCCAGGATCAGAAGACAGATCCCGACATAGAGCGGATACATCAATGAGGTCCGATGCGGGAAATAGTTGATGAAGACGAAGCCGCGGGCCTGGTCGATGTTGTGAAACAGCGGGTTCCAGGCAAACATCTGGTACATGAACGTCGGCAAGGTGTTGACGACGAACATCTTCCCGGAAGCGATCATGTTGGCGCGCTGGTAGATCAACTTGAACATGTTGACGAAGCCCGGGAACCAGGGCCGCAGCGCCAGCAGCACCATCCCGACGGCACAGCCCGTGAACCACGCCACGAGCACCATGCCCATGGCATAGACGGGCTGGTAAATCGTGATCGGAACGAACACCGTGTGATAGACGAACAGCACGAGTATGAGCGACAGTACCTGGATGTAGAGCGCGCCGAGCGCGCCGGATGCGATCGAGATCGCGGTGTTCATGGGTGCGTGCTGCATCATCGGCGAGGCGGGCCCGTCGGCCCCGGCCACGGCCCCCATGGCCTTGATATGCGTGAGATAGAGAAAGATTCCCGACATCATGAACAAGAGAAAATCGCCGCGGACCTTGGCCGCCTTGAGGCCGAGCACGGTGAACAGCAGGTAGAAGGCGAGAACCATGATCACCACGGTCATGACATTCATGCCGAGCGCCATGAACGCATTGCCATGCGTCTTGCGGATGCTGCGCACCGTGTCGTGATAGATGAGTTCCAGAATGGTGGCGGCGGACTGGAGCGCGGACTTTGGGCGTGCCGTCCTGAACATCGCGTCTCGCCTCTCGCCGTCGGGCCTGCATCCAAAGGTTTCTTGCCGTCGTCGCCCGCTCGTATCATAACGTCGCGCGGATGACACACGCAATAACGCCGCATGATGGCGGCAAACGGGCAAAGGAACGGCGATTTGGAGTATGAACGGCTTGTGACGGTGATGCGGCGGCTGGCGCTGGAAGCGGGCGCGCGCATCATGGAGATTTACGAGGCGGAGGATTTCGACGTGAGGGTGAAATCCGATGCCAGCCCCGTCACGGAGGCCGACGAGGCCGCCGATGCGCTGATTTCCGCCGGTCTGCGGGCCGCGTTCCCCGATGTGGCGCTGGTAACGGAAGAGCAGGCCGCATCGCACGGGCAGAGCGTGCAGAGCTTTCTGATCGTCGATCCGCTCGACGGGACCAAGGAATTCATCAACCGGCGCGGCGATTTCACCGTCAATATCGCGCTGGTCGAGAACGGGCAGCCCACCCGTGGCATCGTCTATGCGCCCGCCAAGGGGCGGATGTTCTACACGCGCGCCGATGGCGGCGCGGTCGAGGAGAGCGGCCCGTTCGACCCGGAGGCACCGGGCGAAACCCGTCCCATCCGGGTGGCCGCGCCGGACAATGACGCGCTGATGGTCGTGGCCTCGAAATCGCACCGCGATCAGGCGACCGATGACTATATCGGCAAATACGCCGTTCGGGACATGACGAGCGCGGGCTCCTCGCTCAAGTTCTGCCTCGTTGCCACGGGCGAGGCGGATCTCTATCCGCGTCTGGGCCGGACGATGGAATGGGATACCGCCGCGGGCCACGCGGTGCTCTCGGGCGCGGGCGGGCGCGTGCTGCGCTTCGACGATCTCACGCCGCTCGTCTATGGCAAGCCGGGCTTCGAGAACCCGTTCTTCATCGCCTGCGCCCCGGGCGTCGATCTCAAGGCGGGCTGAATGTCGGTCCTCATCGTCATCCCCGCGCGCTACGCCTCGACCCGCTATCCGGGCAAACCGCTGGTGCCGCTGACCGGCGCGGGCGGGGTGGCGCGCACACTGATCGAGCGGTCCTGGCGCGCGGCCATGGCGGTGACGGGCGTGGACCGCGTGGTCGTCGCCACCGATGATGCGCGCATCCGGGACGCGGCCGAGGGCTTCGGCGCCGCGGTTGTGATGACCTCCGAGACCTGCGTCAACGGCACCGAACGCTGTGCCGAGGCCCATGCCGCGCTTGGCAGCGGCTACGAGATCGTCGTCAATCTGCAGGGCGATGCTCCGCTCACCCCGCCCTGGTTCATCGAGGACCTGCTGGCCGGTCTGCGCGCCGATCCGACCGCCGAGGTGGCCACGCCGGTGCTGCGCTGCGACGGCCGCGCGCTCAACGGCTTTCTCGGGGACCGCGCGGCCGGCCGGGTGGGCGGGACCACGGCCGTCTTCGACCGGCGCGGCCATGCGCTCTACTTTTCCAAGGAAGTGATCCCCTACACCCCGCGGCGCTACCCGGAGGACGCCGCCACCCCGGTCTTTCATCATGTCGGCGTCTATGCCTACCGGCCCGACGCGCTTGCCGGTTATCCCGGTTGGGAGGCGGGGCCGCTCGAAGAGCTCGAAGGGCTGGAACAGCTGCGTTTCCTGGAAAACGGGCGCTCGGTGCTCTGCGTCGAGGTCGAGGCGCGCGGGCGGCAGTTCTGGGAACTCAACAATCCCGAGGACGTGCCGCGGCTCGAGGCGATGATGCGCGAGATGGGGCTCGACTGACGGCGCATCGGAACGGATGTCAAAAACCCGGTCCCGTCTGTTACGGACGCATCGAATGAACAAAAATATTTCATGATTTCCCCTTAACCCGGTGCAAAGAACGGGACGGTTATGTATGATGAAGTCAAAAAAAGGGTCAGGGGAGCAGATGATGCGTAAACGGGTTACCAAGGCCATCTTTCCGGTCGCGGGCCTTGGCACGAGGTTTCTTCCGGCGACGAAATCCGTGCCCAAGGAAATCATGACGCTGGTGGACCGCCCGCTGGTGCAATACGCCATCGACGAGGCGCGTGCGGCCGGGATCAAGGAATTCATCTTCATCACATCGCGCGGCAAGAGCGCGCTCGAGGATTATTTCGACAATGCCCCGCAGCTTGAGGCAGAGCTGCGCAGGAAGGGCAAGGAGGATCTGCTCGAGATCCTGAAATCGACCAACATGGACTCGGGCGAAATCGCCTATATGCGCCAGCACAAGCCGCTCGGCCTTGGCCACGCGGTCTGGTGCGCGCGCCGCTTCATCGCCAACGAGCCCTTTGCCGTGATCCTGCCCGACGACGTGATCGCCGCCGAGAAGCCCTGCCTGCAGCAGATGGTCGAAGCCTTCGACGAGACCGGCGGCAACATGGTCGCGGCGATGGACGTTCCCGAGGCGGCAACGAAATCCTACGGCATCCTCGACATCAAGGAAGACATGGGGCGCATCGTCTCGACCAAGGGGATGGTGGAGAAGCCCGCTCCGGGCAGCGCGCCCTCGAACCTTGCCGTGATCGGGCGCTACATCCTGACCCCCACCGTGTTGCAGAAGCTCAACCGGAAACAGGCCGGGGCGGGGGGCGAGATCCAGCTCACCGATGCGATCGACGCAGCCCGCGCCGATGGCGAGGAGGTCTATGGCTACCGCTTCCAGGGCCAACGCTTCGATTGCGGTTCCAAGGCGGGGTTCCTGCAGGCAACAGTGGCCTTCGCGCTCGCGCGCGACGACCTGCGCGATGATCTGTGGAACTACATCACCGACATGGTGCATGCGGACAAGGCCGCGCAATAGGGCGCGGCACGGGGGCAGGTTTGGGCAATGTTCTGGTCACCGGCGGCGCGGGCTATATCGGCAGCCACGCCTGCAAGGTTCTGAAGGCCGCCGGTTACACCCCTGTCACCTATGACAATCTCTGCACGGGCTGGCGCGAGGCGGTCAGGTTCGGCCCCTTCGAGCAGGGCTGTCTGACCGATCGCGCCCGGCTCGATCAGGTCTTTGCCGCCTACCGGCCCCGCGCGGTCATGCATTTCGCGGCGCTCAGCCAGGTGGGCGAGAGCATGCGCGCGCCGGGGCTCTACTGGCACAACAACCTGGCCGGATCGCTCTGCCTGCTGGAGGCGGCGGTGGCGGCGGGCTGTCTCGATCTCGTGTTCTCCTCGACCTGCGCCACCTATGGCGACCAGGACAACGTGCTGCTGGACGAGACATGCGCCCAGCGTCCGGTCAATGCCTACGGGGCCTCTAAACGCGCCACCGAGGACATGCTGCGCGATTTCGGGGCCGCGCACGGGCTGCGGCATGTGATCTTCCGCTATTTCAACGTGGCCGGTGCCGATCCCGAGGCCGAGCTGGGCGAGTTCCACCAGCCCGAGACGCATCTCGTGCCGCTGGTGCTCGACGCCATCGCCGGGCGGCGCGAGGCGCTGACGATCTTCGGCACCGATTACGACACGCCCGACGGCACCTGCATCCGCGACTACGTGCATGTGATGGACCTCGCCGAGGCGCATCTGCGCGGCCTGCGCTGGCTGGAGGCGGGGCGCGGCAGCCGGGTGTTCAACCTCGGCACCGGGCACGGGTTTTCCGTGCGCGAGGTGATCGCCGCGGCGGAGGCGGTGACCGGCGCGCGGGTGCCGGTGGTCTTCGGGCCGCGCCGTCCGGGCGATTGCACGCGGCTCGTCTCGGGCTCGGCCCGCGCCAGGGAGGAGCTGGGCTGGACCCCCGCCCGCTCGACGCTTCGCGAGATGATCGCCGATGCCTGGCGCTGGCACGAGGCTGGACATTACACCCGATAGCCCGGACGCTGCGGGCGGGATCGGCTGCGCTCGAGAGGCAGGATGACACGGCTTCATGATCTGGCCCTCGCCTATCGGCTGCGCTGGCGGCGGCGGCGGCTTCTGGCGCGGGCACTGGCCAGGCGGCGGCAGCTGACCGCCATCGCGGACCGGACAGGGCGCATCGCGCGCGGCGATATCCTGTGTTTCGCCACCGTCCGCAACGAGGCGCTGCGCCTGCCGCATTTCCTCGACCATCACCGCCGCCTTGGCGTGGCGCATTTCCTGGTGGTGGACAATGACAGCAGCGACGGCACGCGCGACCTGCTCGCCGCGCAAACCGATGTTTCGGTCTGGACCACGGCGCAGAGCTACAAGCGCGCGCGTTTCGGCATGGACTGGCTCACCTGGCTGATGATGCGGCACGGGCACGGGCACTGGTGCCTGACGCTCGATGCCGACGAATGCCTCATCTACCCCTATCATGACACGCGGCCCCTGCCCGCGCTCTGCGGCTGGCTCGAGGCGCAGGGGCGCGCCTCGATGGGGGCGCTCATGCTCGACATGTATCCGCGCGGGCGGCTCTCGCAGCATCCCTGCGCGCCGGGCGCGGACCCGTTCGAGACGCTGTGCTGGTTCGATGCCGGGAATTATTCCATGCGCAGGAAGCCCGACCTTCAGAACCTCTGGATCCAGGGCGGGCCGCGCGCGCGCCTGTTCTTCGCCGCCGAGCCGCGCCGCGCGCCGACCATGGGCAAGGTGCCGCTCGTCAAGTGGCACTGGCGCTATGCCTATGTCAGCTCGACCCATTCGGCGCTGCCGCGCCGGCTCAACCATGTCTATGCCGAGGACGGCGGGGAGCTGATCTCGGGCGTGCTGCTGCATTCGAAATTCCTCGATCAGGCGGTGGCGCGCGCAACCGAGGAGAAGCACCGCCAGGAGCATTTCGCCAACAGCGCGCTTTACGAGGGCTATTACGACGCGCTCGCCGCCGACCCGGACCTGTGGTGCGCGCGCTCCACGCGCGTTGTCGGCTGGCGGCAGCTCGAGGCACTGGGGCTCATGTCGCGCGGGGGGTGGGTCTAGCCCATCTCCGCCATCAGCGCCGCGAAGCGCGCGAGATAGGCCGCGCGGGTCTCGACCGGGGGGCGCAGGGTGAGGGTGAGGCCCTCGGTCATCGCCGGGTCGGGCGTGCCGAAGAAGCGGTTCGCCTCGGCCTCGGAAAACCCCGCGATCGCGGTCGCTTCCATCCAGGCGCTGATCCTGTCGGCCTTCTTGATCTGCCGCTTCACCGCCGCCGGGAGGATCGCGGGCAGGCCGAAGCGGATGTGAATGGCCGCCGAAAGCCGCCGGTCGAGATCGTCATAGCCTGGCCCGACCGCGGCCTTGACCGGCGAGATCATGTCGCCGATCACATATTCCGGCCCGTCGTGCAGAAGCGCGGCCAGCCGCCATTTCACCGGCGCGGCGGGGCTGAGCCGGGCGAAGAGCCGCTCGACCAGCAGCGAATGCTCGGCCACCGAATAGGGAAACTCGCCCAGCGTCTGACCGTTCCATCGGGCGACGAAGCTGAGACCGTGGGCGATGTCCTCGATCTCGATATCCACGGGCGTCGGGTCGAGCAGGTCGAGCCTGCGGCCCGAGAGCATCTTCTGCCAGGCGCGGGGTTGCGGCATGGGGCCTCCGGTCTTGCGGTGGCCCTGCTTAGCCGCTGCCCGCGCGCGATGCAAAGCCCCGCGCGCGGTCCCGCCTCCGGCTGACGTTCAGGCGGCTTGCACCGGCTGGCCCCTGCCCTGCCAGGTGCCGCCCGGACGATAGCGGGCGGCGATCCGGCCCTCCTCCAGCGTGAAGAGGTGCAGCCAGCCATGATCGAAGAGCGCGCGCAGCTCCGGATGCCGCTCCAGCACCGCCGAGATCGCCACTGCCGGGGCCTCGATCATCACCGACAGGCGCAGCGGCTCATGCGCGAGCGCCGCGCCGTCATGCACCGCCTGAAGCGGCAGGCCCGCGCGCAGCCGCCCGCCATTGCCCTGCACAACGCCGATGCCGCCCACCACGTTGTGAATGAGCTTGTTGCCGCCGCCGAACGCCTCGGGCGCGACGCTCGAGCCGTAATATTGCAGGCTGATCCAGCTGGCCACCACCACCGGCGCGGTGAGGATCAGCTCCAGCGTGGCAAACCCCTCGTCGGCGGTCCAGTCATAGCTGTGCAGGAAGGCCCGCCCGCCGAGATCGGCCCCCCGTGTCGCCGCGCGCGGCGCGGCGATGAAGGCGGCGCAACCCGCAAGCCCCCATTCCGGGCGCGGCTCGGCCCAGTTCCTTGCCCGCGCCGGCAGGTTCCGGGCGCTGGCACCGGGCAGGCGCAGCGCCCGCTCGGTCCGCGCGATCACACCCGCCGCGGCAAGCCAGCCCTCGGCCTGCGCCAGATCCCCGGCATGGGAGGCGGGCACCTCTTCGGCGTAAAGCGTCACGCGGTCTGTGGTGGTGTCGTGCCGCCCGGCCACGAAGACCGTATCCTCGGGCAGCGCGATCCCCTGTCCGGCAAGGCCCGCGCGCGTCTGCGGATCGTTGAGCAGCATGGCCAGCACCCGCGCCGAGACCTCGCCGGTCTGCCCGCCGCAGGCTCCGCAATGATAGGCGCTCTCATGCGGGTTGTTGGTGACATGCGCACCGTGCCCCAGAAGCAGCACCAGCCGCGCATGGCCTTCGGTCAGGCTCATGGCGCGCAGCACGGCGGCGGCGGTGGCGGCCTTCTCCTCGGCCGACATTCCGCTCTCGATCCGCGGCGCGGGTTCGGTCGCGGGGCCGCCCCTGTCGAGGCCGAGCGCCGATTTCACCAGCTTGGCCCCATAGAGCAGCCCCGCCGCCTCGACGAAGGCGAAGGACGAGACCGCCGCCTGCCGGAACCGGCCCCAGGCGCGGATGGCGCGCGCCGAGATGCGCGCCGCCTCCTCGGTCTCGGGCGCGGCATCGGCGGCGGTGTCGAGCGCGGGCGTGAGCAGCACCGGCAGATGCGCCTGCGTCTCGACCGAGGCGAAGGGACGGTGCCGCAGCGGCAGGCCGAAGAAGCCGGCAAAGCCGATGGTCTCGATCCCCGGTGCCTGCGTCTCGAGCGCGCGGCGGATCACCTCGGAGCGCACGTCGATGCAGAAGGCGGCCTGGAGCGCGGGCCGTGCCGCCCGCGGGGCCGGACCGGTCAGCGTCCCGGCAAGCCGCCGCTGATGGGCGCGCTCGGCGGCCTCCTGCGCCAGCGCGTCCACCACGTCATCGGGCGTGGCCTCGACCGGCGCGGAATGGGCGGCGGCCGTCGCGGCCCAGGCCTCGGCGATGGCCGGAACGTGCTCGAGCAGCGCCTCCTCCCAGACCAGCCGGATCGCCAGCAGATCGAGCAGCGTGTGATCGCTGCCGCCGTCCAGTTCGGCCTGCCAGAGCAGCCAGCGGGCGTGCTGCGCCCAGCCGCCCAGATCCATCAGCAGCCGGTGCAGCGCCGTCTCGGCCGCCGCCTCGCTCAGCCCCAGCCGTTCGGCGGCGCGCAGGAGCGCGCGGTCGGGCGTGTCGGGGGCCTGGGCGGCATGGGCGCAGAACCCGGTGAGACCGGCAATCTCGGGCGTCAGGTCATGGGTCGCCCAGTCGCGCCAGGCGCGCCAGGCCGTCTGGCCCGGTGCCGGTGTCCAGAGCGCCTGCCCCCGGTCGAAATGCCCCGCCGCCCAGAGCCCCACCGTCCGGGTGATGATCGCGGGCCAGTCGGTGCCGGTGGCCCGCGCCGCGAGATCGGCCACGCTCGGCAGGGCCTGCGGCGCGGGACGGGGCCGGTTCAGCCGCGCCTTGAACGTGGCGAGATCGGCCGGTTTCGCCGGGGCGTCCGAGGCCAGCAGCGCGAGCGCGAGATCGTCATCGGTGATCCGGCCCGCCGCGATCCCGGCAAGAAAGTCCGCGCGCGGCCGCACGAGCGATATCCCCGCCACCCGCCGCAGGCGCGCATTCGCGGTGGCCAGGTCCTCGCCCGCCTGGCCGAGGAAGGGGTTGACCGCCACGGTGGCGTCGAGCGGGAAGGCGGGCGGGACCGCGCGCGCGGCGCGTTCGGCGGCCTTGAGAATGGCCGAGACACGGGCCGGGGCGATCTGGGCGTGGTTCATGAACATTTCTCGTCCCTCCTCAGTTGGATTTCACGGCCCGGAAGCCGCCGATCAGGCGGTCCAGCACGGCGTTGAGATAAAGGCCGTTGGCAAGATGCACGCGCAGCCCCGCCGTGGCCGGATGATGCGCCCAGAGCGGAAAGAGCGTCTGCGCCAGCGCGACGAGGCCGAAGCTCGTGACGGCAAGCACGATGAGCGCCCATTCGAGCGCGCCCGCCGCGGGCACCGGCGGCAGATGCGGCCCCCAGATCAGCCCGGCAAGAAGCTGGAAGCTGAAATAGGCCACCGCGGCACCCGCCGCCGTGATCGCGGTGCGCCGCGTGAGCGCGACCGGCGCGGCATCGGCGAGCCCCTGCGCCACCAGATAGGCCACCCCGAAGATCAGCATCGCGCCAAGTGCCAGCGCCTGCGGCGATTTCGGCCCGAGCGCGAGGCTGAAGAGACCGGCCACCAGGGCGAAAAGCGCCAGCGCCAGGGCGAAGGACTTGAGCACCGCGACGAGGTCCGGCACGGCGATCGGTCCCGGCCTGCGCAGCGACGCCACCGCCGCCACCGCACCGCCAGAGCTCAGGAAGGCATGGGCCTTGTAGAGCGAATGCGCCACGATATGCAGCATCGCCAGCGCCCAGAGACCCAGGCCACATTGCAGCAGCATGAAGCCCATCTGCGCCACGGTGGACCAGGCAAGCGCGGTCTTGACCGCGCTTTGGGTCAGCATCACCACCGCCCCGAAAAGCGCCGTCAGACCGCCCAGCATGACCAGCGCCGCCATCGCGCCCGCGCTGGTCTGCACCGCCTCTGCCATGCGGATGAGCAGGAAGCCGCCGCCATTGATGATCCCGGCGTGAAGAAGCGCCGAGACGGGCGTCGGGGCCTCCATCACCTCGGTCAGCCAGCCATGGAGCGGAAAGGCCGCCGTCTTGAGCACCGCCGCCAGGATGAGGAAGGCCACGCCGAAGGACAGGAGCGGGCCAGACACCGCCGGGGCCAGCGCCGCGATCCGCCCGAGCTCGGCGGTGCCGGTCGCGGACCAGAGGCAGGCCGCGGCGATCAGAAGCGCGAGATCCCCGCCATGCCAGACCAGCGAGAACTTGGCCGCCGCGCGCCGCGCCTCGGCACGCTCGGGATAGAAGAGCAGAAGCTGCCGCAGCCCCGCGCCCACCGCGACAAAGCCCAGGATGAGCACCGCGAGGCTGCCCGCCTGCACCAGCAGCAGCACCGATGCCAGCGTGGCCAGCATCAGCGCGTGAAACGCCCCCTCGCGGGCCTCGCCATCGAGATAGCTGCGCGAGAAGCGCATCACCACCCAGCCGATGAAGGCCACCAGCGCCACCATGGTCGCGCTCACCGCATCGAGCCGCAGGACCAGCGAGAGCGGCCCCTCGCCGCCCAGCCGCAGCACGGCCGGACCGGACAGAAGGAGCTGGCCAAGCCCCGCCAGGGCAAGCGCGGCGGCCCCGAGCGCCGCCGCCTCGGACAGGCGCGGCGCGGCGGCGGGGCGACGCCCCGGCCCGGTGGCGGCAAAGGCGGATGTTGCGAACAGAACCGTCGGCGCGAGCGCGATCACGGGAAGGGCGGACATGGGGTATCTCCTCTGCGGCAAGGCTCGGACCCGTTTACCGCGTTGGCAAACTCCAGAAAATTACATATACTTTACAAAAACGTTCTATCTGGTAGAATGATGGCCGTTCTGAACCTGCATCACCTGCGCCTGTTCCGGGCGGTGGCGCGCGAGGGCACGCTTACCGGGGCGGCGCGCGGGCTCAATCTGTCGCAATCGGCGCTCTCGACGCAGATCAAGGCGCTCGAGGCGACGCTCGGGCAGGATCTCTTCGAACGGCGCGGGCGGGGGCTCGTGCTGACCGAGGCCGGACGGATCGCGCTCGATCATGCCGAGATCATCTTCCGCGCGGCCGAGGATCTCACCGCCACGCTGAAAACTGCGGGCCGCGCGCGGCGGGTGCTGCGCGTCGGTGCCCTGGCCACGCTCTCGCGCAATTTCCAGACGGAGTTTCTCGCCCCCCTCATCGGGCGGGCGGATGTGGAGATGGTGCTGCGCTCGGGCGCGCAGCCCGATCTCCTGCGCGCGCTCGGGGCGCTCTCGCTTGACGTGGTGCTGACCAATCTCGTGCCCGCGCGCGACGCGGGCAGCCCCTATCTCGTGCATGCGCTCTCGGAACAGCCGGTGAGCCTGATCGGCCCGCCCGCGCTTGCCGGGCGCGCGCTCGCCGATCTGCTGGCGACCGAACCGCTGCTCGTGCCCACGCCCGAGGCGGCGCTGCGCGCGGCCTTCGACGCCTATCTCGAGCGGCAGGGCATCCTGCCCCGCCTTGCCGCCGAGGTGGACGACATGGCGATGCTGCGGCTCCTGGTGCGGGCAGGCGCGGGCCTTGCCGTGATCCCGCCCATCGTCGTGCGCGACGAGCTTGCCGCCGGACACCTGAGCGAGCTGGCCCGGCTCGACGGCATCACAGAAGGCTTCTATGCCGTGACCCTGCAACGGCGCTATCCCAACCCGCTGCTGGCCGAGGTGCTGGGTGCCCTGCCCCGCCGCGCATAGCAAGCGGCACGAGACGGCATGGCTGGACCGTGCCGCGCTCCGGCGCTATGCGGGGCGCGACCAGAAAAGCGAGAGGGCAGGCGATGACCGGGACGGCCGACAAGGATCACGACAGGATACGCGGCGTGGCCGCGCGGGTGCTGCGCGCCGAGGCGGAGGCGCTTGCCGCCATGGCCGACTGCCCGCCCGAGGGCTTTGCCCGCGCCACGCGGATGATCCTTGCGGCAAAAGGCCGGGTCGTCACCTCCGGCATGGGCAAGTCCGGCCATATCGCGCGCAAGATCGCGGCCACGCTGGCCTCCACCGGCACGCCCGCGCTCTTCCTGCACCCCGGCGAGGCGAGCCATGGCGACCTGGGCATGGTGACGGCGGGCGATGTCTGCATCCTTCTGTCCAATTCCGGCGAGACACGGGAACTCTCGGACCTGATCCAGTATACCCGCCGCTTCGGCATTCCGATGATCGCCATCACCCGCGTCGCGGACAGCACGCTTGCGCGGCAGGCCGACGTGGCGCTGATCCTGCCCGACATGCCCGAGGCCTGCGCCATCGGCATGGCCCCCACCACCTCGACCACCTGCACGCTGGCGCTTGGCGATGCGCTGGCCGTGGCGCTGATGGAGGAACGCGGCTTCAAGGCCGATGCCTTTCACGTCTTTCACCCCGGCGGCAAGCTCGGGGCGCAGTTCCTGCGGGTGCGCGACGTGATGCACACCGGCGATGCGCTGCCGCAGGTCACGCCCGCGACAGGCATGGGCGAAACCCTCATCGAGATGAGCGCCAAGGGCTTCGGCATCGCCGCCGTCACCGAGAACGGCACCCTGCTCGGCGTGATCACCGACGGCGACCTGCGGCGCAATCTCGACGGGCTGATGGGCCGGACCGCCGCAGAAGTGGCCACCCGCAGCCCGCGCACCGCCGCGCCCGACATGCTGCTCTCGGAGGCGCTCGGCCTGATGAACCGCCACAAGATCGGCGCGCTTTTCGTGGTGGAGGGGGAAAACCGCCTCTGCGGTCTTGTTCATATCCACGACTGTCTGCGCGCGGGCGTGGCCTGAGAGGGCCGCCGCGCTCGGCGCCCCTGCGCAAACATCGGTCCGCCCTTCCAGCGCGGAAAACCGAAAGCGGTGACCATCGCCACGTCGATATCGGCGGCGCTTCGCGCGATCCCCTCATCGCGCACGCGCGTGCCCTCCTCCTGCATGGCGGCCAACGTGCTCATCGGCAACGGGCGGCGGCGCACCTGCAAGGAGCTGACCGACTGGACCAACCGCCCTGCCCATGTCCTGACCGAGGGTCTGGGCGTGAGGCCCGGCAACCGGGTGCTGATGCGCCCGGCCACCGCCCAATGCGTTGCCCTGGCTGCATCCATCCCGACGCAAATCTTCATGATCCTGCCTCCCCAGTCTTCGATCCCGCAAGCCCCGTCACGCCGACATTGCCTTCCATGGCCATCGCGGGCACCGAGTAATCAGCGATCGCTCCAGGACGGCAAGGCGGGCGGCAAAGCCGCCGGAGCCATCAACGACAGCCAGAATGACTTCCATACTCGCCTTACCCGCGCCTTGCAGGAGCACGTCAAGGCCACCATCGCCCCGTTCAAGTATCCCCGTTCGGTGATCTTCACGAAGGGGCTACCCAAGACCGAGAGCGGCAAGATACAAAGATTTCGCCTGCGGCCGGGGCGCGACGACACGCAAGACCAGACTGGCCGGAACCAGAAGGGAGACATGACATGAAGAAACTGCTGATGAGCGCCGCGGCGCTGGCGCTTGCGGCCACCGGGGCCGCGGCCGAGGTCAAGGTGGGGATGATCACCACGCTTTCGGGCGGCGGCGCGGGCCTTGGCATCGACGTGCGCGACGGCTTCATGCTCGCCATCGAGCAATCGGGCCGCGACGACATCGAGGTGGTGATCGAGGACGACCAGCAAAAGCCCGACATCGCCGTGCAGCTTTCCGACAAGATGATCCAGTCGGAAAAGGTCGATGTGCTGACCGGCATCATCTGGTCCAACCTTGCCATGGCGGTCATTCCCGGCGCGGTCGCACAGGGCAAGTTCTATCTCTCGCCCAATGCCGGGCCCTCGGCGCTGGCGGGCAAGGGCTGTCACGAGAACTATTTCAACGTCGCCTGGCAGAATGACAACCTGCACGAGGCGGCCGGTGCCTATGCCAATTCGGCGGGCTACAGGAACAGCTTCATCCTTGCGCCCAATTACCCGGCGGGGCAGGACGCGCTCACCGGCTACAAACGCTTCTACGAGGGCGAACTGGCGGGCGAGATCTATACCCAGCTGGGCCAGACCGATTACGCCGCCGAGATCGCCCAGATCCGCGCGAGCGGGGCGGATTCGGTGTTCTTCTTCCTGCCCGGCGGCATGGGGATCTCCTTCCTCAAGC
>MDTD01052314.1_pt1 | contig 18140 bp, 19 predicted proteins | sample 811221 | NCBI WGS metagenome assembly MDTD01 (sample SAMN05326646, study PRJNA326480) | marine metagenome | isolation source: seawater | place: Pacific Ocean: South West | collected 2011 | reverse complement strand
GCTTCGATGGCGCTGCCGACGGTGACCCGCCGATGGAGGCGCTGCAGAGCTGGGTCGCCCTGCCGGAAGAGACGGAAGAGACAGAGCCCGCCTTCGACACCTATCCGGCCGACAGCTTGCCGGTGGCGGAGGAGGACGGCACCTGGCTGCGGGTGATCGCCGGTTCTGCCTTCGGGCTGGACAGCCCGGTGCGCACCCATTCGCCGCTGTTCTACGTGCATACCCGGCTGCAGGCCGGCACCGTCACCGCGCTGCCCGACGGCCATGAGGAACGTGCCGCCTATGTCGCCCACGGCGCGGCGGAAATCGACGGCCATCGCTGCACGGCAGGTCAGATGGTGGTCTTCGCCGCGAGCGAGGCACCGGTGATCCGCGCGGAGACCGCTGCCACGGTGATGCTGCTTGGCGGCGCGGCCCTGGGCGAGCGCTACATCTGGTGGAACTTCGTCTCCTCCCGCCGCGAGCGGATCGAGCAGGCGAAGGCGGACTGGACGGAAGGCCGGATCCCCCTGCCGCCGCACGACCGCGACGAATGGACCCCGCTGCCGGAGGACCGTCGGAAAGAGCCGCCGGCAGAGCCGCTGTCGTAGCGACCGGCCGTCCCGCCGGCCAGTCACGGGGAACGCGATGTACATCCTGTATGGCGGCGGCGTGACCCGGTCGCTCGGCCCCCAGATGATCCTGGAAGAGGCGGGCCTGCCCTACGAGCTGCGCAGCCTTGACGAGCATGCCGGCGAGCACCGGCAGACCAGCTATCTGGCGATCAATCCGGCCGGCGTGATGCCGGCGCTGGTGACGCCGGAGGGCGAGGTCCTGCACGAGGCGGCGGCGATCATGCTCTGGCTGGCGGAGCGGCACGGCCTGGACGGTCTGGCGCCGCCGGCCGGCGATCCGCAGCGCGGCCTGTTCCTGGCCAAGCTGTTCTTCCAGACCAACGAGATCCAGACCGCCATGGCGCGCTTCTTCCGGCCGGAGCGCTGTTCCACCGACCCCATGCATGCGCCGGCGATCCGCGACCGGGCGCGCGCCGAGGCGCTGGACCGCTGGGCCCTGCTGGACGGATTTCTGGCGGCGGGCGGCCCCTTTCACCTGGGCACGCGGTTCAGCCTGCTGGACCTGCACATGACCCTGTGGGCAGCCTATGGCTTGGACGGGGCGACCGAGGTGACGGACCGCTTCCCGGCGGTGCGGCGCTGTTTCGAGGCGACGATCGCGCGGCCGCGGGTGGGCCCCCTGGTGACCGGATAGCAGGCCGCCATGGCGGCCTGGGCAGAGGCGACGGCGAAAGCGAAGGAGGAGCAATGATCTGGGAAGGCAGGCTGCTGCACATCCACACCGCGGAACAAGGCGGCGCCGCGATGGTTGCGCATGAGCGGATCGGCTGCGTCGCCGGTGTCGGACTGGAGGGCGACCGCTACGCCACCGGCCGCGGCTATTACTCCGCCCGGCCCGACATCCGCGAGGTCACCCTGATCGAGGCGGAGGCGCTGGAGGCGCTGCGCCGCGATCATGGTGTCGACCTGAAGGTCGAGGAGCATCGCCGCAACCTGACGACCGAAGGGGTGCCGCTGAACCACCTGGTCGGCCGGCGCTTCGCCGTCGGCGCGGTGGTGCTGGAAGGCGGCCGCCTGAACGTCCCCTGCCAGTACCTGGCCGACCTGACCGGCAAGAAGGTGTTCAAGCCGCTGATCAACCGCTCCGGCCTGAACTGCCGCATCGTCGAGGGTGGCACGATCGCGGTGGGCGACGTCATCCGGCCGCTCTGAGGGGCGACACCATGCCGTCCCGTCAGAACGGCGGGTGCGGGATCGCCTCCAGCAGCTGGCGGGTATAGGGGTGGGAGGGGGCCGACAGCACCGTCTCGCAATCGCCCTGCTCCAGGATCTGGCCCGCCTGCATCACGATCACCCGGTCGCAGAGCAGCCGCACCACGCTGAGATCGTGGGAGACGAACAGGTAGCTCATGCCCAGCTTCGCCTTCAGGTCGACCAGCAGGTTCAGCACCACCGCCTGGACGGAGACGTCGAGCGCGGCGGTCGGCTCGTCCAGCACCAGCAGCGCCGGGTCGACGGCGATCGCCCGGGCGATGCCGACCCGCGCCTTCTGCCCGCCGGACAGCTGGTGCGGGAAGCGGTCCAGCAGGTGGCGCGGCAGGCCGACCAGGTCGGCCAGTTCCTCCACCCGCGCGGCGATGGCCGCACCCGACCGGTCGGCCGCCATCCGCATCAGCGGGTCGGCGATGGACCGGCGCGCGGTGAAACGCGGGTTCAGGCAGTCGGTCGGGTCCTGGAACACCATCTGCAGCCGCGGCCGGTGCGGCGATTTCGCGAAATCACCGGCAGGGATCGCGCCGATATCGACACCGTCGAAGCGGATCGTGCCTTCGGTCGCATCCAGCAGCCGCATCACCATCGACGAGGTGGTGGACTTGCCGCAGCCGGACTCGCCGACAAGCCCGACGCTCTCCCCCCGGCCGACGGTGAAGGAGATCCCCGCCACCGCCCTGAACACCTTCGGCGCGTCTGCCGGTGCCTTGCGGAACCAGCCGCCGGCGGCCGATTTCATCGGGTATTCCTTGACCAGGCTCTCCACCACCAGGATCGGAGGCTCGGCCGCATCCGCCTGTACAGGCTCCGGTTCCGCCGTCCGCACCCCTTCCGGCAGCAGGTCGCGGATGGTGCCGGAGCCGTGCGGGGTCGCGCGGATCAGCTTGCGGGTATAGGGATGCTGCGGGTTGCGGAACAAGGCCTCGGCGGGCGCGGCCTCCACCACCTCGCCGTCCTTCATCACGATCAGATGGTCGCAATAGGCGGCGGCCAGGCCCAGGTCGTGGGTGATCAGGATGGTCGCCATGTTGCGTTCGCGGGTCAGCTCGGCCATCAGGTCCATCACCGCCTTCTGGGTGGTGACGTCCAGGCCGGTGGTCGGCTCGTCCGCGATCAGCAGCTGCGGCTTGCAGGCCAGCGCCAGCGCGATGACGATGCGCTGGCACATGCCGCCCGACAGTTCGAACGGATAGGCGTGGTAGCGCTCCTCCGGGTTGTTGATCCGGACCTGGCGAAGCACCTCGATCGCCTTCGCCTTCGCGGTCTGGCGGGTCGCCTGGACATGGTGCAGCAGCACGTCCTCGATCTGGTGGCCGACCTTCCGGATCGGGTTCAGGGCGGCGCGCGGGTTCTGGAACACCATCGACATCTCGCGGCCCCGGATGTCGCGCATCTGCGCCTCGCTCGCCGCGCCGATGTCGATGCCGGAGAAGCTGATGCTGCCGCCGGCGATCATGCCGGCCTTGTCCAGGATCCGCATCAGGGTGAAGGAGGTCACCGACTTGCCGGAGCCGCTTTCGCCGACGATGCCCAGGGTCTTTCCCTTCGGCAGGGTGAAGGAAACGTCGCGCACCGCATGCACGGTGCCGTTGCGGGTGGCGAAATCGACCGACAGTCCGGCGACCTCGACCAGGGGCGGGTTGGGTGCGTTCACTTGCCCCTCCCTCAGGTGCGCTGGCGCGGGTCGACGATGTCGCGCAGACCGTCGCCCAGCATGTTGAAGGTGAAGACCGCCAACATCAGCACCGCGCCCGGGAACAGGGCCAGCCACCATTCGCCGGAGACGATGAAGCGCGCGCCCTCCGCCACCATGATCCCCCATTCCGGGGTGGGCGGCCGGACGCCCAGGCCGATGAAGGACAGGCCGGCGGCGTTCAGGATCGCCCAGCCCAGGTTCAGCGAGATCTGCACCATCATCGGCGGCAGGGCGTTGGGGAAGATCTGCGTCGCCAGGATGCGCAGATCGCCGTTGCCGGACAGCTTCGCCGCCTGCACGAAGCCGGCATTGCGGCGGATGTTGACCTCCGCGCGGGAGACCCGGGCATAGAAGGGCAGGTTCACGATCGCCGTGGCGATGACGATGTTCTCCACCGAATTGCCCAAAGCGGCGACGATGCCCATCGCCAGCACGAACAGCGGGAAGGCCATGATCGTGTCGATGAAGCGGCCCGAGATCCGGTCGACCCAGCCACCGTAGAAGCCCGACAGGGAGCCGAGCACCGAGCCCAGCAGGAAGGAGATCGCGACGGCGGAGAAGGCGATCGCCAGGTCCAGCCGGGTGGCGACCAGCACGCGGCTGAACACGTCGCGGCCCAGATCGTCGGTGCCGAACCAGTGGGCGGCCGAGGGCGGCTGCAGGGCCGCCGAGGCGTTGCTCTGCAGCGGGTCGTAGGGCGCGATCCAGGGGCCGAAGAGTGCGGCGACCAGGATCAGCACGAACAGCACGAACGCGACCAGGGTCATCGGGTTCGAGCGCAGGACATAGCCGGCATGGCGCAGGATGGCCAGGCGGCCCTGCGGCGGCGCGACCGCCGGCGCCGGCGCCAGAGGCTCCGGGAGTGCCGGGTCAGGCGGCTCCGGTGCGACGACCGCTTCCGGGTCGAGGGAAGGTGCGGCGGATGTCCGGGTCATGGCCTGCCCTCCCTCAATTCTCGAACCCGACCCGCGGGTCGATCAGGGTGTAGACGATGTCGATGACGAGGTTCAGGGCGACGAACAGGATCGCCATCGCCAGCACGAAGCCCTGCACCGCGGCATAGTCGGAGACCACCAGCGCCTCCACCGCGTAGGAGCCGATGCCGGGCCAGGCAAAGACCTTCTCCACCAGCACGTTGGCGCCCAGGGTGAAGGAGAAGACCATGCCCAGGGTGGTGATCACCGGCAGCAGGGCGTTGCGGAAGGCATAGGTGAACAGCACCTTGCGCCAGGTCAGGCCGGCGGCGCGGGCGGTGCGGATGAAGTCGCTGGACAGGACCTGCAGCATCGCCGCCCGGGTCATGCGCGCGATCGGCGCCAGGGTGAACAAGGCCAGTGTCACCGCCGGCAGGACCAGCTGGCCCAGAGCGGCCAAGGCCGTCTCGCCATCGCCGTCCAGGATCGCGTCGATGACGTAGAAGCCGGTGACATGCGGCGGCGAGATATGGATGAAGTCGAGCCGGCCCAGCGGCGCCGGCGCCATATCGGCCAGGTAGTAGAAGACATAGACCAGCACCAGGCCGGTGAAGAACACCGGCAGGGAGACACCGGCGGTGACCAGCACCCGGCACAGATGGTCGATCCAGGTCCCCGGCCGGGTCGCCGCCAGGATGCCCAGCGGCACCGCGATGCCGATCGACAGCAGCAGCGCCATCAGGGTCAGTTCCAGCGAGGCCGGCAGCCGCGCCGCGATATCCGACATCACCGTCTGGCCGGTGGAGATGGAATTGCCCAGATTGCCGGTGACCAGGTCGCCGGCATAGGCCAGGAACTGCTCCGGCAGGGAGCGGTCCAGGCCCAGGGCCGCGCGGATCTGGGCGATCGACTTCTCGTCCGCGGCGGGCCCGGCGAAATAGACCGCCGGGTCGCCGGGCAGGGCGCGGGTCAGGACGAAGGTCACGACGATGACGCCGACCAGGGTCGGGATGGCCTGGGCCAGGCGGCCCAGGACCAGGGTGAGCTTGGACTGCGCCATCGCCGCGCCTCCTGTTGCTGACGAACGCTCCCTCTACGAACGGACCGCGGCGGTCAGGCGCCCGCCTTCGACAGCCGCGAGCAGTCGATCTGCCGGTGGAACCAGTACTCGTAGCCCTCGACATCCTTGCCCATCGCCGACGACAGGGCCGGCTGCCAGAGCGGGATGCGCGGCACGTCGGTGAAGGCGATCTCGATCAGCTGCCGGATCTTCGGCGCATAGGCCGGGTCGTCGACCGGCATGTGCAGGGTCTCCTCGACCAGCTTGTTCAGCTCCGGATTGTCGTAGTTGTAGGAGTTGAACAGGTGGCCCGGCATGTAGGCCCAGAAGAAGTAGTAGTCGGGATAGTTCAGCCAGCCGCCGAAATCGTCGAGATGCATCTCCAGCCGCTTCTCGACCAGGGCGGCGGTGCGCCAGTTGGCGCCGGGGATCTTCTCGATCGGCGCGGTGACGCCGATCTTCGCCAGGTTCTCCTGGATCAGCAGGGCCGTCGGCTCCATCCAGGCGACCAGGTCCAGGCTGATGTAGAACGGCACGGTGAAGCCGTCCTTGTAGCCGGCCTCCGCCAGCAGCGCCTTCGCCTTGTCCAGGTCGGTGGCATAGGGGAAGGGCTGCGGCCAGGCGATGTCGGCCGGGGTGGCGGAGGCACCGCCCCACATCGGCACGCCCACGGAATAGGCCGCGGTCTTGAAGATCTCCTCATAGGGGATGGCATAGGCCATCGCCTGGCGCACCCTCTTGTCCTTGAACGGCTCGAACTTCAGGTTGCAGCCGACCGCATAGACGCAGTTCTCGATCGGGGTGGAGACCACCTTCAGCTTGCCGGCCTCGCGCAGCTCCTTGGCATCCTTCGGCGGCAGGTCGAAGGAGATGTCGACATCGCCCTTCTCGATCAGGGCGCGGCGGGTCGACTGGTTCGGGATCTCGCGGATGATGACCCGGGACACGCCGGGCAGCGGGCCGGAGGTCCATTTGTCGTTGCGGCCATAGACCAGCTGCTGGCCGGGATCCCAGCGCTGCACCACGAAGGCGCCGGAGCCGGCGGTGGTGCGGTGCAGGTATTCCGTCGCCCAGGGATCGTCGGCGGTGGCATGCGCCTTCGCCACCTTGGCATTGATGATGAAGGGCACCGGCACGGCGAGGTCCGGCAGGGTCAGCTTCGAGAACCTGATCAGGTTGATCCTGAAGGTCTTGTCGTCGACGACCTCGAACTGCTCCGGCTTTTCCAGCAGGCCGGCCTTCATCTGCACCGTCGGGAAGCCGCCCAGGGTGACCGCCCGGTCCAGCGACCATTTCACGTCTTCCGCCGTCACCGGGCTGCCGTCCGCGAAGACGGCGTCGGCGCGCAGCTTGAAGGTCAGGGTGTCGCCGTCGGGGGAGAATTCCCAGCTTTCCGCCAGGTCGGGCTCGATCTTCGTGGAATCGTAGCTCAGCGAGCCGTCCGGCATGGTCTTGGTGCCGAAGCTGACCAGCCGGTCATAGGCGTTGATCGCGACCTGGTAGCTCGGCCGGTTGGTGCCCTTGCGGTGCAGGTCCAGCGAGTTGATCGTGGTGCCCAATGCGACCACCGCCACCGACTGCGCGGCCTGCGCCGGCAGCACCCGGGCCAGCGGCAGCAGCCCGGCGCCGATCGTGGCGGCGCCCATCGAGGCGGCAGCGGTCGATTTCAGGAATTGCCGTCGGTCCATCTCTGTCCCCCTGCTGTGGCGCGGCTCGCCAGGGTCACACCAGATTGCATGCAAAATTGCATGCAACTTCTCAGCAGATTCCGTGCCAGAAACGGAAGCCAAGCTAAGATATTGAATCCGCAGGCTCGAGAGAATGTCCAGATATTGAGCATATCCGGAGTATGCCGTTTTTTTGTGCTATCTGGCCGCTTCGTGATCGAAAAACGCCTCGCCATTGCCGCAGAAGCACCGAAACGGGGTACGGACCAGCCCGAGTCCAGCAGGATCGTAAAGCCGCGAACTGAGCGGAGTCAGGGAAATATGCAATGTTTTCAACGGAATGCAGAGGGTTCCGCCGCAACGGGCGGCGCTCGCGCAAATGCACAGAATTTGGTCAACCGCAATGCCAGCCCGACCACCCCGACCGGAGCATGAGCGTCATGGCCGATGCCGACCACTTCTACGTCATCACCGGCGGCCCGGGCGCCGGCAAGACGAGCCTGCTGGAGGCGCTGGCGGCGGCGGGCCATGCCTGCATGCCGGAGGCCGGCCGTGCCGTGATCCGCGACCAGCGGGCAATCGGCGGGCCGGCCCTGCCCTGGACCGACCCGCCGGCCTTCGCCGCGCAGATGCTGGGATGGTAGCTGCGCTCCCACCGCCTGGCCGCCAACCTGACGGGACCGGTCTTCTTCGACCGCGGCCTGCCCGACCTGGTGGGCTACCTGACCCTGGAGGGGTTTCCGGTGCCGCCGCATATGGCAGCTGCGGCCCGCCTGTTCCGCTACAACCCGACCGTCTTCCTGGCGCCGCACTGGCCGCAGATCTATGCCCGCGACGCGGAGCGGCGCCAGGATCCGGCACAGGCGGAGGCGGTGATGCGGGTGATGGCAGACACCTATCCGGCCTTCGGCTACCGCCTCGTCACCCTGCCCCGGGCCGATATCGCCACGCGGGTCCGCTTCGTCCTGGAGACGATCGCCGCGGGCTGACACATGGCCTTCAGGCGGCGCGGGCCAGGCCGCCCAGCTGGGCCCGGGCGCGATCCAGGCCCTGCGCCTCTGCCTCCGGCCCCATCGCGACGCCTTCGATCCGGATCACCTCCACGTCGGTCATGCCCATGAAGCCCAGGGTGTCGCGCAGATAGGGCAGGGCATGGTCCATCGCCGCGGCGGGCCCTTCGGAATAGATACCGCCGGACGCCAGGACCAGATAGACCTTGCGGCCCTTGGCCAGCCCTTCCGGGCCGGCCTCGGTATAGCGGAAGGTGACGCCCGCCCGGGCCAGATTGTCGATCCAGGCCTTCAGGGTGGAGGGCACGCCGAAATTGATCAGGCCGGCGGCGATCACCACCGTATCGGCCGCCAGCAGTTCGGCGACCGCCGCGTCCGATACGGCAACGGCCGCCGCCTGGCTGGCCGTGCGGTCCGCCGCCGGCGCGCGCGAGCCGATGGCGAAATCGGCGCCGATATGCGGCAGCGGGTCGGCCGCCAGGTCGCGCAGCGTCACCGTGCTGCCGGGCGCGCCGGCCTGCAGGTCGCGGACAAGCTCGCCCGCGATACGGCTGGAATGGGACGCAGGCCCGCGCGGGCTGGAGGTCACCAGGAGGATGGAGCGCATCTGTCTGTCCTTTCGTGTCTGGCCGGGGCACCGGTTGGCGCCGCTCCGGACTGCCGGGACTGAGATGGCCCTGGACTGCGATGTCGATAACCGGGAAAATCCGGCACCAATTCATCAAGTTTCTCGATAGGTCATGGATCCGAACCCAACTCTCGACCAGTTGCAGATCTTCCTGGCGGTGGTCGATGGCGGCAGCTTCTCCGCCGCCGCGCGGCGGCTGGGGCGGGCGCAGTCGGTGGTCAGCTACGGCATCGCCAACCTGGAGGCGCAGCTGGGCCTGGTCCTGTTCGCGCGGGAGGGCACGCGCCAGCCGCGGCTGACCGCGGCCGGCCAGGCGATGGTGCCGGATGCCCGTCGTATGGCAGCGGCGCTGCAGCTGCTGCGGGCGCGGGCGCATGGCCTGCGCGGCGGGCTGGAGGCGGAGGTGCGGCTGGCGGTCGACGTGCTGCTGCCGGCCGCGGTGATGACCGCGGTGCTGAAGGGGTTCCGCGATGCCTATCCCACCGTCGGGCTGCAGCTGCATACCGGTGCCCTGGGCGCGGTGCAGGAACTGCTGCAGACCCATCGCGCCGACCTGGGCATTGCGAGCGCCCCGACCGCCATCGCCGACACCCTGGCGGTCCGCCAGCTGGGCGGCGCCACGATGATCCCGGTGGCCGCGCCGGAACATCCCTTGGCCGGCAGCGCCGGCCCGGTGCCGGCAAGCCTGGTGCGGGAGCATTTCCAGGTGGTCATCACCGACCAGACCGCGCATACGAAGGGGCGCGACATAAGGGTGGTGGCCGACGCCGTCTGGCGGGTCACGGATGCGGAGACGAAGCGCGCACTGCTCTGCGCCGGGCTGGGTTGGGGCGGCCTGCCCGACTGGATGGTCGCGCCGGACCTGGCGGCGGGCCGGCTGGTCGTGCTGGCGCTGGAGCCCTATCCGCCGAGTCCCTATCGGCTGAGCGCGCTTTGGCCGGCCGCGGCGACGCCCGGGCCGGCAGTATCCTGGCTGATCGACCGCTTCGAGGCAGAACTGGCGGTCCTGGCGCGCTGAAGCCGATATCCGGACACCGTTTCGTGTTGCGCTGCGATATTGCATTGCAACATCGCTTTCGGCTAATAGAAGGCGCAATCGGTACCGTTGCCGTTCCTGTCGGCAGTCCGGTGTCATCCGTTCCCCGAGCTGCCCGACCCGGAGACCCATGCTCACCCTTGCTGCCTATCGCGCGCAGTGGTTCGGCAATATCCGCGGCGACGTCCTGTCCGGCCTGGTCGTCGCGCTGGCGCTGATCCCCGAAGCCATCGCCTTTTCCATCATCGCCGGGGTGGACCCGAAGATCGGGCTCTACGCCTCCTTCTCCATCGCCGTGATCACCGCCTTCACCGGCGGCCGGCCGGGGATGATCTCCGCCGCCACGGCGGCGACTGCGGTGCTGATGGTGACCCTGGTGCGCGACCATGGCCTGCAATACCTGCTGGCGACCACAGTGCTGGCCGGGCTGATCCAGATCGCCGCCGGCCTGCTGCGCCTGGGCGCGGTGATGCGCTTCGTCTCCCGTTCCGTCCTGACCGGCTTCGTCAACGCGCTGGCGATCCTGATCTTCCTGGCGCAGCTGCCGGAGCTGATCGACGTGCCCTGGCTGACCTATCCGATGGTCGCCGCCGGCCTGGCGATCATCTACCTGTTTCCGCACCTGACGAAGGCGATCCCCTCGCCCCTGGTCTGCATCGTCGCGCTGACCGCCGCCGCCATGGCCTTCGGGCTGGACCTGCGCACCGTCGGCGACATGGGCGAGCTGCCCGCCACCCTGCCGGTCTTCCTGATCCCGCAGATCCCGCTGACCCTGGAGACCCTGGGCATCATCCTGCCCTATGCCGCCGCGGTCGCCGCCGTCGGCCTGCTGGAAAGCCTGCTGACCGCCGCCATCGTCGACGAGCGCACCGACACCACCAGCGACAAGAACCAGGAATGCATCGGCCAGGGCCTGGCCAACACCGCCACCGGCTTCATCGGCGGCATGGCCGGCTGCGCGATGATCGGCCAGTCGATCATCAACGTGAAATCGGGCGGCCGGGGCCGGCTCTCCACCTTCTGCGCCGGCGCCTTCCTCTTGTTCCTGATCCTGGTGCTGTCGGACTGGGTGCGGCAGATCCCGATGCCGGCGCTGGTGGCGGTGATGATCATGGTGTCGATCTCCACCTTCTCCTGGGCCTCGCTGAAGAACCTGGTGCACCACCCGCGCAGCTCCTCCTTCGTGATGCTGGCGACGGTCGCCGGCGTGCTGTCGACCCACAACCTGGCGATCGGCGTGCTGGTCGGCGTGCTGCTGTCGGGCATCTTCTTCGCCTGGAAGATCAGCCGCCTGTTCGAGGTCGGCTCGACCCTCAGCGAGGACGGCCGCCACCGCATCTACACCGTCGAGGGGCAGCTGTTCTTCGCCTCGGCCGATGCCTTCGCCGCCGCCTTCGACTGCCGCGAAGAACTGGACAAGGTCACCATCGACGTCAGCCGCGCGCATATCTGGGACATTTCCAGCGTCGCCGCGCTCGACACCATCATCCTGAAATTCCGCCGCCACGGCGTGCAGGTCGAGATCGACGGCCTGAACCGCCATTCCGCCAGCATCGTGGAGCGTCTGGCGGTGCACGACCGGCCCGACGCGGCGGCGCAGATGGCGGGGCATTAGCCGCCGGGCATTCTGCCCGGCGGCCATCCTTCAGTCGTCAGCCGAAGCGCACCCCGTACTGGTCGCAGATCGCGCCAACCGCCTCCGGCGCCAGGGCCGCGCCGCTGGCGCGGCCGGCGCGGTCGAAATGGCGGAACATTTCCAGCGCCTGGCGGCCGGGATTGCAGATCACCAGGAAGCGCGCGGCTTCCGGCCCGTCGTTGCGGAAGCCGTGGAACGAGCCGCGGGGGAACTGCGCGCAGGCGCCGGGGCCGATGCGGGTCTCGCCCTCGCGCCCCTCCAGGGTGAGTTCGCCGGCCAGCATGTAGAACATCTCGTCGTCATGGTCGTGGGTATGGGCCGGGGTGCCGGCGCCCGGCGGCAGCTCGTGCTCCGCCAGGAACAGCGGCAGGTGGCTGCCGTCGCACTTCACCACCATCGGCAGGCCCAGCACGTCGATCGCCTCGCCTTCGTCGGCGGCCACGACATGGATCTTCACGGTATCGAGCATCTTCGTCTCCCGTCTCGCTCGGTTGCGGTGGCGGGACCCTAGGCGCGGCCGCCGCACCTGAAGAGACGGCGGATCTGGACAGATCGTTCGGGCCTGCGAACAATCCCGCGCCATGGATCCCTTCGCCGGCATCGAGGCCTTCGCCAAGGTCGTGGAGTGCGGCAGCTTCACCGCCGCGGCGGTGCAGCTGCAGACGGCGAAATCGTCGGTCAGCGAGGCGGTGCGCGGGCTGGAGGAACGGCTGGGCGTGCGGCTGCTGGACCGCACCACGCGAAAGGTCCGCACCACCGAGGCGGGGCTGGCCTTCTATGCCCGCTGCCGGCGCCTGCTGGACGATGCGGAAGCCGCGCGCGCCGCCGCACAGGCCGACCATGGCACGGTGCGCGGCCGGCTGCGCATCGCCCTGCCGGAGGCCTTCGCCAGCCGCATCGTGGTGCCGGGGCTCTACGGCTTCCTGAACGCCCATCCCGGGCTGGAGATCGACCTGGTGGAATCGCAGGCGATCTCCCGCCTGGTGGAGGAAGGCATCGACCTGGCCATCCGCATCGTCGCGGTGCCGGAGGAGAGCCTGGTGGTGCGCCGGATCGGCGCCTCGCAGATCATCATCGTCGCCGCGTCCGGCTACCTGGCCGCCGCCGGCGCGCCGGCAACGCCGGCGGAGCTGGCGCAGCATGCCTGCGTGGGCTTCACGCCGCTGGACTGGCGCGATACCTGGCGGGTCGGCGGCCAGGCGGTGCGGGTGGCGCCGCGGCTGCTGACCAACGCGTCGGAGACCCTGCGCGCGGCGGCCCTGGCCGGCCACGGCCTGGTCGCCCTGCCGCGCTGGATGGTCGACGATGCGCTGGCCGGCGGCGCGCTGGCACAGGTCCTGCCGCACTGCGAGACCCCGGTCAGCGGCATCTATGCGGTCTATCCCACCAACCGCCTGCTGACCCCGAAGGTCCGCGCCTTCGTCGACCATCTGGCCGGGGAGCTGGCCCGGCGCGGCTTCGCCGACCCGCCCGCGCCGGCGGCCATGCCGGCATGACCGGCGGCCGGCCGCTGCTGACCGCCTTCGCCGGCCTGCCGGGCAGCGGCAAGACGACCCTGGCGCGCGCCCTGGCGCAGGCGCGTCGGGCTGCCTGGCTGCGCATCGACGCGATCGAGCAGGCGCTGCGGGAGAGCGGGCAGTTGGCGGGCGACGATGTCGGGCCGGCCGGCTACATGGCGGCCTATGCCCTGGCCGAAGGCAACCTGGCACTGGGCATCGAGGTGGTCGCCGATTCCGTGAACCCGCTGCCCGTCACCCGGGCCGCCTGGCGAGGTGTGGCCGCGCGCAGCGGCGCCCGGCTGCTGGAGGTGGAGATCCGCTGCAGCGACAGGGCGGAGCATCGCCGCCGGGTCGAGGGGCGCGCTGTCGACCTTCCCGGCCTGCTGCCGCCCGCCTGGCGGGACGTGCTTGACCGCGACTACGTATCCTGGCCGCCGGAGGCGCCGCCGCTGGTGGTGGAGACCGCAGGTCGCAGCATCGCGCACTGCCTGGCGGAACTGCAGGACGCGATCGCCGCCCTGCCGGCCTGACCGCACCTGCGCGGCGACCGGTTCCACGACGGGTGTCGGATCGCGGCGCCTGTCCGCGTCGTACCTTCGGCGCCGCGCGAGCGCGAAAGGAGATCCCATGCTCTATGCCATCCTCTGCTACGATTCCGAAGATGCCGTCGGCGCCTGGACGCCGGAGGAGGAGGCCAGGGTGATGGGCCGCCTGCAGGCGGTGGAGGCGGGCCTGGCGGCGAACGGCCAGCTCGGTCCCGTCGCCCGCCTGCTGCCCACCACCGCCGCCACCACGGTGCGCAAGGGCAAGGAGCCGCTGGTCCTCGACGGCCCCTTCGCGGAGACGAAGGAGCAGCTGCTGGGCTTCTTCATCCTCGACCTGCCCGACCTCGACGCGGCGCTGGCGGCGGCGAAGGAGCTGGCCCTGGCCAATAGCGGCGGCAGCGGCGGCTACGAGGTGCGGCCGCTGCTGACCTTCAAGCCGAACGGACTGGAGCCGGAGGTACAGGTGGCGGCCGGCTTCCATGCGCCTGCCGGCAGGCGGGCGGACTGACCGCCTTGAACGACCTCGCCTGGCTCGACGCGGCCCTGACCGGCGCGCGGCCGCGGGCGGTCGGCGCCCTGCTGCGCTATTTCGGCAATCTGGACAGCGCGGAGGAGGCATTCCAGGACGCCTGCCTGCGCGCTCTGCGCAACTGGCCGCAGAACGGCCCGCCGCGCGACCCCGCCGCCTGGCTGATCCTGGTGGGGCGCAATGCCGGCATCGACCGCACGCGGCGCCGCGCACGGGAGACCGCTCTGCCGGAGGAAGAAGCGGCGATCTCCGACCTGGAGGACGCAGAGGCGGCGATGGTGGAGCGCCTGGACGGTGCGGACTATCGCGACGACGTGCTGCGGCTGATGTTCACCTGCTGCCATCCCGACCTGCCCGCGACGCAGCAGATCGCGCTGGCGCTGCGCATCGTCTCCGGCCTGACGGTGCCGCAGATCGCCCGCGCGTTCCTGGTCGGCGAGGCGGCCATGGAACAGCGGATCACCCGCGCCAAGGCCCGTATCGCGCAAGGGTCGCTGCCCTTCGCCGCGCCGGGCGCGGCAGAACGGGCGGAGCGCCTCGGCACGGTGGCGGCGATGCTCTACCTCGTCTTCAACGAGGGCTATTCGGCAGGTGCCGACACCGCGGCGGAGCGCGCGCCGCTCTGCGGCGAGGCGATCCGGCTCGCCCGCCTGCTGCTGCGCCTGTTCCCGGCGGAGCCGGAGATCATGGGCCTGGCCGCCCTGATGCTGCTGCAGCATGCCCGCCGTGCCGCCCGCTTCGATACGGCCGGCGAGGCCGTGCTGCTGGAGGAGCAGGACCGTGCGCTTTGGGACCGCGCCATGATCGCGGAGGGGCTGGCGCTGATCGACAAGGCGATGCGCCACCGCGCACCCGGCGCCTTCCAGGTGCAGGCCGCGATCGCCGCCCTGCATGCCCGCGCCGCCACCGCGGCGGAGACGGACTGGGCCGGCATCGACCGGCTCTATGCGAGCCTGGAGCGGCTGCAGCCCTCCCCCGTCGTCACCCTGAACCGGGCGGTGGCGGTGGCGAAGCTGCAGGGGCCGGACGCGGCGCTGGCGATGATCGCGCCGCTGGCCGGCCGGCTGGACGGCTATTTCCACTATCACGGCGCGCGCGGCGCCTTCCTGCTTGAACTCGGCCGCGTGGGCGAGGCGCGGGGCGCCTTCGACCGCGCGATCGCGCTGGCCGCCACCCCGGCGGAGGCGGCGCATATCCGCCGCCATCTGGACCGGCTGGCGGCGGAGAGCGCCCGGGCCGGCGCTTGAGCGGAAAAACGTCCAATACCGGCGCCGCCGGCCGCCCTACCCTCCGCCCATCGACCACCCGACCGGAGGAGAGACCGATGACCGGCAGCCAGACCCCCACGATCATTCCCGCAATCCGCTATGCCCGCACCAACGAGGCGGCGACCTTCCTGGAAAAGGCCTTCGGCTTCGCCACTCATGTCAGCTATCCGGGCGAGGACGGCGGCATCGGCCATGCCGAGATGACCTTTGGCAACGGCATGGTGATGTTCGGCGGCGGCACCGGGAAGGCCGACAATCCCTGGGCGCAGGTGCCGATGGGAATCTACCTGATCGTGCCCGATGCCGACGCGCACTACGCCCGCGCGAAGGCGGCCGGGGCGGAGATCGTCATGGAGCTGTACGACACCCCCTACGGCTCCCGCGAATATTCCGCCCGCGACCCGGAAGGCAATCTGTGGAGCTTCGGGACGTACGATCCCTGGGCGGCGAAAGTCGAGGGGTGAGGATCGGCGCTGTATCGTCGCGGCCTTCGGGTCAGGCCCGAAGGCGACGGAAAGGTCGATAGAGCCGCACTGTCAGCTTCTGGGCTCCTCATCGTTTCCGTCGTCCCCGGCCTTTGAGCCGGGGACCGTGACGGGACGGCGCCACATCCGAGGCCCCTTATCCCTGTATCCTCTCCCAAAGATCGTCCCAGCCGGGATTTTCGGCTTCGATCAATGCGATCTTCCAGGCGCGGCGCCAGCGCTTCAGGCTCTTTTCCCGCTGGATCGCGCGGACGATGTCTTCATGGCGTTCGACATAGACCAGCCGGCGCGTACCATAATGATGCGCGAAGCCGCTGCCGCGGCCTTCGCGATGGGCGAGAACACGGGCGCCAAGGTCCGCGGTCACGCCGATGTACAGAGTGCCCTGCGGACGGCTCGCGAGGATGTAGACCCAGCTACCCTTCATGGTTGAAGAGTAGGGACGACGCCCGGAAGCGGAAAGGTATCGTCGCGGTCCTCGGGTCAAGCCCGAGGACGACGGCGAAGATGGTGCGAGCGGCAAGGCCCAAAGTCCCCGCGCGACAGCCTATCCGTCGTCCTCGGGCTTGACCCGAGGACCGTGGCAGGGCGGTGAAGCGCCGCCCCCCTACCCCTCCGCCTTCAGCGCGCGGCGCAGGATCTTGCCGGCGGGCGAGCGCGGCAGCTCGCTGCGGACCTCGAGCAGCTTCGGCATCTCCATCGGCGACAGGCTGTCCTTCAGGAAGGCCTGCAAATCCTCCAGCGCCAGGGTCTTGCCCGCCGCCAGGACGACGACGGCCTTCACCGTCTCGCCGCGATAATCGTCGGGGGCGCCGACCACCGCCGCCTCGACGATGTCGGGGTGGCGGTACAGCGCCTCCTCCACCAGGGCGGGATAGATGTTGTAGCCCGAGGCGATGATGATGTCCTTCAGCCGGTCGACCACCCAGATGAAGCCCTCGGCGTCGATCACGCCGATATCGCCGGTGCGCAGGAAGCCCTGGCCCAGGGCGTGCGCGGTCTCCTCCGGCCGGCCGAAATAGCCGCGGGTCACCTGCGGGCCGGAGATGCAGATCTCGCCGCGGCTGCCGCGCGGCACGATGCGGGCGGGATCCTCGATGTCGCGGATCTCCACCTTCGTCTCCGGCAGCGGCCGTCCCGTGCCGCCTTCCGGCGCCTTCTCCCCCTCAAGCGCAAGCACGGCGCCGGGCGCCGTCTCCGACAGGCCATAGGCGGTGAGGAGCGGCGCGCCGGTCACCCCCTCGAACTCCGCGATCACCGAGGCCGGGATCGCCGCGCCGCCGGTCATGCAGTATTTCAGCGCCGACCAGTCGGTCCCCTGCGCGGCGGGCAGGCGGGCGATCGCCATGAACATCGGCGGCACGCCGGAGAGGAAGCTGATCCGCTGCGCCACCATCAGCCGCACCGCCTCCTCCGGCACGAAGCGGGCGACGGGATGCAGGGTCGCGGCCAGCTTCACCCCCAGGCAGAGGATGATGCTCGAGCCGATGATGTGGCTGAACGGCGGCAGGGCCAGGAAATCCTCGCACGCATAGCCGAAGCGCGGCAGCCGGGCGGCGAGCTGCTGGTTGTTGATCGAGATGTTGCGATGGGTCAGTTCCGCCGCCTTCGGCACCCCGGTGGTGCCGCCGGTGAACTGCAGCAGCGCCAGGTCGTCGACGGTCAGCGGCGCCGGCGCCGGCGCCGGGCCGGTCATCTGCGGCGCCAGGCCACCGACTCCGGCATCGGCGCCGGGCAGCAGCTCCGCGCCCGACGGCGTGGCGGCCAGCACCACGGCGCCCTGCGGCGCCACGGCGCGCGCCTTGGCCAGCAGCTCCGGCTCGTCCAGGGTCAGCAGCACTTTCGGCGTGACTTCCGCCAACTGGCGCTGCAGCAGCGGCTGGCCGTAGAGCGGGTTCAGCCCCGACATCGCCGCCCCCCGCCGCCAGGCGGCATGCAGCGCGACCAGGAACAGCGGATGGTTCGGCATCAGGGTGGCGATCCGGTCGCCGGGCCCGACCCCAAGCGCGGCCAGGCCGCCGGCCAGCCGGCCGGCGGCATCGTGCAGGGCGGCATAGGAGAAATCCGTCGCCGCCATGCGGAATGCCGCGCGGTCGGGACAGCACTCCGCCGCCTGCTCCAGATCCGCCGTGAGGAGGTGCGGCGCGAAGCCCCGCGCCTCCCCCTCCACGATGCTCGGTTCGGCGGATGCCGTAGGCTCCGCGGCCATGTTCCCCTCCCTGCTGCCTGTTGTTCTGGTTGGTGACGGCAAGGCGAGCATAACCGAATTCGACGTCCGTCAGGCGCGGTAGTGCTGCTCCATGCCGCGCGCCTCCGCCACCGCGCCGATCCGCCGCAGGGC
>MDTD01118500.1_pt1 | contig 18143 bp, 14 predicted proteins | sample 811221 | NCBI WGS metagenome assembly MDTD01 (sample SAMN05326646, study PRJNA326480) | marine metagenome | isolation source: seawater | place: Pacific Ocean: South West | collected 2011 | reverse complement strand
TGCAGGCGATGTACAACGGCGACCAGGCCCGCAAGAAGGTGCTGATTGAGCATGGCTTCCGCCTGCCCAGTGCGGCAGACAATCGGCCGCTGAAGGGTGCTGAGTTTTGGGAAAAGGCACGCCAGACAGTGTTTGTATCAGCCACCCCGGGGGACTGGGAGATGGAGGTGAGTGGCGGTGAGGTGGCCGAACAGGTGATCCGCCCAACGGGGGTGCTAGATCCGGTGGTGGAGGTGCGGCCCACCACGGGGCAGGTCGATGACTTGCTGGGGGAGATTCGCGATCGGGCTACCAAGAACCAGCGGGTGCTGGTTACGACGTTGACCAAGCGGATGGCCGAAGACCTCACCGACTACCTGGCGGAGAATGAGGTGCGGGTGCGCTACCTGCACTCAGAGATTCATTCGATTGAGCGGATCGAGATCATCCAGGACCTGCGCTTGGGCGAATACGACGTGCTTGTGGGGGTAAATTTGCTGCGTGAGGGTCTGGATTTGCCGGAGGTGAGCCTAGTGGCGATCCTCGACGCGGATAAGGAAGGGTTCTTGCGCGCCGAACGCTCTTTGATTCAGACCATCGGTCGTGCGGCCCGCCATGTGGAGGGGGTTGCATTGCTCTATGCAGACAATATGACTGAATCGATGGCGAAGGCAATTTCTGAGACGGAGAGACGACGCAAGATTCAGCAGACTTACAACGAAGAGCATGGCGTAGTTCCAACAGCGGCAGGCAAGAAAGGCAGCAATTCGATCTTGAGCTTCCTTGAATTGTCTCGTAAGCTCAAACAAGATGGAGCCGATGCTGATTTGGTTCAGGTTGTCGGCAAGGCAGCCAAAGCGATGGAGAATGTTGCCGATGCAGGACTTGCCCTAGAGACGTTGCCTGAGCTGATCGATCAGCTCGAAGCCAAGATGAAGGAAGCAGCTAAAAAGCTTGATTTTGAGGATGCTGCTAATTTGCGCGATAGAATCAAGCAGTTGAGAAATAAAATGACTTCATAATTTGTTTCGCTGAATTTAATAATTTCTATTTTGGGCAGAGTATAAACTGAAAATCAGTCGAATGAAATGATTCTGGTTATTTAGTTATTTGTGTTTCGTTTGAATCTCAAGGCGGGGGCGCTGAAGGCAATTGAATTATGGACGGATAGATATAGACTGAAGAAATAAAATTAATGCTTTAATGTACTAAATTTCAATTCACTACTCAATTCATTTATATTAAGCTTGTTTAATATAAATGAATTGAGTTTGTTTGAACAGTTTTGGATCAATCCAAAACGAGTATTTTACGAATGCATGAATATTAAGATTGTGATAACGCGGATATTTCATTAATTTACAAGTGGAATTATTTTTACTAAGATGTCGGTTGGAAAATTGCCTAATGTCATTTTGATTATCCAAATCAAAGAATTCACTCAGAGGCCACCCATTCTCTCTTAAGAAAAAGTATTCACTATCGGATAAAATCGACTCTCTCCACAAAATCGCTTGCTTTGATATGTTGTTAAGGAAATGATGATTATTTGATAAATACCACATATCGGGATAGCCATCATTTAATTGATTAAATATTGGTAATATAATAATCTCCTTATTCTGGTGCTTACAGCTGTTGTAAATTGAGTTCAAATTAGGAATATTTGAAACATTAAATCCACCTCTGCTTGATATATCATAACGAGTTAAAAGAATTAAATCATAGTCGCAAAGGTTTAATCTGGATGAATTATGTAAATCAAGTAAATATTGAGAAATATATGATCTACTGTGAAGCTGAGAGTATACCGCAGAAAAATATGACCATGAATCTTGTATTTGATATGGTTTAGTCATACCAACAAAAGGACTTCCCATGCGTGGCATTGATGAAAAAATATGGAAGTAATTTTCGTAAAATGATTCTTGAAAAGATTTTTGATCTTCACAAATAATTGCCTTTGGGCAATAATTTTTAATAATAAAGTCTGAAGATATAGTACCCCAGACATGGCAAAAATAATCAACATGATTATTTTCGAAGATATTATCAAGATGTGCTTTTCCTTTTTTGATATTAGCTAATGCCCTTTCTCTAGAAAATTGAGGATCATCCCACTTCTTTTCATTAATTGCAAAACCAGTTAATAAGCAGAGGATTTTCATAGATTAAAAGAAGTTATTAATGATTCTTTAGATTGAAATCGTTCCAATAGTTGATAGTATTCTTGAGGAGTTCCGCAAGGAACAATGCAGGAAGAGTTGACGTTTTTTGCAGTAACGCTTTGATCTGTTTTAATTAAATGGTTAAAAAGAGGTGCTACATATGTTTCATTGGTAGGCCATAATGCCTGATCTAAGTCCAAATACATATTTTTAAACGCCTGTGTAAATGATTTAACAGAATTAAAATAGTAAAGACCATTAGAACAAAGATCGGAAATACGTTTTTTCTCAGCAACTTCAATAACTTGATCATCTATGCCATTAGTTTTAGCAAATGACCAGTGATCTCCTTCTGCTTTAAAAACTTCTAGTGAATGACAGGATATATTCTCATAGAATTTATGATCAAGATTTAAATGAATAGTATCAATATTAAAAACAAGAAGATTATTGATCTCAAATCTAGTGTGTTCTAGAGCTTGGTAAACACTTGAAGCTTGACCTTGTGTATCACCGTCTAAAGAAATAATTTCGAAACTAGGTATTAATAGTTCATTTAAAATATTTTCAATTAGATGAGAGTCATGATCCGTTCGAGCTATCAGAGTAAACGATGAACTATGAAATAAGTGTCTAAATCCATACAAGACATAATAGAGAAGTGGTTTGTTGTGTATATCGATTAGATATTTAGGTACTGTAAATCCTTCTCTAATAAATCTAGAGCCTTTACCCATCATTGGAATGAATATATTAATCATAGAACCTTATCTACATAAAGACTTAAAGCGTTAGCAAATAGATTTACTTGTCGCTGCTTTGAGTCTGCATGCAATGGCAACATTGACATAAAAAGCATAACACAGGATGGGTAGAATTTAGAAATGTTGAATTCATTTGTGATTTGAAACTCCTCAGACATTTTGATGATCGAACGATGATAGTCGTCGATGCTGAATCTACATTCAATCTTCAAGATATTAGGCCGGTGCGAAATTGACGCATTCCCCATTTTTCCGGCGATAATTAAGTCATAATTTCCAATTAGAGAGTGTGCAAGTTTTGCTAAATCATAATTAAGTGGACCGTATAATGCTTCAGGGCTAAATTGATTATTCGCAAGTGAGATACCACGCGGATCAATTAGCTTGAGAACAGATGTTCTGGAATCATATAATATATTACTTAAACACATGTCACCATGAAATATAGACGTAATTAATTCTTGCTTCATGACAATATCTCTGCAATTAGATATTATTTCTGAAAAATTATTGCATACTTTGACTCCATTGAGGTGGATTTCAGAGTTAACATCAAAACCATGTTGATGACAGTAGTCTCTAAATCGCAATTCGGTCTTCTCGAATAAAAGATAGTTTAGATTAGCTTTTATAGAATCGGTGTTGGCAATACTCTGGTCAATATGTCCCCTTAACTCCTTAATTAGGCCTTGAATTTCTCGAAGAATAAGTTCCCATTGATTTACTTCAATAATACTAAAAGTGTATATCTCTGCTAGTGAAACCATGGGCAGATACTCAATTGTATAAGTATTTGACTCGGCAGAACAAGGTTTGACGAGAGACGGTATACGATGTGGAAGAATTTTAGAAACTGAGTTATACCAGTTTGATTCATCGTGGGCTTTTGTATAATTATCGACTGTTTTTTTTAATTTATTGTCAATGCAGGTTAGCTTATTAAAGAATCGAATGTTTACAAGGTGAATACGTGCTTTGAAATAATTACTCGAAAATCTCAAATCAACACTTTCAATTGATTTGTAAGTTATATCTATTAATTGATTTTGAAATATTTCATTCGAGTTTAACTCATAATTTGGATTTTTATGGCTTAACTTAGTCTTGTCGAACTCAGTAATAAACGGAGGTAGCTCTATGCTTTGAGCTATTTTTTCTTTTAAAAATAGTATACCAGAAAGATCTTCATTTTTACAAAGTGCGAGACTATGTATAAATCTAATATTCTCATGTGTTGGGATATTTCTTGAATTTAAGTGATTGTAAAAGCTAGCTCCAGAATTGAAGAATTTTACATTCGTAGGATACAGATCACTGCTTTGTGGCATGTTATATCTTTCAGGTAAAATGACAATAATTACGTCACTATTCGAAGACCGAATACTATGAAGTAGTAAATTTGTCGTTCCAATCGGCAAAAAACACTCGGGCAGCGTCCCAAATATTTCCCTGTAAGTGGGCGGTAAAAAATTTCTTGAGTCTATTATTAACATATAAGTTTATTAATATCTTGAAGCGATAAGTTGATAAATTCGTTCGGCCTTATTGCTTTATCATCTACATAAAATCCTTGTGGCCCAGGCCATGGTTTCCCAACCATTATTTCATCATAAGGAACGTTATATTTATCCAACCATTTAATTATTGTAGGCAAAGTATGTACATTTATCTTCCCCAGATTTCCTGCAAACGTGCGCATATTTCTGGCCGTATAGATTACAATAGAGAAACCCAAATTTTTCATTTCTCTTAATTTAGCAATAACTTCATTGTTAGGCAATGCATTAATATAATCACCACTTTCAGAAAAACAAATTGTTTGGTCGAGATCTATGACGATTGATGAGGGGTACTCACGTTTGTTAATCATGCAAATCCTCTAATATACGGGTTAATATTGTAGCGTACAAAAATTTCTTGTAATTCGTTTGGATATTCATTTACTACCCATTTACCTTTAAACAATGCTGTGGCTATATATGGATAAATTGAAGAGTCGTAATGGTATAGACCCCTTTTTTGACCAATACCTGATAAGTAGCAGATGTCCAGTTTGTATTCCTTCACAATATCCTGAGCCAATGTTTCCAGCTGCCAAATATTAACCTGTGGGTAATGCTCTAATATTTTAATATATGAGGATATTTTCCATATGCTTGGCTGTACTGAAAATATCCAATCGCTATTTAGTGATATGTGCATTAGGTCGTCGCATTCTGGGTCCTTTGATGCTAGGCAGTTAGTAGATTTGGAGAATTTGATACAATCAATACTATTCTTTACCATTAACTTAAAGGCATCGTCGATGATGAACAATTGTGGATAGTCAAATAAAAACATGTCTTCATGATCAATAATTACGTATTTATGCCCAGATGCCTGAAGCGTTCTAAGTATATTTAGAATTCTCGAAGGATAAGCAATATTTTCGTCGTAATAGTAAATTGAATTTCCAAAAGTTTCTTCTGCATAAGTATTATTTTTTGAAGCATTGACCATATAAATATGATTAAATGCTTCAAAAACTAGCGGCATAAAAAGTTTCATCTCGCTTATGTATGGGACCCACAAATCAGAACAATCGTGATGTGTGTGAGTTATCCAGGGTACTTCTAGAAGCTTTTTCATAATTGATTCTCTAGATATAAATTGATTTGATCTAAAGTGGCTTCAAGTGGATCTTTTGTATTCAGGTGAACTGATTGATACCATTTCAACGTATGGTCAATAGACGTCTTACTGTCAAACAAAGGTAGATCATATCTTCCTGCATATTTTTGATTGCTGATTTCGAGCCTAATGTCTTCATCATACAATATTGGAGATTGTTGAATATTTAAGCCAGGAAAATATTCTGAAAAACTTTTTATAACTTCAGATACATATGCATAAGAGTTATTTTTCGGGCCTAGATTCCAGCCTTCAAGTAATTTTCCTTCGTAATTATGATTATCGTCTAAAGTAATATTTAAAATCCCGTTGCATACATCCAAAACATGTTGGAAAGGACGTGTAGCATTTGGGTAACGTACATAAAATATTTCAGATTGCAGATAAGCTCGGATAAGATCTGGTATCAGTCTATTCACTGAGTAGTCTCCCCCACCAACTACATTTCCTAGACGAATAGTATGTATTTTAGATGCAAGTTCTTTTAAGTGAGTTGATCGGTAAGCATGTGCGAGATGCTCGCATATTACTTTTGAACAACTATAAATATCTTTGCCACTCATGATATTGCCTTCCTCAAAAAGCTCACTTTTGTTGTCATTTTTGTAGACTTTATCAGAAGTGATTAATGCAATTTTCTCGACATTTTTACTGTTTCTAGATGCTTCTAAGATATTAAAGGTTGCAACAACGTTTGATTGAAATGTTAGGTTTGGTTCTTCGAAAGCTCTCGGAACGATTGCCTGAGCAGCAAGGTGGAATATTGTATCTATATTGTTTTCTGTTAGGAATTTGGTTATTTCATCAAGATTTTCAAGTTTAATATCGTTCATAAGGCTGGAACTTGAGCCCAGCATATTGCTAGGGAAAAAATCAATCATTCTTTCGCCAAGTGATCTTCGATCGTCGATTCCAAATATTTTTACATCGGGATAAACTTTTTTTATATATAAAGACAACCATGTTCCAATAAAGCCTTGGTTCCCTGTTATTAATACTCGTTTCATTCTAAAAACCGTTGCCTCTATATTCTAGCACTTCTGAGCTTTCACCACACACACTTTTGATTGCCATAGTGAGTTGAACTTTTAGGCTTCCAATAGTTGTTTAGGTAGTCCCTTCCGAGACCTAACCTCAAAAGTGGGTTTAGTGTTGTACCAATGTCAATAAATGTTAGCTTGGAAAAGTATTGATTTCCAGCTTGAATCATTATCTTTGCTGCTGCTGAAGCACTCACAAGCACAATTGTATGATCTGGAAGGACTGAACATGCATCCAGAAATTTTTCACATACTAATGGAGCTTTCTGGATGACACCATCTGGAATCTTAAACCATTTAAACAGTGGACATGCCTTAAATAGTGTCGTATCGCATCTGTGGTTAACTGCTGCCATTACTGGCCGTTCAAGAATCAGGTTTAATGTTGTATTAATAAAATGATTATAGTTTGCATTTACAAATAAGTTTGCCCAAGTTGTGGCTGCCTCGTTGGCTTGTAGTCGGCATTCTTCTACGGCATGAATATCAGCACAACAGGGGCATGGAAGTCCTATGATATAGTTTTGCGAACTATGAGTCAATGCCTTCCTTAGTCCATTAACAATATAAGTATCTTCCATTGCGTTAAAAGATTTTTCATCCCATTTATTAAATCTCTGTCTATTGACGATCTGATTGTTGATAACTGCTCCCTCCGAAGACAACTTAATCTCTTTTCCTTGGAGCATAAATAATTCACCATCTGAGATCCGGTTGAACGCAAAATCAGTATTTTGACTAATCAGTTTATCGATCTTGAGCAAATGACTATAAAAATTCTTTTCTTGAAATATGGCTTTCATCTGGCACATTTACCTCTATAATCATCCTACCACTTGGCCGTCAGAGTTGGCTTACTTCTCAGAGCGCCATGTCCGATCAATGGGCTTCAAATCAGTTGGTAATAACGTTTTAATTAGCAAAAAAGCTAGTATTTATGATTGTGCTCAAATTTCTATTGGCAATAATGTCAGAATTGATGACTTTTGCTTGATTTCTGGACATATATCTATCTCTTCTTATGTCCACTTAGCGCCTTATGTCATGCTTGCCGGCGGAAAGTCCGGTATTATTGTTGGGGAGTATGTAACCTTTGCGTATGGAGTTAAAGTCTTTGCCGAAAGTGATGATTATTCAGGCGAATCTGCAGTTGGTTCGTTAGTGACAGATGAGTTTAAGAATGTAAAAAGATCAGCTGTCTATATTGATGGTTATACAATTTTAGGTACCAACAGTATCGTCATGCCGGGTTGCCGTCTTGGTGAAGGTGTTTCACTAGGAGCTTCAACTTTGGTAAACAAATCTCTTGATCCATGGCAAATCTATGTCGGTCAACCTGCTAGAAAGCTAAAAGCACGCTCCATGAATATCGTCCAAAATTTTCAATCTTTTATCGAACATAGCTCGTGAATATTCCATTCAATAAGCCTTTCCTGACAGGAGATGAGCTTTCACATATTAACAATGCTGCTTCTCTCGGCCAACTTTCTGGAGATGGTTACTATACCCAGCAATGTACTCTGTTTTTGGAAAATATGTTTGAAGGAAGTAAAGTTCTTCTTACTCATTCCTGTACTGCTGCTTTGGAGATGGCAGCTCTTCTTCTAGAAATTGAGCCTGGTGACGAGATCATCATGCCCTCGTACACATTTGTCAGCACGGCTAATGCATTTGTTATGCATGGGGCAAAAATTGTATTTGTTGATATTGACAAACAAACACTTTGCATTGATTTAGATCTTGTTGAGCAAGCTATAACTCCGAAAACTCGCGCCATCGTTTGTGTTCATTATGCAGGCTTGAGTTGTGATATGGACCGACTATCTAATTTAAAAGCCAAATATAATCTATCTATTATTGAGGACGCGGCACAGGCTATTGATGCCTTTTATAAGAAAAAACCGCTTGGTTCATTTGGAGATATGGCTACATTTAGTTTTCACGAAACTAAAAATATTATCTCTGGTGAGGGTGGATGTCTTGTGATTAATAATCCTGTCTTTGCCAATCGAGCTGAGATTATCAGAGAAAAAGGAACTAACCGTACTCAGTTTTTTAGGGGAGAGGTTGCAAAATATACATGGGTTGACATCGGTTCTAGTTTTCTGCCAGGAGAATTAATCTCTGCTTTTCTATTCGCTCAGCTCCAGCATAAGCAAGATATTTTGTCACGTCGACTTGCCTTATGGAAACGATATTATGATAATTTCTCAGCCATTTCAACTTCTAGATTTAAATTGCCGGCAATTTCTTCCTTGAATTGCCATAATGCGCACATGTTTTATGTCTTGTGTGAAAACCAAGAGGAGAGATCTGATCTTATAAATTTTTTGGCAAGTAAGCAGATTCGATCTGTGTTTCATTATATTCCCCTGCACTCTTCACCTGCAGGCCTGCGATATTCATCAACTTATGGCCCCATGGATACAACAAATAAAATTTCAAGCACTCTTCTTAGATTGCCTATGTTTCCGGAACTAAGTCTTTATCAGGTTGATCAAATCTGTCAAGAAATTGAATGTTATTACCATTAAAGTATTTTTTCAGTCGCCACTTTTAAGTAGCTTGAATCCCCTTTTGATGAGTTGTTTTAGTGGATAATCCATCATTGAGCCCTTTCCACTAATTGAAATAGCTTCTTTCCCACTCCCTTTCTCATATCCTTTGATGCTTCCCCATAACTCTTTATCTTCCATTGGATGTGGAGGAACAAAAGTTGGTATTCCTATCTTCTGTAAAGCGTATGAAAAATGCATATCTTCTCCACAGAAGTCTAGTCCGGAGATGTCTTCTTTCTCTATCCAATACTGCTTTAACCAATTCGTCTTGAAGAACCATGAATGACCAACAATATCCACTTGAATGCTTGAGGAATTAGCACTTGGCCAACCGTATCTTTTGTTATCTAGGTAATGATTTTCAGAATTATATATTAAGCCAACTGTACCATATAAGGCTTCGATTCTATTCATTTGCTCCATACAGTTTTCAATCCATCTTTTACCTGGGATTGTATCGTCATCAAAAATTACCGTGAATTCTGTCTTTGTATTTAATGCGTGTGCAAATCTTGCCCATACACCTAGATTTTCATCGCAAAAAACTATATTTGCATATGGCGCATTTGCTTTTATGTATTCATACGTCTTTATGCCAGACCCCTGATTAATCCAAAATATAATATCTGAAATAGGGTATGATTGTTCCCTTAGACTATTGTAAATCTCTATTCCTGTATCCTCTCTTTTGAAAACGTTGATAATTGCAGTAACTCTATTTTCCCATAGCATATCGTCTTTAAGGGTTGGTAAATAAGATTTAGGGTTTTCTGAATTTATGCTTTGATCGGGAACGCAAACTGAGTCTTCGATATCGATTTCTGTTGAAATTTCCGGATTCAATTTATTTATTTTGCTAGGAGCTATAATTGTTGTTTTTTGAGATATTGAGAATATTGAGCAAGCTAACTTGTTTTGCAGTTCTGCTCCGTATGTTTTGTCTACTAGTATTATGTCTATAGATTTTTTAGACTTTTTATCAAGCCTTCTTTTTCTTTTCATCATATTTTTTAATTCTATGGCGGATCTCCAGTCTTGTTGGCTTATTGTCTTCGCTTCTTCGATTGAAATATGCATGAAGTCGTAAAAAATGTTATCCGCAATAAAGCTCTTTTCTCCAGAGATATTTTTCAGGTCCGTAACTAGTGTTATTGAGATATTGCCTTGGCATTCTAGCTTCTTTAGTGTTAAAATACTCATGCAATCGTCAATCACTATTGATGTCGTGCCGCTTGAGGTATAAATTTTGCTATTAGACGATTTTGCTTTTATAAGCTCCTCGCTACTGATTAAGTAAAAGTGTTTTCTTGAATTGGCCTTTATTTCGTTATGCTTTTCAAAGCCTTCGATGTTTGCCGATGTAATTAAGAACCCTTCGTCAGAGTTCTGTTGTATTGAATCCAAAAGGATGCTTAGTTTATTGACACTCTTTCTCATTTGTCTTGTTAAGGCTGTAATTTAACGCTTTTAATATAATTTCTACTATTAGGAGAACTCGTTTTCTTCGCATTTTAAGAGGAAATGCAGCTCGGCTGGCATGGTCTCTGTGTGGTATGGGGTGAGGTTGCTTTCCGCCGTTGGCGTTGGGCTTGACCGATGGCTTCTCGGTAGTCCATACTAGATGGGCAGTGATCGAGAGATCGCTTTTGCGGATGTAGCTCAGTGGTAGAGCATCTCCTTGCCAAGGAGAGGGTCGAGAGTTCGAATCTCTTCATCCGCTTTGAAATTGTCCACTCGTGATCTGTTGGATGCGTGCGCTCTTTTACTATTCCTACCATATAATTCTGCCGATATAAACCAGCTGCCAGCTGCTGCTTGTAAAGCTTTACCTTACGTTTGCATATTTATGGCTCCTAAGATATTACCGTCATTGTTTGCAGTGGTTAGCTTTTTTGTTGCGTCAGATAGTTTCTGCGCTACGAGAAACTGTATCTACTAGAGCATGGAGGATTTTTTATAGCATTGACTTGGATTTATTTTTTGTGCTCGGTGATCAAACAATATCGATGATGGCTGTTTGCGCAACATTTGTCTCCAAGTTGGTTCTATAATCAGAGCTTTGGTCTTAGACGGCATCTGTTGTATGAGTCATTTTTCTCCGATCCGTTATGATCAGCCCCTTGCTTAGACGTCGTTGCTAATGGTGAGAGAATTACCGATAAGCCTCTCTGAATTTGGTTTTTGTAGAGGAACAAATTTAAATCCAGTGCTTCCTATAGCTGAAAAAATTCTGCTAAACCTTTGCGCATGTATGTCTATCCACCAATGCAATAGATAATTGATTTCTAATCAGCTTGAACAGTCTGCACTGCATGCATTATTTACTATTGATTAAGATATTACATAGTGTTCATGCTGAAATAAATGCTATGTGAATTTCTTTTGACGGTTTGGCAATTTCGCGCAAGCATGACACCTATGCGATCCCCAGATTCCGGGTGTCGTCGATCACTACGGCAAAATCCGGTATGCCCGGTTTAGGTCTAACTGATCCCTTGTCGGTTCTTGTGAGTTATCCCGGTCGGCAAGCCCTTGAATTCCAGGACCGGAGCCATTCCAATAGAGAGGATAGACCCTGTGTTGATGCTTGATCCGCGCACCCTCTTACTGTTTGCCTTGCTTCTCGACTGGGTTGGTCAGGTACTGATCCTTGCCTTGATGCTTTCGATGCCTGCTTTGATCGGCATGGCTCATGGCTTTGAAAGTCTGCAAGAGCAGGGGTCTTGGCTTGTGTTCGTGTTGTTGCTCTATCCCCTTTTGGGTTGGTTGTTCGGCAGCTTTACAGTCCTGCGCTGGCGTCGACTTGCCTTACAAGTGCTGTTGCAGCGTCTATTGATCACTGCGGCTGCCACTTTGATTGTTGTGGCCATCGCTCGTTGGTTGATTAATCCTAGTGAAACAGTGTGGATGGTTTATCGCCGAGTACAGTTGCTATGGATTGGGCTCCTCACTCTCTGGGCACTGGCTGTTCGTGTTGCGTTGCGCCGGGGAATGCTTCTTCCAGATGCACCCCGTATTTTGCTGCTGTCCCAACCTCATGAGATGGATACAGTTCTTGGAGCCTGGCAGCGTGTGCCGCAGCGCCAGAGCTTGTGCCCTGTTGACGCGCCGGCTCTTCTTCAGCAGCTAGATCAGGCCGACAATCCAATTATCGTTTCATTTACTCAGGCGGTCCGTCAGGACCCTGCCCTGCGTCCTTTGCTAGCCCGTCTTGAAATGCATGATCTACGTCATGTGAGTGGGATTTCTGTGCTTACCCTTTTTGAACAGCAGCAAGAGAGGTTGCCGCCTATCTTGATTGGTGAGACCACCTTCTCTTACGAGGATTTGCCTTGGGCGGCCACTTTTAGTGTGCAGACTCAGCTCAAACGTATGGCCGATTTCCTCGTGGCTGCGTTGTTGTTGTTGGTTACTGCTCCTTGTGTGTTGTTGGCAGCGTTATTAATTTGGCTTGAAGATCAAGGCCCTGTGCTTTACGCCCAGCAGCGCAGTGGCTGGTTGGGCAGGCCTTTTACCGTTTACAAGCTGCGTACGATGACTGTGCAGCCAGTAGACGCTCCTGCCCTTTGGACCCAGCCTGGCGATCAGCGCATCACTGCGGTGGGCGAATGGCTTCGTCGTGTGCGGCTGGATGAACTGCCGCAGCTTCTGAACGTCCTCAATGGTGAAATGAGCCTGATCGGCCCAAGACCAGAGCGCCCCGAATTCGAGCAAGAGCTTGAGCAGCGCATCCCCCACTACCGCAAACGTCATTGGATGCGACCGGGCTTGAGCGGTTGGGCTCAGGTTTGCGCTCCTTATGCAAGCAGCATCGAAGATTCGGATCTCAAGCTTTCCTACGACCTCTACTATCTTCGTCACTTCAGCACTTGGCTCGATCTGGTGATTCTGCTGAGAACTGTGAAAACTGTGCTCAAGGCCGGAGGCCGTTGAGTTCTCAATTACTCTCAACCCTATTCGATTTAACTGTTTGTCTTAAAAATCACGTTATTTAGGGCTGCTATTGCTTTGCATGCACACAAGATTTATCCAAGTTTGATCTAAATGATTTTATAGTCTTAGGCTGCCTGTGTCCAGAGATTGCTTGAAATTATTAATAGTTTGTTCTAATCCTTCCTTCAATGAAATGCGTGCTGACCAGCCATACTGTGTTAGCCGACTCACATCTAGCTGTTTTTTCGGGGTGCCATCTGGTTTGCTGTGATCCCAGCGAATTGTGCCTTTGAAGCCCACGGCACTAGCTACTTCTTCAGCTAGCTCACGGATGCTTAGGTCGATACCTGTACCTACGTTCAGAAAGAACAGAGGGTTACCCTCATCATCTCTCGGGCCGGCGTTATTGAGAGGCGACCAGTGTTTTAGGGCAAATACGCAGGCTTCACCCAGATCATCGACATGCATAAATTCACGTAAGGGTTTGCCTGTGCCCCAGCACGTCACAATTTCTGCGCCGTTGTTTTTTGCCTCATAGAAGCGGCGAATCAGAGCTGGCAGTACATGGCTGTCGCCGGTTTGATAATTATCTCCAGGTCCATAGAGATTGGTGGGCATTAAGCTGATGGCATCAAAGCCGTGCTGAACACTCAGCGCCTCGCAGAGTTTGATCCCAGCAATTTTGGCTATGGCGTACCAAGCATTGGTTGGTTCTAGAGCACCAGTGAGCAATGACTCCTCTCGAATCGGCTGCATAGCGAATTTTGGGTAAATGCAGCTGCTTCCCAGAAAGAGCAATCTCCGTACCCCGGCTCGCCAGGCAGATTCGATCACCTGAGTCTCAATTCTCAGGTTTTGAAGCAGAAAGTCAGCCGGACGTCTTCGGTTGGCCTCGATCCCTCCCACTGTCGCAGCAGCCAAAACCACAACATCTGGCTTTTGGGTGTTCATCCAGTGCCGTACTGCTGTGTCATCAAGAAGATCTAGCTCCTGTCGGCTAGGGATTAGCAACTCTCCCCCTGTAGATGGATTGCCATAGCGGTTGCGCTTGAGGGCACGCACAATGGCGCTACCAGCCATACCGCGGGCACCTGCGACAAAAATTCGATCGCTTGGTTGGATCAGGTGCATTGTTATCGACCGCTTATTCCCTTGGCCCCACCACCTTGAAGCCCTCGCGTTTCAGGTATGCCTCTTTGCGTGCTTCCTCTCGGTCGTGAGAGATCATCTCGTTCACCATTTCTTCTAAGGTAGTGCCTGGAGTCCAACCCAGTTTTTCTCGTGCTTGGCTGGCATCTCCAAGTAGTGTTTCTACCTCCGCTGGGCGGAAATAGCGCGGATCTATCCGCACTACCACAGCTCCATTGTCAGCTCGGCGGCCTATTTCTTTTGTTCCTTCGCCTTCCCATTGCAAGGATCCCCAGCCCAAGGCGCTGGCAGAGAGTTCAAGGAAACGGCGTACTGATTCCTGACGCCCAGTGGCGATTACAAAATCTTCAGGCGTCTCCTGCTGCAGCATTCGCCACTGCATTTCCACATAGTCGCGGGCATGGCCCCAGTCGCGTAGAGCATCGAGATTGCCCATAAATAAGCATTCCTCGAGCCCAGCATCAATGCGGCTCAGGCCGCGGGTGATTTTGCGGGTAACGAAGGTCTCCCCCCTGCGTGGTGATTCGTGATTGAAAAGAAGGCCATTGCAGGCGTACATGCCATAAGCCTCCCGGTAGTTGACTGTGATCCAGTAGGCATAGAGCTTTGCAACGCCATAAGGGCTACGTGGATGAAAGGGGGTGGTTTCCCTTTGGGGAATCTCTTTCACCAAGCCGTAGAGCTCGGAGGTGGAGGCTTGATAGATCCGGGTTTTTTCAGTAAGACCGCAGATTCGCACTGCCTCAAGAATGCGAAGTGTACCGAGTGCATCGACGTTGGCCGTGTATTCCGGTGCCTCGAAGCTCACCGCCACATGGCTTTGGGCGCCGAGGTTATAAATCTCATCAGGTTGTACTTGCTCAATGATGCGCTGGAGATTGCTGCCGTCGCTTAAGTCGCCGTAATGGAGATTCAGGTTTGGTGGCTGACCCTGTTCACTTAGCTCATGCGGATCTTGGTAGAGATGATCGATCCGAGTGGTGTTGAAACTGCTGGCACGGCGTTTGATGCCATGCACGGCATAACCCTTCTCCAGTAGCAGCTCCGCTAGGTAGCTGCCGTCCTGGCCGGTGATGCCAGTGATCAGGGCCTTTTTGCGGTTGCTCATGGCTTTCATTATCACCTGTCGTCGGGTTGAGGTTTTCAAGTTTTGTTGCTCCTGTAATCTGCTTCATCCGAATGGTGGCTTATGGACCTTTACGTATACCGTCGTACACAAGTAGCAAAGTTATAGGCAGATAGGGGCTATAAATTGGAGAACAGGGGCCTTTGGCTTCACCGGTTATGAAGTCTTCGGCATCAATCTAGAAAACGACTCTTGTTCATGCGAGAGCCGAATAGGTGGCAAATGCTCTGCTTATGTGCGCTTATTATCAGGCTTATTTAAAGCAAGCCGCGCAGGATTTGGTATTTTTAGCGCGGAAATGATCCATTTTGTCTGCGAACACTATTTGGTGCGACCCGCCGCCTGAAAGTTTAATAAGCTTTTATGCGGAGCGTTAATGATTTCGTCCGCTCCCTTGGGTGCGCCTCTTTTCTGGTGAAACTTAGTGTGAATATGCTGACGTGCTGTTGTTTAAGAGGCTGTAGATTTAACTTTTATACTTCACTAATATGCAGGGTGTGGCGTTTAGGTTCAGTCGAATCCTCTGATTATCTACGCCTTCAGTGATGTAGATGGCTTTAGCATTGTCTCGTCTGGCGCGTATGATATTTAAGTCTTATTGAATAATGCTTATTCATTTGCCCTATTTGTTGCACTATTTTTAGAACTGGCTTTCAAGGTGGCAATATGAAAATATCGGTAATTACTATTTAAATCGATCGATTTTGCAATTCATCCGAGATTTGATTTGCGTTTAAATCACCAATGATGTATGTGTTGTGTTTCAAAATACCGCAGTTTTGTAGTGTTTTTCAGGCTCTGGCATGAAGCCGGCTTCCAGTCCTGCGGCTGATGCCAACACGCTGAACCTTCGCTGGACTTCCTGCTGGCCTGCTAGGCATATGCCTTTGAGTAGTGCGGCGTCGTTGGCTAGTCGCATCAAGCAGCGGGAGAGGTCTCGGCTATCCCCTGGCTGGAACAGAAGGCCAGTGCGGCCATCTTCGATCAGTTCCCCGGCGCCGCCTACACCGCTGCTCACTACGCCTAAGCCTGAGGCCATCATTTCAGCTGCGACAATCCCGAAGGCTTCCGGGTGGATGGATGGGAAGACTCCCACGTGATGCAACGCATAGAACCGTGCTAATGCCTGCCGTCCTAGCTGGCCTACAAATTGGACCGAACCATCAAGATTTTGCTCTGTCAGCCACTTTTCAAGCTCTTCGCGGTATCCCTTTTGGAAACTGTCGCCAGCAAGGCTGGCCTGAACGTTTAGCCCCTGCTGGTGCAGCTGTATCAATGCCTCTATCAGGGTATGCACGCCTTTGCTGCCCATTAGCAGCCCGGCGAAGCACACCTTCAGAGGCCGTTGCCGGCTCCCATCTGGCGGCATAGGCGAGGGCATTCCCACCTTTTCGATGCCGAACAGGTCGCTCCGTACACCGGGGTAGACCACGCCCGCTGTCGATGTGGGAAGCCCTGCATTTAAAAGCGCTGAGCGCACAGCCTTTGACGCTGCTACCAGCCGGTAGCTATCGCTTTTCGGCCAGGCATTAGGTGGAAAGGGAGGGTGAACAAAACCCACGTGATGTTGAACGATGCAGCGCGCTTCGAGAAGTGCTGGCAGCAGTTCGGGTCCGAGTAGGTCGAGATTGCCCAGCAGGATTCCATCCCAGCTTTGTGTGTTTAGCCACGAGCGGATGAGTGCGGCATTGGCTTGATCAATGGCCTGGCGCTGCTGCGGGTCCCGCAGGGGACGCACCCCCCCTTCGTAACTTCCTTTAAGCTGCAAACTTCGCTCCACCTTTTCCCCACTCGGGCCGAGGACACTGCTTGTACCCAGATGGGGTGCATCGCCGCTTAGCACTTGGATGCTATGGCCACGATTCAGTAAGCCCCAGACGAAATCCGCGATCGAGCGTCCATAGCCGCCCAGTTCCTGGGGGGGATAGAGGTTGGTGACTACCAATAGGTTCATGCCAGCGTTGCCTCCAACCAGCGGATCACTTGCTGGGCATCCACGCCCTCCATGCAGTGATGGGTGTCGGCAAGGCAACTATCGTTGCGGAAGCGGTTGTCGCTGCAAAGGCTGCAGCTGGAGCTGCTGACGGTGCGCGTGAGGCTGGAGCTGCGCGGTAGCCAGAGCCGAATCGGACTGGCGCCGACCGCTTCAGCATCGTTGCCCACGATTGCCAGCGTGGGTGTGCCCACTCCGGCTGCCACATGCATTGGTCCTGCATCAACACTCACCACAGCGCGGGCTCTACGGCAAGCACCAGCCAGCTGAATCAGGTTGGTGCGGCCGCGCAGATCGATCAGTGTGCCAGGGTGTTTGATCAGGAGTTGGTCTTCGCCGTCGCCAGCGTGGTAGTCCAGCCGTTGCTGGGCAGGGGGCGCCCCCACAAGACCAACCGTTAGCGAGCGGCTTGCACACCACTGCAGCACTGCATCCCAGGCTTCGAAGGGCCAGATCTTGGCGGCTCGGGTGGTCGTTGTATGGATCAGTAAGGAGGGAATCTCAAAGTCTGGTTCCTCCCAGGGCAGGTCCAGGTCGCCGAGATCGTCGGCAGTTGGCTCAAGAAAAGCCATTCGGCAAAGTAACTCGGCGATGTAGTTGCTCGTGAACTGCTCGGCATAGCGGGTGAGAAATGCTGGTGAATCCCAGTCAGGGTCAGCAAGGAAACGCTGTTGGGGCAATTCACCCCAGGCCAGCGGAGCTCGCCCGTCAGCGCGCAGACTCCCTCCTGCTACCCAGGTCGGCTGAAGCCAGCTGGTCAGTG
>MDTD01101879.1_pt1 | contig 18143 bp, 21 predicted proteins | sample 811221 | NCBI WGS metagenome assembly MDTD01 (sample SAMN05326646, study PRJNA326480) | marine metagenome | isolation source: seawater | place: Pacific Ocean: South West | collected 2011 | reverse complement strand
TTTTAATGTCTGAGCATTTAAATTCTTTAAATAGTCCAATCAAAACAGAAGTTATAGAGCAAATTGAAAGGCTTAATTTGTCTACCTTGCAAAAACTTCATCTAAAGTTACTTATTCATTGCCTTGAAATATTCAAAAATATTGGATCTCAATCTGAAAATAATTTTCCAAATGCAAAACGAATAGAGGACTGGTGTAAAATTGAATCCAAAAAATTAAATGATGAAAATTTCTCACCATTATTATTTCAACAAATGGATGCTGCTAGTAAAAAATTAAAGGATCATGCGAAAAATATAAATAAAAACCCCTTAGATTTAAATTTAGATGATTTAATAACTCTAGTATCATCAAACTCGTAATTTTATCTCAAAATTAATGATCCCGAAGAAAAAATGTAGTTTCTAAAACTTTGTTTTTTTAGGTAATAAAAATTTAAAAAAGAAAAAATCTCTTTTGATTTTGCTTTTTTATCATTTTCTTATAATCGTAATAATTGCAGTACATTTTAAGAATTAGCTCTTTTTTTATTTTTGAAAAGTAGTCAGTAGATCCTGACGACAGGGAAAAATATCACGCAGTTGGGCAAAAAAAAGAACATACTGATCCCAAACAAAAACGGAGATTTTAAAGTGGCTGATGGGACTAAAAGTAAGGACGAATTACTTCGCTTAACCCTCAGACAATTGCGTCAAGAAGCTAGTAAATTATCTGTACCTCTATACAGTCGCAAAACAAAGGCTGTTTTAGTTGATTTGATTGTTAGCTATCAAAAGAAAATAATTCAAAGACCAAAAGCTGGAACCAAGGAATTAGAAGTATCACAAGGGCAAATATCTACCCCAGAGTCATCTTTGTCATCAGAAGTTAAAACAAATTTAGTGTTTTTACCTAGAGATCCTGAGTGGGCTTATGTTTTTTGGCAAATATCAGATAAAGACAGGGAAAAAGCTCAATCATTAGGAGCAAATAAGCTATGCCTGCGTCTATATGATGTAACTGGAACTCAAGGAGATAATTTTAATCAAGGTACGCTAAGAGAGATTGCAGTTGATAGTTATAGTACTGAATGGTATTTACCTATACCAGTCGCTGATAGAGATTATAAAGTTGAACTTGGATATAGATATGGTTTTAGTTGGATGTCTCTTGCATTTTCTTCTTCAAGTCATATACCAAGTTCACACCCATCAGAGCAAATATTAGATAAGTTTGTTCCTTTTAATTTGGACTCACCCTCTGAAACTAATGAAGCTATTTTAACTAGCAGTGAAAATGAAGATAGTGGCTTGCATGAACGTCTTTACCAGGCAGCAACTACATACTCTAAGCGCAGTAGGATTGGTTCGGAAGAATTCATGGAAAATACATCATTCGATGAAAAACCTGGTCTCAGAAATGATTCTGGAGCAGGTATTTGGGCCTCTGGCTTAAATGATTCTGGTGTCGGTATAAGAAATAAAGCTTTTTGGCTAGTGGCTGATGCTGAATTAATAGTCTACGGAGCAACTGAGCCTTCAGCGGATCTTACTATTGGAGGAGAAAAAGTCCCATTAGCATCTGATGGTACTTTTAGATTGCAAGTTCCATTCAGAGATGGATCTCAAAATTACGATATTAAAGCTAAAGCTACTAATGAGAATGGGGGACAAGAAAGATCAATTACAATGAAATTTGATAGGATCACCCCTGTTGACAATACTAATCCAAAAAATAATGCTGAAACAGAATGGTTTTAATGATACATGCGTAAAAATTTTGTAGCTTTTACTCCTCTACTTGGAGCTGTTACATTTCCCTTGGTTGTACCTATTACGATATCAAGATTCGGAGTAACATATGGGATTTTACTAGCTTTATTACTTTCTTCATTGTGGTTTATCGCTATGTTAAGAACTTCTGAAATGCCACATTAAATTCGTTAGATTCTTTAAAAATAACACTTAACCAATGGATGTAATAAAAGAAATTTATATAAATTCTCCTTTTAAAGACCAAAAACCAGGGACTTCTGGATTAAGAAAAAGTACTGCTCAATTCCAAGAACCTCACTATTTTGAAATATTTATAGAATCAATTTTAAGATCTTTTGAAAACCTCGATAAATCCACTTTAATTATTGGAGGTGATGGACGATACGGAAATGAGAGAGCAATAAAGAAAATTATTCAAATCAGTGCTGCACACAAAGTTCAAAAAATAATCGTACCTGTTAATGGTTTAATATCAACACCAGCTGCCTCAAACCTCATAAGAATTAATCAAGCATTATTTGGGATTATTTTGTCAGCAAGCCATAATCCTGGAGGAATTGATGGAGATTTTGGGGTAAAAGTAAATGTTTCAAATGGTGGTCCTGCTCCAGAGAATGTTACTAATAAAATCTTCAGTTGTAGTAGCCAAATTATGAATTACAAAATATGTGATGTCCAACTTCCAGACTTAAGTAAAAAGGGCTCTCATCAAATTAATAAGATGATATTGGAAATTGTAGATGGAGTGGAAGATTATCTTTCACTCATGGAAGAAATATTTGATTTTGATCAAATTAGTGATTTTTTAAAGAACGATTTCTCTTTTATATTCGATGCTATGAATGCTGTTACTGGTCCGTATGCAAAAAGAATTTTTGTTGACAGCATGGGTTTATCTAAAGAATGCCTTATGAATAGCGAACCTCTTCCTGATTTTGGTCAATTGCATCCTGATCCAAACTTAACTTATGCAAAAAAATTAGCAGATTTACTTTTAATTGATAAAAGTTATAATTTTGGTGCGGCATGCGATGGAGATGGTGACCGAAATATGATATTGGGTAAAGGATGTTTCGTAAATCCCAGTGATAGTCTAGCTATATTAACTGCTAATACAAAATATATACCAGGCTATAGAGATGGTATTCATGGTGTTGCTCGTTCAATGCCAACGAGTATGGCGGTTGACGCTGTAGCAAAACAAATGAATATATCTTGCTTTGAGACTCCTACTGGGTGGAAATTTTTTGGAAATCTTTTAGATTCTAATAATATTACTCTTTGCGGAGAAGAAAGTTTTGGCACAGGAAGCAACCATGTAAGAGAAAAAGATGGTTTGTGGGCGGTTTTATTTTGGTTGCAAATATTAGCTTCTAAAAAGTGTTCTGTTCATGATTTATTAAAAGATCACTGGAATCAGTTTGGAAGAAATTATTATTCAAGGCATGATTATGAATCAATCTCGTCTGATGTAGCAAATCAAATCTTTATGAAACTAAATGAGGCTCTTCCAACTTTAGAAAAGTATAAATTTGCTGGAAGTAAAGTTTTAAAAGCAGATAATTTTTCATACACTGATCCAATTGATCAATCAATTAGCAGCAATCAAGGATTAAGAGTTATTTTAGAAAATAATTCAAGGATAATATTGCGAATATCAGGTACAGGTACTAAGGGCTCTACTCTGCGATTGTATTTTGAGAGTTTCGCAGGAACTAGTGATAATCTAAATCTAGATCCTCAATTTGCTTTAAGGCATTTAATCAAAGAAATAGATGATTTCTGTGGTATTACAAAACTCACAAATATGAGTAAACCTTCTGTGATAACTTGATTTTATTATGCTTAGATGATGCAGCAAAATGTCCCTTATAAAAATAAAATTGACTTGGAATTTGATTCTCCATTGGCAGATAAATTAAGACCAAAGACACTAGATGAATTTTACGGTCAACAGCAAATACTTAATAAAAATTCTTTACTTTATAATTCAATACTAAATGATATGGTTGGTAATACCATTTTATCTGGACCTCCAGGGGTTGGTAAAACAACTTTAGTTGAAATAATTTCATGTAATACTAGATCAGTATTGGTAAAATTAAATGCAGTGTTATCTGGGATAAAAGAACTTAGAAATGAAATTGAATTAGCAAAATCAAGATGGCAAAAGTCAAAAAGAAAAACAATTTTATTCATAGATGAAGTCCATCGTTTTAATTCTATTCAGCAAGATGCACTTTTACCTTCAATAGAGAATGGAACAATTTCTTTTATTGGGGCTACAACAGAAAATCCTTTTTTTGCTGTCAATAAAGCTTTATTAAGTAGATCTCGGCAATTTACATTTAAGCCTTTAGATGAAGATGATATGAAAAAAATTATTGAAAAAGTAATTACTTACTTTTTCAATTTAGATAATTCAAAAAAAGTTGAGTTAAGTGAAGAAGCAGCTCAACATTTAATAAACTTTTCAAATGGTGATGCACGTCATCTGATTAATGCTTTGGAGTTAGCAATAGGTATTTCAAAAGAAAATAAAAATAATATTATTGAAATTAACTTAAAAGTTGCAGAAGATGCTATTCAAAATAAAAAAATTAATTATGATAAAAATGGGCAAAACCACTTTGATATAATAAGTGCTTTTATTAAATCTATTAGAGGTTCAGATCCTGATGCAACTTTGTATTGGCTCGCAAGTATGTTAGCGGCTGGGGAGGATCCTAATTTTATATTTCGCAGATTATTGATTGCATCCAGCGAAGATGTTGGTTTAGCAAATCCAAATGCGATAATAATGATAAATACATGTAGAGAAGCTTTTCAAAGTGTTGGATCACCGGAAGGATATTATTTTCTTTCTCAGGCATCTTTGTATTTAGCTCTTTCTCCTAAAAGTAATAGTACAAAGTCAATTTTTACAGCAATAGCAAATTTAAAGAATTATCCAATAACTTTAGTACCAGATCACTTGAGGAATAATTCCACAACCTATAAGAACCCACTCATCGATGAAAGTTCTATATTTGAACAAAGTTATATGCCTGAAGCTATGAAGGATCATAAACTATGGAATCCCAGTGACGCAGGGTGGGAGAAAAAAAAAGTTGATGAAAGGAAGGGTAAAAATTAAATATGATAATTTAAATATTCGCGCAAATAATTTCTGAGAAGTAGTTAATTTCTTTTTCTTTGTAAGCTATAGATATTATCCATTCGTTAAAAATAAATTGAGATAATTTTAAAGTGATATTTTTTTTATCATGAAATAAATATTTTTTATTTTTAATATATTTCCAATGTGTAAGATCATTAGAGATTTTACCTTTGTCCCATTTGATAGCAGCTTCTACTCCACTCCATTGTTTTAATACATTTAATTTATTAAGAGTGGAAAAATTATCTTTAGAATCATCTTGAAAATATTTTTCATGAAGTGATTTATAATTAAATTTTCTATCAACTCTTTCTAAATCAATTCCAATTGAATGAATATGCCAAATAATTATAAGAGCATCTTGAGAGTGACTAATACTTAGATTGCCCATCATATCTGGTAATTTTGGAGGTTGTCCAGGTTTCGATTGCAATGGTATTTTAAGAGGGTTTAAATTAAATAAAAATCCTAACGATTTCCTAATATAAGCTCTACTTTCTAAAAAAATATTAGCTTTTGATTGATTTAGTTTAGCTGCAATTTTTATTTCATTTAAAGTTGGTGAAACTTTTTTACCTTTCATTTTATAAAACCAAATCTTTGGTAATGTATTTGAGTAGTCTTTCAAAATTTAAATGGCTTTAAAAATAGGTGACGAAGCCCCTTCATTTACCTTAAAAGATGCTTTTGATAAAGAAGTTTCTTTAAAAGATTTTAAGGGTAAAAAAATAATAATTTACTTTTATCCTAAAGATAACACTCCAGGATGTACAAAGGAGGCTTGTAATTTTAAAGAAAACTGGGACTTATTAAAAAAAAATAATTTCGAAATACTAGGTATTAGCAAAGATAATTCTAATTCACATCAGAAATTTATAGAGAAATTTAATCTTCCTTTTATTCTCCTTACAGATCCATTACCATGTAATGTGGCATCTAAATATGAAAGTTATGGGCTAAAGAAATTTATGGGAAAAGAATATATGGGGATGATTAGAAATACATTCATTATTGATGAAGATGGAAAGATTGAAAAAATATACCAGAAAGTGAAGGCGGCTATAATGGCTGATCATATTATTGCTGATTTAAAAATAAAATAATCATTTTTGAATTATTTATGAATCAGTTCATGGAATAGAATCATTCCTGTTAAAACTAAATTAGGTTTAATTTTTATATTTTTATTATAAGTATTCTGAAGTTCTTTTCCAATTAATTCTGCATCTCCTCCGCAGATTATTAGTAAATCCTTGTTCGCGTTAAAAGATAAATTAATTGCACCTAATAAGGAATTGTAAACTCCTCTAAGCATTGCTTTTTCAGTTGATAATAAAAAATTAACTTTTGGTATATCAAATGTTGGAGGTAGTTGCAGATGTTTGGTGTTTTGCTCTAAAGATTTTAATTGAGTTAGAAAACCAGGTACTAGTTGACCTCCAATTACATCACCATTTGAAGAAATTTTAGTTATGGACAATGTCGTTCCTAAATCAGCTATGACAATATTTTTCTTGCATTGATTTTTTATCATTTTGAAGGCGGCGAAGCATGCTAAAGCCCTATCGACGCCAAAATGTTTTGGGATCTTTTGCATTGTTAAGTCTGTAGTTTTTATTTCATTACTCTTGTTTAGAAACATTTTGGAATGATTCCCAACAGAAGCCCAAATTAAATTATTAGTATTTTTATATTTTGGAAATCCTTGACTAACTGATGAGTGGCTGAATCTTATTTTATTGTCTCCTTTCTCAGCCCAATGTAATCTTGAATTTCCAACTAATAAGTAATTAGTAATTGTAGTCATCTTTCATGGAATTATTAATTATTTGTATGAAGACCACATTCTTCTTTAATTCCACCAAATCTTGTATTTCTTCCTTTTTTATTATTTGTTTCTGGACCGCTAGAGTGCCAATCTCCAACTGTTGAGTATCCTTTTGAAAAAAGTGGATGTTGAGGTAAATTATGTTTTTGCATATAGTAAAAAATATCTTTATTAGTCCAACTTAATAAAGGACGTAATGAAAGTTTTTCTCGTATGAGATCAATGAATTTCATATTACTCCTATTATCAGTCTGTTGTCCTCTTACACCACTTCCCCAGCAGCTGATTGAATATTTGTTTAGAGCTTTTTCTAAAGGGTTAATTTTCCTTAATTGATGATATTTATCTAATTCTTCAGGTTTATTACTTTCCCATAGTTTCCCGTAAAGAGCCTCCATACGTGCTGGAGATATTTCACTTTGAATTACTTTAATTTGCAAGTCCAGTTTTTGCACAAGTTCATTTGCATATTTATATGTTTCTGGTGGCAAGTAACCTGTGTCAATCCAAAATATTTTTACCTTATTTTTTAAAGAAGAGTTTTGAATAAGATGTAACAAAACTGAAGATTGAATACCAAAACTTGTTGTAAATGCAAGGTTTGAATTAAAAGTGTTAAATCCCCATTCAATTATTTCCTCAGAGCTCATATCTTTAAGTTCACCATTATATTTATCTATGTCATTAATCAAAGAATTTTTAATTTGATATTTCATTTTTGAATTTAGAGAATTAAAAGTCTTTACACTCGAATTTTATAATATTCGTCTAATTTAATAATAGCTTTAAGCTAATTTATATTGACATTATGAATTTAATAAAAAAACCAATAGTAATAGTTGGATCGGGTTTTGCCGGAATTAATACAGCATTATCTTTAAAAAAAATCAATCCAAGTGTTCCTATATTAGTGATAGATTCTCATTCGAGGTTTATATTTAAACCGCTTTTATATGAAGTGTTAAGTGATGAAATTAAATCTTGGGAAGTAGCGCCTAAACTTGAGACAATCTTTGAGAATTCTAGAATAACGTTTTTGCAGAATAAATTAACATCAGTCCATTTATCTCGTAATTCCTTGAAATTTGAAGATGATTTAGAAATTGAATATCAGTATTTAGTCCTTTGTACAGGTTCTATTCCAAATACTTTTTCTATTGATGGAGTTGATAGATATTGTAATTTTTTTAATAATATTAATGATCAGCAAAAACTCAAGATATTACTAGATTATTCTGTAAATAATTCTATAAATAAAAATTTGGTAATTATTGGTGCTGGACCTTCAGGCGTTGAGCTTGCTTGTAAGATTAATGATATTTACAATAATTATTTTAAAATTTCTTTGATCGAACAAGCACAAGAAATTTTGCCAATGAATAAATTATTCAATCGAGAAGAGGCTGAAAAAGCAATTTTTAAAAGAAAGATAAATATTTTTTTAAATACTTCAGTTAAAGAGGTCACTAAAGAAAAGGTAAGAGTAAGTGATGAATTAAATCAAGAAAAGTATTTAGAATCTGATGTTTCTATTTGGACTGCTGGTGTAAAGCCGACTTTACCTTTTTTTGATTCTGAAGTGGAAAAATGTAAGCAAAGATTGGCTGTTAATAGCTATTTACAACTTAAATCTCATGCAAATGTATTTGCTTTAGGGGATATAGCCTGTATAGAGGGTAGTGAAGATTTACCTGTTACTGCTCAGGTTGCCATGCAGCAAGGATTACATACCGCAAAGAATTTAAATGCATTAATTAGTAATACTCAATTATCAACTTTTCAATTTATAGATAATGGAGAGATGATTAGCTTAGGTATTGGTGAGGCATCTATTTCGGGTATGGGTTTAACTCTTGCTGGGAAACTTGCTTTTGATATAAGAAGATTAATTTATGCATCAAAGTTGCCTCTTTTAAGGAAAAGTTTACAATCTACAGCTTCTTGGTTACTTGATAAGAAATCTTTATTTAGTCAAATGTTAATAAAAAACGATTAATAACCAATTGCTTTTAGACATGTTTTGGAAGGATCTATATTTGGTAAAATTATTATATGAATTTTGTAAATTTTTTAAGTCTTAATCAAGATGCGTTAATAACGGTTTGTGTATTATTTTTATCAATAGTTTTATTTATCAGAAATCTTATTGCTCCTGAATTAACTGGCTTATTGTGTGTCGCGATTTTTATTTCAACAGGAGTACTTTCTCCCCAAAAAGCATTATCTGGTTTTGGTAGTCCTTCCCTAATAACCTTAATGGGTTTATTTGCAGTCTCATCAGCATTATTTAAAAGTGGTGCGTTAGATAGAGTTCGAGAAATGATTGCCTCAGATAGTATTCGTACTACAAGGCGGTTTATTGCATTTTTAGGTTTTATAGTTGCACCAATATCTGGAATCGTTCCAAATACACCTGTCGTCGCATCACTGCTTCCTTTAGTTGAAGGCTGGTGTGAAAGGAGAAATATTTCGCCTTCAAAAGTTCTTTTGCCATTATCGTTTGCAACATTACTTGGTGGCACAATTACTCTTCTTGGCAGTTCAGTTAACCTTTTAGTTAGTGATATTAGCGAACAACTTGGATATGGGTCGCTTGATTTATTTAGTTTTACTGCAATAGGGATTCCGGTCTGGCTTATTGGTACTACTTATATGATTTTAGTATCAGACTCTTTATTGCCTGATAGAGGAAGAGACAATGAGTTCTCGAATAATGGAAATTTAAATATATATTTTACAGAGGTGACTATTCCTGCTTATTCAGAATTAGTTGGTCAATCCCTTCGAAATAGCAGGTTGCAGAGACGTTTTGATGTTGATGTTCTTGAATTACAGAGAAATGGAAAGGCTATTATTCCTCCTTTAGCAGATAGAAAGATTGAGCCGGAAGACAGATTATTGATACGTGTTACTCGTGCTGATTTATTACGTTTAGAGCAAGAAAATACAGTAGTTCTTGCCGAAAAAGTTAAAACTTTTGAAAAAGGTAAACTTATTTCTTCTGAGGAAGGTACTAAAACTTTTGAAGCACTTTTGCCTGCAGGATCAACTTTAGCTGGTGCAAGTTTAAGGGAATTAAGGTTTAGACAAAGGCATAATGCCACAGTTTTGGCTTTAAGAAGAGGTCAACAAACTGTAAAAGAAAGACTTGGTCAAGCAGTTTTAAGGGCGGGGGATGTATTACTTCTTCAGGCTCCTTTAGATTCGATAAGGGGCTTGCAGTCAAGTAATGATCTTCTTATCCTCGATCAAGTAGAGGATGACTTACCTAATTTGAGGAAAAAACCAATCGCTATAGCAATTGCAATATTTATGATAATTTTACCTTCTATAACGAATATTCCGCTGGTGGGGTCTGTCCTTTTATCTGTAATTACTATGGTTTGTTTTGGTTGTTTAAGTCCTGCAGAAATTCAGAGATCAATAAGGTTGGATGTGATTTTATTATTAGGCTCTTTGTCAAGTTTTAGCGTAGCCATGCAAACCACTGGATTGGCGGATTTAATTGCATTAAATTTTAATTTTTTTATAAATGGATTACCTCTATATTTTGCTTTATTAGTGATATTTTTATTTACTCTTATTCTTACTCAATTTATTAGTAATGCTGCATCTGTGGCATTAGTCTTGCCAGTAGCTATTGAGTTTGCTTCTACTTTGAATATATCTCCTAATGCGTTAATAATGATTGTTTTATTTGGGGCAAGCCAATCTTTTTTAACCCCCATGGGGTACCAAACAAACTTAATGGTTTATGGTCCAGGCAGGTATAGATTTCTTGATATAGCTAGATATGGTGTAGGGTTGACAATTATTATGGTATTAACTTTACCAGCTTTAATAATTTTAAATTACTCCTAAATACTCTTTGCACAGTGAAGTTAATTCAAATTACTAATAAATTAAAAGATATTTACAGGAAACTTACTGTTCCACAGTTCACAATTGTTACTGGTTTGATAATAGTTTTATTAGGCACTTTAATTTTAAGTTCCCCAATCTGTTCTAACCAAGAAGTTGGTATTTGGGAAGCCTTTTTTACTGCTACTTCAGCAATAACTGTGACAGGATTAACTGTGATTAATGTTGGTGAAGATCTAACATTCTTTGGTCAGATCTTTTTAGCTTTAATGCTTTTATCTGGTGGTCTAGGATTAATGGCAATTACTACCTTTTTACAGGGATTTGTTGTAAAAGGTGCCAAATTGAGAACGAGATTAGATAAAGGAAAAACTTTGGATGAATTTGGAGTAGGGGGAATTGGAAGAACTTTCCGTAGTATCGCTATTACCGCGCTAATAATTATTTCATTTGGATCATTTATATTATACTTTTTTGGATTTATGGATATTAATAATGGTTGGGAGAGATTATGGGCTTCAGTTTTCCATAGTATTTCTGCTTATAATAATGCAGGTTTCTCTTTATGGTCTGACAGTATTTATCGATACAGGAATAATTTTGTTGTAAATATCGTTTTTATATCTTTAATAATTTTGGGGGGACTCGGGTGGAGAGTTATTGATGATATTTGGAGTAATAGAAAAAATTTAAATTATAAAAAACTTAGTCTACATAGTAAGTTAGTAATAAGAACAACCTTTTATTTAATTATATTTGGAACATTTGGATTTTTGATTACAGAATCACTATTAAATGGTCAGTTTTTTTCTGATTTGAATTTTTTTGAAAGATTATTATCAGCTTTATTTGAAACTATTAGTGCTAGAACAGCAGGTTTTACAAATTACACAATATCTCTTAATACAATTTCTGATACTGGGATTTTACTCCTTATGACTTTAATGTTCATTGGAGCAAGTACTGGAGGTACTGGAGGTGGAATAAAAACAACAACTTTTATTGCTTTAATGGCTGCGACAAGATCCACTCTCAAAGGTCAGAAAGATGTAATTATTAGTAATAGATTGATTTCAGATAAAGTAATTCTTAAAGCCGTAGGAATTACTGTCGGTTCATTATTATTTGTTCTACTTATGGCAATGTTATTAAGTACAACAAATACTTTTGTTAAAAAAGAGCAATTTACATTTTTAGAGATGCTTTTTACTTGTATATCAGCGTTTGCGACCGTTGGTTTTGATATAGGATTAACAAATAAATTAAATCACTTTGGACAATTCATTATTATTATTGGAATGTTTGTAGGAAGGTTAGGTATACTTTTATTCTTGAGCGCAGTATGGGAAGCTCTTTATAAGAGTAGAATAAATAAACAAAAAAGGATTGGTTATCCTAAAGCTGATCTTTATGTTTAGAAATTTTTAGTTTGATTATGGCTGATTGGTGGCAATGGTCTCCCCAAAAAGATAAAGAAGCTCTTACTTTTGCCGTTGTTGGAGTTGGGAGATTTGGAACTGCAGTTTGCAGAGAACTTATGAATAATGGTGCTGATGTGCTTGCTGTGGATTCTTCTGAAAAGGCAATTGATGATTTGAGGCAGCTTGAGCCTACAATTGAAGCAAGAGTAGTTGATAGTACAGATGAAGAATCTGTGAAAGAATCTGGAATATTAGAAATGAATACATTGGTTGTTGGTATAAGTGAGCCAATTGAGGCAAGTATTACGACAACCTTAATAGCTAAAGATAGTGAAGGTACCAAGGTGAAAAGGGTAATTGCTAGAGCTACGAGTGACTTACATGAAAAAATGTTGCTCAGAGTGGGAGCAGATAGAGTTGTCTTCCCATCAAGAATGCAAGGTGAGAGATTAGGCTTGGAATTAGTAAGGCCAAATCTCATTGAAAGATTAGCTCTTGATAATCAAACTGGCATTGATGAGATTACTGTGCCGGAAGATTTTATAGGAAGATCTTTAAGGGATTTAAATCTCAGAAAAAATTATTTAGTAAATGTTCTTGCTGCAGGGCCAGCGGAACAACTAACTGTTAATCCTCCTGCTAAATATGTTTTGGAAAGGGGAAACATTTTAGTAGTAATGGGATCTATGGAGGCTTTGCAGAAATTACCCCAGAACTAAAATTAATTTTTTGAGTCGTCTACATATCGGATTCTTTTTGGCATGCCTTTAAGTTTTTTGACGCTACGTTTTTCTAGATTGTTTCTAAATGTATCTGTATCCATTTCGCTGTTATCTAAAACTGATTTATTAAAGTTCTTAAGATGAGATTCAATTCCTTTTTGAATTAATACTTTTGCCATATTACTTACAGTTCTTGATTCTTCCTCGGCTAATTTGGCAAGTTTTTCAAACAATAACTCAGGAAGAACAACTTGAATCCTTGGCGATTTCGGCTTTCCATTCGTTGAATTTTGCCTTGTTGCCATGAATATCGGATCATAACTGTTACTTTATATTATACACAGTTAGTCAAGGGTAGTATCTTTGTGTATATTATTAGTAAAGGAGTTTCTGGGCTCCTTATTTCATTTATGTTTTTATGAAAAATTCAGCCGACCTAAATTCGAAAAATCATATTACAACTAGTCATAGAAAAAAGAGATTAGTGCCTACCAAGAATTCTTATCGTCAAGGCAGTGATGTATTGGTCTCTGCAGTAATCAGTCCTTATCTCTTAACACATCTTCACCAAATACTTCAAAAATCTGAATATAACGCCAAGCAAAATGGTAGGCTTTCCCATGCTGCTAATTTTGCTAAGTTACGCAAAGTTTTATGTCTTGATGCTAGAAGTATGGAAGATGCTTCAGCTAAAGAAATGATAGATGTGGAAAATGACCCTTGTATTAATAATACAAATAAGCAGAATGTTGCCTAGAATAATATCTAGGTAGATTTTAAAAGAAATTAATGACTTCTAATGTTCAAAAACTTTATAAACTTATTGCAGATGATCAAGAGAAGAAAAAAGACTTATTTCGAATGGCACTAAATAATCCAAAAGCAGCAATTAAAAAGATATGCGAAATAGGAGACGAATTTAATATTAAAGTTTCTAAGGAAGAAGTAATTGATTATTTAAGTACCCTAGATGATGAAGCCACCAAACTATGGTTAATTAAGGTTCGTGGGGGACTTTAATTTTATCTCTTGCACATTGTCTGTAGTAGGGATATTTCTCCTGTTGTAACCACCTCCTCCTGCAAGAGTCCAAAAGAACCAGTAACTGGGTATGGATAAGCCAGCTGCAATAAAAATGGCTACTATTTGCTCGAACCTTTTCATAGTTTAATTTTATTCCAATATTTAAAATTTGGAAATTCAACTACCCAATATTTAATTTTGATTTTAAAGTGATTAGATTTGAAAACGTCTCTAAAATATATTCAACTGATTATGTTTTAAAAAATATAACTTGGGAAATCAAAAAAGGCGAAAAAATCGGTTTAATAGGATCTAATGGTGCTGGTAAAACAACACAGTTCAAAATATTGACTGGTGAAGAAGAACAAACAAGTGGTTCTATTATCAAGGAAGGCGATCCTAAGATAGCTTATCTAAAGCAGGAATTTGATCTGCAAAAGGGTAGAAATGTTCGCCAAGAGCTTGAGAGCGCATTTTTAGAAATTAAAAAAGTTTCTTATCAGTTAAATGATTTAGAAAAAAAGCTTAAATATTTCGAGAATAATACAAGTAACAAAGAATTTAAATTATTAATAAATAAATTAGGCACATATCAAAGGAAATTTGAAGCTTTAGGTGGATATGAAATGGATACAAAAATTGAAAAGATATTACCTCAATTGGGATTCACATTAGAAAATGCTTATGAATTAGTTGATAATTTCTCAGGTGGTTGGCAGATGAAAATTGCGCTAGGCAAAATAATTCTACAAAAACCAGATGTACTTTTATTAGATGAACCTACAAATCATCTTGATTTAGATACTATTATTTGGTTAGAGAAGTATTTGAAAACACTGAAAATATCAGTAATTCTAATAAGTCATGATCGTTATTTTTTAGATAAGATATGTAATAAAATTGTTTTCATAGAAAATGGTATTTCTAAAACATATAAAGGAAATTATTCTTATTTTATAAAACAAAAAAAATTAGATGAGGAATTGCAAGCCAAAGAATATCTTTTACAGACCAAGGAGATTGAAAATCAAAAAAAATTTATAGAAAAATTTCGAGCTAGTGCTAATAGAAGTTCTCAGGCAAAAAGTAGAGAAAAACAGATTGATAAAATTGAAAGAATTAATAGCCCTTTAAAAACAATTAAAGCACCGTCATTTGTTTTTCCTAAATGTCCAAGATCAGGTAAAAGTATATTAAAAATTGAAAATTTATCTCATGAATTTGGTAATCAAATTATTTTTTTTGATGCGAATTTAGATATATCTGTAGGAGAAAAAATAGCGATTTTGGGACCAAATGGATCTGGAAAATCTACACTATTAAAACTAATAATGAATCAAATAACTCCAGAAATGGGAGAAATTATCATGGGAAAATATAATGTTATTCCTAGTTATTATGAGCAAAATCAAGCTCAAGCACTAGATCTTGATAAGGTCGTTATTGATTTAATATTTTCAAATGTACCAAACTGGGCTCAACAAGAAGCAAGAACTTTTTTGGCTGGATTTGGTTTTTATAAAGATTCAGTCTTTAAGACTGTTAGAGAATTAAGTGGTGGAGAGAAAGCAAAGCTTGCTTTATCATTGATGATTTTGAAGCCAAGTAATTTTCTGTTACTTGATGAACCAACAAATCATCTTGATATGGAATCAAAGGAAAATTTAGAAAGTGCATTAATTAACTATAAAGGTAGTGCATTATTCATTTCGCATGATCGCTATTTTATTTCCAAAGTAGCAAATAGAATTATTGAAATTAAGGATTGCCAATTAGTATCTTATAAAGGAAATTTTCAGTCTTATTCACAACAATAATAGAGTAAGTAATATTAATTAAAGTACGTTAAAAATAAGTAATTCTTCTTATAAAAATATTTAATTTTTGTTTAAAAACTTTACATAAGTATAGGCAAGATCACTCATTTATCTTTACATATTCTTTTATCTTTGTTTATTCTATTTACTACTAATTAATAAAAAGATGTTTGGAGACAAAGAGGAAGTGAAAAACTTAAATCATTTAAACATTGATCCTGTAGAACATTATTTTGAATGTATATCTTTATGTGATATTACAGATGGTAAATGTATATCACAATGTGTTGAAATTCTTAGGGACTTTGAAAGTTAGTTTTTTGTTAATTTTCTGATATCAATAGGTTTTACTGACAAACTTATAAGTTTATTATTTCTCCTAATTAATATTTTTGCTGATTTATTTATACCATTTTCATCAATGGCTTCTACAACATCTGATGGACTTAAAATATTTGTTTCATTTACTTTTAAGATAATATCGTTTATACGCATGCCGCTTCTAGCTGCGGGACTGTTGGGCATTATGTATTTAATTTTAATTCTTACTTGATTAATATCTTGAGTGATATCACTAAATAAACTTATGCCAATCATAGGATGGGTAACTTTACCATTAATCAATAATTCTTGAGCAATTTTTTTGGCTTTGTTTATTGGTATTGCAAAACTTAATCCTGCTCCTGGACCAGATCTAATGAGAGTATTAATGCCTATAACTTCTCCTGCATCATTTAGCAATGGTCCACCAGAATTACCTGGATTTATAGCGGCATCTGTCTGAATAAGATCGAATCTTTTGTCATAAATCCCTAATTCAGATACTTTTCTGTTGAGATTACTAATTATTCCAAGCGTTACAGTATTTTCTAATCCGAAAGGATTGCCTACAGCAATCGCCCAATCTCCTACTCGAATATCATCTGAATTACCTAAAGAGGCTTTAGGCCATGGCCCAGAGCCTTGTAGCTTGATTACTGCTAAATCAGTTAGCAAGTCTTGACCAATGACTTTACCTTGAAACTTTCTTCCATCCGATAGTCCTACTATTAATTTTTCTGATTGATTTATTACATGTGCATTTGTAATTACTAAACCATCGTCAAAGATGAAACCACTTCCCTGACTTTGTTCTATTTTTGGTTCAAAATCATATGGTAATCTTAATCCGAACAATTTTTCAAAATAAGGATCAAAAAAAATCCCAGAATCTCCTGATAAATTTTTTCTTACGAGTCTTTGAGTATCAATAGTCACTACTGCAGGACCAGATTTCTCAATTGCAGTTGTTATGAATGATTTTTGTGTTAAGGAATTTATAGGACTATATGTTTGAGTGCGGATAGGGAAAGAGCAAACTCTATTATTAAGAGATAAACCTAAGAATAAAGAAGTTGTAATAAAAACCCTATTAATAAAGCGTTTTTTTTGTAATATGTGAAATATTTGCATGGCAAGCTATATGTATGTGAGAATGTTTAAATGATTTTCAAAATTACATTTAGTAATAATCAAAAATTTTAAATAATTCAATTTCGCTAAATTCTTTTTTTTCAAGCTAATATGGCTATTATAGTTTTACAATAACTTATAGGGTATATGTTTAAATGACTATTTTATTTCCTATTGTTTATTCTATTGCACTCATATTCCTTGTATTAAAGGCTTTTAGAGTTATGTCCAATGGTTGGTCAGCTTTTGATAAAAACAAAGAAAATGATTTAGCTAATAAACCACAAAAGAAATACACGATTCATCCCGAACTACTTGATAAATTTGGGAACATTACAGATGAGGAATTATTAACAGTTAGATTTTCAAATGATAGTGATTCAACAGTAGAAAAAGGAACGACTCCTGATTAAAAATTTTAATAATCAAATATAAGGACATCAACTTGGAACAAAAAACTAAAATTGTAGCTTCTGTAATACGATCTCTGAAATTACCGCCACGTTTCCGCTTAAAAATAATGAAAGAAGATCCTGTGAGATTAGAACTTAGTCTTACACCTTCATATGGAAAAAAGCCAGTAATTGTTGGCCTAGTCGAGTCTCTTGATTTAGTAGCAAGAAGAGATAGAGAAGGCAGAATACCAAGAGATCTTCCTGGGACTTGGGATTGGACAGTTAGACATGGCAAAGTAAGCACTGGGGGTTGGAACCCATATCTAAAAGAAGCCCTTCAAACTATGTTCGAGACTGGATTACCGGCAATTATTTATGAAGAACTTACTGGCGATGAGTATAAACCTGTAGATGGTCTTAGACATATTAAGTAAAACATTTATCAAATCTCGTATATTGAACAATAAAACGCTAATATATAACTAATAGTAATGTTTCATTATGAATGAGGAGAATCAAACTAGATTCGGGTTTGTTAATTTTGCTGAAACTTGGAATGGTCGTTTAGCAATGATGGGTATATTAATAGGTCTTGGCACTGAATTAATAACTGGGCAAAGTATTTTGAGACAAATTGGTATCGGATAATCCTTAAAAAATTGATTTTATGATATATCTTCAGCTTTAATTTCAATAATTTTATTACTAGC
>MDTD01061654.1_pt1 | contig 18146 bp, 17 predicted proteins | sample 811221 | NCBI WGS metagenome assembly MDTD01 (sample SAMN05326646, study PRJNA326480) | marine metagenome | isolation source: seawater | place: Pacific Ocean: South West | collected 2011 | reverse complement strand
TTTTCTTTGTAAAAATTTGCACCTCCTGTAACAGGACCTAATATTGTTTTAGAAGGTAAAAAAAAAAAAATTAAGAAATTCCACAAGGGTAAATAATTTAAATATATGGTTTTTTTTGAATTTAAATGATTAATCCAAATATTAAAAATTCCCCAAAATGGGCCTAAATAATTGTGAATAAAATTTGTTCTTATATGTATTTTTTTTTTCCTTATCTTTGAATACTCTACTCCATTAATATAAATTTTAGAGGATGAATTTTTTTTAATATCTCTAATAAATTGTCTTGCTAAAACACCCTCTCCTCTATAATTTGAGAAGTCACTTGCCCAAACGTAAATTGTTTTATTATTGCTTTTTTTCATTATCAACTATTAGTATATTTTTGATTTCATTTTTAAAATAACCTTTAATAAAATATGAAAAAGATTTTCCCAGCCTACTCAATCGTCTAAATGTTTCGTTTCTTAGTCTCCACACGGTTTCCAAACCATAATTTTCTAAAACTTTTGGTGGTGGTTTTTCTTCTCCTGAAGCCATTCTCAAGCCTCCACCAATGCATATAATATGAAAATTTTCATTAAGATTTTTTAAATGTTCCGCTATTATTTCTTGTTTAGGTGTTGGCAAAGTTATTAATGTTAATTCATCATTATCCAATTTTATATTAATAGAATTTTTTATGTCCTCAATATTTCCATAGGGAAGCTGATTATTAACAATGTTCTCAATTTTAAAATTATTTTTTAAAAAATCCTCAACTCTTGGAGAGCTATTTCCAATAATTCTTATTTTTTTTATATTTTCAGGTAACTTAATATTTTTAATTAAATCTCTACCTGGTAATTTTGCTACATTTTTAAGTAATGTTTCTTTAAATAGTCCATCGGGCCAACAATATAAATCATTATAAATTTTTATCTCTTTTGAAATCCAAGATCCAATGAATGCCAAATTAAAAGCACTTAAAACAAAATTTTTTTCGAAAGAAATGTTTTCTACTTTTTTAATAAACCTTAATCTAATTTTTTGTGAATTAAAATATTCATCTAATTTAGATAAAATATTTTTTTTCGAAAAATTAGTGTCTATATAAACTTGATTATTGATATCGATTTTTTGAAAATTTTTAAAAAAATTAATAATTTTACCCTCTGCGTCTTCAGAGTTTAAATCATCAATTGCAAGTCCTAGTTTATTGTCATTAATTAAATTTTTAGTTTCACCGCCTATTAGACCAAAGATAGGTTTATTAAATTTTAAGTATGTTGAAAATTTTCCAGGTATAGTTGCATCAAACACTTCACCTTTTTTTAGAGTTATCAATAATAAGTCAGCTTTATCTAAATAATGATAAATTTTATCTTTTGGTTTGTGGCCAAAAAAAATGAGTTTGTCAATTTTTTCATCATCTACCCTTTTTTTAATCTTTTCAATCCACCTACCAGTTCCAACTACAAAAATTCTAAATTTTAAGTTTTTAAATTTTTTACAAAAATCTATTACCTTCTCAAAACCCTGGGCTTCACCAACATTACCTGTAAATACAATCTTGATATAGTTTTCATAATTTTGAAAAATTTTATCAATATTGGTATCATGAAATTTTTCAATTTCCTCTGGCCAAGACGGAAAATAAATTAATTTTTTTTTATAATTTTTTTGAGAAATTTTAATTTTTTTTAAATACGAATTTGATTGAGCTAATATGCAATCTTGTTTTTTATAAATATAATTAACTATAAGATTCAAAAAAAACTTATTTATATTAGATTTAATATATTTTAGTTCAAATATAATATCTGGCCAATAATCTAATAACCAGATTACTAATTTTGCTCTTTTAAAAAAATTTATATAAATTGATAAAAGAGATACTGTCACTGGGGATGTTGCAAAAGTAAATATATAATCATATTTTTTGCTATACAATTTAAAATGAGAAAAAAAAATTCCTGATAAAATAAAAGTAAAATAATTTAAAAAAATTGAAATTGAACCTCCACTTCCTCTTGAGAACGATGGAATTCTAATAATATTCACATTTTTAAAAAAATTTTTATCTTCATAACTTAAATTTTCATAAATTTTTTTGTTAGGATAAGATGGATAAGATGTGTAAATATCTATTTCATATCCCTTTTCAGATAAATATTCAGCAACATCATTTACTCTAAAATTTTCTGGCCAAAAATATTGTGAAACAATTAGGATTTTCACTTTTATTAACTTCCCTTATACCATACTTTTTTATTTATATAGCCAATATAGCTTTGTAATAATTTACAAATTTGATTTGATACATCGGTATTAAAATATGAGTCTATTTTACGTCTTGTTAAAATGTTTTTGTTTAGCGCTAAATTAATCGCGTTTGTAATATGATTTTCGCTTAAATTGCTCATCACTACAGTCCCACAATCCATACCTTCCATTCTCTCGTGTGTTTCTCTAATATTTACAGCATTTAAGTTTAAAATTTGTGCCTCTTCAGTAATGCTGCCACTATCAGAAATAACTAATTCTGAATTTTTTTGTAGTTTGACATAATCAAAATATCCAAAAGGCTTGAAGAATTTAATTTTCTTATTAACTCTTAAATTAATTTTTTTCAGTTTTTGTTTAGTTCTTGGATGTAGCGTAACTATTACTTCTTTTTTTTTTTTTAAAGAAATCTTATTTATTGTTTCAAAAATAATTTTCAAATTTTTTAAATCATCAACATTTTCTTGTCTATGAACTGACAACAAATAAAAATTATTTTCTTTTACTTTAATTTTTTTTAAAATATTTGAATTTTCAATATTATTTTTATAATTTAAATAAACTTCATACAATGGACTTCCGCTTATGATTATTTTATCTAAATCAAAACCTTCATTTATCAAATTCTCTTTTGCATTTTGGCTATAAGTAATATTTATATCTGCTATTTTATCTACAAGTTCTCTATTAATTTCCTCGGGAACTCTTAAATCAAAACATCTGTTACCAGCCTCCATATGAAAAATTGGTATCTTGTACCTTTTAGCGACAAAAGAAGATAGAGCGCTATTTGTGTCGCCTAAAACTAAAAAACCATCAGGTTTTTCTTTTTTGATTATTGTCTCAATTTTTATTAACATGCTTGAAATTTTTTCAATTGCTGAATTACCGTTTAATTTTAAGTTATATTTTGGTCGAGTAATTTTTAGCTCTTTGAAGAAAATCTTGTTTAACTGATTATCAAAATTCTGATTGGTATTTACAAGTATGTGATTAAAGCAACTAGAGATTTTATTAATTACTTGGGACAATCTTATAATTTCTGGTCTGGTTCCCACAACTGTACAAATTTTTAATCTAGATTTCATAAATTTGAATATTTAAAAGTATCAGGTTTTTTTTTATTAAAAACTTCATTAGACCAAATTAATAGTATCAAATCAACTTTTCCTATATTTTTAATTTTGTGTGCCCAACCAGGTAAAGTTTGAATTATTTTATTTTCTTTTTCATTAGATTTAAACTTTTTAATAAAATTGTTAGACAAATTTTTATACGTAAATTCTGCTTTCCCTTGAATAATTAGAAAATTTTCAACTTTCATATGGTGGTAATGCATACCTCTAATTTGGCCTGGTTTACATTTAAGATACGAAATTTGTCCAAAATCTTGGTGCTTTAAAAATTCTACAAATTTACCAGTTTTGTTTTCATGCGATTTAATTGATTTAGATTTTATTTGTTTTGTTGACTTAAAAGAAATAAATACGCTATGAAGTTTTTTCTCAAAATCATTCTGAAAATGAGGAATATAATTTGTTTTTTCGAGAACATAAAAATTTTCAATAATATTGTAAAGATTTCTAACTTTAATTTTTGTTACATTCTGTGGTTTTTGATAATTATTTTTCCATGATTTTTTTTTTAGGTAGGATAAGAAAATATTTATTACATCATCGATGTGAACTAAATTAAGTGTATTAGTTTTTTGTATTATTGATTTCTTATTATTAATTATATTATTACAAAAAGTAGCAACTACTGAGTTATAATTTGGCCTAGACCATTTACCAAAAACATTAGGTAATCTTAAAATACATAAACTATTTTTATTTTTTTTTTTTAAATTTTTTAAAATTTTTTCACTTTTTAACTTTGAGCCACCATAAGCATTTTTAGAAAAAACTTGAGTAGTTGATGAAAATATAATTGGTATTTTTTTTTTTGATTTTAAAATTATATTTGCAATTTTATCAGTTAATAAATAATTTTCTTTAAATTCTTTTTTATTTTTAGGTCTGTTAATCCCTGCAAGATGAAATATAAAATTTGCGTCTGAAATTTTTTTTATAAATTCACTTTCCTTGGTTTTTTTTGATATTAAAAAGATATTATATTTTTTTGAATCATTAAGTCTATTTATTAAATTTTTTGCAATAAAACCCTCTGATCCAGTAATTGCAATATTCATTCTATAATCTTGATTTTATGTAATCAATTTTTAATAATTTATTTATTAATTCTTTTTTATTTAAGATTTTAACAGTATCAGATGAATACTCCATCATTTGTTTTTTTGATATATTTCCTTTTTTAAAATAACTTTCGTATCTCAAATTTCTTAAATCAGGTTTAATTTCAAAATAACTTTTATTTTCTCTACTTAAAGCTCTCTCCTCTCGACTCATGAGTACCTCATGTTTTTTTTCACCGTGTCTTGTTCCAATTATTTTTATTTTATTCCCTCTAATTTGAAAAATATCTTTTAAAGCTTCATACAAAGTAATTATCTTAGCAGAAGGCGATTTTTTTATAAAAATTGACCCATTTACATTTTGTTTAAATCCATAGATTACTAATTCCAAAGCTTCATCTAAAGACATCAGAAATCTAGTCATGTTAGGATCTGTAATAGTAATATCTTTTCCTGAAATTAACTGATCAACAAATGTGGGAATAACTGAGCCTCTTGACGCCATAACATTTCCATATCTAGTTACATTAATTTTAGTTGAGGAATAATTTCTTGATGATGATAAAGCCACTTTCTCCATTAAAGACTTTGTGCAACCCATAGCATTTATTGGGTAAACAGCCTTATCTGTACTTAAACAAATTAACTTCTTAATACTATTTTCTAAACAGGAGTCTAAAACATTCTGAGTTCCAATAATATTAGTTTTTACTGCCTCTAAAGGATAAAATTCACATGATGGAACCTGTTTGAGTGCAGCTGCATGAAAAACATAATCACAACCTTTTAAAATTGTCTTAATAGATGATTTATCTCTAACATCTCCAATTATAAATTTTAAATTTTGGAGATTAAATTTTTCTCTCATATCGAACTGCTTTTTTTCGTCCCGACTAATTATTCTTATTTCTGAAAACTTTATTTTATTTTTAATAATTTTTTTTATTAGCGCATTTCCAAAAGAACCTGTTCCACCAGTAATAGCTAAAATTTTATTATTAAATAAGTTAATCATATTTTATAGTTAACCCATAAACTAAATAATTCCAAATAAATTTACACACCACCCACGTGAACTATATGTTTTTTCACCTCTTAGTCTCCACTCAATTTCGAAAATTAATTTTCTAGAAATTTTTAATGCTTTTTCATTTGAAAAGAAAAATCTTAAGATTATCAGTGATATAAATTTATAATACTTTAAAAAAATAAAAAATATTTTTTCAAATATATTCGTATATTGATAGTCAAAATTTTTAAAAGTTTTTAATTTTTTTAATTTTTTAGTTTTATTAATTATTTTAGACATAATTTTAGAATACATATAATTTTTTTTACATCTTAAATTACCTTTTTTGGCAATCTTATCTCTTAAATTGCTTTTACTTAGATAAATCTTTATTTTTCTAATTAATTGCTCTTTATTCTCAAAACAATCCAGTTCTCTTCCAATTTTAAAAAACTTTTTTATTTCTGGAGAAATTTCAGTTAGGCAAAATCCACCTGATCCAGTAATTTCAAATACTCTTGCTTTTGTTTGATTTATATTTCCTTTTGATTTAGAAAAATTTAAACTTATTCTAGCATCTCTAAATTTTTTACTAATTTCGTCATCACTTAAAATTTTAGTATTCCAGCCCCAACCATAGCATTTGACTTTTAAATTATTTTTTTCCAAAAAGTTGATAATTTTTTTTCTTCCTAAATAAGAATTACCAACAAATAATATATCTGTTTTACATTTCTTTGATGGTAAATAATTATTGTACCAATTATTAGGACAGCCCCAGTTTGAAAGTATTGAGGGAGTTAAATTTTTATCATAATAATTTTTAGCAATTTGAGAATTTGAAATTACAAGATCAAAATACTTACTATAATACTTTGAATATTGATAAAATTTCCAGCTATCATCAGAAAACCAATTTATTAATTTTACATTGTATTTTTTTTTAATAAAAACTAATGTATCAATCAATATTTCATAGTGAGATAATGAAAAAAATAATATATCAAATTTTTTTTTTTTAATTTTTTTAAAAGATTAAAATTTATTTTTGAAATATTATCTTTAAATTTTAAACTGTCATAATACTCTACATCATAATTACTGTTCTTTAAGGTGTAGTAAATTGCTTTATATTCTGGACTCAATCCTCTCTCTCTTTTACCAAATGCATATTTGGGCATAATACACAAAATAGATGTTTTATTTTTCATAATATGTGTGAATGTGACTTATATATTGATAATAATTACTTTGTGATTTAATTAAAGGTAAAATGAAGAAAAAAAAAATTGCTCTTATAACAGGTATTACTGGTCAAGACGGATCATATTTAGCTGATTTGTTACTAAGTAAAAATTATGTTGTTCACGGAATAAAAAGGAGATCATCATCTTTTAATACCGAAAGAATTGATCATATATATCAATCTCCAGAAAAAAAGAGAAGAAATTTTATATTACATTATGGTGATCTAACAGATCCTGTGTCTTTAAATAATTTAATAAATAAAATTTTACCAGATGAAATTTATAATTTAGCAGCTCAATCTCATGTAGCTGTAAGTTTTGACCTTCCTGAGTATACAAGTAATGTAAATGCACTGGGCACTTTACGAATACTAGAAACTATTAAATTATTAAAAAATAAAAAAAAAATTAAATTTTATCAAGCATCGACTTCAGAGTTATACGGTCGAACAAAAAAAATTCCTCAAAATGAAGACACACCTTTTGATCCAGCATCTCCTTATGCAATATCAAAGCTTTATGCTTATTGGATTTCTAAAAATTATAGGGAATCTTATAATATCTTTGCTTGTAATGGAATTTTATTTAATCACGAGTCACCCAGAAGAGGTGAAACATTTGTAACAAGAAAAATTACAAGAGAATTTTGTAAAATTCATAAAGGGCTATCAAAGTGTTTATATATCGGAAATTTATACTCTAAAAGAGATTGGGGTCATGCTAGAGATTATGCAGAAATGCAATGGCTAATGCTACAACAAAAAAAACCTAAAGATTATGTTATATCAACAGGTAAACAATATACTGTTAAAAAATTTATTGAAATTTGTGCAAGAATTTTGGGGCTAATACTTTCGTGGAGATATAAAGGTATAAAGGAGGAAGCATACGTTAAAAAAATTATAAAGAGTGACTATGCTAACTCAAATATTAAAGTTGGAGATATTGTGGTCAAAGTAGATAAAAAATATTTCAGAGTATTAGAGGTTGAAAACCTATTAGGCGATAGTAAAAAAGCTGCTAGAGAGCTAAATTGGAAAAGTAAAACAAATATAAAAGATCTTGCTAAAGAAATGATAGAGCACGATTATAAAAATGTTACCTAAAATTTTTATAGCTGGTCATAAAGGTATGGTTGGTTCAGCCATACTAAGACAAATTAAAAAAAATAAAGCGAAAGTAATTGTAAGGACAAAGAAACAGTTGGATCTTACTGATGAAAAAAAAGTATTTAAATTTTTTGAAACCAACAAATTAGATCAAGTATACTTATGTGCAGCAAAGGTCGGTGGTATTTTAGCAAATATGAATTATCCAGTAGATTTTTTATTAAATAATATAAAAATACAAAACAACATCATCACTGCTTGTCACAAATATGGTGTGAAAGATCTTATATTTATTGGTTCAAGCTGTATTTATCCAAAAAATATTAGCAGAAAAATTAAAGAAACAGATATTTTAACTGGAGAATTGGAAAAGACTAATGAAGCTTATGCAATAGCTAAAATAAGTGGGATAAAATTAATTCAAAGTATTAATCAACAGTATAAAAAGTATAACAACTTTAAAATATTAATGCCATGTAACCTTTATGGACCAAATGACAATTACCATGCTAATAATTCTCACGTCCTAGCTGCCTTAATACGTAAGTTCTCCATTGCTAAAAAAAAGAAATTAAAAAATATTACTATTTGGGGTACTGGTAAACCTAGAAGAGAATTTATGTATGTAGATAATTTTGCTAAAGCAGCAATTTTTTTTATGAAAAAAAAAATTAATAATCGTAAAAATGAAAACTATCTTATTAATATTGGTTGTGGTTATGATCTAACAATCAAAGATTTAGTTATAAAATTATCTAAAATTTTTAATTATAAAGGGAAAATTACATTTGATAAAAAGAAACCAGATGGTGTGAAAAGAAAATTATTAAATATCAATAAGGCTAGAAGGCTTGGATGGAAATTTAATGAAAATTTTGATTACGAGCTAAAAAACCATACAAATAAAGAGAATTTTTTTGAAAAAAATTTTACTTAATACTTTTATTATAGTTTTTATTTTTTCAATTTTAGCTGAAATTTCTGCAAGAATTATTAGGTCTCCTGCATTATATAAGCCTGACAAAAATATTGGCTGGGTTACAAAAAAAAACTTTAGATATAATTTTAAAAATTATACTCAAAGTAATGAAAAATATTTTGCTAATGTAAAAACTAATAAGAATGGATACTTAAGTTTTATATCTGACAAAAAAAATACTCAAAATTTAATAATTTTGGGAGATTCTCATGTTTTGGGTTCAACTATCTCAAACGAAGATCATTGGATAAATATAATGCATCAAAGCTTAAAAAAAAACGAAATTAGTATAAATATATATGGTTTAGGTGCAGGAGGTTATAGCACTTTTCAAGAATTTCTTTTGCTGAAAGATGCAAAAAAAAAAGTTAAAATTGACTACTTAATTTTAGTATTTTCAAAAAACGATCTAATTAATAATAATTTTTTTTTAGAAAAAGAAAATCCACATTTTATACAAAATTCTCTAAGACCTTATCAGAATAAAAAAAATGAAATTTTTTTTAATGAAACTATTTTAAGTAAAATTTTAAGATCAACACTTATATCAAATAGTTACTTTTTTAACTTTATTTTTCAAAAAATTGCACTTGTAAATAATAATAGGAAATCTAAAAAAAATTACTTCAATTATTTAGTTAAAAAATATAATATTGAGTCAGCAAAAATTTCTAATAAAATATTAATTCAAATACAAGAAGAAATAAATATAGATAAAATTTTTATTTTTTTTCCAGAATATATTGAAGAAAATATAAAAAAAATAATCCTTAACAACACTGAATATCTTGAATTTAATCTTGATAGTTTAAGAGGAAATACAAAAACTATTGATATAGAAAATTTTTATCATAAAGATTTAGGACACTTTGCACCAGAGGGAAGTAAAATTATAGGAAATATAATTTCTGAAGAATTTAAAAAAAATATAGAAAATTTTTAATAATATTTGTTCAACTAATAAATAAAATAATATAAGAATTACAAATGTTAAAAATAAAATATTCAAAAATTTTAATTATTATTATTCCTACTTTTGTTTATACCACTGAAGCTTATGCTTATATTGGACCTGGTCTAGGATTGGGTGCTTTAAGTGTAATTTTTGGTATATTTGCTGTGATACTTCTAGGAATTTTCGGTATTTTATATTACCCAATTAAATCACTGTATCTTAAAATTAAAAATCGTAAAAAACTTAAAGAAAAGAAAAAGGAAATTGATTGATATAATTTTTTTTTTAATTTCAATCATTACGATTGAAATTTTTATTAAATCTAATTTTTTAGTATTAGTAAAGAATTTTTTCTTAATACAAAATAAATTTATTAAAGATAATATTTATAATAAAGATAAAAGCAATTTTTTTTTAAATTATAAAAAATTAATTTTTTTGCTTTTAAAAATTATTTTTAAATTGTTTTTAATTTTAATACCAATAATTATTTTTCTTATTACTATAGAAATATTTTATAAAAATGAAAAATTGTTTTTTTTCACATTAAAGGGGAATATTTTATTATTAATAGTTTCAGTGGTATATTACTATAAAAGAAACCAAAAATGATTTACAAGTATAATATTCTTGAAAAATTATTACACAGATTAGTTTTAAAAAATAATTATTTAGCACGTTTAATTTTTGATTTAGAAAAAAAAATTTATTTATTTGATAATTGTGAAAATATTAAAGACAGAGAACATGTTTTTATATGTGGATTAGCAAGATCTGGGTCAACACTCTTGCTTAAAAATATTTATGATTATTTTAATTTTGCATCATTTACTTATAAAGATATGCCTTTCATCTTAAGTCCAAACACTTTCTACTCGATATCTAAAAAATTGTTCAATAAAACAAGTATAAAGATTGAAAGAGCTCACAAAGATAATGTGATTATTTCAAATAATGATCCAGAAGCTTTTGAGGAAATTTTTTGGAAATTTATTACAAATAGCAAATACATTAATGAAGATAATTTAGATTTGTATGAACATTCAGCTTCTGAACTTCAAGAGTTTAAAAAACTGGTAAATTTATTATTAATCAAAAATAATTCTAATATATATCTTTCAAAAAATAATAATAATATATTAAGAATTAATTCTATAATTAATATATTTCCAAATTCTAAAATTTTATTAACATTTAGAAATCCAGTTAAACACGCACAATCATTATTGAATCAACATATAAATTTTACCAATTTACATCATCAAGATAAATTTGTGAAAGAATATATGGAAATGATTGGGCATTATGAATTTGGTATCAAAAAAAAAAGTTTTAATGTTGATAATAAAAAGAATCCATACGATGAATATGAATTAAACCATTGGTTATATGAATGGATACGAATTTATAATTTTATTTTTAAAAATTATAAATTAAATAGAAATGTCACTTTTGTTGATTACGATAAGTATTGTAAAAATAAAAATTTTTATTTGAGTAAAATATTTAATACTGATAAGAGTTTTTCATCTGAGGATATATTTGTGAATAATAAAAATAAAAAAATTTTGGAAATTGATAAAAATTTAGAATTAATTTCTTTAGAGTTATATGAAAATATTTTATCTCAACCAATTTAGTAATTTTTTACATACAGAAATGATCCATAAATAGTCTCATTATTTTTATTTTTATTTATTATTTTGCCTATAACATTTTCTTGATTCACAATTGTTATTACACCAGAGTTTGTAAAGTCTAACCATAATTTATTATCATCAAACCACACATGTCTTCCACCAGTTATGGTATATTCTTTATTTTTATTAATTATATTATCATAAACCGAGATTGATTTTTTTTTCTCAAAATCATAAATATAAATTTTATTATTTTCATAAAGTAATTTTGCATCTGTTTCTCTCCTATTAAAACTTAGTGAAGTAACATCATTTCCAAAAATACTAATTCTATTTTGATCTAAAAAGTCAGGATCATGTTGATTTAACCATGGGCCTATTTTATACCAGATAATTTTATCTGTTGATGGTCTATAAATCAAAATCATTGATCTGTGTCTTAAAGACATTAATAAATCTCCTTTATTCCAAAAATCTGACTTTTCTTCTGCAACCTCAATATCATTCAAATGAAATGGGTCCCACTCCAAAGGCCCTACTCCAAATATCAAATGTTGAAGGTTATTGTTAATAAAAATATCAGATAAATATCTTTCAAAAATTTTATTTCCATTTTTATCAATAATAATAATTCCATCATCTCTGAAATCATTAACGTATTTGCTAAAGTTTTCATTTTTTTTAGTAATAGGAGAATATATATTTCCATCCCCATCTATTGAAAAATCATGATGAAAAAATTCTCCTTTATAATTTGTGTCGGATTTGTAAATCCAATTTATTTTAGAATTTTCATTAATCTTAAATAAAATATTTCCACTTTCGATTCCTGATCGAACTATTATTGAATTTGTTGATTTATCAAATGCAATAAAATTAATATATGTATCCTCTTTGAGGTTAAATTTTTTAAGATCTTCATTTGAAAGTGACCATCTTTTTATAAGTTTATTATTAAAATCATACATATCGGCATTTTTTCCATCATAAGATGTTTTTATAAAATAACCTTTTGGAATTAATGAATTATTTAGAAAATGATTATATCCGTCATTAAGTTGAGAATATTGGTTATTAATAATATATTTTTTTCCTGTTATTTGTTTAACAGCTCTTAAAAATTGTTTTGGATAATCTGCAACATATAAAATTATAGATCGATGTTTTTGACTTAATATATCTCCACCACCACCTTTCATACTGTAAAGTACAAGAAATCCAAATAACCAACCTGATAATAAAAGGAACAGAGTTAAAACAATAATTAAATAAATAATTTTTTGATTTTTCATTTATATTTTAATACTAATACTTTAATTCATGATTTATAGAATAAAAAACTTACTTAAATATTTTTTATTTTTAATTTTAATATTTTTTAGCCTAGAACTTATTACTATTTTTTTTATTTCATTACAAAATAAACAATATTTTTATAAAATTTCAAAAGAAAGAAGTGTTATTTTAGGAAAAAACCTAAATTTTTCATTCTATAAAAACTACAAAATAAGAACTAATAAAATCAATACGTTAGAAAATTTAAAAAATAATAATAGAATCTTGGTATTTGGTGATAGTGTTACTATAGGCTATGGAGTTGAATATACAAATTCTTTTGTAGGCATTATTGATGAACTATTTTCTAATAAAAAAAATATATTTGCTATTGGGGATTTGGGCAATGATTTATCAAAATTTTCAAATTTTATTGAAGAGTTTAATATTAGAGAAGATGATATTGTAATTTATCAATTTAATTATAATGATATTTTAGATAATAGTGTTGATGGAAATTTAAATGTAAATTTAGCTGAAAATAGCATAGATCAAATATTGTTAAGAACAAATCAATTTAGGTACAATTACTTGAATAGATCCGAATTTTTAAAATTTTTGCAATCAAAGGCGTCTATTTTAAGAAAAAAAACTAATGGAAGTTGTGAAAAAAGAGGTATTGATGCTCTTGGTCCATATACATATGCATATAAAGCTAAAGGTTATGAAAATGAGTCAAATAAAGTTTGGAATAAATTTGAAAAAACTATTGCTTCAATCTCAAATGAAGTAAACAAAAAAAACTTTAGATTTTTTTTTTCGATCACCCCAATTTCATTACAACTTCCACACCACGATAAAATAAATATATATAATTATGACAAAAAATGTGGAACAATAAATCCATTGGATGATCTTAAAAAAATCTTAGAAAGAAATCAAATTAGTATTATTGACCCTACAAAAAAATTCATAGAAATTTCAAATAAAATATCTTCTGAGGAAAATAAACCTTATCTTTTTTTTGATGGTGATACAAATCATCCTAACATTATTGGTCACAGAATTATGGGAACAGAAATTTTTAAAAGACTAAATTATTAAATTTTCCTTCTAAGTATCTTATTTTCTAACTTATATACTTTATCACATATAGATAAAATTGATTCTCTATGAGTTATAATTAATATTGTTTTTTTATTTTTAAGTTTTGAAATTTCATTAATTATAGAGTTTTCGGTATTCACATCTAACGAACTTGTAGCTTCATCAAAAATTAATATCTCTGGTTTGTCATATAAAGCTCTTGCGATTGAAACTCTTTGTCTTTGCCCTCCTGAAAGAGTAATTCCTCTTTCTCCAACAATAGAGTTTTCTTTATCTTTTAATGATGAAACGTATTTATCTAATGAAGATAATTTAATTGCCTCTGCCAAATTTTCTTTGTTAAATTCATTATCAAAATCTCCAAATGCAATATTATTCTTAATTGAGTCGTTAATTAGATAGACATCTTGTGGCACATAACCAAACAACTGAGACTTGGTCTCAAAAGAATATTCTTTTGAAGGCACATTATCAATTAAGTAATGTCCAGAATTTGGTTTTAACAAACCAAGTATTATATTTACTAATGTACTTTTTCCTGATCCAGATTTACCAATAATCCCAACCACCTCACCTTTTTTTAAGTTAAAATCTAAATTATTTAAAATCTGGTTATCAGAACCATTATATGAGAAGTTTATATTTTTTAGTTGTATTTCATTTTTAAAATTTATTCTCTTATCTATTGTTTTTTCAGAGTTTTTATTTATTGAATATTTTTCAAAGTTTTTAAACTCTTTAATGATAATATTGCAAGATTTTGCAGAATATTGAATTGCTTGATAGGAATAAATTATCCTGTTAACTGATGGTAGCAATTTAAATGCAGCACCAGCAAAAACTCCTAAAGTAACTAATATTTGTGAAGGATTTTGACTAAAACTTACTTGATAAAAAATTATAGAAATTAAAATAAAAATTATTACAAATTCCATAATAAATCTTGGTAATTGACTCAATATTTGAAAATTTCGTGAAGCTTTAAGCGCGTTTGATGAATAAGATGAAAATTTATTTAAAAATTTATTTATTTTATTTCCTAAAACTAATTCTTTATATCCATAAAGTGCTTGGTTGACCCACTTGATTATAACCTTATCATTTTCAGCTCGAATATTACCAATTTTTTTTGTTTTATTTCCTATAAAGAAAAAATAAAGTAAGAAAATAAATCCAAATAAAAAAAATAATAAAAGACTTAATGCAGTATTAAAAAAAAATAAAAAACTTACAATTAATGTTAAAATAGTTACTTCTGATAGCATTATAACTATTGGTAAAAAGAAATAATTATTTATATAGTCAATTTCTCTTATTATATTATTCACGGAATAACCTGGCTCATTATCAATATGGTATCTATAATTTGTTCGTAGACAGTTTTGTAAATACTTATTTCTTAAATCTTTAAACAAATTATAAGAAAAGGAATATTTATAAATAGTAATTATAATAACTAATATAAATTTTAGAATATAGAACAGGAAACAAAAAATTATTATATATTTTATAATATCTGACTTTTCATTCAGATTAAAAAATAAAAATAAATTCTTAAAAAAATTTATTTCAATTAATGCATCTATATTTAAAATAGAATTAACTAATGGAAAGAAAAGACCTACTCCAATTAATTCAAGTAAACCCTCAAATAATAATATTAAAAACAAGTTGAATATAACTAAATAAGGTTTTCTATTTACTAATAATAATAAGTATCTGAAATTTTCAAATTGCATCAAGTTTTTTAATTAATTTTATTTTAAATTTATTTTCTTTTAATGCTCTATCTTTATAAATATTATTAAGAGCTTTGTGACCTTTAAAAATCATATTATTATATATTTTTTTACTATAAGTTTTATTCAGGCTTCTAATAAGTGATTTGGGATTATCAACTTTAAAAGTTATACTAGCAGATTTAGTGAAGAATGATAAATGATTAGGGTATATAACCGGTTTTGAATACTGCCAAGCTTCTAACGGAGGTAGATTTGAGGGCCCTAAATAAGTTGGAACTACCACAGCTTTACAGGTTTTATATAAATTGATAATTTGTTTCTTTTTTTGAAACCCTAAAAAACTCACCATATCAGTTATTTTATTTTTTTTAGCAAATTTTTTTAAATTTTTTAAATTACCTTTATCTTCACCAGTAAAAATAAAATTAAATTTTTTTTTATCTTTTTTCAAAAAAATACACGATTTCAAAATAATAATATGATTTTTATGATTCCAATAGTTTGATGGATAGAAAAAGAAATTTTTACTGGTTTTTATAAAAAATTTTTTTTTAACTTGTTTATCTGAAGGTACGAAAGGTAGTAAAATTATTTTTTTATTGTTAATTTTATAATTTTTTTTAACCAAATGCATAAGCTGAGGAGTATCCAAGATTAATAATAAACACTTATTTACAATAAATTTATAAAGTTTTTCTCTTAAATAAAAATTATTTTTCATTTCAATGAATTTGTTTTTAAACTGTAAGTGACCAATATCCCAAATAGTTGTAATAAAACTGATTTTATTTAATTGAAGACATGTTAATGTTGGTTCTGGAAAGTATATTAAATGATATTTTTTTTTTTCAAAAAATTTTTCTAGTTTAGTTTGAAATTTAAAACTAAAAAAAAAAAATCTAAATAAGTTAAAACAAAGTAATTTGTTAATTAATTTATTAATTAAATAACTCGAATTTTTATTAAAGTTAATTTTTTCTGAATAAATCACTTCAATTTTATAATTATTAGAAAATAATCTTATAAATTGCTTTATTGCAATCTCTGATTGGGTATATGACCCTCCATCAGTTTTTCTATTTTCAACAAATATCCCAATTTTTTTTTTCATTTTTTTTTTAAAACTACTACACCTGTCCAATTTGAATTGGAAATATCTGTTAACTTTAAATGTTCATATGATCCGATTAATTTGAAATATTTTTTTGCATAATTTGCAATTTCAAATTTACTAAAATATCTCATTTTATGTACTTCATTTATCAAATAATTTTTTTTGTTATCTAAGATAGATAATTTCATTTCAACAAAAGTTTTATTATTTTTAATAAGTTTTATCTCTCTATAGAAAATTTTATTTTTAAGTTTAAATTTTTTAAAGGTATTTTTTAATTTTAGTTTTTTAACAGACTCTTTATTCCAAAAATCAAGAATTATTACTCCTTGGTTTACTAAATTTCTATGACACTGTTTAAAAAAGAATTTTATATCACTATTTTTTAAAAAATAACTGAAAACATGAAAAAATAAAAAAATTGCATCAAAGTTATTTTTTAATTTTATTTCATGTTTTAAAAAATCTAATTTTTTAAAATTTATTTTAAATTTTTTTGGAAATGTTTTTTTTTTTGATAAGGCAATATTTAACATGTTGTTACTGTTGTCGACTCCTAAAATGTTGAAAGCTTTTTTTGCTAATAAAAATGAGTGTTCTCCAGTTCCACATCCAATATCAATTATATTTTTAATTTTTTTTATTTTGTGTTTTTTACATATTTTTAAATAATGATTTACTTCCTGTAAATTTTTTTTGCTTTTATAGATAGAGTCGTAGTATTTTGAATAAAAAGTAAAACTATTTTGCATTAAAAAAATTAATTATTTTTGAACACACAAATTTAATATCTTTTTTTTTCAAAGCTAATCCTGAAGGAAGATAAATCCCATTCTTTCTTAAAAACTCTGAATTTTTTAATCTTAAAAAACTATTTATTTTAAACTTTTTTAAAACAGGTTGATTGTGTAGTGGATAGAACATTGGCCTTGTAACAATTCCATACTTTTCTAGGTATTTTGCTAATTTTGAAATTCCTTTATTTTTATTCTTTACAATAATTGGATAAACCCAAAATATATTTTTAGAAAATTTTGACTCTGGTTTTGGAATTATTAATTTATCACAATTTTTAAGATACTCATTGTATATTTTTCCATTTCTAATCCTAATTTTTACATTCTCATTTAATTTTTCTAATTGAGCTAATCCAACAGCTGCTTGAAGATTGGACATTCTATAATTCCAACCAATATCGTCATGAATAAATCTTTTTGATTTAAAATACAAATTTTTTAATTTTAAAAATTTTTTGTAATATTTAATATTCTGAGTTGCAACCATTCCACCTTCGCCAGTTGTAATCTGTTTATTTGAATAAAAACTAAAAGTAGATATATCTCCTAATGTTCCACAAAATTTATTTTTATATTTTAAACCTAATACTTCTGATGCATCTTCGATAATAGGTATATTTTTTGTAATTTTTTTTAATCGATCCCAGTCAACAGCAAAACAGTAAATATGTGGAATAATTAATAGCTTGGTTTTTTGACTAATTTTTTTTTTT